>TBL_comb47_HYPODRAFT_10000477_pt1 | contig 53578 bp, 37 predicted proteins | sample TroBogypolimnion_40_FD_10682 | JGI IMG/M metagenome (IMG submission 10682)
ATCTGGCGCTGATTGAAGCATACTTAAACCCCACTAAAGCCTGGATCAAAACAGTTAGCACACCTCCGGAGAATAAACAACGCCAAATAAAAGCCTACATTAAGATTGATGAAAAGGCTTTAGCAAATGACTTCTGGAACGTGTTGAGTAAATAAGCTCCACCTAAAACTGAACCTGATGAAAAGACCAATCAACCTGCTTTTGACAATGCTTTTGATTCTCAACTTTAGCTGCAAAACCAATGTTCCGGTTGTTCAGGATATATTAAAACTGCATCCTGAAAACCCGAATTACTTTTTGTACAAAGGCAAGCCAACCATTCTGCTGACATCGGGAGAACATTATGGTTCGGTGATGAATACAGCCTTTAACTATGAAAAGTATCTCAATACGCTTAAACAGCAAGGATTCAATTATACCCGTATTTTTATTGGACCGTATTCTGAAATTGGAGGGAATAATTTTGGGATTAGTAATAATACCATGAATCCTGAACCTGATAACTGGCTGACTCCATGGTTAAAAGATAACAGCACAAAGAAATATAACCTTGAGAAATGGAACGAAGACTTTTTCAAACGATTGAAGGCTTTCGTATCTGCTGCTTCAGAAAAAGGAATTCTTGTCGAGATTTCTCTTTTCACATCCTATTATACCAATCATCAGTGGTCGAATAGCCCTTTTAATGCGAAAAACAACATTCAACAGTTTGATTCCATTTCGTTTAAAGAAGTAAATACCCTGAATAATCATCAGCTGATGGATATTCAGGAAAAATACGTACGGAAGATCGTACATGAACTCAATACTTTTGGGAATGTCTTTTTCGAAATTCAGAATGAACCCTGGTCCGATAATCCACAGTTCAGTGAAAATATAGCTGATCGGGATACCCTCAAATACCCATATGCCTGGCAAAAACTGGTTGAAACAGCCAATTCCAAATCCATCGAATGGCAGAATAGAATATCCATTATTATCACGAATGAAGAACTGCAACTCCCCAGTAAGCATTTGATCGCTCAGAATATTAGCAATTTCAGAAATAAAATCAAGAATCAGGATACGAATATTTCAGTTTTCAACTTTCATTACGCTTATCCTGAAGCTGCTTCACAAAACATACCACTGAATAAAGTCATTGGTCTGGATGAGACAGGATTTATGCCTCATCTTGATTTTAATTACCGCTCGCAGGCCTGGAAATTCATATTAGCTGGAGGTGCACTCTATAACAATCTGGATTATTCATTTACCGTTGGATCAGAAAACGGGACTTCAGCTATTGATAATGGAACACCGGGCTGGGGCGGAACCAATTACAGAAATCAGTTGCGTATTCTGAAGAATTTTATTGAAGGATTCAATTTCATCAGGATGAAACCTGACAATTCAATTTTGAAGATAACAAAAGGAAATCTATCATCCTTCCAGGTTTTTACTGAAACGGGGATACAATATGCCATCTATCTCGAAAAAGGAAAGTCTGCTGAAATCACACTTCAGATTCCTGATGGAGAATATACCGCTGAATGGATTAATGTCCTGAACGGAAATGTAGAAAGATCAAATATCTTAAAATCAGAGAATGGATCTGTAAACATTGTATGTCCTGAATTTCAGGATGATATTGCACTTAAAATCCTTAATCACCCATTAAAATAATTCCCATGAACGAAAAGGTTATAACCTGGCCAAAATGATTGATCATTCCATCCTTCATCCCACAATGTCCGATGAAGATTTGAGAATGCTCATTCCTCTTCCACTTAAAACTGTGCAGCCTCAACTTTGAATTCCTGATTTTATACTATAAACTGAATTTATTGCTGAGGAACTTTATACAACTTATCAAGATTATACCCCCGTTTACGAGCCTTCTCTAAAAGCATATCATAAACAGCAGGGTCCATGTGCGGAGTTCGGCTTAGAATCCAGAAGTACTTATCCGATGAACTGCCTATCATTACATATTGGTAATTTTCATCCAGTTCTAGCACAAAATAATCGGCATAAAATATCCAGAAAAAGGAAACCTTTAACTTACCAGGTTCAAGTTTATTAGGTATTTTGGCTTTACCTACTGCTTTTGACCGTTCACCATTCAAGGTGTTCTTATATCCCTCATTTAGAACTTTAATCAACCCATCATCGCGAAGGCTGTATGTTGCGGTAACCCCTACCAGGTTTTTCTCGAACGAATGAGGGAAACGGGCAATTTCATACCATGTTCCCAAGTAACGGTTCAGATCGAGTGCTTTGACTGTAGTTTGATCTATCATTTGACTATTTGATTTTGAACAACTTATAAGAAATAATACACTAAGAATCAGTAACAAACGAAAATACTGCATAAATGATCAGTTTTTGTTTGTTCAAATTTACTTAATTAAACAATCATAAAGCGTATTTAAACTTATTTTGCAAATACAAATCGTCACTTCTGCAGTGATTAAAACACTTCTAAAATTTCCTACCTTTACAACTCGAAAAAATCAACTCATGGAATTAAATTTACTCACAGCCATTTCACCTATTGATGGCCGTTATCGTTCGAAAGTCGAGAATCTTCAGCTTTACTTCTCTGAATATGCACTAATCAAATACAGGGTATTGGTTGAAGTTGAATACTTTATCGCCTTATGCGAGCTGCCTTTACCACAATTGGTATCGTTCGACAAAAGCCTGTTTGGTGCTTTACGCCAGATCGTTGCTAACTTCTCTGTTGAAGATGCCCAACGCATTAAGGACATTGAGAAGGTAACCAACCATGATGTAAAAGCCGTTGAATATTTCCTGAAGGAAGAGTTCGACAAGCTGAATCTTCAGGCTCATAAAGAATTCATCCATTTCGGTCTGACTTCACAGGACATCAACAATACCGCGGTTCCTAAATCCATTCAGGATGCGCTGGACAACGAATATTACCCTGCCATCAATGATTTGGTTGATAAACTGGATGAACTGGCCACCGAATGGAAAGACATCCCGATGCTGGCCCGTACACATGGACAGCCTGCCTCGCCAACCAACCTGGGTAAGGAATTACGTGTTTTCGCTGAGCGTATCAAGACTCAGCTGGATCAATTGAAAGACATCTCGTGCGACGCCAAATTTGGAGGTGCAACCGGTAATTTTAATGCCCACCACATTGCCTATCCTGAAATCAGTTGGAAAGCTTTTGGTAATCATTTTCTAAAGAAATACCTTGGCCTCGACAGGGCTCAATATACCACCCAGATTGCCAATTACGACAATCACGCAGCTATTTTCGATGCCCTGAAACGCATCAACACGGTCATTCTGGATTTAAACCGTGATATCTGGACCTATGTTTCGATGGAATACTTCAAGCAAAAAATCAAAAAGGGAGAAGTAGGCTCATCGGCTATGCCGCATAAGGTCAATCCTATTGATTTTGAGAATTCGGAAGGAAATATCGGTCTGGCTAATGCCCTTTTTGAACACTTATCGGCAAAACTTCCGGTATCCCGTCTTCAACGCGATCTGACGGATTCAACCGTCTTGCGAAATATTGGTGTTCCGTTTGCACACACCCTGATATCCATCAACTCAACCATGAAGGGATTAAATAAGCTTCTTCTCAACCCCGAAGCAATCAATGCCGACCTGGAGAAGAACTGGCCTGTGGTTGCAGAAGCAATACAAACCATTCTGCGACGTGAAGGTTACCCAAATCCATATGAAGCCCTACGTAACCTTACACGCGTAAACCGGAAGATTGATCAGGAAGTGATTCATGAATTTATTGATTCGCTTGATATTACAGAAGTTTTGAAAACCGAATTAAAAATGATTACTCCGCAGAATTACACCGGAATTTATTAATAATAAACAATAAATAACTTACAGTTAACGTTTTAATACCAGTCATATCTACTGATCATTACACCATTCGATGAAGGATTTTTTTATTATTTTAAAGCGATTTATTCCGCCCTACAAAAAGCAGTTATTTCTTAATTTCCTGTTTAACCTGCTTTCAGCCTTGTTCACCGTCTTTTCCATGGCATTGATGTTCCCGATCCTGGAAATCATGTTCAGCACAGGCAAGGACGTCTACAGCCTGGTACCCTGGGAGATGACCAAGGACGCCGTATACCACAATTTATATTACTACATCACTCTTTTCAAAGATGCTCATGGTGTTGGTCTTACTCTTTTATTTGTTGGCCTTTTTGTCATTTTAGCCACCGTGCTTAAGGTTGGATTTTTTTACCTGGGTGCTTACGAAGCCGTTTATATACGCAATGGGGTGGTGAAGGATATCAGGGAACAGATCTTCAATAAAATTCTGAAACTGGCACTGCCGTTTTTCTCAGAAGAACGAAAGGGTGATATCATTTCACGCATTACCGGCGACGTAACCGAAGTAGAGAACTCCATCATGTCCTCGCTGGATATGTTCCTGAAAAACCCCATCATCATCGTTGTTCTACTTGTTTCAATGCTGATTATGAGTCCCCATATGACTCTTTTCATATTCCTGGTTCTTCCAATAGCAGGTTTTATCATTGGACGTGTGGGCAAATCATTGAAAAAAGTCTCCCGGCAAGGGCAGGACAAAATGGGGGAAATCCTTACAGTCGTAGAAGAAACCCTTGGCGGACTCCGCATCATCAAGGCTTTCAATGCTGAAAAGAAGATGAATGCCCGATTCAATTCAGAACTGCATGATTATCGCCACATCATGAATCGCCTGATGCGCCGTCGCGAATTGGCATCCCCCTTAAGCGAACTATTGGGAACAGTAGTAATTATCATTGTGGTATGGTACGGTGGCACCCTGATCTTAAGTAAAAACAGTGAGCTATCAGGGCCTGCGTTTTTAATCTACCTTGGCATTTTCTATCAGATCATTAATCCGGCAAAAGCATTCTCAACCGCTCTATATTCCATTCAGAAAGGATTGGCTTCAATGGACCGGATAGATAAAATCCTTAAGGCCGATGTCACTATCCCTGAATCACCAAATGCACAATCAGTCAGCACACTGAAAGATATCATTGAATACCGGAATATCACATTCGCTTATGAAGAAAAAGTTGTATTGAATAATGTTTCGCTGCTAATTCCAAAGGGAAAGACCATTGCTTTGGTCGGCCAGTCAGGAAGTGGAAAAACAACATTCGTTGACTTATTGCCCCGTTTTTATGATCTGAACGGAGGTCAAATCCTCATTGACGACATTGACATTCGTGATATTAAACTGCACGATTTACGTGACCTGATGGGCAATGTGAATCAGGAAGCCATACTGTTTAACGATTCAATCTATAACAATATCGCTTTTGGTGTCGAACATACCACAATGCCTGAGGTAATTGCTGCTGCGAAAGTGGCCAATGCACATAACTTCATCATCGAAACCGAACACGGATACGACACCATCATTGGTGATCGTGGAAGCAAGCTTTCGGGCGGACAACGTCAAAGGCTGAGCATTGCCCGGGCCATCCTGAAAAATCCACCCATCCTGATACTTGATGAAGCAACTTCTGCACTCGATACCGAATCGGAACGCCTGGTTCAGGATGCACTCGAAAACCTGATGAAAAACCGTACTTCCATTGTCATTGCCCATCGCCTTTCAACAGTCCGAAATGCAGATCTGATCTGTGTTTTTCATGAAGGCGAAATCACCGAACGAGGCACCCATGATGAACTGATCGAAATGGATGGCCGATACAAACGACTGCACAGCATGCAGATGTTTTAAAAACCCGGGAATGAGGAATAAGGAATGAGGAATCATAGGCAGGTATAGTCAATTTCGGGACCTGTGTCAGGAGTCCAAAAAATAACGAATACTTTTCAATATTTTATTACATTTACCCCGACTGAAAAAACTTGGCTCAAATAGAACTGGCAAGGCTTACAGCATGATTTACGGATTCTGTTTTATTTCCCGAATCATTGTATTTGTCTTTGCAGGTTCTGAACCAAATCGGAAACACGGATTTCATCATTCGAAAAGAACCGATAGTTCCTTTTTCAGGCACAAAATGCAAGTATAAACAAACAATTAACTTTTCCTTAATGAGAAAATGGCGCATTGAAGATTCAGCTGAACTCTACAACATCAACGGATGGGGGATCAACTTTTTTTCCATCAACGACAAAGGTCATGTAACCGTTACTCCAAAGAAAGACGGAATACAGGTCGATCTGCACGAATTGGTTGAAGAACTTCAGCTTCGGGACGTTTCAGCACCTATGCTGCTTCGTTTTCCTGACATTCTGGATAACCGGATTGAAAAAATGGCCAGTTGCTTTAAAGTTGCTGCCGAAGAATATGACTACAAAGCTCAAAACTTTATTGTTTACCCAATTAAGGTAAACCAAATGCGCCCCGTGGTTGAAGAAATTGTCGGACACGGCAAGAAGTTCAACATTGGCCTCGAAGCAGGCTCAAAACCCGAATTACATGCCGTTATTGCCATAAATACCGATAATGACTCGTTGATTATCTGCAACGGATATAAAGATGAAGATTACATCGAACTGGCACTTCTGGCCCAGAAGATGGGAAGACGTATCTACCTTGTCGTAGAGAAACTCAATGAGCTGAAATTGATCATCAAGATTGCACACCGTCTGAAAATAAAGCCAAACCTCGGTATTCGCATCAAGCTTTCCAGCTCGGGAAGCGGTAAATGGGAAGACTCCGGAGGCGATGCAAGCAAGTTTGGTTTAACTTCAAGTGAACTACTCGAAGCTCTTGATTATCTGGATAAAAACAAAATGCAGGACTGCCTGAAGTTGGTTCATTTTCATATCGGAAGTCAGGTTACCAAGATACGACGCATCAAACTGGCCATGCGCGAAGCCTCCCAGTTTTACGTACAGCTTCATCTGAAAGGATTTAAGGTTGAGTTTGTGGATATCGGTGGCGGCCTGGGCGTCGATTACGACGGTACACGCTCATCCAGCAGTGAAAGCAGCGTGAACTACAGTATTCAGGAGTATGTGAATGATGCCATTTTCACCATGGTTGACGCCAGTGACAGAAATCACATTCCCCATCCGAACATCATTACCGAATCGGGTCGTTCACTGACAGCCCACCATTCGGTGCTCATCTTTGAAGTACTTGAAACAGCCAGTGTGCCGACCATGAGCGAAGAAGAAGAACCAAGGGAAGACGATCATGAACTGGTTCGCGAATTGTTCTCCCTTTGGGAACAGCTCAATCAGTCGAAGATGCTCGAAACCTGGCACGATTCACAACTTATCCGGGAGGAAGCGCTCGATCGTTTCAGTCTGGGGTTACTCGACCTGAAAACACGTGCACAAATCGAAAGGCTCTTCTGGTCAATTACAAAGGAAATCCACCAGATGACCAGTGAATTGAAACACATTCCTGAAGAACTATTATATTTGCCTAAAATGTTGTCGGACAAATATTTCTGTAACTTTTCATTGTTTCAGTCCCTACCCGATTCCTGGGCCATCGATCAGATATTCCCTATCATCCCGATTCAGCGTCTGGACGAAAAGCCGGAACGATCGGCAACCATACAGGACATCACCTGTGACTCGGATGGGAAAATTGACAATTTCATTTCGACCCGTAATTTCTCCTATTACCTTCCGGTACACGCACTTAAAGCAAAGGAACCATATTACTTCGGGGTATTCCTTGTAGGCGCCTACCAGGAAATACTGGGCGATCTGCACAACCTGTTTGGCGATACCAATGCCGTTCATATTTCAGTGGACGACAAGGGTTATAGCATCGATCAGATTATTGACGGTGAAACTGTTGCCGAAGTGCTCGATTACGTGCAATACAATGCCAAAAAGCTGGTGCGTAAAGTTGAAACCTGGGTGACTTCCTCCGTAAAATCAGGAATCATATCCGCCGAAGAAGGAAAAGAATTCTTATCCAACTACCGCTCAGGACTGTACGGATATACTTATCTGGAATAAATTTTTCATTACCTGATATACTGAAATGCAAATACTTTGATAGAAGTATTTGCATTTTTTATTTAACTGCATTTCTATCAGGAACCAGAGGCAGTTTGAGGTGTTGAAACCCCGCCTGCTGTTTCTGGCGGGAAGTTCAGCATGACAATCTTAACATAGACAATAATGATTGCCCCGTCACCCTGAACTTGTTTCAGGGCCCCCACTATACTTACATGCAAAAACAAGGTGTTAAAAAGAGCATCAGTTATAAACATCTTTCTTCAAAAGTAACCTTCACCTCAGCCTGCATCTGTCCTACCCTTCCTTTTTATTCTCAATTCCCAAACAAATTTCTCAAATAAATACTTACAGTTACCAAGAATATTGATTTCATCGTAGTGGGATGGGGTCTGGCCGGAACATTTCGAACTACTGAATTACAAAGATCGGTCGAGTTAATTGGTTTTATTCCGGTACACAATTCATAAATAGAAAGCAGGATAGATATAAATCATTCATTTCAAATATCAACATGCAGTCTACCTGTAAGTAATAGAAATAATTTAATGTCTTATTCTACTTGCCTATCAATACTTCACCGCCGGTCTTCCCGGCAGTCTTCATTTCAGGGTGGTAAAATAAAAGCATGCCTGCCATACCAAAATACTTCTTACCAAAAATGCATAGCGTTTCTGCCCTATTATAATGCTCTCATGGAGCCTATTTCCTTTTAGGTTATTCGAAGATTATTCGAAGGTTATTCGAAGGTTATTCGAAGATGGTTCAATTCTATTCGAATAACCATCGAATAAGTTTCGAATAATTAATGAATAAGTTTCGAATAATTTTAAAACCTGATAGATGGCCGGTGAATGGGAGAACCAATCAACACTTTAACCTTGAACAAACAATGGTTTTTTAAATCAATACAAGGACAGTATGTAATCTGATCCATCAATTTCGGGAAATAGGAACAAGAAGCTGTCCTCAAAGTCACAAGAGCAATTTAAACGTCGGAACGTCAGAAAGTTCATTCAAAGCATTTAACCAATAATTCTTTGTTTCGGTCCCGGATAGAAATACCAGGTTTTAATACCGTTTCAATTGTAATTACTATTTGGATCCGTCCGGTTTTTCAGCAGCCCCTGATGTAGAAAAGTTTTCGATAGAATAATACGGCAATCGGATTTATCCTGATCAGTAGTGAAAATTCTGCTATTTCTTTAAAAGAATTCCTCTATATCATTTTGATTATGAAAATGTCAGGAGAATTTAGTTCTTAAGATGCCCTGTGAATGGCAGATTTTTCCGGCAGGAGGAGTTTTTTTCTAGGTTGTGAAAAACTAATTACTATATTTGCAATCGCAAAAAGAAACGGGTGTAGCTCAGTTGGTAGAGCACTGGTCTCCAAAACCAGGTGTCGGGCGTTCGAGTCGCTCCTCCCGTGCAAAGGCTGCTCATTCGGGCAGCTTTTTTGTTTTACGGAAAGTCTTTGGTATCTTCAACCCAAATAAAAACAGCTATGACTGTCGATCTATTTATACCCTGTTTTATCGATCAGATATATCCTGAAACTGCCTTCAATACCGTCAAATTGCTTCGGAGAGCGGGCCTTGAAGTGAACTACAACCCGGAGCAGACCTGTTGCGGACAACCGGCATTCAACAGCGGATACTGGGAAGAAACCAGGACACTGGCTCAGAAATTCATCCGTGACTTTCCGAACGAACGTCATATTATCAGTCCCTCAGCTTCGTGTACAGGCTTTATCAAAAATTACTATCCAGACCTGTTTAAGAATGGCCAGGCTGGATTTACCGATTATGAGCGACTGAACCGAAACCTGTTTGAATTGACCGATTACCTGGTCAATCATCTTCATTTTACTGATTTCGGCGCCGAGTTTCCGCATAAGGTTTGCTACCACGACGCGTGCACCGCCTTACGCGAATATGGCATTCGGGAAGAGCCTCGTCTGCTGCTCTCGAAAGTGAAAGGACTTGAACTGGTTGAAATGGAAAATACCGAGACCTGTTGCGGTTTTGGCGGTACTTTCTCGGCCAAATTTACAGCAATCTCCACGGCCATGACTGAACAGAAAGTGGAGAATGCCCTGAAGACAGGTGCTAAATATATTATCTCGACTGAATCATCATGCATCATGAATATCGAGGCCTATATTCTGAAAAACAAATTACCCATCAAACCTATCCACATTGCTGATATATTGGCTTCGGGATGGATTGCCCCCTAATCCCCCACAGGGGGACGTGGAAGATCACTACTTAATGGATATTGATTATTGAACATTGATTGTTGGATATTTAACACGTAACTCACAACACACAACACGATTATGGCTGAAATAGGAAAATTAAATCACATGTATGTGGTCAAGGAGGTAGACTTTGGAATTTACCTCGATGGCGGAGATTTGGGCGAGATACTGATGCCTAAACGTTACGTTCCTGAGGGAACACAGCCGGAAGACATGATCGATGCGTTCATCTATCTCGACTCGGAAGACCGACTGGTGGCAACGACCGAGAAACCATTGGCCATGGTCGAAGAGTTTGCCCTGCTTGAAGTGGTTTCAGTAACTCCTGTAGGTGCATTCCTGAACTGGGGCCTGCCAAAGGATTTGTTTGTGCCCTTCCGCGAACAGCGCCAACCCATGGAACAGGGAAAAAAATACCTGGTTTACGTCTATGTGGATATCAACAGTAAACGTATTGCAGCTTCTTCAAAAATAGAACATTACCTGGACAATATTCCGGTTGACTATGACGTGGATGAGGAAGTTGACCTGATCATCGTGAATGAGACCGATTTGGGTTACAATGCCATCATTGACAATTGCCATCTGGGAGTAATCTTTAAAAATGAGGTTTTTCAACCCCTAAATCCGGGAGACAGAGTCCAGGGATTCATTAAAAAAATCCGAACAGATGGTAAGATTGACCTCTGTCTGCAAAAAGCCGGATACGAAAAGATCAGTGGGGTTGCCGATAAAATCATCTCGGAACTGGAAAAGAACAAAGGGTTCCTGACCTTAACAGACAAAAGCACACCGGACGAAATATACAAAGTATTTAAGATCAGCAAGAAGAATTTTAAATCGGCCATTGGAGCACTCTATAAAAAGAGAATGATTGCCCTGGAAGAAGATGGAATCAGGTTGCTTATTACAGAATAAATCGCAACAATGAAAAAAGGACAGATCTCAAATTTACTTAGACAATTTGGATTACTTTATCTGACTGACTGGATTCGATATTATATAGAGCGTTTCAAAAACAGGAAGATCAATAGCGACTTCAGGAAAAACAATCCGGATGTAAAACTACCACCTGATTACCTGATTTACGAATCGTTTTTACTTAATTATAAAGAATATTATACAGAAAGCATCGAAACAGCACATTGGGTTGTTAACCATGTCAGTAAATATATCGAATTAAAGAATAAGAAAATACTCGATTGGGGTTGCGGACCTGGTCGAGTGATCCGTCATCTGCCAGTGGTGGCAGGCAATGGATGTGAATATTACGGAACAGATTACAATTCGAAATCAATTCATTGGTGCCTTGAAAACCTACCGAATATTCATTTTAACGTGAATTCACTGGAAGCTAAATTGCCTTACGCCAACAACTCTTTCGATGTTATTTACGGGATTTCTATTTTCACACACCTTTCAGAGCAACTACATCATGATTGGTATTCTGAACTATACCGGATACTAAAACCCGAGGGGATTCTATTTTTAACAACGCAGGGAGATATTTTCAAAGTTAAATTAACTGATCATGAGATTAATAACTACGACCAGGGAAAACTTATTGTCAGGGGAAAGGTAAAAGAAGGACACCGGACTTACTCTGCATTTCAACCCAATGCTTTTATGGAAACTTTATTCCGGAATGCTCAGGTAATGGAACATACTATACCTGTACCTGAAGAAGGTAATGGATTACCTCAGGATATCTGGATTATTAAAAAGAACAATGACAGACTGATATAAAAAAGGACATTAATAAATCTGTATTTCATAAACCAACTTTAACTGACTCAATTATGATCAAAATGTTAAAATCATTTATGATTGTCTTATTTACACTGACAATCATGAGTTCCGGGCTTTCGGCCAAGGATAAAAAGAAAGGCGACAAAATTCATCCGGACACCTCAAAATGGGAAAGTCTTTTTAAGGATGATCTTTCAAACGCTTCCTTTCCTAAGGGAATCTGGACCTTTAATAAGGGCATCCTGACGGCTTCTGAAGACCAGGCTATCTGGTCGGCCAGGGACTACAAGAATTTCAAGATCGACCTGGAATTCAAAACTGCCGACGGTACTAACAGCGGAGTAATCGTTTATTGTACCAACAAAGATAACTGGATTCCGAATTCAGTAGAAATTCAGATTGCCGACGATTTCGCCAAGGAATGGGCAGAAAGCCCCAAGACCTGGCAATGTGCTGCAATCTTCGGTCACCTGGCACCAACAAAAAGTCTTGTTAAAAAACCGGGAGAATGGAACCATTATACCATCACCTGCAAAGGAAAAAAGATTAAGGTTGCCTTGAATGGTGAAATGGTGAACGAAATGGATATGGATCTATGGACCAGCGCGACAAAGAATCCGGACGGAAGTGATATCCCGACATGGCTTAGCACTCCGTTCAACAAACTAGCTACTCATGGATTTATTGGGCTCCAGGGTAAACATGCAGGTGCACCAATCTATTTCAGAAATGTTAAAATCAAGGAATTGAAGGAGAAGTAAATCTGCAATTCCAAAGAAAAGAAGATAACCAATAACGAATACCAAATATTCAAGTTCCAATTTCAACGTACGAACCTGGAACTTGTGTATTATCCGAAAAGTCAATTTTAACGCGAAGGCACAAAGACACAATGATTTAATATTTACAAGACAAAGATATTTAATATCTTGTACTGCTTTGTGCCTTCGTGTCTTTGTGTTTAATCTCGAATAGGGAATTTTCGGAATAGGCTCAAACTTTAAACTTTGAACATTGATCTTTCAACTGAATTCATGAAAGTTTGTATAGCAGAAAAGCTAAGTGTAGCGAAAGAACTGGCGCAGATCATTGGCGCCAATAACCGTAGAGACGGCTATTTTGAAGGCAATGGATACCAGGTCACCTGGACATTCGGGCATTTGTGTACCCTGAAAGAGCCGAATGATTATACCGAACAGTGGAAGGCCTGGAACATGAGGTCATTGCCCATGATACCACAAAAGTTCGGGATCAAACTGATTGAAAATGATGGTGTAAAGAAGCAGTTTGCGACCATAGAGAAACTGATGTCCACTGCTGAAGAGGTGATCAATTGCGGGGATGCCGGCCAGGAAGGTGAACTGATTCAGCGCTGGGTCATGTCGAAAGCCAAATGTACGGCGCCGGTAAGAAGACTATGGATATCGTCACTGACTGAAGAGGCCATACGTGAAGGGTTTCAGAAATTACAGGACGGGAAGAAGTTTGATAACCTATATGCTGCCGGAAGTGCTAGGGCCATTGGCGATTGGCTCCTTGGTATGAATGCCACCCGTCTGTACACCTTAAAATACGGTCAGAACAGACAGGTTTTATCCATTGGAAGAGTACAGACCCCAACCCTTGCAATCATAGTAAACCGCCAGAAGGAAATCGATGCCTTTGTTGCAGAACCCTATTTCGAGATTAAAACCATCTATCGGGAGGCTACCTTTTCTGCTGCATCAGGGCGTTTCCAAAATCGTGATGCTGCAGTACAGGTGCTGGAAGAGATCAGTCACTTTGAACTGGTAATCGGTAAGATCGAAACCAAGAACAGCATTGAACAGCCGTTACGATTGTTTGATTTAACGTCCCTACAGGTCGATTGCAACCGTAAATTCAATATGGGTGCAGAAGATACTTTAAAAACCATTCAATCGCTCTATGAGAAGAAATTGACCACTTATCCGCGAGTAGACACCACCTATCTGTCCGAAGATATATATCCCAAAGTACCCGGCATACTGAAACAGCTCAAAGGTTATGAAACGCTGACTGCACCTTTACTTCAGGAGAAACAGATCCGCAAATCGAACAAGGTGTTCGACAATAAAAAGATAACCGATCACCATGCCATCATCCCAACGGGTCAGTGGCGGGCAGACCTGACCCAGCAGGAGAAGCAGGTGTTCGATATGGTAGCCAAACGATTCATTTCGGTATTTTATCCAGATTGTAAGGTGTCCAATACAACCGTTGAGGCCAAGGTTGGTCCAACTGATTTTAAAGCAACCGGTAAACAGATACTCTCGCCCGGATGGCGCACCGTTTATATGAATGAGAAGAATCCGGTGCAGAGCGATGAAAATATACTGCCGATCTTTGTAACCGGAGAACATGGACCGCACGAACCTGGATTACTTGAAAAGTACACCCAGCCGCCTAAATACCATACCGAAGCAACTCTCCTGAGAGCGATGGAGACGGCAGGCAAAAGTGTAGACGATGAAGAATTAAGGGAATTGATGAAGGATAATGGTATCGGAAGGCCTTCAACTCGGGCCAATATTATCGAGACGCTGTTTCGTAGAAAATACGTAAAGAAGGACGGAAAGAAACTAGTCGCCACACCAACAGGCATAGACCTGATTGACAGTATCGAAAATGAACTTCTGAAATCGGCTGAACTGACCGGACAGTGGGAAAAGAAATTACGGCTGATTGAATTGGGGCAATATGATGTCACTCTCTTCATGGACGAGATGAAGCAAATGGTTATCGAGGTAGTCGAACAGGTTAAACACTCCCCACGCAGGGAGTTTACTTTTGCTCCTGAAGAACTGATTGTTGCAGAGAAAAAAGAAAAGGCCAGGCCGGCAGAACCTCAGGAATCAAAATGTCCTGCCTGTAAAAAAGGAACGATGAAAAAAGGCAGGAATGCATGGGGCTGTTCTGATTGGAAAGACGGTTGCCGGTTTATTATTCCGTTCGAATTCATGGAGAAGAAACTTACCGAGGCGCAAATTAAACGATTGATCGACAAAGGGAAGACTACTCTTATCAAGGGTTTTAATCAGGACGGAGAGACTGTTGATGGATTTCTTGAACTTTCTTCAGACTTAAAGATTCATCTTGTAGAGGCTGAACCTGAAAAACTGGTATGCCCTTCGTGTAAAATTGGTGAGATCGTCAAAGGACATACCGCCTGGGGATGTAGTAATTTTAAGGGAGGTTGCAAACTGCGCATTCCATTTGAACTTCAGGGCAAAAAGCTCACAGAAAGCCATGTTGCCCAGTTGGTTCTAAAAGGACAAACACGGACTTTCATCAGTACTGAAGGAACCAATAAAATAAACGGAATATTCAGGTTCGAAGCTGGTTTTCAGGTTAAGTTTCAAGAGAAGTAATTACAAATATGAACTTGATACTGCGGGATATATCCCACAGCACCAAGCAATAAAATCAACATATAAATCTGATTGATTACTTTTCTTTCACATCTTCATTATAGATATCCCTGACACATATATATTTTCCGTTTCGCTTTTCCCAAATAGCCATATACTTTCCAGTGGAAGTTATCTTTCCGGCAGAATCTTTAACAGTTGTTTTACCAACTTCAGTCACTGTGCTTTCGTCGCCAAATACATCCATTACATCATAAGATACAGTGGAACCTTTAACTCTTTTTGCCAGACTTTCAACGATTTCCTTTTGAATAGCAGCTTTGCCAACCAACATAGGCTTATTATTCGACAGGCTCACTGCATCATCTGAATAAAAAGCTGCTATTGCATTTGCGTTTCGGACATTATCAGCAGCAGCCCAACTGCTTTCTAAAGCTTGAATTTCAGCTTTTAATTTTAATAGGTCTGGTTTGCCTGCCAATTGTTCGGCCGACTTGATTTCGGCGCTTGTTTTCTCTTCCAAAGGTTTACTAAATCCAACGACAACTGTAAATAAAGCAATGCATAATGCTGCAACTCTTAAATTATTTTTTTTCATATTTTATTTTTGTATTGCCTACTATGATTGGGTTTCGGCTTTCCCGTTTATTGTATAAGTTTCAATAAATATCCTATAATAGTTATTTTCCATTTACTCTTGGATCTTTCTTTAATTTGGATATTGCTGAATGAATAACTTTCAAATAGAAATCATTGTTATTCAATTGTTTTTCTGATAAGAGTTATTTATTATATTTGGTTTTATTTCGCAGTATCGTTGCTTAAATCGTTCATGCGTTTATACAAGTACATCCAGCTTTTTTTAATTGAGCTTCTTCGATCGGCACGCAATTTATCACTGTATTCCTTGCCTTTTGCTTTTTCAACCAAGTCCCAAATGCCGTCGCGTTTCACATCAAGTGCAGCAAAGTTTTTATAAGGAGTTGTCACAAAATAATCAGCGCTTTCAGGATCGCCTCCATTGGCACTATACCAGTATCCCCTTTTATCTCCTTCGACACTTTGTAAAATGGTTGCTACCTCTTTCATAGTTTCTTTAAATAAAGGATCGTTTGAAACCTGAAAGAAAGTTACCCAGATAACACCCCATTCCGATGCACCAACTCTGCTTAATTCAGGAATAGTTGTTGCAAAATTATCTTCTGTGCTTTCCACATGAGGAACAATTTTGTCAATGGCTATCTGACTGCATTTTTTCCCTGCCACATCATTTTCATCATCCATTTTGGCCCAATTTGGGCTCATGGATGTTAGCACATAAACAGACCCTTTTCCATTATATCTTTTCCAAATTGTCCATGTCCATTCTCCTTTGTTTTCAAGATAGCATGCTTTCCATGCCTTAATCCCCTCTTCGAACTGTTTCTCTTGTCCGCCTTTAACTGTAAACTCAGTAGAAGAAAGAATTAATTTATCCTGTGCACTTGCAATATTGTTAATTAATAAACCTGAGGTAATGAATAACACTACCATCACAATTTGAATTGTCTTTTGTACAGATAGTTTCATATAGATAGTTAATAATCTGCCTACTATGTTCGGGTTTCGGCTTTCCCGTTATTTAAAATGAAATCTGCAAATAAGATTAAGGCGCTTGATTCTCGCATGACATAAATACGGATTCATAGATAATGGATGAGGTCAACTAATTAAAGATAAGGCTTTGTGAAAGATCTCAAGTACTTAAAAAATCATATTAGCAACAATTGTTTTTCGTTTACCAGAGTTTTTATAACATCTTCTAAGAAAGATGTGTGATTTGTATCGATACAGGATTTTAAAGTGTAATAAAAGCAAAGGACAATCCCTTCAACCAGATATAGCCAAAGGGATATTGTCTTCCTTTTTTATTCGGGTAAGCATCTTTCTGAATCTTCAGCATTCATTTATTCCGCTGTAGTCGGATCTATTATCGTTGAAACCCGACTAACTGAATTTGCTGGGAATCCTCCCTGCCTGGCATGTTCCCGAACCATCTCTTCATTTGGGGCGTTATAAATGCAATAGATTTTATCAGTCGTAACATAACTTTGCACCCACTGAATTTGCGGTCCCAATTTGTTTAATACTCCACAGGAAGTTTGTGAAATTGATTTTAATTGATCTGCTGTCAATTTTCCTGCACCAGGAATCTCTCTTTCAATTACATATTTTGGCATAATTACAAGTTTAATATTGCACCTACTCTTTACGGTTTTCGGCTTCCCCGTTTTGTACTTTTATTCTGCCATAGTATAAAACTCAATTTTCGGCTCACCTTCTACTCCTCCATCCATCATTAATTTTTTAAGCGCTGGGTCATTAATTCTGTTTTTTGCTTTTGCCATGTCATTAATATCGAAGACGATATGCACCAAATTGGGATCGTCAATTCCCCGAGCAAGAACTACATCTACAAGTCCGTATGTGGCTCTGGTGGCAGTTCCTTCACCATCATAAACTTTCATCCATGCATCAAAATCTTTAACCTTATGCGTAATAAGTACCCAATTCTTTTCTTTTGAATCGAGATTGGCTTTTATCACATGCCAGTATGTAATATCCGGTTTTGAAGTCACCCCGTTTTTTTCCATCACATCTTTTAACCTTGGGTCAGCTGCAAATGCTTTTGCTTTCTGTACATCTGCTGTGCTAAATGCAATTGAAATGTTATTGGGGTTATCAAGGCTCTTACCCATAGCAATGAATCCCAATCCATTGGCCTTACGAGCCACAGAATCCATATCAAATCCCTTTTTCCATGATGCATAATCCTTTACAGTGTGGTTAATTTCCATAACATCGAATGGCTTAAAATCAGCAGCTTTTACGGCAGGAACACTGGCCATTTTATTATCTTCCGTATTCGCTGTGGAAGTTGGTTTTTTACCGCTATTGGTGCAAGCTGCCATTACCACAACAGTAAAAACTGCAATTGCAAATAATTTTTTCTTCATCTTTTAAAGTATTTAATATTTTTGCCTACTCTAAATGGTTTTCGGCTTCCCCAACATTTTTTATTACATTCAAATTGATTTAATCATTACTGATAAATTCGATTTCAAAGAATTCATGATAAGTTACTCTGTTAAAAAGTTTGTTCCCATTTCTATAAATCGACCGACATAGAGATCGTGATGGGCTCCAATACTGTATGTCTGTCTTTAACACCCTTATTCTTTGGGTCATTGATAATTGCCCCGAGTTTCTCTACGTCTGTTGCATCAATAACCAAAACCACGGAATTTGGGTCATTTGCATCCTGAAACGTCTGGAAACCAGATACTGCCGGTGCAAATAATTCAACCCGTTCCTTATGTCCTTTGAGCCATGCATCAATATCACCTACTTTGTGTCGCGCAACAATTGTTTTGTTCATTTTGTAAGTTTTTGCTTATTATGCTTACTCTATTCAGTTTTCAGCTTCCCTGTTTTTTATTTTGCATTGTTTTGTAATCCATAGATATAATAAGGATATTTTCTAAATTAATGTCTGATTAGTCTTCGATTCAAAAGGATGAATCCATTACTATGTATCATTTTACTTTGATCTTATGTCTTAGCAAATCCTTATGATATTGATAGACTGTATGTTTTCGATTGATTTAATGGTAATGGCTAAAGCTTTTTGGGAGAGAAATGAAATTGGGATTATTCAGATTGCAGGAGTTGTGGAATACTGTTCGTGTTGTTGTGCGAATCCTGCAATTGCAAATAAGAGAAACAAGAAGTAAGTTTAATTTATTCTTCATATATCTTATTTTTAGGTGTTTAAAAAATTAATTCTGTCCTATTTCTGAATTGAATATTATGGTATAGATAATTTCAAACGAACCTATATAAAATAAAGACAAACATATCTTTTATTTGTTCACTTAACATTGAAAAATATTTTTGTATTTAATTTCACCAACAAAAGCAGGGCTATTTTTGTTCTTAAAAAACCAAAATGTCAAATCTTTAGCCATGCAATGGATTTACAACTTGTTTCCTGTCTTGATTTTAATATTTTCCATTAACATATCCAACGGCCAGGGCTCCGGCAACCTAATTCCTTTTGTATCCGGGCTTAATAGTGTCGTTTGTATCACCAATGCAGGTGACAGTCGTTTGTTTGTTGTCGATCAGCATGGATATATTAACATCGTGAATCAGGATGGCACAATTATTTCACCCTCCTTTCTCGATATACACAACCGGGTGGTTTATGGTGGTGAACGTGGGTTACTGGGAATTGCATTTCATCCGGACTATCCTGCCAACGGATACTTCTATATAAACTATATTGGAAATGGCGACAGCACCCATATCTCAAGGTTCAAGGTGAATTCAGACAATCCGAATTTGGCTGATCCGCTAAGTGAACTCAAACTGCTAACCATTTACCAACCTTATCCAAACCATAATGGAGGAGATTTGAATTTTGGACCTGACGGATATCTTTATATCGGACTTGGGGATGGTGGTTCAGAGGGTGATCCAGATAACCGGTCTCAGGATCCAAAGCAGTTACTCGGTAAAATGCTTCGGATTGATGTTGATCACGGTAACCCTTATGCCGTTCCTTTAACAAATCCCTTTTATAACAGTTTAACAACCCGCAACGAAATTTGGGCTCTTGGATTACGAAATCCCTGGAGGTTCAGCTTTGACCGACTGACCGGCGATCTATGGATTGGGGATGTTGGCCAGGATGCCATTGAAGAAATTGACTTTCAACCAGCAGGTGATCCTGGTGGCGAAAATTACGGTTGGAGATGCTACGAAGGCAATCAGGTCTATAACAATAGTTTATGCAACCAGAATGCAATCTTTACATTCCCCATCTACACCTATCCCCATGGACCAGAATGCTCGGTTACGGGCGGATATGTTTACCGGGGTTCATCTTCATCTCCTTATTTCGGATATTATTTCTTTGCAGATTATTGTTCTGACCGGATATGGACTCTTCATCAGGCATCGGATAGCTGGATAAAAGAAGATTTTGGTCAGTTTTCCGGGAATAGTTTCTCGACCTTTGGTGAAGATGTCAACGGACATCTTTACATTGGAGGAGTCGGAAGCGGAAATATCTTCAGGATAGATGATCTTTCAACTGAAATAAAAGACATTACAAAATCAGATGACCTGAACATCTTACAAATTCCACAAGGCAATAAGATAAGGATAGAGAACAATCAGGATAACCATTCGATTATGAACATCACCGTTTATGATATTATTGGAATCATCCATTATCAAATCAATACGATGGAGACGAACCCTGAATTAGATCTAAGTTTCCTGATCTCAGGAACATACTTTCTTTCAGTAATGTGGAATGGGAAGAAGTATGTCCGGAAATTGATACTCCTGAATTAGGTAAGATTATTCTACAGAAGAATTTAGGACAGATAACAATACCAAATCTTGTTTAACTTTATTCTCTCATTACAACTGTCTTTAAAATTCTACTTAAATTACTCTTATATGGCACATTCAGCAATCGAACAGTTCATTTCATGCATTGAAAAGCTTGTTCCCGAATATTTAGCTATTCCGGGGGATCTGGCCATCTCAAAAGGCGGAGCATCACTTTGCATCATCTGTGAAGATGGAACTGTTTATGGAAAGATATTTGGTACAAATAAGCACAGGGGCAGGGATACCTTTAAAGTTGCATGGACCAAAGTCAGCCAGGCTTTGATAACAGGTTACAAAACAAACGATTACGAACGGATGGTATTTACCGACCAGATTGATTATCACACATTCGGCATCAGTTTGCCCGACCTGGTAGGATATAAAGGCGGTCAGCCCATCACACTCCGTGATGGCACAAAACTGGCCGTCGGATTCAACGGTTTCAGGGGAACAAGTGATCTGGAGATTGTAGAGAAAGGTTTGTCAATCATTTAATTGTAACCGGAAATTCCCTGTACTCCTTTCCCAATGTCCATCGAACACGGTAATCTCCCTTGAGGTTGATCTTTTTCTGGGGGTCAGTTCCATCCCATTCGATGACATTATCCGTGGGTTTCATACCTTTATAAATCTCCAGAATTTTGTTTTTACTATTGGCCGAAAAGAGAGTTATTTTCAACTCTCCGGGATTCCATGAATAATTGACAAGCGCTACCCGATCGCCTTTTGTAAATACTCCCGGAACCATAGCTGCCATCCTGATTTCCTTGCAGTCGCTGAATCTAACAATTGGTGCTGCCGGGAGTATTTTCATTTCTTTGATGTATTTTCTTTCAAAACTAACCGGCTTATTGGCTATAATATTATAGTAGAATAGAGATTCAAGTGAATTGGCCGGACTGCTTTTTAACTCCGTTTCATAAAGCACACGTAATGTCGGATCGAAATCAAGCAATGAAGTCCAGAGCGTACCGGTTGCTTTTTTCTCCTCCTGCCTTTGCCCCGGCTCATGGGCCACATTCGAATTGGTAAAGGCAGGATTCAACTTATCCTTATTCCACATCACCTCAAGCTGAGTATTGATCAATCGACGAATGTCGGTTTCATCAAAGACAATACCGTTATGATAGGCTTCAACCATCTGTTCCACCTCGCGTGACTGGTAACCAGGGTTTGGATTGATCCCCACCCAATGTTTTGGAGTATTCTTCTCGAAGTCAATATCCCATGTTCCAAAAGGTTCCCAGTAATTCCATTCATAATGATCGCCGGAAAGCTGCATTTGCCTTTTCATCCGAAGGAATATCTTTTCTGCCCTGTCACGATAGAACTTCTGATGAGTGAGCCTATATAACTGTATACTCACTAAACCCATATCGTTTTGCTTGTTAAACGGATGGGTCAATCCTGAGCGTGTGACCTCATTCCCATATTTCCATTCTTTCGTATTCCCGGGTTTCATATACTTATTGAAAGCCACATAGGCGCCTACAGGGCCATCCTCTTTCCACGTGCCCCTATGATCGTATTTTTCGATCAGATCCCGTTTAGCAAGTTCAACATACGCCTTTGCCCTGTCATTGTATTTACCCTTTAGCTCTTTATTTTCCATCACCAGGAGTGAAAAGTTGAGCATCCCATTCATGAGGATGGCATCTCCCACGTGCGAATCGGTCCAGTATTTCTCGTCATACATGTATGGTCCTATCCACCCTTTATAGCCTTCCGGATCAGTATCCATCTTCGCAATCAGGAAATCGTAGTATTTGACAGCCGCATCCAGCCATTCAGCATTTTTGGTGACCTTGTAATACTCAAGATATTGGTTCATGCTGTACTTTGCATGCCAGCAAAACCCTTCTCCCTTATCGTTTTTTACATGCTCGTTCCTGATCATTTCCTCATAAAGGCCACTCGGGGTTTCATTTAGGGCTATTGCTTGTTGGGCATAGGATTGAATAGTGAGAAAGAGAGCAAATGACAGTGAAAGCAGGCGTCGAAGTTTGTACATCGTTAATTGGATTAGTTTAGTTTCGCAGGAAACAAAATTACAATAAAATACCAGTTACACGAAATAGAACTTATAACACGAAGAGAGAAGGTGAAGATTTATGGAAATATTAAACATAGAATGCTAACGAAACGACACGCACTTTGAGTCAATAGTTTCATTCTAAAAATGGTTAAACATTTAGCAAAACTTCAGATCTTAGTTTAAATTAAATGATATATATTTGGCGGAGATTATATTAAAACAAAACCTATTTAACTATCGGCAGATCAAAACCATGAAAAATTATCTTGTTATTATATTCCTGCTTTATGGTATTCAAAGTCAGGCACAGTACACTAACCTTGTGTGGTCAGATGAATTCACCGATGCAACTATCAGCAAAAAGAACTGGGCGTTTGAGACAGGGAATAATAATGGTTGGGGAAACAGCGAACTTGAGTATTATACCAATCGTCCTGAAAATGCCAGTATTATTAATGGAAATCTCCAGATTATAGCAAGAAAAGAGACTTATGGCGGGAAAAGTTATACTTCCGCACGAATGAAAACACAGGGACTACAAAATTTCACCTACGGAAAAATTGAAGCACGTATTAAAGCTCCTGTGGGGCAGGGAATGTGGCCCGCATTCTGGATGCTTGGCAAGAATATCAATGATGCGGGGTGGAATTGGCCAAAATGTGGTGAGATTGATATTATGGAACATATCGACAATTCGAAGTATCTTAACGGAACGATACATTGGGACAACAATGGGCATGTTTCCAACGGAACAACAATTCTGTGCGATGTGACAAAATTTCACGTTTATGGAATCGAATGGAATGAAAACTCAATCAAGATGTTTCTTGACGGGACTAAATATCTGGAACAGAGTATTGCCAATAATGTCAGCAGTACGGATGAATTTCACCTGCCTTTTTTCATCCTTCTCAACCTGGCTGTTGGGGGAACCTGGCCTGGAAATCCGGATGCCACAACACAATTTCCGGATACAATGTTTGTTGACTATGTAAGAGTTTATGGGCTAGATACCGGCATAGGTTCAGTTAGTAGCGAAGGTAATTCTACTAATTTTTCTCTTCAAAATTATCCCAATCCCTTCAATCTATCGACAAGTATCTCATTTAATCTACCTTCAAAGTCATATGTGTCACTGAAAGTATTAGACTATATTGGTAAAGAGGTGGCATCAATTGAGTCAAACGAATTGCTGGCGGGAAATTACACACGGAAATGGGATGCTTCTGGTTTCCCAGGTGGCATTTATTTCTGTCGTTTACAAGCTGGTTCATTCATAGAAACTAAGAAACTCATCTTACTTAAATAGCGATTTCTTTTAAAACCCTCTCCTCTCCAACAGCACCACATTTTCCACATGATGTGTATGCGGAAACATATCCACCGGCTGGATGCGGGTCACTTTATAGAACTCATCAATCAATGCCAGATCGCAGGCCTGTGTGGCAATGTTGCAGCTTACGTAAACCACCTCTTCAGGAGCCGCTTCCATGATGGTTTTAATGATATCTTCATTCATTCAGCAGAATGCATTCCGGACGTATCGAATTATTTCTTAATTATTTTCCTTTCAAACGTGCCCGTTTTGGAGCTTATTTTTACCAGATATACACCCTGTGACAGCGAGCTTAACGGAATATATTCATTGGTATAGATCTCTTTTGTAAACAACAACTTGCCACTCATGTCAAATACTCGTAATGTTGATGATTCTTTTAATCCGCTTATTTTGAATCCATCAGTTACTGGATTAGGATAAAGATTTATCCGATCAGTATGAAGAGGTTCAACATCGGTTGGGAAGAATTCATCGATACGGTAAAAATCTTTCCATTGGGCAGCGGTTGCATAAAGATTTTTTGAACCAAACGGCACTAGTAATTTACAGGTTGTCTTGTTTACCTGGATAAAAATTGCCGGTGTAAAGCTTAAATCAATTGGAATGAAGGACCTCGCTTCTATTGATGTGAGATTTACACAATTAGAAAATGCATATTCCCCAATTGAATCAACTGATGTAGGAATTGAAATTGAAGCAAGATTATTACAATATTGAAAGGCATATTCTCCGATTGACTTAACCCCTTGGGCTATGGTTATCAAGCTTACATTTTCACAGCTTTCAAAAGCATAAGCTCCTATTGAACTCACCGAAGTTGGAATTGTAACTGAGGTGAGATTTATACAGTATGAGAAAGCATATTTTCCAATTGTTGTTAAACCTTCAGGAAAGACTATTGAGCTTAATTTTCCACAGATGTTAAAAGCGTAATTTCCGATTGAGTTAACTGTTGAAGGGATTGTTATTGAACTTAAATTTTTACAGGCAGAAAAAGTACCATCTCCAATTGAAGCTATCCCATCAGGAATATTTACTGAACTTAGTTTTTCGCAGTTGTAAAATGCATTATTTCCAATGGATGTAACTGTTGAAGGTATTATTATTGAAGTAAGGTTTAAGCAATTGGAAAATGTATAATTTCCAATGGAAACCACTCCTTCTGAAAGATTTACAGTTTCAAGTTTTTCACACTGGTCAAATGCATAATTCCCAATTGAATCAACTGGTAAAGGAATAATTGCCGTTTTCAAACCGGTACAACCAAAGAAGGCATATTCTCCAATAGACTCAATCCTTGAAGGATAAATAAAAGTTATTAAACTGGTTTTCCCTATGCTGATGGTCTGGTCAACGACAAAAGCAAAAGGTGGAATCTGATTTGCTGGATAAGTTTGATTTGTATTCCAGGAAGTTCCCTCGCTTCCGGAATAAGCGGCAATAGTGGCGCCGCTTAGATCAACATTTATCAGATCAAGCATTTCATCGCGCATTGTCTTAAAATCGCGGGCATCAATAGTACCGGTAAGTTTTAGTTTGGTGATTGTATTTTTTTCAATTTCAGTAAATTCTGTGGATAACCCACCAGGAGCAGTATATACTGATAAAACTTTTGCATCCTGAGTTACGATAATTGTTTGTGAGGCTATACTGTCGATGGATATTGTAATTCTTGCCTCACGTGTAAAACCAAAACTATTGGCTGATGCTGTGATTATTAATTGATCATTTCCGTTTCTTGAAATCGACCTTACGGTAAGCCATGGTACATCGGTCTTTACTGTCCATGCTGTGTCTGAAGCGATATCAACAGAAACGCTGCTACCATCATCAGAGGCAATGGTTACATTGTTTGATGAAAGCGTAAACCCTTTATTGGATTCATTAATATTAATAAAATCTTTCCATTGGATGGCTGTGCTATAGCTATTTTTTGTTTTGTAAGGAACATTGAGGCTGCAAGTGGATGTGTTAATTCCCATAAAGACGTTCTGTGATAAACTTAAATCCAATGGAATGCTATAACCTGCATTGATAGAAACCATTGCAGAACAACCTCCAAAAGCTGCATCACCGATTGAAGTGACTGATGAAGGAATAGACAATGTTTTAAGACCTGTGCATTGATAAAATGAATACCTTCCAATTGAAGATGCCCCTTCTGAAAGGATTGCTGAAGTTAATCCGGTACAGTTGTAAAAAGCATAATTTCCGATTGAAATAATCGTCGAAGGAAGGATAACTGAGTCAAGGTTTGTACATGAAAAAAACGACCATTCCCCGATTGATTTGACTCCTTCAGAAAGGATTATTGAATTTAAGTTTTTACAGCCATCAAAAGCATTATCACCTATTGAAATAACCGTCGATGGAAAAGTAATAGAAGAAAGTCCAATACATAGATGAAATGCAGAACTTCCGATAGCGGTAAGCCCTTTAGTAAGAATGATCGAATTTAATTTTTCGCAACCATCAAAAGCAGCATTCCCTATTGCTTTAAGTGTTGAAGGAAGAGTAATTGAATTAAGACTGACACAATATGTAAAAGCATTATTTCCTATTAAGGTTACACCTTCATGAATAGTGAGTGAGCTTAATCTTGTGCAATTAAAAAAAGCATTACTTTCAATTGTTTCAACGGAGGATGGGATAATAGCAGATGTTAATCCTTTACAATCCTGAAAAGCAAATTCTCCAACGTTAGTAACCAATAACGGATAAATAAAGGATGTAATACGGGTATTCTCATAATTTGCATAAGTTGGAATTTCATTGGCGGGGTAGGTTATATTGTAATCAACTCTCGTTCCATCACTCCCTGTATAAGCTGCAATACTGACATCACTTAAATCGACTATAGACAAATTGGGCATCTCATCCCTCATGGTTCTGAAATCCCGGGCATCGATTGTACCGGTTAGCTTAAGATTGGTGATGGTGCTTTTTTCCTCAGTTGACAGTATTCCTGATAATCCTCCCTGAGTTGCTTCAATTGTAAAAGTTTTAGCCTCTTGTGTTACAGTAATTGTTTGTGAAGCTGTACCATCAAAAGATACATTAATACTTGCAATTCGTTTAGCAGCAGCAGAATTAGATGTAGCAGTAATTTTCAAACTACTATTTCCAATACCTGTGGTTGGGCTTAGTGTAAGCCATGTTTGACTGGAACTGGCTGACCAGGGAATATTGGATGAAACATCAACTGTCACTGTACTTCCCTCTTCTGCTCCTAGCGATACTTCGTTGGATGAAAGTTTAACGCCGGAATTACTTTCTATAATCCGGGTAAAATCTTTCCATTGGTAGGCAGCTGAATAAAGACTTTTAGTATTATATGGAACATATAATTTACAAGTACTGTGATTTACATCACCAAATACACTCTCTGAAAGACTTAAATCAAGTGGGATGCTATACCCTACAGTTATTGAGTCCAGTGCAGTTCCACTGGCAAAAGCCAAATTTCCGATGGATGAAACTGATGAAGGAATTTTAAGTGAAATAAGACTGTAACATTGAGCAAAAGCATTATTTCCGATTGACGTAACACCTTCAGGAATAGTAACGGAATTTATAAGTACACAGTGATTAAAAGCGGAGATTCCGATAGACTTAGCTGACGAAGGGATGTTAAGAGATGTCAGACTAACACAACCTCCAAAAGCAGATTCCCCAATTGAGCTGACACCTTCGGAAATAATTACGGAACCTAATTTTTCACAATTACTAAATGCATAATTTGGTATTGAACTGATTGATGAAGGAACTGTTAGTGATGCCAGACTGATGCAATTAGTAAAGGCAGATTCTCCGATTGTCGTTACCCCATTTGTAATGAGGACAGAACTTAATTTTTCGCAGTAAGCAAAAGCAGAACTCCCGAATAAGGTCACCGAAGATGGAATCGTGACCGTAGCAAGGCTCTTACAATTATAAAAAGCTCCTTCACCTATAGAAGTAACTCCTTCAGAAATAGTTGCAGAACTTAATCTTTCACAGCTTTGAAAAGCATATTTTCCAATTGATACCACTCCTTTAGAAATAGTTACCGAACTTAAATTTCCACAGAAAGAAAAAGCATTAATTCCTATTGAAGTAACCGATGAAGGAATAATTACTGAATTAAGACTTATACAATATGTAAAAACAGCTTCGTCAATCAATTGAACCCCTTCTGAGAGGATTGCCGAGCTTAAATTGTTACAGTGATAAAAAGCATTTTTTCCTATTGTACTGACTGTTGAAGGAATTATAACAGAAATTAAACTGACACAATTTGAAAATGCTTCTTCTCCGATTGAAGTGACCCCTTTTGAAATGATTGCTGACTGCAAATTTCCACAGTTACTAAAAGTATCATTTCCGATTGAAATAACCGAAGAAGGTATTGTAATGGAAGTAAGATTTATACAATTATAAAATGCCCATTCTCCTATGGTTTGTAATCCTACAACAAGGTCGATTGAGCTCAGTTGACTGCAGTTTTGAAATGCACTGATTCCAATTGAAGTTACCGATAAAGGAATTGCAATAGTGCCCAGACTAGTACAATTGGAAAAAGAATCTCTTCCAATAGAAGTAATCCCTTCTGAAATGATTACTGAGCTTAATTTTTCACAGGAATGAAAAGCCCTATCTCCAATTGAGTTAATCGACAATGGACAGACAATGGATATTAAGCTTGGTTTTCCATTGTTGAAATATTGAGCATTGAAGGCATATTGTGGAATTTGATTTTCCGGATAGGTATTTATATTGGAGATAGTGCCCGCAGCACCTGTATAAGTGGTAATAATAACACCGCTCAGATCAATTATTGCCAGACTGGACATCTCATCCCGCATGGTTTTAAAATCACGGGCATCAATAGTGCCTGTAAGTTTTAGATTTGTGATCGTATTTCTTTCTTCAATAGTCAGGGAGTCTAATAAGCTTCCTGAAATTGTAATATTAACTGTTTTCGAAACTTGTGCCTGGAGTAGCATTGCAATGAATAAGCCGACGATCATTAAAAATGTCTTTTTCATACTCAGATAGTAAATCATTGCGTTCAATGAAGTTGTCACAAAACTAATCATAATTATGCAATGATTTTTATATTGGCATTCATTTTTTACTTATAATGTGAATCAAGAGTTGAAAAAATAAAAGATTGATAATGACGAATGCACGATAGGATTATAGAAAGTTAGAATTAAAAAGAATTAAAATGCCGAAGACAAGATAGATTAATGTCACCACTTCGTGGTTTATGAAAGCTTTCGCCAACATTTTCTATAATCATATGACCCTTCAGGTTTAAAAAAACAACCCTTGATTCTAATTTATAGTAAAAATTTGCCAATTAAGTTGAATCAACCGAAACATATCTCTAATTTTATTTGTAAAATATTGTTCCCAATTCTAAAAAAGCAACCAGTTTCTAATTTTATTTCTTTTCCGTCAAAAGTACAATTTTTACCTGTAGTCTGCTCAAGACCATCACCAGAAGTATTACAGGTTGATCAACTGACTTTTGCTCACGATGAATTTAAAATATCAAGTTCTCTTCAAATTTCATCATAATTGACAAACTGAAATAATCAATTGTAATATCTTTCCTTGCATTAGTAGAGTATAACTCTTTTTTCCAGCAACACTACATTTTCCACATGATGTGTATGCGGAAACATATCCACCGGCTGGATGCGGGTCACTTTATAGAACTCATCCATCAATGCCAGATCACGGGCCTGGGTGGCGGGATTGCAGCTTACATACACAATCTTTTCGGGGGCAGCTTCAATGATTGTCTTAATGACATCTTCATCCATCCCTGCCCTTGGGGGATCGGTAATAATCACATCAGGGTGACCATTCCTGATAATAAAACCGCTGTTCAGAATTTTCTTCATATCACCGGCAAAGAAACTGGTATTCGTAATTCCATTGAGTTCCGAATTCACATGTGCATCTTCAATAGCTTCAGGTACATATTCGATACCAACAACTTTCTTTACATTACGGGCAATGAAATTGGCTATTGTGCCTGTTCCAGTATATAAATCATAAACCACTTCATCGCCCTTTAGTCCAGCAAAATCTCTGGCTATTTTGTATAATTCATAAGCCTGTTCTGAGTTGGTCTGGTAAAAACTTTTAGGACCGATCTTGAACTTCAACCCTTCCATTTCTTCCAGAATGTAGTCATTTCCCTTGTGCAGAATGATTTCCTGGTCGGTAATCGTGTCGTTTCCTTTTTCATTGATCACATACATCAGTGAAGTGATCTCTGGAAACTCAGCAGCAATTGCATCCATCAGCTTTTCGCGTTTCTCTTTTTCTTCCCTGAAGAAACAAACAATCAGCATCAAATCACCCGTGGTTGAACTTCTTACTATGATATTTCGAAGTAATCCTGATTGTATGCGGCGATCAAAGAATTCGAGCCTATTCTCATTAGCTTCTTTCTTTATGAAATTGCGGATCTGGTTCGAAGGATCGCTCTGAAGCCAACATTTATTGATATCTATAATCTTATCGAACAGGCCCGGAATATGGAATCCCAATGCATTCATATCAAGATATTCAAGTTCAGTACCGATTTCCTCATGCGTCAGCCAGCGTTTGTTTGAAAAGCCGAACTCTAGTTTATTGCGGTAGTAAGTTGTCTTTGCCGAGCCAAGGATTGGGGTAATCTCAGGAAGTTCTATTCTTCCAATTCGCTGAAGTTGATCTGCCACCTGTTTTTGCTTGTAATAAAGTTGTTTCTCGTAAGGAAGAAACTGCCATTTGCAGCCACCACATACCTCGAAGTGTTCACAGAAGGCGGCTACCCGGTCGGGTGATTCGGAAACTACCCGGATTACCCGTGCTTCCATATATTTGGTGCGTTTCTTGGTGACCTGCAAGTCCACTACATCACCGGGAACAACATGCGTGGTAAACACAACCACATCATTCACCCTGACAATTGCTTTTCCTTCTGCACCAATATCGGTGATAGTAACTCCTTCGTAAACCGGCTTATTCTGTCTGCCTCTTCCCATGACTGGTATATTTTCAGCAAAAGTAATTAAAAAGCCAGAATAAGGCACAGAAGAAAGAATTGGCCAGTCACAGTAATTAGTTGTCAGAATTAATGGCTTAATATTTTAATTTTTCACAAAAAGAATTAATCCTTTTCAGATTAAATTTGTTTATTCCTGTTTATCTTTACTCAAAATAGATAAGCTATGGCACGTATAAAAAAACGCTACTTCGTTCTGGGAACCCTGTTCGTCCTGATATTCACCGCACTGTTCTTTCTTTCGGATATTGCAAAAAACTATCTGGTCAAAAATAGTCAGAAGTTAATCCATCGTAAACTGGCAATCGGTGAAATGCATTTCAACTATGCCAAAATTTCATTGCAAATAAAGGATTTAGTATTGTTTGAATCCAATCAGACAGACAGTTTTATATCCTTCAGGGAGTTTTATATCAACCTTAATCCATGGACCTTGCCTTTCCGGGAATATTCCGTTTCTGAAATACGTTTGGTGAAACCTCGCATTCAGGTCATACAGAATGGAGATAAATTCAATTTTGATAGCCTAAAACCAAAACCAGATAGTGTACAAGTAAAAAAAGATACCACTAAGAGTGAAACTCTAAAATTCATCATCCGCAACATCCAATTGGTAAATGGTCAGGTGAAATACACCGATTTACTAAAAAAGAATCAGCTTGACCTAAAGAACCTGAATCTAAAGCTTCCGCTCATTGCCTGGAATAATGAAAAATCGGATCTGGGACTCGATTTTCTTATGGGACAGAAAGGACATGTGACCATTCAGGCAACGGTAGATAATGTTAAGAAAAAATACCAGATTAACCTGACTACTAAGGATATTGACATTCAACCAATGACCAATTATTTAACCGATTATTTTGATGTGAAATCGGTGAAAGGATTGCTTGATTCAAAGATAAGAATCATTGGGGATATGAATGAAGTCATTAACATTGGAGTCACAGGTAATGGTTCACTGGCCGATTTTTCAGCAGTTGACGGACATTCTGAAAATATTATTTCTGCCTCAAATGTTACCGCAACAATCAAAGACATAAACATGAAATCCTTTCATTTCGGATTCGGGAAAATTGAAGCATTTCAACCGCATTTACTGGTAGTAAGAGATAAGAAGACAACAAATCTTCAGCAGTTTCTGATGCCCTATTTCAGGAATGACTCGATCAGTTCAGCACTTGCAAAAAGTTCTGTCACTCCATCCACTCCAACTACTCCTGTAACATACAGTATCGATACTCTGAAAGTCAATAATGGATTGGTTTCCATATCAGACAAAGCGCTTAACCGTCCGTTTAAATATGAACTGAATGAGTTGAATATGACTATGACGGGTCTGACCGAAAGTGCCGACAGGATTCTGGTCAATTTCCAGACCAAATTAAATAACAAAGGAAGCCTTTCAGGCAAAACCACCTGGAGTATGGTTGATTTTAAAAAGATTGAAATGGATTTAAAAATCCAACGAATGGATCTGATGAGCTTTTCACCTTATACTGAATATTATGTAGCTTCGCCCATCACTCAAGGCTGGTTCAATTATGATCTGGGACTCAAAATGTCCCCTACCAAACTGGACAATACAAATAATGTGAAAGTCGACGAACTGAAATTTGGCAAACGAACCAAAGATACCACTGCCGTGAAAGTACCGGTTCGACTTGCTTTGTACCTGATGAAAGATGTCAACGACCAAATTAAGTTTGACCTGCCTGTCTCAGGAAATCCTTCGGAACCAAAATTCAAATTGGGAAAGATCATCTGGAAAACATTTGCCAATCTGATGGTAAAGACTGCACTTTCACCTTTTAAGGCACTGGCAGGTTTAGCAGGCACCAGTCCGGAATCGCTTGAAAAGCTTCCTTTGGCCTTTGCTCAGGATTCACTTGATCAAATTCAACGCGATGAATTAGCCAAATTAGCCATGATCATTAAAAAGAAACCCGAATTGGTAGTAACACTCACACAAACCACCGATCCTGAAAAAGAAAAAAGCCAGCTTGCCATACAACTGACTAAAAAAGAATTTCTCGCTACTCAAATAGCCGATTCGGTTAAAACAAAACCGAAACCTACTGATTTGAAGGATAACGATCCTAATTTACTTGCATTTATACGTAAAACGATTCCTGCAGTGGATACAATCGGACTCGAGAAAGCCTGTCAAAAAAGATTGGATGCCAATCTGATAGAATCCCGGTTTCAAACATTACTGGAACAAAGAAATCATGCTGTTGCTAATTTTCTTACTCAAAGTCAAGGTATTCCTTCTGAATCAGTCCAGATATCAACAGCTGATTTAAAGAATATCCCCCAGGAATTGCGTGTGCCGCAATTTAAAATTGAGGTATCTATAAAATAAAGGTCTATCTCGTCCTTATAATAAGGGATTCATGAAATTCATCCTATTTCATGATACTTGTAACTAGCATCTATTATCCAGAAAGTTGAATTTTGAGCCCCTCTTTAGTAGGGGTTAGGGGGTGGCAATTTTTACTATCTTTGCACCCTCAATTTTAGATATTATGATTTCGGTTGATCAATTGGTAGTCAGTTTTGGAGGGTTCGAGCTTTTTAAAGGGATTTCATTGTTGGTGAGTCCCAAAGACCGGATTGGACTGGTTGGCAAAAACGGTGCAGGTAAATCCACCTTATTGAAAATTCTCGCAGGATTGCAGCTTCCCAATGAAGGGGTGGTATCTGTCCCAAACGATGTTCGTCTGGGATATCTCCCTCAACATATGGAGGTTTTCGATGGACGTACAGTCTTCGAGGAAGCGGTAACTTCATTCGATGAAATTCTGGACCTCGAAAGACGAATTGAGGAAATCAATCACGAGATCGCTACACGCACTGACTATGAATCGGCTGACTTCAACCGTTTAATTACCCATGTTACTGAATTCAATGATCTATTCCACATGTTGGGAGGTAATAACTTTGAAGCTGAAGTTGAGCGTACCCTGCTTGGTCTTGGATTTCTACGGAAGGATTTCACACGTCAGACTTCTGAATTCAGTGGTGGATGGCGTATGCGTATAGAGCTGGCAAAGATTCTGCTGAAACGTCCGGATGTATTTCTGCTTGATGAACCGACCAATCACCTTGATATAGAGTCGATTCAATGGCTTGAAGATTTCCTGAAGAACTACAACGGTGCCGTGGTTTTGGTTTCTCATGACCGGGCTTTCCTGGATGCTGTAACCAACCGTACCGTAGAAATCACCCTTGGTCGCATTTACGATTTCAAATCCAATTATTCAAGATACCTTGTTCTGCGAACAGAGCTGAAGGAACAGCAAATGGCTGCCTATATCAATCAGCAGAAAATGATTGAAGATACCGAAAAATTCATTGCAAGGTTTCGTTACCAGGCTACCAAATCCATTCAGGTCCAGTCACGTGTGAAGGCACTCGATCGCCTCGAACGCCTCGAAGTGGATGACGAAGATAATTCGGCTTTGCGAATCAAATTCCCTGCTGCACTCCGCTCCGGAACTGTAGTAGCCGAAGCCAAAGAACTGTCAAAAAATTACGGAAAGCTCCATGTCCTTCATAAGATTGACTTAATTATTGAACGTGGGGAAAAAGTAGCCTTTGTTGGTAAAAACGGTGAAGGAAAAACTACCCTTGCACGTGTCATCATGGGCGAACTGGAACATCAGGGTGAAATGAAGCTGGGGCACAATGTGAAAATTGGATATTATGCACAGAATCAGGCCAATCTACTTGACGAAGACCTGACTGTATTTCAAACCATCGATCGAATAGCTGTCGGGGAAATACGCACTAAAATACGCAACATCCTGGGAGGCTTCATGTTTTCGGGCGATGATGTGGACAAGAAAGTGCGCGTACTATCAGGGGGTGAACGTTCACGACTGGCTATGGTGAAACTGATGCTCGAACCAGTAAATCTGTTAGTACTCGATGAGCCTACTAACCACCTGGACATGCGTTCCAAAGAAATACTAAAACAGGCATTGATCGACTATGATGGAACAATTATCGTAGTATCACATGACCGGGATTTTTTGGAAGGGCTTGTAAATTGTGTTTATGAATTCAAAGATAAAAAGGTAAAACAACATTTGGGTGGCATCTATGAATTCCTTCGCCGCAAGAAGATAGAATCGATGAAGGAATTGGAAAGAAAGAACCCCGCAGTAAATCAGGAGATAAAAACCCAGAAAACTGAGGAGATTGAAAAGGTAAGCTTTGATGAACGCAAGGAAATCAACAAGAACATCAGCCGTCTCGAGAAAAGCATCGGGAAAAACGAACTTGATATTGCAAACCTTGAAAAGAACATTGCAAAGATGGATCTCGTACTGGCAGAAACCAACGGTTCCGATCCTTTGATCTTTAAGAAATATGACCAAATGAAAAGAGACCTCGAACAGAAAATGTACGAATGGGAAATAGTACATGAACAGTTGGATGAACTGACAGTAAAGAAGACCTGGTAAAAACTGCCTTCCCCAAACCTCCTTCCCGGTAAAACCGGGAGGGCTTTAAGCCTCACCCTTGGGGGGAGGTTTGGTGGGGGCTACATATAAAATATACTAACATGTACAATAAAGAAGATAAACCTGCCGACGACCTGGTCTTTGGCATCCGAGCGGTAATCGAAGCTATCCAGGCAGGGAAGGACATTGACAAAGTACTGATTAAAAAAGGTTTGATTGGTGATTTGTTCAAAGAACTATTCGATCTGATTCGTATCCGTCAGATTGCTTTTCAGTATGTTCCGATCGAAAAGATCAACCGCATATCGCGTAAGAATCACCAGGGTGTTCTGGCCTTCGTATCACCTGTTCCGTTCCAGCGAATCGAAGACATCATCCCAGCCATCTACGAAGAGGGTATAACGCCCTTCGTGCTTGTGCTTGATCAGGTGACTGACGTGCGGAATTTTGGTGCCATTGTTCGTTCTGCCGAATGTGCTGGTGTTAATGCCATTGTCATTCCTGACAAGGGTTCAGCCCGGATCAACGCAGATGCAGTTAAAACATCGGCCGGCGCACTCCATTTGGTCCCTGTATGCCGCACCCGGAGCCTCAAGGAAACAGTCTCATTCCTGAAGGAGTCAGGCTTAAAGCTGGTCGCTGCAACCGAAAAAGCAACTACAATTTACACCAATACAAGCCTTACCGGACCAATTGCCTTTATTATGGGTTCTGAAGATACTGGTATCGATTCGCGTCTGCTGGCCCTTGCCGATGAACAGGTTAAAATACCAATACTTGGAAAGATCGAATCGCTCAACGTTTCTGTTGCAGCAGGATTGTTGATCTATGAGGTGATCAGGCAAAGAGGGTTGACGACGGAAATCTAAAGACTTCACTTTTGATGGTTGCTGGTATCAAATGAACAGCAGTTTGCTGATCTTTAATATTTTATTAACTCAAAATAATTTTCCCTTGCAGAGAATATACTACCTTTGCACCCCTGAAATACAGGAATAAATATTTAGCGAATGATTACGGTTTCAAATTTGGCAATACAATTCGGAAAAAAAGCCTTGTTTTCCGATGTTAATTTAAAGTTCACCCCGGGCAACTGTTATGGTGTAATTGGCGCTAACGGTGCAGGCAAATCAACCTTCTTACGTCTTATCTATGGCGATCTGGATGCTACCCGGGGATCAATCCTTATGGGTCCGGGTGAACGCCTTTCGGTGCTGAACCAGAATCACCATGCCTTCGACGAACATACTGTTCTCGACACAGTTCTCATGGGTCATTCAGAACTGCTCCGTGTGTTACGTGAGAAAGATGCCCTTTATGCAAAGGCTGATTTTACTGAAGAAGACGGCCATTTAGCCGCCAAGCTGGAAGATGACTTTGCAAACATGAACGGCTGGAATGCCGAAAGCGATGCAGCAAGTTTGTTGAGTGGACTCGGAATTAAAGAAGGTATGCACCAGACCCTAATGAAAGACCTTAATGGTAAGGAAAAAGTGCGTGTATTGCTTGCACAGGCGTTGTTCGGTAATCCCGACAATCTGTTGCTTGATGAGCCTACCAATGATCTTGACCTTGAAACCGTGCTTTGGCTCGAAAACTACCTGTCCAACTGTCAGAATACAGTGATCGTCGTTTCGCATGACCGTCACTTCCTCGATAATGTATGTACCGATGTCATTGATATCGACTTTGGAAAGATACGTGCCTTCTCCGGAAACTATACCTTCTGGTACGAATCAAGCCAGCTTGCCTTGCGTCAGCAACAGAACCAGAATAAAAAGGCTGAGGAAAAAAAGAAGGAATTGCTTGAATTCATTGCCCGCTTCAGTGCCAATGTCGCTAAGTCGAAACAAACGACCAGCCGCAAAAAGATGATCGAGAAGTTAAAGATTGAAGAGATTGAACCTTCAACACGTCGCTATCCCGGAATCATTTTCCAGCAGGAACGTGCAACCGGAGACCGGGTATTAACCGTCGACAACCTTTCGTATATTCAGGATGGCGAGGTATTGTTTAAAAATGTATCCTTTACCATCGAAAGAGGCGATAAAGTGGTATTTCTGGCCAAGGAGAACCGTGCAGTTACAGCATTCTTCAAAATCATTAACCGTGAACTGGAACCAACCACGGGAACCTTTGATTGGGGTGTAACAATTACCACTGCCTATCTTCCCAATGACAATACCGATTTCTTTACCAAGAACGAAACCCTGTATGAATGGCTGGGTAAATACTCCACTGATACGAGCGAGAACTTCTTAAGACAATACCTGGGCAAAATGCTGTTTACTGGCGACGATCTTCAAAAAAGTGCCAAGGTGCTTTCAGGAGGGGAAAAGATGCGCTGTATGATTGCCCGAATGATGCTTGCTCATCCCAATACGGTCATTATGGACCACCCCACCAACCATTTGGATATGGAATCCATTCAGGCCTTCAACAACAACATGAAAGTTTATCCCGGACAAATCATCATGGCAGGTCATGACCACGAATTTATCGAAAGCGTTTGTTCGCGTGTAATCGACCTGACACCCAAAGGAACTATCGACAAATACATGGACTTTGAGGAATATCTCACCGATGAAAAGATCAAAGCTTTACGCGAAGAAAAATACAAATAAGATATTTAACTATCATACAAAAGCCGTCTCAGGGAATTCCTGGACAGCTTTTTTTATGCTGATATAATTGCAAATTGATATTGTACCGCGTAAGTTTTATGGTTTTCGAATTCCATTACATAAAATAGATAAGTAGTTTTCAAGGTGGAAATTCAAAAGGAAGCCTGTCATTTTTCCACAATTGTCAATACAGGACAGATGAATAAAAGCAGGTAACAGATAGGTAATGAGCCATTAACTGGCTTTATTTTTTGATAATTATTTGCATTGTATTTACAAATATTGTATATTTAAACATACAGAAACCTTATATAAACCATACTTAAAACATACACAAATCAAAGCCCGGTTACTGTTCGTTCCCTTTACTGACCCCACAGATACGGGGTTTAAACGAAGGGATGAACAAGTGCAGATTTCGTTTCAATGCGATTCGGAACCGGATCCCTATATCTACTTATTTTTCCTCAATCAGAATCAGGATATTTATTCAAATGACCAGGCATTTTCATTATCAGTTTCCACATAATTTAAAGGGAATTGCAAATCGCATACAGGAAGTTGCTATTTTTCAATAAAATAGATACAACAGATTGGTTGATTCCGAAGTGAACAGAAAAAATAGTCCTGATGATTTAATGTTTTATAACACATTATTTAAGATTCACTTAACACAAGTTCGCATCCTGTACCCTATCTTTGTATCAACAATATAACAAAGAAATAAGAATTCACATTTCATAAGTTAGGTTTGATTAGTTTTATTGGTTTAGTTAGTTTAGTTAGGTTTAGTTAGGTTTAGGGAAAGGGTAGATTAGAGAATCTATCCTTTTTTCTTTTTTATAACCTGCATAGTCTAATTTAAGAATTGCCACAATCCCGAGTACTTTGGACCAGGACACTAAATTACACAAAGACTTGATATTCAGTAATTACATTAGGTTATACTTGATGTTATTGTATTCTTGTGGCAAGAAATATAGTTTTCGGTCTTCCGTGGAAAATCAGTTTCAGCAATAACTATTTTATTTTTAACGATTCGGTCAGCGGCAAAAACAGTTGACCTGGTGATCGTTAATCATTCCTGTAGCCTGCATGTGCGAATAGACGATCGTTGAACCGACAAATTTAAAACCCCTTTTTAGCAGGTCTTTGCTGATTCGGTCAGAGAGTTCCGTTTTTGCAGGGATCTCCGAGAGTTTTTCCCATTGGTTGACAATGGGCGTATAATCGACAAACTTCCAGATATAATTGTCGAAGCTTCCAAACTCGTCTACCACTTCCAAAAACCGTTTGGCATTGTTTATACTAGCCATAATTTTTAAGCGGTTTCGGATAATCCCCTCGTTCTGCATGAGTTCTTCAACTTTCTGTTCATCAAAAAGAGCAACCTTCTGTACATTAAAATCTTCATAAGCCAGGCGAAAAGCTTCCCGCTTCCGAAGTATAGTCAGCCAGCTCAGGCCGGCCTGCATGCCTTCAAGAATCAAAAACTCGAATAATTTCTGATCATCATGCAAGGGTTTACCCCATTCTTCATCGTGGTATTTACCACTGATTTCATTCTTGCTCGCCCATTCACAACGGTTTTCCATAATCAATACGGTTTTAACAATTCAAAGCTTAAAGACAACAAAATAATGCGATATAAAAGAAGTATTTATTCCTGAATTAACCTTACAAGTTAATGATTACAAAAAATAATTAAAAAAGTGAAAAGAAAAATCTATATGCTAAAATATTATTCTTACTATGTATAAATTGCACACCCATGAGAAAACTGATACTTATACTTTGTTTGTTTGTTTACAATCAGGCATTCAGCCAGTTGAACATCGACCATTACATAGAGATGGGCGAAACGAGGGTTCAGGTTGGTAACTATATAGGCGCTATAGAGGACTTCAACATAGTGATCATGTTTAAACCGCATTTACCTGAACCCTATTATTACCGTGGAGTTGCCAAACATCAGCTCGATGACTACAGGGGCGCCATTCAGGATTACAACACTGCTATCGACATCAAGCCCTACTATCCTGATGCTTATACCAACCGGGGACTAGCCTATCTGCAATTGAACGATTTTGCCAGATCCATCGCTGATTATGACCGGGCAATCGAACTAGATCCAAATAATTCGGCCATCTATAATAACCGGGGAATTGCAAAGATATCGATGAAAGATATCAATGGCGCAATTGCCGACTACGACAAATCACTTCAGATCAGTCCAAAATTCACTAACGCATACATCAACCGTAGCAATGCCCGCCTTCAGAAGAACGACATCAAGGGGGCCATCAAAGATTTGAATCAGGCCATCCTGATCAGGCCGCATTTTGCGAATGCCTATCTGTTAAGAGGTTTGGCCCGATTTGAACTCAACGATTATGCTTCGGCGATGCGCGATTTTGATGAGTGTATTAAACTGGAGCCTAAAAATGCTTCTGCCTTCAATAACCGGGGCATTGTGAAGCAGAAACTGGAAGATTTCAAGGGAGCCATTATGGATTATAACATGGCTTTATCGATTGATCCGACACAGGCCAATGCTTATCTGAACCGTGGAATTGCAAAGGAGAACCTGAAACTGCCGGGTTACAAAGAAGATTACGCCATTGCAGCCAAGTTGGATCCCAAGTTGGCAATAAAATCGAGGAATGCTGATTCTGACGCCACCGCACAGGCTAAACAGCAGACAAATCCAGCCGGACAGAAAAATCAGGCTCAAAATCCAAACACTACAGCTAAGGGTCAGAATCCAAACACTCCTGCCAAGGGTCAGAATATCACAGTACAAAAGACAGAGACAACTGACGATCAAACCAGTATGACAAATGATTCAGGTGTAAAAAAGGAAACCAAGGAAGAACGAGATCGCAGAAGATATAAACTTTCACTGGCTGATTCGCGTAATCTACCCGCACCTAAAGACCAAGCTGTTGATGATGGACGTGTTCAGAATAAAAACATTGAAATTGATTTACAACCCATATTCGTGCTTTCGTCATACAACAAATATTCAACCGATGTTGAACGGCTTCAGTACTATAATTCAGAGCTTGAAAACATTAATAATTTCAACCATTACGATCCCGTGGTGACCCTTTCAAACAAGTCGGTCAACCATCTGAAAGATGTTTATAAAAACTATATTCTTTTCTTTAACGAGAAGATAAAAAATAACGACAAGGAAAGCCAGAATTATTTGAGCAGGGGAATATTTTATTGCCTGATTGATGATTATAACAACTCGATTACAGACCTGCAGAAAGCAATTGAGCTGAACGATAAAAATGCCCTTTCCTACTTTTCGATGGCCAATTGCAGGTTACGAATGGCCGAAATGATTGAAGAATTTAACCAGAATTCAAATTCACTTACGGTATCGATCAAGAAGGATCCTATCCAGACCAAGGGAACAGTTATCGAAACGGTCACGGATTACACTGAAGTGTTGAAAGATTTTGAAACCTGTCTGCGGCTTAATCCAAAGTTTCCATATGCCTATTTTAACAGGGCCTATGTGAAATGTAAGATGAAAGATTATGCCGGCGCTCTGGATGACCTTAACAAAGCCATAGACGTTGAGAAAGATTTTGCAGAAGCTTATTTTAACCGTGGTCTCACCAAGATTTATCTGGACGATGTTGAAGGTGGAGCCATCGATTTGAGCAAGGCCGGAGAACTGGGTATTCAGGATGCGTACAATATTATAAAGCGGTATTGCAATTAACCGTATCTTTGTCATCGTCTATTAAAATCAATTGACAAAGCTATGCAGTTTGCCAACCAACCACTAGCAGAACGATTGCGCCCAGGCACATTAAGTGATTTTATCGGGCAGGAACACCTGATTGGTGAAGGAGCTGTATTGCGAAAGATGATTGAATCAGGAAAAATTTCATCCTTCCTGTTGTGGGGTCCTCCCGGAGTTGGAAAGACAACCCTCGCCAAGATAATTGCCAATACGCTTAACCGTCCGTTTCACACATTAAGTGCCATAAATTCAGGAGTAAAGGATGTGAGGGATGTGATTGAAAAGGCCCAGCGTAATCAGTTCTTCAATCATCCGAATCCAATACTATTCATCGACGAAATACACCGCTTCAGCAAATCGCAGCAGGATTCACTGCTTGGGGCCGTAGAACAGGGCATTGTCACACTGATTGGCGCTACCACTGAAAATCCATCATTCGAAGTGATCTCACCACTCTTATCGCGTTGCCAGGTATATGTGCTGAAACATCTGGATAAAGCGGATTTGCTAAAAATTGTTGATATGGCCTTGACCAGGGATCCATATTTGAAGACTAAAGATATCCGGATTGAAGAAGATGAAGCTTTGCTTCGCTTTTCCGGCGGAGATGCCCGCAAACTGCTGAATGTGCTCGAATTGGTTGTCAATGCTGAAGAAAGCGATATAGTCACTATCAACAATGAAATTGTGATTGACCGGCTCCAGAACAACATGGCCATCTACGATAAAAACGGGGAAATGCATTACGACATTATCTCAGCCTTTATCAAGAGTATGCGTGGAAGCGATCCGGATGCAGCAGTTTACTGGCTTGCCCGGATGATAGACGGAGGTGAAGACGTTAAATTTATTGCACGCCGAATGTTGATTCTGGCGGCAGAAGACATTGGTATGGCCAATCCCAATGCGTTATTGCTTGCACAGGGCACTTTCGATGCAGTGCATAAGATCGGGTATCCCGAAGCACGGATTATCCTTTCGCAGTGTGCCATTTACCTTGCTACTTCAGCTAAAAGCAATTCAGCCTATATGGCCATTGATGATGCCCTTGCCTTGGTTAAATCGACAGGCGACCTTCCTGTGCCGCTTCACATAAGAAATGCACCTACCAAACTGATGAAGGAACTGGGCTACGGTAAAGACTACAAATATGCCCACTCCTACGATAAAAATTTTGTTGACCAGGACTTCCTTCCTAAGGAAGTTAAAAATCACCGCTTATATACTCCACAAAACAATCCACTGGAAATGAAGATTCTTGAGCGATTGAAAAGTCTCTGGGGAAAGCGATATGAGAAATAGACTCATAGATTGAAGTTTACTTTTCCCTTCTTATCAAGGATTTGTTACACTAATGTTAAAATTTAATTACATTTTTAGCCAAAAAAAGATTAGTTTCGCAATGACTAATTACAACCAATGGACTGCATCAAAGAATGCCTATTGCCTTTTGATAAAGTTACTTTGCCCGACCTGGACAGAGTTCAACTAATGAACAGGACCGATAAAAAGTTTTGTTTACATATTAGCCAATTACCTGCTGTTTTAACGGCAGTCAGTAAATATTATTCGCTGTTGGAAATAAAAGGCTTAACAATATTCAATTACGACAATACTTACTTTGATACTCCTGACAATCAGATGTTTCTCTCTCATCACAACGGGAGGAGCAATAGGATTAAAATCAGGATTCGCCGGTATGTTGATTCTGACCTTAACTTTTTGGAAATAAAACTAAAAAACAATAAAGGATGGACTATCAAAGAGCGGGTCGAAAAAAAAGAATTTAAGCCTGTATTCACCTTCGATGAAAAGAATTTCCTGGAGCAGGGCTCACCATTTACCTGGCTCCAGCTTCAACCTAAAATCAGAAATTTTTTCAATCGTATTACCATGGTCAACCACCAGTTTACAGAACGGGTAACGATTGACATTTCTCCTGGATTTTCAAATTCCGAAAAAGAAATAACATTGGATAATCTGGTAATTATTGAAATCAAACAAGACAATATATTAGAAAAGTCAATGATTAGCAATGTTTTGCTTGCACAAAGGATAAAAGGTCAAGGCATTAGTAAATATTGTCTTGGTCGTGCCCTCCTGGAAGAAAACATTAAAAAGAATAATTTCAAACCACTCCTTCTTAAAATCAAAAAATATTATAACAACTAAACCCAAGCATCATGCATTTGTCAGACATTTTATTGCAATCGGGATCAGCCACAGAAGGATTAAAGTTTTTTGGTATGAAACTGATTAATACGGAAGACTTAATTTCACTTCTGGTCAGGTTTTCAATGAACCTTACTGTAATAATTATCATTGTTATAGGTTTATATGCAAAGACAAGCAGACGTAAAGATTTCTTTTTCAGTTTCATTTGCATTAGTATGGGAATTTTTCTGATTTGCTTCCTGCTCGTCAATGTAAAATTGGAATTAGGTTTTGCGTTGGGACTTTTTGCCGTATTCAGTATTATCAGGTATCGCACCGATTCAATACCTATAAAGGAAATGACCTATTTATTTGTCGTTATTGTTGTATCGGTTATTAATGCCTTAGCCAATAAAAAAATCAGTTATGCAGAGTTGTTTACTACCAACCTTTTAATTGTTGGTGGTATGTATATTCTGGAGAGATTTCTGAATTTACGTCAGGAATTGACCTACCGTATCCTTTACGAAAAAATTGAAAATGTACAGGCCGGCATGGAAGAGGAATTGCTTGCTGATTTAAAACTTCGTACTGGCATCGACATAAAACGATTTGAAATAGAACGCATCGATTTCATGAGGGATGTAGCTTATATCAATATATATTTTGAAGTCAACGGCAACAAGAAAGCAGAAATGCGTTGAAGAATAAATGGATTAATCAGGCAGTCCTGCATATTTAGGGTAAAAAATGATTTATCTTAGTGCAAAAATATTTATCCGATGATTCCAAAACTAAAATATGTAAACTCCAACTTTCTCCTTTTGGCAGGACCATGTGCCATCGAAGGTGAAAAGATGGCACTAGAGATAGCCGAACGCATTGTTGAAATGACCAGTAAACTACAGATACCCTATATTTTTAAGGGATCCTATCGTAAGGCAAACCGTTCAAGGCTTGATTCATTTGCAGGAATTGGTGATGAAAAAGCCTTGAAAATACTGCGGAAGGTTAGCGAAACATTCGATATACCCACCGTCACCGATATTCATTCCACTCAGGAAGCTGCTATGGCAGCTGAATATGTTGATATGTTACAGATTCCTGCTTTTCTATGCCGACAAACAGATCTGCTGATTGCTGCTGCCGAAACAGGAAAAGCGGTCAACATTAAAAAAGGTCAGTTTTTATCAGCCGAAGCCATGAAATTTGCTGTTACCAAAGTCAGGGAAAGTGGTAATAACAATGTCTTTTTAACCGAACGAGGTACGACTTTTGGCTATCAGGATCTGATTGTTGACTTCCGGGGAATTCCTGAATTGCAAAGGAATAATTGCCCCGTTATTTTGGATATTACCCATTCCCTGCAACAGCCCAACCAATCAAGCGGAGTTACAGGAGGACAACCACAATTAATTGAAACCATTGCCCGTGCAGGTATCGCTGTCGGTGTTGACGGAATATTTATAGAAACACATCCCGATCCTGCACATGCTTTATCCGATGGGGCTAATATGTTACAAATCGATTTACTTGAAGGACTTTTGATTAAGCTTGTTCAACTCAGGCAAGTAGTTAAAACATTCTAAAATGGATGACAGAAGAAATTATGTAATGAAAGTTGCAACCAGTATGGTTACAACAGACTTATTGCCTGATTCAGGGCACGTAAAGGCCAATGGGTCTTCAATGAAGAATATATTTGTTCATCATGTGTTTTTTTGGCTGAAAGAACCAAATAATCAGGAATTACGGACACAATTCAAAAAAGGACTACAGCAACTGATCACAATACCTCTATTAAAAAACAGCCATATTGGGAGACCTGTTGAATCGGCCCGTGAAGTTGTTGATGATTCATTTACCTATTCCTTCATTGCTTTTTTCAGAAACAAAGAGGATCAGGATAAATACCAAATCCATCCGATTCACATTCAGTTTATTGAAGATTGCCAGCATCTTTGGAATAAGGTGGTTGTTTATGATGCGATGGATTAGGAGAGAATAATTAGAAAAGGGTGAGAGAGGAAAAGGGAAAAGGAGCATCATGCCGAACTTGTTTCGAAACCCAGTGATATGGGGATCCTGAAACAAGTTCAGAATGGCAAAGAGAAATCATTAATGGAAGAACAGGTAGGCCATGGATATGGCGGCTACTATACCCACAAAATCAGCAATAAGTCCACAGGTAAGGGCATAGCGGGTATTTTTTATTCCAATTGATCCAAAGTAAACCGCAAGAATATAGAAGGTAGTATCAGCCGATGCCTGAATGGTACAGGCCACCCGACCTGCAAAGGAGTCGGCACCGTACATTTTCATTGTATCTACCATCATTCCCCGTGCGCCGCTTCCGCTTAAAGGTTTCATCAGTGCAGTTGGCAGTGCAGGAATAAAATCAGTATTAATGCCAATTTTCTGAAATACCCAACTTACTCCTGAAGTAAACCATTCCATTGCCCCTGAAGTACGGAAGACACCAATGGCAACCAGAATTGCAATCAGATAGGGGACAATCATAATCGCAGTCTTAAAGCCATCCATCGCTCCTTCAATAAAGGCATCATAAACGTTTACTTTCTTTCGCAAGGCCAGTACCATAAAAAGAATGATAATCGAGAAGATGATCAAGTTACTTGCAACACTCGAGATCTTTTGGATCTGAACCTTATCAATGCTTGAGAAATACCAGATGATTAATCCAATAAATGCAGTTAATCCACCCAGGTAAGCGAGAATAGTTTTATTCAGTAAATTGATCTTCTGATGCCACGCAACAGCCATTATACCGGCAATTGTTGAGCAGAACGTTGCAAGTAAGATCGGTATAAACACATCTGAAGGATTGACTGCTCCCAATTGAGCCCGATAGACCATGATACTGATAGGGATAATAGTTAAACCTGAAACATTTATCACTAAAAACATAATCTGGGCATCCGAAGCTGTATCTGCAGACTGGTTGGATTCCTGCATTTCCTTCATGGCCTTCAAGCCCATAGGTGTAGCAGCATTGTCGAGGTTCAACATATTGGCTGCTATATTCATCATGATGGAGCCATAAGCCGGATGGTCCTTCCCTAATGAAGGAAAAAGCTTATTGAAAAACGGGCCGACTAAACGCGAAAAGATCTTTACTATCCCACCCTTCTCACCTATTTTCATCAGACCCATCCATAAGGTCAATACTCCTGTAAGTCCAAGAGAAATATCGAAGCCGGTTTTTGCCATCTCGAACGTTGAAGTCATCATCTCTGAGAAGATATTCATATCCCCGAAGAAGATCAGCTTTACCAGCCCGATAACAAAAGCTGCCACAAAAAAGAAAATCCAGATATAATTAAGAGCCATCGAATCCAATTAAGTAATTCGGACTAAATGTAAATAAAAAAGCGGCTGCTCCATATCAGAATGGAACAGCCGCCAAATTAAATATTAGATACGATTAGTAACCTGTATTTTGTTTTAAAACACCTGGTTCCAAATCCATCTGAACCTGAGGAATAGGCTGATATTTATCCTTTGGATCATCGAAAGTAGCACCTTTCATTACCAGAGGTCTGGTTCTTTGATCAGCTGCGGCATAAGCTTCCAGAGTTGCTTTCATACTTCCAGGATTAGCTCTGTCCCAACGTCTGAGGTCGAAAAAGCGCATGCCTTCAGTAGCGAACTCAAGACGATCTTCCCACTGTACGGCCTTCATAGCGAAATTTTTGTCAGGGAACGAAGCATAAGTTCCAACTTTATAATTGGCAGCAGGTTGTGTAAAGTCAACATATGATTTCCATGCATTACCGTTATTATCGGTATTGATGTTCTCTGGCAAACTAAAGATGTTAACCTTGCCCATAACCACTTCGGCACCAGCTCTTGTACGAATTTGATTGACATAGTTTAATGCAGTGGCCAGATCGCCTTCAGAAGCAGCAATTTCGGCTCTCCACAACAAAATATGTCCATAACGGAGGTAACGGATGTTATTGGCGTTAATACCTGTCTGCCAACCGGTAGTTGTTGACAAAGTATAGCGTTCAGATTTGTAGAAGAATGTTTTCTCAACCGTATTATAAGGTCCGCCCCATGTTTGGTCGCGAATCCAGTCCTGGCCACGCATAATACCCCAATCCATATAAGGAAGTCCACGGCGACCCATGGTAAAGTCAATACGAGGATCGAGTAAATCAGTTGCAGGAACAAAATTAGCTGTTGAAGCAATTCCCTCGTCATTCTTTAAATCCGTATTGTTGAAAGTGTCAAACAATGGCAAGCCGTTTGCATCTACTTTAAAGGCATTGGCCAGGTTCTGTTTTGGCTGATGGAAACCACAGCACATACCCAATTCAGGGGCATAAGGTGCGTTTAAGCCGATACCACATTCACCATTTAACGATCCATTATTATCATTGACATCACGCTGTATTTCAAAAATTGATTCTACATTGTTATTTTGTGCAATGCGGTAGTTGTCAAAGAATTTTGGAGCAAGTGAGAATCTGCCACTGGCAATGATTGCATCCAGTAATGGTTTAGCACCGGCATAGTTCAATTCCTGCATGTAGGCACGGGCGGCAAGAGCCATAGCGGCCCATTTGGTTGCACGTCCAACCTGAGACTGTTTATCAGGAAGATTAGCAGCAGCAAATGCCAAATCGTCGGTGATGAATTTTAACACAACACCCGGTGCATTATCATTCGAAATTTTATTGGCCACATCAACCTTATCCTCAGTAATGAGAGGAACTTTATCCCCAAAAACCAACCATGATTCAAAATAATACATACCTCTCAGGAAACGTGCTTCAGCCTTATATTCAGTAGCTAAAGCAGCATCAAGAGTTGGAGTTTTGGCAATCGCATTCAGTACAATGTTGGCACGGTTAACACCCATTCCAATGTTTAATTCCCATTTTTGAGCAGGGTACCAGTTAGTAGTTGAAACTTCCCATCGTTCAATTTCATTGATTGGAATCTGGTCGCCCACATAGGAACCTTTAGCAGCATCATCAGATGCAACCGATCCGTAAGTCCAGTTCGTAATAGATGCACCCCAATCGAGACCGGCAATCCCACCTTGAGCGCTTCCTTTAACCATACTGTAAGCACCGGTTAATAAAGCATCAATTCCGGACGGAGTATAAAATGAACTTTCAAAGGCGACTCCTTGCGGCGCTTTTTCCAAAAAGGATTTAGCGCAAGAAAAAGATATGGCCATTAAAAAACAGGTAGCCACTATAATTGTTAGTTTTTTCATATCATTCTTTCGTTTAAAGTTAATAATATTCATAATCTGTTACAGACCCAGGGTTAAACCTATTGTAATCTGACGTGGTGTTGGCCATGATCCCTGATCAACGCCCATCTGATTTCCGGTACCCGGATTATTGCTCAAGGTATTTACTTCAGGATCGAGACCTCTGTACTTAGTCAGGGTGAACACGTTGGTTGCCTGTAAATAAACGCGAAGGTTTTTCATCTTCACATTATGAAGAACGCTTTGAGGTAAGGTATAACCCAATCTCAAGGTCTTCAGTCTCAGGTATGATCCGTCTTCAACATAAGCGGTTGAATTCTCCTGTGAATGAGCTGCTCCGTCGAGCATAGGCAACCTTGCATTTGTATTGGTTGGAGTCCATGAATTATAGAGCGCATCCTGGCTTAATCCGCCGCCGAATTGGCCATAATCAATCCAACGACTGACATAATTGATCAGGTCATTACCATAACTTCCATAGAAGAACATATTCAAATCGAAGTTATCATATGCCAAATCAACATTTACACCTCCTGTAAACTTTGGATGAGGATCACCAATATAAGTCCGGTCATCGGCCAAAGTGATTTTACCATCTCCGTTTAAGTCTTTGTAATTATAGTGACCTACAGTAGTATAGCTGTCAAACTGAGGGGCAGCAGCAGCCTGGGCAGCAGTCTGTAAAATACCATTGGAAACCAAACCATAGAACATTGGATAAGGCAAACCTGCTGTAAAACGGGTATATTCAACCTGACGCAATGAATAGCCAATTTCTTCTTTTACATTGTTCGAAAGTGATACGATTTCGTTTTTATAATGCGACCAGGTAGCATTCACTGCGTACTTAAGTTTACCACCCATTAAGGTATTGTGGTAACCCAGATCGAGATCAACACCGGTATTTTTCATTTTACCAATGTTAACAAATGGTGCAGTTACAACACCCAATACCTGAGGTATAGCTGATTGATAGAGCATATTGGATGTATTTCTTCGCCATACATCAACGCCAAAAGTGAGTTTATCACCAAACGTACTTCCGGTTAATCCAATATTGAAGGTTTCTGTGGTTTCCCACTGTACATCAGGATTACCCTTTGCTGAAGGCTCAAAACCTCCTACAGCAGAGCCTGTTGATCCGTTTAAATTGTAAGAAGCGCTATAATTATTGGTTCCAAAAGTTGAATATGAATTATAGTTCCCGATGTTGTCATTACCTGACTTACCCCAGCCAGCTCTTACTTTAAGTCTGTCCAGCCAGTTTTTTGTTCCGGCCATGAAATTTTCCTTGCTGATTTCCCATGCGCCTGAAGCAGCAGGGAATACACCATAGCGATTGGAAGCTCCAAACCGGGAAGAACCATCACGACGTACGGTAGCTTCCAGGTAATATTTACCCATCAGGTCATAATTGGCCCGACCGAACTGGGAGAATAAGGCCCATGCAGATGCGCTTCCATCGTTGACTTGATTAAGTTGTCCTGATGTGAGCTGCATATAATTAGGATCCAGTGAGAAGTACTGACTACGTCCGGCAGTCATCCATTGGTAATTGCTCTCAATAGCTTCTGTTCCTACAACAACATTGATCCGGTGAATATCATTAAAGGTCAGGTTGTAATTCAAAGTATTCGACCAGTTCCATAAGGTTGTATAGTTTGACTCCTGGCTCAGACCGGCAACCAGATTAGGTTCTGCATCTTCAGGAGTTGGCATCGTATAGATTGTGTTGTTTGCCTGGTTGATATCGAATCCAAACAAACTCTTAAATGTCAATCCTTTGTATAGAGTAGCTTCACCAAAAACATTACCAAGTACACGGAAGTTTTTATGCTCATTACCTTGCTGTTGACTCAGTAATGCAACCGGATTTTGAGCATTTCCTGTACCAGGAGCTTTTGTTCCTCCAAAATTACCCATGATGTCATAAACCGGAACGATTGGTTGCATACGATAAGCCATAGATATAGCCGAACCTTCGTCCCTGTCGAGAGTGGCTCCGCTTTGGTCATTGTAAATGGCCTGCAGTGACTCACCGACTTTCAGAAAGCTACTAAATTTGGTTTCTGCATTGACGCGGAAAGTATATCTTTTAAATCCTGTATAGATCAGGTAGCCTTGTTCGTCAAGATAATTACTGGATAAGGAGTAGGTTGATTTAGCTCCACCACCGGATATTGAAAGATCGTATTCCTGAATAACACCGGTCTGATAGATTGCATCATACCAATTAGTTCCCAGTTTATTGGCTTTCATAATCTGTACACCTGGATAATTGTAAAGTGATGGATCAGTACCTGGATCACCTGCCATAGCACCTGCAGGAAGAACATAATCAGGAATTACAGGGGAGGCTCCACTTCCATATTGTTTAGAACTAGGTACAGCACCCTGGTTTTTAGCCTGTAGCCACACGGCCTGTCCGTATTGAGCAGTATTTAACATGTCGGGCTGGTTAACAGCCTGAGAAAGACCTGTACGTGCAGTAAAGGTTATAACTGGCTCCTGATTTTCACTACCATGTTTGGTAGTAATCAGAATTACACCATTGGCACCACGGCTACCATAAATAGCTGCAGACGAAGCATCTTTTAAAACGGTGATCGATTCCACATCGTTTGGGTTAACATTATTGCTTGGTCCAACCGGAACTCCATCAATAACATATAAAGGGGCAGCATTGTTAATTGTACCGATACCGTGGATCAGAATGGTTGCATCTGCGCCCGGAGTATTACTGTTAGTAACAGTAACACCTGATACCTGGCCCTGAATTCGGCTTACCACACTTGGTGCAGTTGAAATCTTCATCTGTTCCTTCGAAACAGTTGAAATAGATCCGGTAAGTTCCTCTTTCAGTCTTGTACCATAACCAACAACGACAACTTCGTCAACGCCGGTTATATCGGCTGCCATAGTAACTGCAAAATTGGTTTGATTACCAATTGTCAATTCCTGTGTCTTCATAGCCACATAAGCAACTTCCAGCGTTTTAGCATCTGCGGGAGCTTTAAATGAAAATTTACCATCCATATCGGTAACAGTACCAATAGTAGTTCCTTTCACGACTACCGTGACTCCCGGAATTGGATTTCCATCTTCGCCTTTAACAGTCCCGGACAGAGTTTTTTGTTGTGCAAAAGAGGTAAGTGCTAAAAAGCAGGACAAAAACAGCAAGGCTGTAGTTCTCCAGATACCTTTTAATTTACTTTTTTCCATAAGATTTGATGTTTAGTTTTGTGAATTAGATGAATAGAAATAACTTAATTAAAGAAAAGTCATGGATATGACTTTTAGAAAACCTAAATTTCAGAGAATTACATAGGCATTTTGGTTAAGTGAATAATTATAATAGTTTAAACAAATTCAACCAGAATTTCCTGATTACTAAATGCAAACATTATAAAAATAAGATTATTCCCAAACTCACAGAAGATCCTTATTAGGGAAGGATCTCTTTTCAACTTCCACCGGAAAAACATGAGATTTAATTCTAAAACCAATCCTTTTCCCAGTCTTATTTATGCCTGCTTGTCAAAATTACAAATTGTAACACTAAATTAATATAAATTTGGATAGGTTGTTCAATGTTAATATGTGTTAAATAATATCTTTTCAGCCTTTACGATACTTTCAGAATAATATTTATTGATAAAACAGCATATAAATAGAAAAATTCCACATATTTCATTAACTCTTTAATCTTTGACAATCCTTTTTGCTTGTTTGCAGAATTATTCTTCCGTTTTTTCTCCATTTTCTGCTTTAAATAGGGACTTCTGAAAAACTCATAATATTAGTGTTTCAATAAAACGACCGCATAAAACTTAAAATAAGTGCAAGAAAATTTGAATTGAAACTTCAATCCCGAGGCCTCGGGATGCACCAATCTCGTGTCATGTGTTATGACAAAATACTTCTTACCAAAAATGTGAAGCTCTTCTACCTTGTTGTGTCGCTTTCAATGAGCCTGTGCCCTTTTAAATTATTAGAAGGTTATTCGAAGATAGTTCAATTTTATTCTAATAATCATCGAATAGGTTTCTAATAACTAATGAATAAGTTTCAAATAATTTGAGAGCCTGTTAGCTGT
>TBL_comb47_HYPODRAFT_10000479_pt1 | contig 53482 bp, 39 predicted proteins | sample TroBogypolimnion_40_FD_10682 | JGI IMG/M metagenome (IMG submission 10682)
TACGACTTGCGAGCGGCTGGCGAGCCGCGCTCGCGCCTCGGCCACGCTGATTTCGCTCACATGCCGTTTGGCTTCGCTGACAATTTTTAGAAAACCCGGTGAATGATCCATGCGCGGAAATTAAACTGCCATTTTTACGGGTCAAACAAAATCACCGCCCGAAAACGGGACGCCTCAACGATTAGTATCTGGCCATTGAAAAGTGACGATCACTGGCGCCCAGGAAATGTGCTGCACCACTTGTTGCCACGCCAAAAAACTGTCCGGCGCGCGGACTTGCGCGAGATTCGTAACGGTAAATTCCCCGCCGCCGGTTGCGCGCAATTGTTCCAGCACCGCGCGGTAGCGCCGAAAATAATCAAATTGCGTCAGCACCAGTTTCGCCGGGCGCAGCCGCCGCAACGCCTGCGGAAAAGTTTCTTTCGCCTCGTTCGTCGGCGCGTAATCCTCATGGATCCAGTTACCGCCCGTATGACGGTCCGCTTCGTAAAGATAGGCGGCGGACAGCAGCACATTGGCCTGCGGCGGCACGGCGTCGAGTTCCGCGCCCACGCGGCGGATCGCCGCCGTTTCACTCACGTCCGCCGCGCAAGTCAAACCCCACGTGCTCAAGCCGATGGCGCGAATGGATGCCACACCCACCAATGCAGCTACGATGCCGGCAAAAGTGCGAGTGCGCAGCCATTGCGGGTGACGCTCGGCCACGGCGGTGAGAAACAGCGCGACGAGAATCGGCTGGAAGTAATTAATGATGCCCATCCAATTTGCGGCCACTACCGTGAAACACGCAGCCATAAACGCCAGCGCCGTTGGCAGGCCGGTAAAAAAAACGACTTCCCGCGCCGTCCATTGCATTCCGCGTCCGTATTTTCGGGCCGCGAGAATTACGATCGGCGTCAGCAAAAAGACTGCGGCCAGCCCACGGCCTGCTTTGAGCAGATCGCCGAATTGCGGCATGCGGACCCCGGTCAGCGAGGCGTTGCCGTGCACGTTTTCCAAAAAGCCGGCCCAGAGATTTGGAAAGCCGAACCGCACTAGCGCCAGTAATACGGGCGGCAGCAGAATCATTGCCGCCAACGCCCTGACGGGCAGCCGCGTGCGTAGAAATTTCCAGCCCGCGACCAAACACAAAAAAATCCACACGGCATACAGCGCGCCCATTTGTAAACTGGTTGCCATCGCCAGCACGCCAAACAACGCTGCCAGCCAACTCCAATGGCGGAACCCGGCGAACGACCGCACCGAGGCATAAATTCCCAACGTGCCGAACAAGCAAGCCAGCGCGTCTGGTCGGTCGTCAAAGGTGATGGCAAATAAAAAAAGTCCCGCGATGCACGCGTTCCGTCCCGCAATTTGCCATCGTCGGAAAAGGGCTAGCACCGTCAATTGATACGCCCCGAACAGTGCCAGGTGAAATGCCATCGCCGACACGACACTCGTGCCCGCCAAAGTCATCCAACCCAGCAGTGTGATTTGGTAGAGCGGGGGATAAGAGCTGAAGAAAACGGTTCCCGAAATCGGCCGCGATTGCGCGATGGCGGGATTGAAATAGCCGCCGTGGTTCAGGAAATGCACCACCGGCCCGTCATAAAAATACGCGTCATTCGCCGGCGGCGGCAGTGCGCAGGCAAAAAGCAACACGGCTTTCCACGCGAAAATAAGCAGGAAAAGCTGGCCCGGACGTTCCCAAAATCGTTTCATCCGGCGTCATGCTTCCAAAACGGAACCGCTTGTCAACGGTGAACGCCCTTGGCAACCTGTTTGCCGACGTTAAACATACCGCTGATGCCGCCCGCGCCAAATAATCCAAATCCACACGCCATTCCGCTTTGCGTGGATTTGGACGGCACGCTGATCCGGACCGATATGCTGTGGGAATCGCTGGTGCGATTGCTAAAAAAAAATCCGCTCGCCCTCGTGGCCGTGTTGCTGTGGTGGACTCGCGGCCGGGCGCATCTCAAACAGCAACTCGCCCGCCGCGTCACCGTGGATGTCACGGTGCTGCCGTATCACGAACCCTTTCTGGCCTGGCTGCGTCGTGAAAAAATATCCGGGCGGAAAATCGTTCTCGCGACCGCGTCCGACATCGCTATGGCCAAGCCGGTTGCGGACCACGTCGGACTATTCGACGAAGTCTTCGCCAGCGATGGTCAGACCAATTTGCGCAATGAAAACAAGCGCCGCGCGCTGGCGGCTCGCTTCGGCGACCGCGCTTTTGATTACGCCGGCAATTCTCGCGACGATCTCGGAGTCTGGTGTGGCACCCACGCAGCCGTGGTGGTGAATGCGCCGCGTTCGCTCGCCGAGCGCGCTGCCCAGATTACGACCGTGGCGGAAAAGTTTTTGCACAACGAATCCCGATGGCCCGCCATCCTGCGCAGTTTACGGCCGCATCAGTGGGTGAAAAATCTCATCATTTTCGTGCCTGCACTTGCGGGGCACCGATTGGGTGATGCCGCGCTACTCGGCCGTGCTGGGCTGGCGTTTTTCGCTTTCTGTTTTTGTGCCTCGGCTATTTATGTGACGAATGACTTGATGGATTTGGATGCCGACCGCCACCATGCGACCAAATGCCGACGACCGTTTGCCAGTGGAGAATTGCCCTTGCTTACCGGTCTATGGTTGGCGCCGCTGTTGCTGTTGGTGGGATTGGCCACGGCTGCGACTTTGTCCAGCAAATTGGTGGCGATCCTCGGATTGTATGTTTTTTTGGCAACGCTTTATTCTTGGTGGTTGAAGCGGGTGGCGTGGCTGGATGTGTTTCTGCTGGCCGGACTTTACACCGTGCGCCTCGTTGCGGGCGGCGTGGCGACCAACATCGTGAATTCCTCCTGGCTGCTCTTATTTTCCATGTGCATTTTTTTAAGCCTCGCGCTGGTCAAACGCTACGTCGAATTGGCGGCCGAAAAAACTTCCGCCAGCGGCGCGCGCGGCCGCGGTTATGCGCCGCGCGACCTCGGCGTCATCACCGTGCTCGGCACCGGTTGCGGTGGGCTGGCGGCGCTGGTGCTGGCGCTTTATGTTCACAGCTACGCGGTAGTAATTCTGTATGCGCGACCGACAGTGCTGTTGCTGTTGTGTCCGCTGCTGTTATTTTGGATCAGTCGTGTCTGGCTGCTCGCGCGCCGCCGAGCGATGCACGATGATCCGGTGGTATTTGCACTGAAAGACTGGCTTAGTTATCTCATTGGCGCGCTGGTGCTGGCAGTGCTCTGGCTGGCGACGGAACGTTGAAAAATATTTCCGCAGTGAAAAATAATCTCGATTCTCTTTTCCGCCGAAGCCGCTATGTATTGGCGGTCGGTGCGGGATTATTGTTAGCGGCGGCTTTTCCCAATTTTAGTCTCGCCGGTTTCGCGTGGATTGCGCCGGCGCTGCTGTTGTTCGCCGCGCGCGGGCAAACCGGCACAGACGCTTTTCGCACCGGCTATGTGGGTGGACTGGCTTTCTGGCTGTCTTCGCTTGCCTGGCTCCTGCGCATTCCCGTCACCGGTTTTCCGATTCTCGGCTGGCTGGCGTTGACAATGTATCTGGCCTTGTTTTTCGGCACGTGGGTTTGGCTGGTGACGCACGCCAAATTACGCATGGCATCAAACGCAACCTGGTCCGGTCGCGCAACCTGGATGCTGCTGGGCGCGGCGGCCTGGGTTGCCCTGGAAATGCTGCGCGCCCGGTTGTTCGGCGGGTTTCCGTGGAATCTGCTGGGCGGCTCGCAGTTTAAGCTCATCCCACTCATTCAAATCGCGGCGGTGACGGGCGTTTATGGACTTTCTTTTTTGGTCGCATGGTTTGCGTTGGCGCTGGTTTCGGCGGCGGAAATGATTTATCAGCAGCCAGCCAAACGTCATGTCTGGCAGGCGGAAATCGCTCTGCCACTAGTGGCAGTTTTGGTTTGCTATCTTGGCGGATTTTTTCAATTGGAACCGGATCGGCCGGCGGAAAAAATGTTGCGAGTGATGCTGGTACAACCGAGCGTTCCGCAGTCGCTCATCTGGAATCCGGGCGCGGACGAAAAGCGTTTTCGGGAATTGCTCGCGCGGTCGCAGGCGGCGTTGACAAATGAAACCGACTTAGTGGTCTGGCCGGAGTCCGCCCTACCGGCGCTCGATGAAACGAATTATCTCACCATTGTTGCCTTTGCGCAGTCGAATCATGTTTGGCTTGTGTTCAATGGCGATGATGTGGAGGTTCATCCCGGCGCGACGAACTTTTTCAACGCGGCACTGCTGATGAATCCAGAGGGCCGCATCGCCAATATTTATCACAAGCGTCAGCTCGTCATTTTTGGCGAATATGTTCCGCTTGCACGCTGGCTGCCGTTTCTGAAATGGTTCACCCCGATTCAAGGCGGCTGGACGCCGGGCGAACGTCCGGCGGAATTTCTAATTACGCGCTGGGGTGCTGAATTGCGCTCGCCCCAAATTCAGTTGGTGAACAATGCTGCCGAGGCGCCGGCGGCGGTGAAACTTTCGCCGCTGATTTGTTTTGAAGATGTCTTTGCCGGCACCGCCCGCGAAGCCGCTGCGGACGACACCGACTTTTGGGTGAACCTCACCAACGACGGCTGGTTCGGCGACGGTGCGGCGCAGTGGCAACATGCCGCTGGCGCGGTTTTTCGCGCGGTGGAAAATCGCAAGCCACTGTTGCGCTGCGCGAACAATGGTGTCACCTGCTGGATTGATGGCTATGGTCGCATTCGGCAACTCTTCACCGATGAAAACGGCAATGTTCACGGCTCTGGCGTGCTGACCTTCGAATTGCCGTTGCCTTCCGCGACATCCGAACTTCCTACTTTTTATCACCGCCACGGCGATTGGTTTGGCTGGGCTTGCGTTGGGCTAACCTTGCTGGGCTGGGGCAGGTTTTGGCGGCAGCGAACAAGTTCCAAACCGACAACGACGTAAGCCCGTTCGGTTCAGCCGCCGGCCAGTGCGCGCGCCAACAGTTTTTTTTCCGGCTCGCCAAAATTCAATTTGAGCGCCTCGGCGCGGCCGGTTTCGGTCATCTTTTCCCAGGATTTGCGGAGCGCATTGACCATTTTTTCGTCGTCACTTTTGGCGGCGAGCGCGGCAAATTGGAATTCCAGAAACACGAGGCACAGCGCATCTTCGAGCACGCGGCATTCGAGGTCGGCGGGAAAATTCTTTTTGAGATTCAATTCCTGCACGCGGCGGATGGTTTCTTCATCGTAACCCACCTCACGCAAAATGGCTCCGGATTTTTCGGCGTGAAATTTTTTTAAGTCCGCGCGCCATTTGAGATAGCCGGCGCGAGTGGCAGGATAATTTTCGCGCGGACTTTCCCAGCGACAAATGTGCTGGCAACGCGCGGCGAGGCGCAGCGTTTCGGCGGCGTCCGGGGACAATTTCAAAACCCAGCCGGTCAGGCGTTCCGCGTAAAGCAGCTCGCGCGGACGGCCGTTTTCCTGATGCGGGTCGCGGGAATTCTCTTCGTCAAAGCGCCGGAGGGCAGCGGTAAATTTTTCGCTCATGACGGTATTTTTCCTGTCGCCAGCTTTGCTGGCAAGCGCTATTGCAGCAGGAGACGGAAGAAAGTCTGCGGATAGTTGGCGGGACCATTCGTCACCGAAAAATTTCCACTGGCATCAAATTGGTTCGTCAGCACCGGTAGCCAACTCGCCAGCGGTGCGGTCAGGTTGGTGGCGGTGATGAGATAAAAAGTCGCTCCCGGCGTGCCGTTGTTGCCCGTGAAAATTACTTTTCCGCTCGTCACTCCGAACCCGGCGATGACCGGCGGCTTGGTCGGTGCAACTACAAGTTTCACCACTCCGGGCGTGTTGGTGTTGAAGCTGTAAAGATAGCCGGCGGGTGCGGCGGCGAGTACGAGATTGCCGATGCTGAGTGCGCCGCCGCAGGTGAATAGTGGATAAATCCCCGGGCCAAAACCCGGCGCGTTGGTGATTTGCAATTGGCCGGTCAAAAATAAATCACCGCTGACCACCACGCTGTCGCTGTTTGTGCCCAGCGCGAACGGCAGGATTGAATTGTCGTTGAGTGTCAGGTTGTTGGCAATCGTCAACGTGCCGGTCGGATCGCCGGGTGCGAGCGTCGCGCCGTTGTCAATCGTAGTGGAACTGCCGATGATGCCATTGCCGGCGAGCGTCGCGCCGCTAAAAACTTCCAGATCGCCGCTGCCGGTGCCGCTGCCGGTGAGATTGTCCACGCACAAAGTTCCCGCGCTGACGGTCGTGCCACCGGCGAAGGTGCTGGCGCCAGTCAACGTCAGCCGGCCGGTGCCAGTTTTGCTGAGGATGATATTGCTGCCGGCCACGGCGGTGTTGCTGCTGATGTTACCGCTGAAAAGGGAATCCGAATTATTTCCGCCGATGACGTACAGGGTGTCGCCGGTGCCGGAATTGGCTTGCGCGCCCGCGAGCACTCCGGAACCAGAGCAGGTGCCGATGACGATTGTATTGCCGGCATTGCGCGGTTGCAAAGTGCCGTTGAGGATCAACGTGGGGGCGAGTGAGCCGAAGCTGTTGCCGCTGCTGTTGACCGAATATCGCAGCGTCGCGCCGGGCTGGAGATTGATGGTGCCGGTGAAGTTGTCAAACTGCGCCGAGGTGGTGCCGCCAAAGCTGAAGCTGCCGGAGAGATTGATTACGCTGGCGGAATTGCCGGAGGAGAAGTTACCGGAAAAACCGCTCGAAAGCAGTCCGGAAGTGAGATTGGCCGTCTGTCCTGCCGGCACCGACACGGGGCCACCAAAGAACACTGAGTTGCCGCTGCCCGGCAAAGCGAAAGTAGCGCCGTTGCCAATGGTCAGCGTGCCGGAACCGATGCTGGCCCCGCTGCTCACGGCGAGTGTGCCTCCGGACAAATTGATTTTGCCGTTGTAGGAATTGTTCGTCGTCGCGATGGTTAGCGTGCTGCTGCCGGTTTTCGTGAGTGTGCCGGGACCGGTCAAACTGCCGCTGCCAGTGAAGGTGTATGCCAGTGAATTGTTGGTGACTAAAATTGCGCCGGGTTGCAATGCGACCGCGAGCGAAACCGTACCGGTGGCTGCGGTGTCGTCGAACGTGACTGTGTCGAGGTTGTAAAATTGGTCGGCGCCGGCGCCGTTGAGCCAGTTCACGGAGCTAGTGTCCCAAGCATTGCCGTTGGTGCCGCGCCATGCGAGCGCGGCCGCCGCGCCGCTGACGAGTAAGCGGATATAAGCCGGACTACTGCCAGCGGTCGCGCTGACGAGGGAAATATTTTGGCGCGTGTTGCCGGGCAGATTGCTAACGAGCGAAACTCCGGACTGAGTGGAATTCGTTGCGCCTTCGATGAGACCGTAAGTACCTGAGCCGAGCGCGTTGTCGGTGAGATTAAAATTAAAAGTCTGCGCGCCGCTCAGCGCGAGGGTGCCAGACAAATTAATGCGGTCATTGGCACCGGCTGGCGAACCGGACAAATCAAAATTCAGCTGCGGCGAAGTGTTGGTGAGATGGCCATTAATGGTGAGCGTACCAGCACCATTCGCTCCCGGAGAAACAATGCCGCCGCTGTTCACGCGCATCGTGCCGTTGAGAGTGCCATTGCCACCGAGCGTCGCGCCGGAATACACGGTTGTGAGCGAAGACTGATTCGTGCCATTGAGCAACAACGTGCCGGCGATGACGGCGTTGGTGCCGGTGAAGGAATTATTGCCATTCAAAATTTGAGTGCCGGTGCCGGTTTTGACCAAGCAAGTCAAGTTGGTGGGATTAGAATCAATGATGGAGCCGCTAAAATTGGCATTTAAGTTTTTTCCGCCGATGTTGTAAACCGTGTTGCCAATGCCACCGCTGCTTGGCTGTGTTTGCTGGCCGGTGAGCTGACCGGAACCATTTAGCGCACCGAGCGTGATGGTGTTGCCGGCATTACGCGGTTGCAAGGTGCCGTTGATGATAAAATTGGGATTCAATGAGCCGAAAGCATTGCCGCTGCTGGCGACCGCAAAGCGCAGCGTCGCGCCGGCAGGAATATTGATGGTGCCGGTGAAGCCGCTAAATTGGCTGGCGGCGGTGCCGTTGAAACTGACGCCGCCACTTAGGTTCACCACTGAATTCGTGTCGCCAGCAATCAGATTCCCGGAATACTCGTTGCCCAGTTGGCCGGAAGCGCTCAGCGTCGCTGAATCGCCAGCGGCGACGGTGATGGCCCCGGGCACGGTGACCAAAGCACCGCCCAACGAGGTGGCGAGCGTCGCTCCGCCGCTCAAGCTAATGTTGCCGCTGCCGATGCTGGCGCTCGGGCCGACCGTGAGCGCGCCGCCATTCACGCTGATTGCGCCGGTGAAGGAACTATTGGTGGTGTTGACGGTCAGTGTTCCTGCGCCGCTTTTGCTCAAAGAACCGGAACCGCTCCAAGAGCCAGTGCCGGCGATGGTGTAATTTTGGTTGTTGTTGAAAATAATGGCGCCGGGCAGGAGCGAACCAGACAAGCCAAGCGCTGGCGTGGTCGAACCGGTGTCATCAAACGTCACGACATCACTGTTTTTGAAGAGCGAAAGGGACGCGCCATTCAGCCAGTTGGAAGTCGTGGTGTTCCATGTGTTCACGGTGCCGTCGCCATGCCAAAGCAAATTGTTCGGCGGCACCGTCGCGACCGTGGTGGCATTCGTCGCCACGGTGACCAGCGCGCCGTTGAAAGTGGTGGCACTCGCCGGCGGCACCACGGGGGTAACACAAACCGTGACGTTCGCGCTCAAGGCGTAGCCGCTTTCGCTGACGGTGAAATTAAACGTGCCGAGGCCGCTGAAATTGGCGGCCGGCACAAAATGCGCGTTGGTGCTGTTCAACAAAGTGACTGTGCCGTTGGTGGCATTGGTCACACTGAAGCTGGCGCTGGCGGAAAAGCCGGCGGCGAACTGGCTTAAATTGAGGTCCACCGGCGTGTTGGTCTGCGTCACGGCGTGAGGCGCTCCAAGGAAATTCAAATAATTTTCCAGCAGCGTGTAGCCGGTTACGGTGTTTGTGAGCGGATAAGAAATATTTGTGCTCAAATTATTGGCCAGTTTCCAATAGTCCACGATCCCGTCGCCGGAAAAATTGGCGGGCGCGATGCCGCCGGTGAACGTGCCGTAGCCATTGTTGCTCAATCCAGTTTGCGTTTGGCTCGTGTAAAGACCGCCGCCCGGTCCGGTGGTACCTGCGCCGGTTCCGGTGGTGCCGCTGCCGATGGTTTTGGTCTGACTGATCAGCAGCGCATCTAGGTCATCGCGCGGAAAAGCGCCTGCGGCCGAAACGACGTAGCGCCAAGCTAGCGGCGCGGATACGGTGGGAATCACCGTGGTCCAGGACGACCACGGGGCGGTCAGAATGGTGCCGGTGCCGCCTTGATACCAATAAGGTGTGGTGGTGGTGCCGTCGAGCGTGCCGTTGTCATTGCCGTCAAAAAGATTTCCTGAGTAATAAATACTCTGATTATTGTCCACCTGGTACCACGGAAAATCGCTGCTGCCGCCGTACGCCGGGCCGGCGACAAAATAGTTGTTCACAATGTCGTGTTTGAACTTCGTGCTGGTATGCGTCGTGAAGCCGGCGTTGCAGTTATAAAGCACATTGTTGATGAAGGTGTCATTGATCTTGTCGAGCGGATTGCGATTGTGCGAATTGGCGAACAGATTGTATTGCCACGAGCAGAACGCGGCGACATTTTCGATGTGCGCCCCGAATTGTTGGCCGATGGGATTCGCATTGATGCAGTTTTGGAACGTGAGATTGTTCGCGGTGACGGCATCAATGTTATCGTACGGTCCGAAGTTCACCGAGACATGGTCGAAAATCGCGTTGGTGGATTGATAAAGTCCCAGACAGTCGTCGTTCACGCTGGCGGTGCTGCTGCCGGGGCGAATGCGCAAGTAGCGACAGATAATATTCGCGCGGGCTGAAAAAGAAATTTCTCCCGCGTCAAAACAAATGCCGCCAGGCGCGGTCTGGCCGGCGATGGTGAGATTGCCTTTCGCAGAAACGGCGGAGAGCAATTGGACGTGCCCGCCGACATCGAAAACAATAATGCGGCCCGAAGAACTCACCGCGTCGCGGAACGACCCTGCGCCGCTGTCGTTCAAATTGGTGACGTGATATACCGTGCCGCCCCGCCCGCCAGTGGCGTAAGCGCCGAATCCCAGTGCGCCCGGAAACGCCGGAATCTGGGCGTGAAGCTCGGCGACGAATAGTGCAAAAATAAGGACGACCAGTCGCCGGAAAAAAACGCGTTGCATCCCCTAATCCTAATCCAAGCAGCTTTCGTGTCACCATCCACTGTATTGGTTACAGCGCAAACTGCTTTGAAATTAGCGTCGCATTTTTTCGCGGAATTTTTTGGCGGACATGCCGGTGGCGCGCTTGAACGCCACGCAGAAGCTGTTGATGCTTTGGTAGCCGGATTCGTGCGCGATGGTCTCCACTTTTTGGCTGGTCTTCGACAACAGTTTTTTTGCCAGCTCAATGCGCACGCGTTGCAGTTCCTGTCCCGGCGTGCGGCCCAAATGCTCCAAAAAAGCCTTGTGCAACCCGCGCTGCGACATGGCCGCGACGCCGGCCAGATCCTTGATGCAAATGGGTTCGTGCCCGTGTTCCCAAATGTGGCGCAGGCTTCGGGCCACCCCCTGATGGCGGATGGTTAAAATATCGCTGCTCTTTCGCACCACCACGCCGGCGGCGGGAATGCGGATCGGGTCCGTCGGCGGTTTGCGACCGGCCATCAATTGATCCAATAATTCAGCACCGCGATAGCCGAGCACTTCCAGATTCGTATCCACGCTCGAAATCGGGGTCGGCATGGCGTCGGGCGCGAGCAGATAATTTTCTGTGCCGACAATGGCCACCGCTTCGGGAATTTTGATGCCCACACTTTCGCACGATTCCAAAACGTCCAGCGCCTGCTGGTCATTCGCAGCAAAGACGGCCAGCGGTTTCACGGCTTGCTTCATTTGCGTGGCCAGCCATTTACGCTTGCGCTGCCATTCCTGCCGGCCGGTGGTGTAAGCCGGTGATTCCAGCCAGCGCAGCCAAGCCGCATTATGGCCCGAGGCAGCGAGCGTTTTGAGAAAACTCAAGCCGCGCTCTTCGTACGACCAGTTGTTGGCGTCGCTATAAAAACAAAAATTGGTGAACCCGCGCGTCAGAAAATGTTCCACCGCCAGCCGTGAGGCGTGGGCATGATCTTCGAGGACGCGGGGAAACGGCAATTGCGGTCGACGGTAGCTGAAATCCACCGTGGGCAGCCGCGCGGCGGTGACGAATTCCGCCAAATCGTCGCCCGCGCCGAGCCAGGCAAGAATGCCGTCGCCTTTCCAGCCCCAAGGGATGATTTTTTCGCGGGTGTAGTCGGCGTACAAATGCCAGCCGTGTTCCTGGGCATATTTTTCAATGCCCTGATGCAGCCGGTAATCATACCAGCCGAGCGCCAGAAAGACGCGCTTGGATTTTCGGGCCATGAACAAAAGCTAAGTTGGACTTGCTCCAAAGACAAGCCCAGAAAAAAGCCCGGTGCCGTTTTTTCAATCACGGTACCGGGTGCGAAAGTGGGCGGGGAAAATCAGTGGCCGTGGCAGCCGCAGCCGTGGCCGCAGGAGCCGCCCTCGGCCAAATCGTCGGCCGTCGGAATGCGGCCTAGTTCAATGGTTTTGGCGACTTGCTTCGACAAGTGTTGTTGCAATTCGTGCATTTCTTCCTGCGCGTCCAGAAAACCGGATGCAACCGGATTTTTGAGCAACGCATCGCGGTCGGCTTCAAACGCGGAGATTTCCGCCGGCTCCAGTGCTTGGCCGCTGTGCTGCTTTTCCTGCAGAGACTGACCTTTGCTCATCAGGCTTTCGTATTGACCGCGCGCGGAGGCGTCCGCCAGAAACGTGTCAATCCGCTGGCGGATCCCGCCGGTTTGCAGTTGTTCGATGATAGCTTCGCACAGTTCGCGCGTTTTGATTTCAACTTTGGTGGACATAAAAATAAAATTGGCTACAGAATAAACCATAAATCGGCGGGGAAAGCAAACGCCATCCGCATTTGTTTTTAGATCACCGGCGGGGCAGGGCGGATTCTTTATAATCCCATTTGCCAATTATTCAGGTTGCAGGCATTTTTTCAGGATAATGAATGATGATTTGCCCGCCGTCGTTGCCGCCCTCGGGTTGGAAAAATACCGCCGGCATATTTTTCTTTGCACGGATGCGGATGATCCCAAATGCTGTCCGCGCGAGGCGAGTCTGGCGGCGTGGGATTTTTTGAAAAAACGCCTGAAAGAGTTAAATCTTGTGGGGCCGCAACCGCTGGTGTTTCGCTCGCGGGCGAATTGCCTGCGCGTCTGTCTGCGCGGACCGATTGCCGTCGTTTATCCGGAAGGTGTTTGGTACCACAGTTGCACGCCGGAAAATTTGGAGCGAATTATTCAACAACATTTGGTGCGGGGGGAAATAGTGGCGGAATTTGCCTTTGCAAAAAATTCCTTGGCGGAAACTAAAGGCAAAAGTGACTAGACTTCAGTCATCGCTTGTTGAACAATAAGCGCAACTTAAACTATTTGTATGGCGCGGCTATTGGTAAAAACGGGTGGTTTAAATCTCGCGGTTTTGGAATTGCGCTTGGGAGTGAATCGGGTGGGGCGCGATCCGAAAAGCGATTTTGCTTTGAATCATCCCACCATTTCCACCCATCACTGCGAATTATTGCTTTCGGCGGAAGGCGTGGTTTTGCACGACTGTGATTCGACCAATGGTTCCTTCGTAAATGAGCAGCCCGCCCGCGAAGTCTGGTTGGAGCCGGGTCATTGTGTCCGGTTGGGAGATGTAGAATTATCTGTTGAATCCACGGAAGCAAATGTATCTGTGCCTAATATCGAACGTGCGGCACCGCCACCGCCACCGGTCGTGTTGGCCGATGGAGCCATCCTGTGCCCGCGCCACCCGGAGCAGCGAGCCACCTTCAAGTGTACAAATTGTAGCGAAATCATGTGCAGCGGATGCGTGCGAATGATGCGTATCAAAGGCGGTAAGCCGCTTTTTTTATGCTGCATTTGCCATCAGAAATGCGAGCGGTTGTCGGGCGATGCCAACAAGGTTAAAAAAAGTTTTTTTGGCATGTTGCAGGAAACCGTCCGGCTCAAATTCAGTCGCGGCAAGCCGAAGGAATAAGTTTCCGCGTCACCGCGCGAGAAACTTGCCGCTCATTTTTGCCAGCGCTGCAATCCACGCCGGATGCTCGTTCATGCAGGGAATGCGGGTGAATTCCTGACCATTGCCGGCCATGAATTCCTCGCAGCCGCGAATGCCGATTTCTTCAATCGTCTCCAGACAGTCCGAGACAAAGGCCGGACAAATCACGAGCATCTTTTTTTTGCCCTCGGTCGCGAGGCGCGGCAGTTCGTAATCGGTGTAAGGTTTCAGCCACGGGTCTTTTCCCAAGCGTGATTGAAACGAGACCGACCATTTGCCCGCCGGCACACCGGCCTTTTCGATGAACAACGCTGCCGTCCGGTAACATTGCGCTCGGTAGCATTGCGCGTGCGCTGGGCTGGGCGTCTCGCAGCAATTCGGCGTGGCAAGGCAATGGCAGCCGGTCGTATCCGACTTTTTGATATGCCGCTCCGGAATGCCATGAAAGCTGAAGAGCAGATGGTCGTAATCCTTTTTCAAATAATCCGCCGCGCTCGCTACCAACGCCGCGATATAATCCGCGTCGTCAAAATACGGCGGCTGTACGGTGAGTTTCATCTGCGGCGCAAGTTGCGCGACGACTTCCTGCACGCGCACGACGGCAGTTTCGTAGCTGGACATCGCGTAATGCGGAAACAGCGGGATCAACAAAACTTCCGTCGCGCCTTTCGCCGCCAGATTTTTCACAGCGGATTCGATGGACGGATTTTGATAACGCATCGCCAGTTCCACCGGCACGCTGACGCGCTTTTGCAAAAGCTCCTGCACATGCCGGCTGGTAACGACCAACGGCGAACCTTCCTTGGTCCAAACTTTTTCGTAAGCGTGCGCCGATTCCGCCGGCCGTTTGATCAAAATCATGCCGACCACAAACCGCCGCAACAGCCACGGCGTATCAATCACGCGCCCGTCCATCAGAAATTCATTGAGATACCGCCGCACATCTGGCACCGACGGCGAGTCCGGCGAACCAAGATTGACCAATAAAATTGCTTTGCTCATGCGTGAAATATTTAACCACGAAATACACGAATTACACGAAAAGAAGTTAAGCGGGTTCGTTTTTTCATTTCGCGTGTTTCGTCTAATTCGTAGTTCAAAATGTATTGCCCAACCGTTCCGCAATATTCACGCCCGAAACGATTGAATCTCCCAGCGAAACACCGTCGCGATAATGCCCAGCAAAAAATAAATTCGGAGTGTTGCCTTCAATCTCGGTCAGCAAGTCGCGGTATTTTCCGTAGCCGACATTGTATTGCGGAATCGCGCGCGGCCACGTTTTCGTGTGGGTAAATACGGGCCGTCCTTTCACACCGAGCAAGACGCGTAAATCTGCCATGGTGGCTTCAATTAAAGATTTCGCTGGCAGCAAACCGAGTTCCGGATACCGCGCGCCGCCGATGTAGCTGGTGAGAGTAATGTGACCCGCTGGCGCACGATTTGGAAAGAGCGCCGAGGAAAAAATCGTGCCGAGAATTTTGCACCCTTCAATTTTCGGAATTAGCATCCCGAAACCACACGCCGGATGCGCCACATCTTCGCGCTTGAACCCCAGCACCACGGCGGAAACGGGCGGATAACTGACTTCGGCAAACGCTTCGGTAGCGCGGTGCTGCTGCGCCGCCTCAATTCCGAGTTCCGCCAATTGGTAAGCTGTGCCGCAGTAAATTACTTTGGCGAACTCCGCTTCGCCGTTCGCCGTCGTCACGCGCCAGCCTTTCGTGGTTTGCGTTAGCTTAATCACCGGTGTGTTCAGTTGCAGCGAATCGCCAAGCTGGGCCGCAAGCGCGTTTGGCAACACCTGCAAACCTTCGTCGAAGGAAAACTTTGCCGCGCGATCTTTGGCGACTTCGCCGGATTTCTTCCGGTCGCGCGCGCCAAAAATCTGGCCCTTGATCATTGAACCATAATTATCTTCCAGCGCCTTCAGCTTCGGGAATGCGTGCGGCAGCGAAAGCTGGTTCGGATCGCCGGCGTAAATACCCGCCACCAGCGCGTCAATCGCATGATCGAGAAATTCCTGATTAAAACGGCGAACAACAAATTGTCCGATACTTTCTTCCACTCCGTCGCGGCGCGGTTTGATGAACGGCTCGCGTAGCACCGCGAGCTTGGCCTTGGCGGTAAACAGCGGCGTAGTGAAAAATCCGAACGGCTTGCTGGGCATCGCAATCGGCCGACCATAGCGCACAACAAAGCGCGCCTCGGCTTGCGGATCGGTGGCGAGTTTGCGCTCTTCGAGGCCGGCGTCGCGGACAAGCTGCGCGATTTTCGGCGAGGTTTCGAGAATGGTGTTTGGCCCGAACTCGGCGAGAAAACCGTCCTTCCGAATGGACTGAATTACGCCGCCGACACGCCCGCCCGCTTCATAAACCGTGACCGGCACACCCTGGCGTTTCAGGTAAAACGCCGCCGTCAACCCCGTGATGCCAGCGCCGATGATTGCGACGGATTTCATTTAATTGTGGAGAAAATAAGCAATCACTGATTGTATTGTTCGTTGATCACGGAACAAATCTTCTTTTCATCTAGCCTATGAAATGCAACGAACAGCACTCCCAAAATCGCGCGAACGCCTTTCCAATCGTAATTTTTAATTAGCTCCGGATTCTTGAAACAAGTCTCTAATTGCTGTTTGAATCGTTTTTGAATCTTTTCTTTGAACAAAACCTCTCCTTGGTATTTGCCCACGCTCGCTTCATATCCAGTCCATTGAACCGGCGTAAGTTTTCCATCGCCGTTTGATAATGCATCTGCTCCAAGATAAAGTTCTATACTTGCAGCGATGTTATTCACGTTCATCTCCGTTGAGCCGGATGGGCCGATCGTCGGATACGCACAAAGTTCAGTGATTTCTGGAAGCTTGAAAACTTGAATATTGTGCGGAAGCCTAACGCTGCGCAAAACCTGAATTGCTGCTTCCGCAGCCGAATCATTATCAAACAAAGCAATTACTTTGTTCACGATGCCTGCACCAGCAAACGATTTTACAATGTTGGCCAAATTGCCAGCACCGCCGCCAACTCGTGCGCCAGCAAAGTCCATAAAAGTAAAATAGTCTGCAAGATGAGGATAAAGAATTCGGAGTGATTCAGAGATAATCCAGCTATCGGAACGCCCTTCAGTAAGCACGATGGTTTTTCCGCTGGATGAATACTCATCCGATGTAAGAAAATGAGCCTGCTCTACGAAATCTTCCTCTGCCGAATAATATTCACTCAAAATGAGGTCTGTTAAATCATAGGCAAGTTCGTCGCTTTCGGAACAAACTTCAATAGCAAGGCGTAGGCCGATGTTAAGGTCACAACCGGAATAGCCATACCAATCATTATCGAGCATGTAACCAATTAAAGTTCCTTCAAACTCTTTTGAATCTCCGCCTATGACTCGTTGCTTAAGACCTTTGGTTTTGATTTCGTTGAGTGCCGCAAGCCATCTATCAACATCCGTTGCTTCTAATACGCGTGCGTTTCGTGCAAAATACTCTCCGCCTTGTTGGCCAAGCCACTCTTTGTAACGAGATGCTTCCGCGCTGATACTCATGGATAGCGCGGCTTTGGCCGTCTCAAGTGTATAACCTTTCAATTCAAGACGATCACGAATAATTGAAACTGGAGCTTGATAACATACAACGGTCACATCCTCGTCATCTTCGACATGCTCTGCCCATCTGCGTAAATGGTAAGGCACTTCCTCTTTCTTTCCTTGAAATGTTTTTTTATCAGACGCACGAAAAAGTTGCATCAATTCAGGGGCAACAGCGTTCTTCGTTGAACCTACATAGAACGAACCAAGCCAACATTCAGCATAGCTACCCATTTTACTTCTGTGTTGTAGATTTTAATCCCATTTGCCGCCAATCAAAATAAAAGCGAGCGACGAGTTTCGATATTTCCGCGATCTGCATAAGGCAAAACGGAAAATCAAATCGTCTTAGAATGTCTCCGCTCGTTCGCCGCGCCTAGAGTGTTGTCGAAACACATCGCGATGTTGCGGATGAAGAGCCGGCCGGCGTCGGTCACTTCCAGTCCGCCGGGTTTTAGTTTTACCAAGCCATCGGCGGCGAACGGTGCGAGCGCGGTGAGTTCCTTGGCGAAATGTTGCTCGAAATTGATGCCGAGTTTTTGCGACATGGCGGCGAAATCAAGCGAGAGATCGCACATGGTTCGCATGATGGTTTCGCGGCGGATTTTATCCTCGGCGCTCACGATGTAAGCCTTGTGCAACGGCACGTTGCCGGCATCCACGGCGGCCTGCCATTTCGGTAGTTCCTTTTCGTTTTGCCAATAGACATCGGGCGTTTGTGACACGGCGCTCATACCGAAGGCGTAAATATCCGAGCCAGCACGCGTGCTGTAGCCCTGAAAATTCCGCTGCAATTTTTTCTCGCGCTGCGAAATGGTCAGCTCGTCGTTTGGCTTGGCAAAATGATCCATGCCGATGTAAACATACTGGTCATCCGCCGTGAGCCGTTCGATGACGAGCTTGAGCACTTCCAATTTCGATTCCGGCGTCGGCAGAATTTTTTCTTCAAGAATTTTCTGCGCCGGCTTGATCCACGGCACATGCGCGTAGCTGAACACGGCGAGGCGGTCGGGCTTCATTTCCAGTACGGCATCGAGCGTTTCATTGAAGGTCGCTGGCGTCTGGTGCGGCAGGCCATATATCAAATCAAGGTTGATGGAGTTGTAGCCAAGTTCGCGCATCCAATCCATCGCCTGCTGCGTCATTTCGCGCGGCTGGATGCGGTGAACGGCCTGTTGAACAACCGGATTAAAATCCTGCACGCCCATCGAGGCGCGGTTGAAGCCGATTTCTTTCAGTGCCACCATGTGTTCGCGCGTCAGCCGGCGCGGGTCAACCTCCACGCTCGCTTCGATGTCCGGCGCGAAGGTGAAATGTTTGTGGATGATTTCGCCAAGCCGGCGGATTTCGTCCGGCCGCAAGAATGTTGGTGAGCCGCCGCCAAAGTGGAGCTGAACGGCCTTACGATCCTTGTTGAGCATCGGTGCCATGCGCGCGACCTCGCGGCCCAGCGCCTCGATGTAGGCCATGCCCTTGTCGTGGTTGAGCGTGATGACGGTGGTGCAACCGCAGAACCAGCACAGCGTCTCGCAAAACGGGATGTGAAAATAAACCGAGAGATCTCGCGGCGTGCGGTTGTTGCTTTCAATCTGCGCAGAAAGTTGTTCCCAGGTCACTGCGTCAGTGAACTTGGTGGCGGGCGGATAGCTGGTGTAACGCGGCCCGGCCACGTTGTATTTGCGAACTAAATCGAGATCTACGTTGAGCGTTTTCACAAAATCAGTTTAGCCACAGAGGCACAGAGGCACGGAGGTAAAATTTCAACCAATTCCAATTGGTGTTCTCGGTGTCTCTGCGTCTCGGTGGCAATTTTTTCATTTAAAGGCTTTCACAGTCTCCACCAAGGCGGCGATGTTTTCCAGTTTGGCACCGGGCGTCAATCCGTGACCCAAGTTGAAAATGTGTCCGGGCCGACCGCGCATGGTTTCGAGAATTTTTTTGGTTTCGGTGGCAACTACATCCGGAGTGGATTCGGCGATGTGAACCGGCGATAGATTTCCCTGCATCGCGATATTCGACGGAATGATTTTCCGCGCCTCGGCCAAATCAGTTTGCCAATCAATGCCGAGAATGTTCGCGCCGCTGTTGATCAAATCCGGCCAGTTGCCGTGTGTGCCAAGGGAGAAATTGATAATGGGAAGCTGGCAGTTGGCAGCCCGAAGCTGGGAGATAATTTCGTTCGTCCAGCGCCCGCTCGCTTCCTGAAATTCCGTCGGCGCGAGATGTCCGCCGTGGCTGTCAAAGATTTGCAGCGCGTCAATGCCCGTCGCAATCTGCATTTTCAAATACGCGGTGACGGCGGCGGTGAGTTTTTCAAGCAAGCCGAAGAAAGTCTTCTTGTCCTCGCGAAACAGTTGCAGCGCGCGGCTGTATTTTGGCACGCTCGCGCCTTCCATCATAAATGTGGCCAGTGTCCATGGCGAACCGGTGAAGCCGAGCAGCGCGGTTTGGTCGCCGAGTTCTGCACGTAACAATTTCAGCGCCTGTTCGACGTAGTTCAATCGTTCGACGACGTGTTCGACCGAAAGCTTGTCAATGTCGGCCTTGCTGGTGACGGCGAAATCCATCTGCACGCCGCCGGTTTCCTTGAAATGATATTTCTGCCCCATTGCCTCCGGAATCACGAGGATGTCGCTGAACAAAATCGCGGCATCGAAACCGAAACGGCGCACCGGCTGGAGCGTCACCTCGACGGCGAGTTCGGGATGCTGGCAGAGCTGGACGAAAGTGTACGTCTCTTTGAGCTTGCGATATTCCGGCAGCGCGCGGCCGGCCTGGCGCATGAGCCACATCGGCGCACGATCCACCGGCAGGCAGCGGGCGGCGCGGTTGAAGCGTTCGCGGGCATTGACGGGTTTTGCAGCGATCTCGTTCATCAAATTGGTTCAGAGCAATAGCATACTCCGAGCCGAATGGACAGCGGCTTTTCAAAAATCCGCACGATTCGTCTGGCAAAAAATCTTGCCGAGAGGCCAAAATATTTTTGCAACTTTGCGGGCAACCCGGTTTTTTATTTCCGTGACAATGAACTACGAACCAGACAAACCACATACGCCAACCGGCTTGTCGGAAAAGGATTTGGACGCGCGCCTGACTGCGGCGCTCGCAAGAATTCCTGCGGTAGCCGTGCCGTCGAATTTCACCGCGCGGGTGCTCCAAGCGGTCGAACTGGAAGACCTGCGTGCCGGTCGTGCGGCTGCCGGCTGGACGCTGAACTGGCGATTCCTCTGGCCGCGCGTGGCGGGACTAGCGGCGATTTTGTTGGTTGCCGGCGTGGGAATCCAGCGCTACGAAACCTCAGCCCATCGCGCGGCGGTGGCGCAAACTCTCGCCTTGGTGGCGCAGGCGCAAGCGCTGCCCAATGTGGACGCGCTGGAAAATCTCGACGCCATCCAGCGCATGAGCCAGTCAGCTCACGCGGATGGTGAGTTGCTCGCTGTGCTGCAATGAGCCGGGTGCGCCAGTTCTTTTTTTGCCTCGCGGCGGCGGCGAATTTGTCAGCCCGCGCGCAAACGCCGCCGGTGCCGAGTCCGCTGCTCATAAATTCCGGCGCAAAAAGTCTGGCCACAATACCGCCACTGCCACCGGTTTCGCCGGTGATTTTTTTTCGCCAATTGCTCGCCATGTCACCCGGCGAGCGGTTGGCTGCGCTGACAAATCGTCCACCCGCTGCGCGCGAGCACATTCTTGCGAAAGTCCGCGAATACCAACAACTGGATGCCGATGCACGGGAATTGCGACTGCGCGCGACGGAATTGCGTTGGTATCTTTCGCCGCTGCTGCGGGTGCCGGCTGCCGCGCGTGCGGAACGTTTGGCGCAGGTGCCGGAGGAATTGCGCGGGCTGGTTCAGGCGCGGCTGATGCAATGGGATATTTTGCCGCCGCCGTTGCAGCAGGAATTTCTTGCCGATGACCGGGCGGTGCATTATTTCGCCCACGTCGAAGTGACCAACCACCCGGCGGGCGCGAGCGAACCGCAGCAAATTTCGGAAAATGTCAGTCAGTTTTTTGAACTCACGCCGGGGGAGAAACAGCAAATGCTGGGCACTTTGTCGGCCGCCGAACGCGCCCAGATGGAAAAAACGCTCCGCTCGTTTGAGCAACTGCCCGCCGCACAGCGCAGCCAGTGTATCCGCAACTATGCGCGATTCGCCGGCATGAGTGCGGCCGAGCGCGCGGAGTTTTTGAAGAACGCCGAAAATTGGTCGCGGCTCACGCCAAAGGACCGGCAGACGTGGCGGGATTTGGTGACGCAAGTGCCCGCTTGGCCGCCGATGCCCACCACCATGAAGTTTCCACCCCTGCCGTCGCATGGCCCACCGGCTTTGCCGCGCGCAAATGTGGCGACCAATTTCAAATAATCCGCAGTTTCAAATTTCCATTTTCACCGCGTCGCTCTAACTTACGCCGTGCATCCGATTGCTTTCTTTCTCGGTACGTTGCCCATTCGTTGGTACGGCGTGATGATGGCGCTCGCGTTTTGGTTCGGACTGTGGACGGCCACGCGGCGCGCGCGGCTGGCGAATGTCCACGGCGAAATCATTGCCGACGTAACGATGTGGCTGATGTTCGGCAGCATCGTCGGCGCGCGTTTGGTTTGGGTCATTACTTACTGGAAAACGGATTTAGCCGGTCAGCCATTTTCCGAAGTGTTCATGATCCAGCACGGCGGACTGGTTTTTTACGGCGGGCTGATGGGCGCGACGATTACGGGAATCAGCTATCTGGTTTGGAAAAAACTGCCGGTCTGGAACATTGCCGATATTCTCGCGCCGAGCATTGCCTTGGGTAGTGTGTTTGGGCGGATCGGTTGTCTGATGAACGGTTGTTGCTATGGCCGGATTTGCGAAATGCCGTGGGCCATCCATTTTCCTGCAAGCCATGAAACCGCCGGGGCACCGGTGCATCCCACCCAAATTTACGATGCACTTCTGAATTTGGCCTTATACTTCGCGTTGGCCGGTCTGTTTCGTCGCCGGCAATTTCAAGGGCAAATCTTGGCGCTCTATTTTATCGGCTACGCACTTTGTCGGTCCATCGTCGAATGTTTCCGTGGTGATTATCCGGCGGACCACATTCACGCTGGTCTGTTCACCTCCGCGCAACTCGTCAGCGTGCCGATTTTAGTCGCCGGTCTGGCACTCTATTTCTGGCGGAAAAATCTTCCTGGCAAACCGAGCTGACCGATGGCCGCGCCCCTACTTCCAACTGTCAGTTCCCCCGAGCCAATCTTTATTGCCGGCCCGACTGCCGTGGGCAAATCCGCCATCGCGCTCGCGCTCGCAGAAAAAATTGGCGGTGAAATTATTTCGGTAGATTCCATGCAGGTTTATCGCGGCCTCGACATCGGCACCGCCAAGCCCTCGGCGGCCGAACGCGCCCGCGTGCCGCATCATTTGCTCGATGTGTGTGGTTTGCAGGCCGCGTTTGATGCCGCGCAATTCCTCCGCCTCGCCGGTGCGGCCGTGACGGCAATTCAGGCGCGCGGTCGCGTGCCGATTTTTTGCGGCGGCACCGGTTTGTATTTCAAAGCATTTACCGAGGGACTCGGCGAAGCGCCGCCGGCGGATGCCGCGCTGCGGCAGACGCTGGAGGCAATGCCGCTGGCGGAGTTGCTGGCGGAATTGCGCGCGGCCGACCCGGTGGCGTACGAGAAAATGGACCGACAAAATCCGCGCCGCGTCATTCGCGCGGTGGAGGTCATCCGCTTGACGGGCAAAAAATTTTCCGACCAACAAGTCCGGTGGGGCGAGCGTCCCCGCGAACCGTTGGTGCCGAGCGACGCAGGCGCGCGAGAACGCTCGACCCACCCGCAGCTCATTTGTTTCACGCGCTCAGCGGAAGATTTGTACCGGCGCATCAATGTCCGCGTGGACGAGATGTTCCGGCTCGGACTGGTGGACGAGACGATCGAACTTTTGAATCATGGCCTCGCGGAAAACCAATTTGCCATGCAGGCCATCGGCTATCGGCAGGTGGTGGAACATCTGCGCGGCGAACGCGACCTGGCGGCAACGGTTGAGCTGGTGAAAACCCGCACGCGGCAGTTCGCCAAGCGCCAACTGACGTGGTTCCGCCGGCATGGAAATTGCCAGTGGATTGACCTCGCATCGGGCGAAACGGCGGCGGCAACTCTCGTCCGACTCGAAACCCGGGCTTAAATCGCGGCGGCGGCGGGCAAAAGCCCTAAATCCTCCCCGATTTCTTAAAAACACCCGATTTGCGTTGTTTTTTGCCTAATTTGCGATGCCTGCCGGATGGCTTGCGATGGCTTTTGGACGAGTTGCTATGCCTCCCGGATGACTTGCTATGGCGTTTGGGCGAGTTGCTACGCCTCGCGGATGAGTTGCTAGGGTGGGGGACGACCTGCGATGCCTCCGGGGCGACCTGCGATGGGTATGGGACCGGTTGCTATGCTTCCGGCCGGGTTGCTATGGCCAAGGAATGAATGGCGATGGTTCTGGGAAGGGAGGCGGTCAGAGCGCCCTAAAATAGTCCTTGACCGTCCGTCGCCGCCGGGAATAGATTTTTTCCGTAACCCTCCACCAAAGGAAATATTATGGAACAAGCCTCAGTCCGTTTGCTCGATACCTTCAAACGCGTGGACGCCTTTCACACCACCTACGCCGCCGATTTTGCGGTAGGCAGTTTGGGCGCCACCCAGTTTGCCAAAATCACCGCCGCCATCCCGCAGACCGCCGGCCTCGGCGGCACGCAATCCGCCGGCAGCGCCGCCGCCCACAGCGCCGCGCTGGACAAAGCCTACGATCGCGTGCTCATCCACCGCGATTTGTCCGCCATCAACCGCGCCGCGCACAGCCTCACGCTTATGGGCGTGACCGGTTTGGACGGCAAATTCAAAATCACCAACCAGCACGGCGACCAAGCGCTGCTCGATTCCGCGCGCGGTTTTGTGACCAACGCCACGCCGCTCGTCACGCAACTGGTGCCCCTCGGTTTACCCGCCGATTTTCTCACCACTCTCGGCGCGCACATCACCAAGCTGGAAGCCGACAACTCCACGAAAAACACCAGCACTGAAGCCCAGGCCGGTGCCACCGGCGGCATCGCCAAAACCGTGCATGACGCCAGCGTGGCGTTGCACATCCTTGACCCCGTCGTGCGCAACACCTACCGCAACAACCCCACGGCGCTGGCCGCGTGGGTGATGGCCAGCCACCTCGAACGCGCGCCGCACCCCGCCAAAACGCCCGCCCCTGCCGCGCCGAAGGCGTGAAAAGTAGTGGTACATTTGTAGCGGCTTTCGGCCATGAAGGCCGCTACTTTGTTTTGCCGCTAGGGCTTTCATTTGAATTGGCAAATGAGGTGGAGATTCTTAAGATAATCCCGACAAAATGCTAACCAGCCTCCACATAAAAAACTTTCGCGGTTTCCGCGATTTGCAGATTGAACCACTCAAGCGGGTCAATCTCATCACCGGCCAAAACAACACCGGCAAGACGGGAGTGCTGGAGGCGCTGGTTTTGTTGCTCGGAGAACCTGGTCCCAATCTTCAAAATCATAACAATCGCAATCATTTGGTAACTCTGTTTCGATCTGTTGGGGGTGATTACAACGAAAACTTTTGGAATTGGTTGTACAATAATAAAAGTTTTGACAAGACCATTGAACTCAAAGCCACGTTTGATACTTCCCCTGCAAGTAACTTCGGAATTCAACTTTTGAAAACTCCTAAACGTGGAGAATTGCGTTTGGATAAAGCAGGTTTCCCAATCAATCCTGAAAACGTTGGTAATTCGCTTTGTTACAGAATTGGTGGGAAAAATAGCGCCGATCTCAAACCAGCGATTTTCTCCACTTTGCCAAGCAAGCCAGAACAAGATGCCGTTGACTACCAGCGGGTCATTTTGAAACGACGGAAAAGGCAGGTGGAAAAATTACTTCGTGAAATAGAACCCCGGTTAGAAGCCGTTGAAGCTCTACGGATTGGGGATCAACATTCGTCACCGTCACTATTATACGCAGATCTGGGTCTAAGCGAAATGATTCCGGTGACTCAACTCGGACAAGGGTTCAACCGGCTCTTGGACATTTATTCTGAAATCGTGGTCGAGGATGCGAAAGTGTTGCTGATTGATGAAATCGAAAATGGACTTCACCACAGCGTCATGCCGGTGATTTGGAAGGGGCTTTTCCTCGCGGCGAAGGAATTTGATGTGCAAATTTTTGCGACCACGCACAGTTGGGAATGCATTCTGGCCGCTGATGAAGCGGCGCGAGCCGGTGAGAATTATGACCTGGCCTTGATCCGGCTAGACCGCGTGAAGGAAGACATCCAAGCCACGGTCATTGATGAAAAATCGTTGTCCACCGCCAAGGAACTGCAATGGGAGATGCGATGAAAAAGATTGTGTTTTGTGAAGGTAAAGACGACGTGGCGGTGGTGCGAGGTTTGGTAACGCATCTGGGACTGAAAATTGACGTTGAGTCGTATGATGGAAAAGACAAATTGCCGGTTCTCTTGCAAAGCCTTCCTAAGCGTCCTGAATTTGCCCAAAAGAAAGTCGCGACGATCGCCATTCTTCGGGATGCGGATGCGAATTCAAACGCCACTTTTACGAGCGTCAGAGACACGCTCATGCAAAACAATTTCGACGCCCCGGCTGCCGACGGGACTTTTTCGGAATCAGAATTGAAAGTTGGGGTCTTCATTGTTGGATTCAATGGGCAGGGAATGATTGAAGATCTATGTTTGAATTCTGTCAGCGACCAGCCAGAGTTTTCCTGTGTGGATTCTTATTTTTCTTGTATCGCCCAAAAATCACCGCGCGCAAATTTTTCATCAAAAGCCAAAGTTCGTGTCTGGATGGCTTCGCATGATGATTATGACTATCGGGTCGGCAAGGCAGCTGAAAAAGGTTATTGGCCTTGGGAAAGTCCGGCATTCGAACCATTGAAGAATTTCCTGAAGGCCCTGTAATTTATCCCCATGAATCGCGTTCAATCCGACCAGCTTTTTGCCGAGGCGTTGAAATATATTCCCGGCGGCGTCAATTCGCCGGTGCGCGCCTTCCGCGCGGTGGGCGGCAATCCGTTCTTCGTCAACCGGGCCAGCGGCTCCAAGGTCTGGGACGTGGACGGCAATGAGTTGATTGATTATGTGCTGACGTGGGGGCCGGCCATCCTTGGCCACGCGCATCCGAAAATCATCGCCGCCGTCAAAGCCGCTGCCGAACTCGGCACGAGCTTCGGCATCCCGAATCCGCACGAGGTCACCATGGCCAAGCTCATTTGCGAACTGGTGCCGAGCGTGCAGAAGGTGCGCATGACCAGCAGCGGCACGGAGGCGTGCATGAGCGCCATCCGGCTGGCGCGCGGGTTTACGAAGCGCGACAAGATCATCAAGTTCGACGGCTGCTATCACGGCCACGTGGATTCGCTGCTGGTGCGCGCGGGCAGCGGCGCGCTGACGTTCGGGCACCCGGACAGCGCGGGTATCCCGGCGGCGTTCACGTCGCACACCATCGTCGCGCCTTACAACGATGTGGAAGCAGTAAAACAAATTTTTGCGGCGAACAAAAATGAGATCGCCGGCATCATCGTGGAACCGGTGCCGGGTAACGCGGGCTTGTATTTGCCGCAGCCGGGCTATCTGGAATTCTTGCGCGAAATCACGGCGGCGCATGGCGCGCTGCTGATTTTTGACGAGGTGATGACGGGCTTCCGCCTCGCGCGCGGCGGGGCACAGGAACGGTTCGGCATCACGCCGGACTTGAGCACGTTCGGCAAAGTCATCGGCGGCGGCTTGCCGGTGGGCGTATTCGGTGGTCGCGCGGAAATCATGGATTGTCTCGCGCCGCTGGGACCGGTGTATCAGGCGGGAACCTTGAGCGGCAATCCCGTGGCAATGGCGGCGGGGTTGGCGAATCTGGAAGAACTATTGAACGGCGACGCTTACAAAAAACTCGAGGAACGCGGCGCGCAACTCGCCGCCGGCATGAGGGACGCCGCAAAGTCGGCGAATGTGCTGGTGCAATTCAACCAGTGTGGCTCGATGTTCTGCGGCTATTTCACGAGCCAGCCGGTTCACAACGTCGCCGACGCGATGCACAGCGACCGCGAGCGGTTCAAGAAATTTTTCCACGGGATGATCGAGGAAGGGGTTTATTTCGCGCCGTCGCAGTTTGAGGCGGGTTTTCTGTCCACCGCGCATTCGGCGGCAGACATCGAAAAGACGGTCAGCGCGGCGGCGAAGGTCTTGCGGACGCTGTAACCTTCATTGCAGATGAACGTCTGTTCGTAGCATCCGCCACCAACAAAAACTGGCGGTTTACACCCAAACACAAACATAACAACCATGAAATTAACGAAAACAATCGCCTTGTCGGCCTTGATCGCCGGCGGCTTGCTCGCTGCAAACAGCGCTTTGCAGGCGCAAGACACACCCAAAACTCCGACGCCGCCTCCCGTCGGCGCTCCCGGCGCTCCCGGTGTGCGTGGGGGTCCCGGACCGAGCATTGATCTGATTGCCAAACAGTTGGATTTGACCGAAGATCAAAAGCCCAAGGTCAAAACCATCCTCGACGACATGCGCCAGAAAATGCGCGATTTGCGCAATGATGCGAGCGTCGCAGCCGAAGACAAGCGCGCGAAAATGAAGGAAATTCGCGACGGCATCACGGCGAAGCTCAAGGAAGTGCTGACGGCCGAACAGTTCGCCAAATGGCAAAAAATGGGCGGCGGTGCGCGCCCACGCCCGGCGACCGCTCCGGTGGCCCCGGCGGATAAGCCCGCTGAGAAATAAACGAACTTTGCTAACTTCAAAGGGACGGCGCGAGCCGTCCCTTTTTATTTTACCCCGATCTCCTTACTTCGAAGGCGGAATGAGAATCCGGGCTTGTCTTTCGTAGTAACGGGAAATATAACTCCGCCCCATGGACTTCCGCCGAATCGTCGCCATTTTTATTGGGGGCGCACTTTTGTTCGGAACCGGTGTGCAAGCGGAAGAACCGCACTGGTTTGTCCGCTCCTGGTTGTCGGATGATGGTTTACCGGACAACGATGTCACGGGCATCGCGCAGGATGCGCGGGGATATTTATGGGTGGCCACGCAAGGCGGATTGGCCAAATTTGACGGTGTCCGGTTTCGAGAAATTGAGCTGCCTACGCCATCGCAGCGCTCGCGTCCGCTGATCCGCGCCATGTTGCAAGGTAGCGGCGGCGGGTTGTGGCTGGCGCTCGAAGGCGGCACGGTTGTATCGCTCACCGCGACGCGCACGAATGTCTTCAGCACCGCCGATGGTTTGCCGGCGTTTCGTCCGTCATCGTTGGCGGAAGCGCGCGATGGCGCGGTGTGGATTGGTTATGTGGATGGCTCGGCTTGCCGCATCGCGAAGGGAAAAGTGCTGCGTTTCACCGCCAAATCCGGACTTTCCGGGGTGGGGCCATGTGTTTTATCGGCGGATAATCAGGGGCAAATTTGGTTCGCCAAAGCGGGCGAGCTAAGTCTTTATCGCGACGAAAAAATAAATTACATCACCAGCCTGCCCGAGGGCGCGGTGCGCATGGCCCCAGCGCGATCCGCCGGTTTGTGGGTGTTAGCCGGCACGGAATTATTGCGCGTGGAAGAGGGCAAAGCGCCGGCGAGGGTTGCTTCTTTGCATTCCGCCGCTGCCGGGATGAGTCCCGCCGTTGTCTATGAAGATCATTCCGGCGCGGTGTGGTTGGGCACATTGGCCGGCGGACTTTTTCGCGTGAAGGGAACCGCAGTGGTGGCGGTGACGACTTCTTATCCTGACGTTTTGAGTTTGATGGAAGATCGCGAGGGAAATCTCTGGGCGGGAACGGGCGGTGGGGGCTTGAATCGCTTACGACCGCGCGTGCTGGAATTGCAAAATGCCGAAAACGGCCTGCCGTTTTCCAGCGTCCGCTCCGTCTGCGAAGACACGAACGGCAACATCTGGGCAGCCGCACAAAACGGCACGCTCGCGCGCCGTCAGGCCGGTCGCTGGATCAATGTTTCCGCTGAAAAGGAGTGGGCCGGGATGTATGCCAATTGCGTGGCGGATGACGGGCAGGGCGGCGTCTGGGTGGGTACATCTCACGATGGGTTGCGGCATTGGCGCGACGGACGCAGCACATTTTACACCCGGGATGACGGATTGGGCGGCGACAATATCCGCGCGCTGCTCACGGACCGCGACGGGAATCTCTGGATTGCCACTGAATCGCCCAGCAGCGTGCAGCGGTTGCAAGCCGGAAAGTTCACCACGTTTTCGCGGCCCGCCGGCACACGCACGGTGCGCGCCTTTGCGCAGGACCATGCGGGGACGCTCTGGTTGGGAACGGTGGACGGATTTTTATTGCGCATTGAAAACGACAAAATCGTGGATGCCACCGAGGGTACGCTGGCGCGCCGCAAACCGGTGCGCTGTTTGTATGTGGCGCCGGATGGCGATTTGTGGATTGGCTATGCCGGCGCGGGTATCGGTCGGCTGCACGAAGGAAAATTTTCCACCCTCGCGACGGAGCGCGGATTGCACGACGGTTATATTTGCGCGATGACCCAAGATGACGGCGGCGGTTTTTGGTTTTGTTCCGATCATGGAATTTTTCAAGTGCGACAATACGAGTTGGAAAATGCGCTGGCGGGTAAAACGGAATCCGTCCGGTCGGTGCTCTTTGGTCGCGAAGAATCGCTGCCGAGTTTGCAGGGGAATTTTGGCTATGGCCCGGGTTTCATGCGCAGCCGTGATGGCAAAATCTGGTTCCCGACGCGCAGCGGTTTGGTGGTGATTAATCCGAATCAGACCGAGCCGAATCATCTGGTGCCGCCGGTGGTAATTGAGCGAGTGCGGGTGGATGGCGTTCCGGTGGCGGCGGCGGCTGATGGCGAAATTGAATTGCCGCCGCGGCATCGTAAGGTGGAGATTGAATTTACGGCGCTGAGTTTTGTCGCGCCGGAAAACGTGGCGTTTCGCTGTCAGTTGGAAAACTGGGATGACGGTTGGATTCCGGTTCCGCGGGGCGAGCGCAGCGTGAGCTACAATCATTTGCCGGCCGGACAATACAATTTCCGCGTCACCGCGTGCAACAACGCCGGCATCTGGAACGACACCGCCACGACGCAAATGCTGACGGTAGAACCGTTTTGGTGGCAGAGTTGGTGGTTCAAAGTCACGGTGATGAGTGTCTCGCTGGCCGGCGTGGCGGCGGCGGTGCGTTATTATTCCCATCGCAAATACCAGCTGCGGCTGCGCAAGCTGGAGGCGGAAGCAGGGTTGCAAAAAGAGCGGGCGCGTATCGCGAAAGATATTCATGACGAGCTGGGTGCGAATCTGACGCAGATTTCACTGCTGGGAAAATTCACCTTGCATGATTTGTCCGTGCCGCAACAGGCGGCGGCGCATGTGGAAAAAATCGCCAACATCGCGCGGCAGGGGGTTCGCTCGGTGGACGAAATCGTCTGGGCGGTCAATCCGCGCAACGATACGCTGAGCCAGTTGCTGGATTACGCGGGGCAATACGCGGTGGATTTTCTGCGCGCGGCGGGCATCCGGTGCCGGATTGATTTTCCGGAGAACATTCCCGTTCGCGTATTGCCGGCGGATATCCGCCACGGGCTTTTCATGGTCGTAAAAGAGGCATTGCACAACGCGGTGAAGCATTCCAGCGCGACGGAAATCATCCTGCGGGCGGAGTTTTCCGGCCCGCTGCTGGCGTTGACGATCACGGATAACGGACAGGGATTTGCGGCGCCAAAAGACGATGCGCTGGCCGATGGTTTGCGCAACATGCAGCAGCGCGCCACGGATTTGGGCGGCGTGTGCACGATTACCAGTCAACCTGCTGCCGGTACAAAAGTGCGGGTGGAACTCTCGTTGCCTTAACGCGTTCTTTTTGCAACCTTGGCGGCTCGCTAACATTTTCCCGCATGAAAAAACTCACCCTTTCTGTCGCCGTGGTCGAAGACGTTCGCGGCACGCGCGAAAACCTGATGGAGCTGTTGCAGCGCGCGCCGGGGATGAAATGCGTGGGCGCTTTTTCCAATGGCGAAGCAGCGGTGCGCGAGCTGCCGGTGTTGGCGCCGGAGGTGGTGTTGATGGACATCAATTTGCCCGGCATGTCGGGCGTGCAATGCACGGCGCAGTTGAAGCCGCTGTTGCCTAAGACGCAAATCCTGATGCTGACGGCGTACGAAAACAGCGACTTGATTTTTGAATCGCTGCGCGCCGGCGCGAGCGGTTATCTGATGAAAAACACGGAGCCGGACGAAATCCTGCTGGCCATTGAGCAGGTGCAAGCGGGCGGTTCGCCGATGTCCATGCCGATTGCGCGGAAAGTGGTCAGCCATTTCCAATCCATCCGGCAGCCAGCGGCGGAATTTGAATTGCTGACGCCGCGCGAGAAAGAGATTTTATCCTTGCTGGCAAAAGGTTTTCTGTACAAGGAAATTGCGGATCAATTGCAAATAAGTCTGCACACGGTGCGCGGGCATGTGCATCTGGTGTACGAAAAACTGCACGTGCAATCGCGGTCGGAGGCGATCATTAAATTTCTGGGCAAGTCGTAGGCGAGTTGCCGGCAGATACAGAACAAACGTTCTATGGCGGGTAGGCGAGGTTTCTGAAAGAGTAGCCGCATGAACCCCATGCTGCGATTGCCCGCCAACCCTTTGCGCAAAAAAAGTGCCCGTATTTGTGCGTTTACCTTGATTGAACTGCTTGTGGTGATAGCTATAATCGCGATTCTTGCCGCGATGCTATTGCCGGCGTTGTCGAAGGCAAAACAAAAGGCGTTACAGACTTCTTGTCTGAATAATTTCAAGCAGGTTGGTTTGGCCCTGCAAATGTATGTGAATGATAGCAGTGATTGGCTGCCGCCGCACTTTGGCGGCTTTAAGAATTACGGACTCAATTGGGGACAGTATGCCGGCTATTATTCTACATTGTCGGATTTAGACGGACTACTTCCCACTTACATTCATAATTACATGGGTTTGCCGGATCCCAGTACCACGACAAATTTGGTGCAAAGCATGATTTGTCCCGGCGCGATTTCCACGGCATCCACGGTCGATACCTGGCACCGGCATTTTTACGGACTTTATAATCCGAACTTCGCCGACACCAACGTGACCGGTGTTACTTTTTTTCCGTTTGGTGAATACTCGGGGCAGCCCAGCAGTTGTCCATCTGTGAAAATGACCGCATTCAATGGGGTTACCACTTTGGATAAAGTGTGGGCGATGACGGATTTGGACCAGCAGTTGTCGGTGGCATTGCCGAGCGGATGGGCGGACGTTTCTTCGATCCCCAAAAAAGCTACGCACGGCACGGTGCGCAACGGTTTTTATTTTGACGGCCACGCCACTGGCAGATCGTTGCCCAAGAGCGGATTATTTTGATTCAACTACACCAAAACCCAAACTATGAAAATTGCTATGTCCAACCAATGGTTCAAACAAGGATTGATGCTATTCCTCGCGATGGCCGCTCTGCGAACGGCGACGGCACAGCCGACCCCCAATGCGACCGTTGCTACCACGGTCTTCGCCGAATCCACGGTGCAATATGTGGCCCCCGGCGGCGCGGCACTGACCAGTTTTACCAACTATGTGACCGGCTATGACAAGGTCAAATACAACACCGGCGGCACCTGTTCGAAAACCTATTTGAAGTTTGATTTTACGGGGCAGAATGTGAACACGAATTACCTGCTCAAATTGTCCTTTCCGCTGAATGCCGGCAACGGGGCGACGCATGTGTTGCTCTGGGCGCTGAATCAGGCTTATCCCGGTTTTACAAACGGTAACGTTTCGCCAAACACGACGGCGGCGAATCCCACTTTGAGTTGGGCCGGGGCGCAGGCGAATTTTACGAACAACAGCGGCGAAACAACCTACAACGGGATGCTCACCAGCGGCGGTCCTTACACCGCGACGTTGGTGGGTGATTTTACGGAATCCGGCACGTCGGGCTCGGCCGGCAGTTCGATTCCTGCGCCGTGGGGACAGTATTTGTTTAACAATCAGCTCGTAATCGTGATGACGGCGTCGAACGATCTTCCGAGCTACGTTAATTCCAGTGGCGGACGTTTTCCAATGAATGCCATCAATGCGACATTTCAGCCCTTGACCAGCGGAACGCAGCCGCCCGCGATTTCTACCATCGCGGCACAGACGGTGCAATCCAGCGTCAGTTCCAGCGCGATTTCTTTCTCAGTCAGCGACCCGTTGGACAATGCCGCCACGTTGACCAACTATTCTATTTCTTTCGGCAACACCAACATTTCTTGGACTGCGACCAATATCGTCGCGAGCGGGCCGGGAGCGGGAAATCGCACGCTGACCTTTACGCCAGTTTCCAATTTGGCGGCCGGCCAGACTGCCAGCACGACGGTGATTTTGGTGGTGACGGATAGTTCCGGCAATAGTTCCTCGACGTCATTCAAGCTGACCGTGACGCCCTTGATTCCGCTGCCGGTGGTTTGGTTTGGGACGAATGTGAATTACCTCCCGCCGACTAACCGAGTGGGAACGGGAACCGTAACCATTCCGTTCCAAGTGGTGGATACTAATATTTCTGCCTCCAGCTTGGTGGTCACCGGGTCGATTTCCGCTTACTCAACCAATTTGAGCAACCTTGCATTCACTTCCACTCCGGGCACCGCGCCGAGCACGAATACTTGCACCGTTGCGATTAATGCGACCGGTAGCGGAGTGGGCATTGTCAATCTGACTATTATTGACCCTGTAAACTTGGTAACCAATAGTGCCGTCAGCGTGGCGTTCATGATTCTGCCCAATGGCAGCTATGCCGCGTGCGACTTGATGAACTACCAACCATCCACTTCCTATGCGAGCAGCGGCCATGCAGATTTGGTCAACGCATCCGCCGGTCTGTGGGCCGCCCGGAGCATCAGCGGATCGGTGAATTTAATTACCACGTTGACACCTTCCACCATGGGCGAGGTGCCAATTGGCGTGCCGCTGATTCGCGGCACCGCCAGTGGCAATCAAAATCAATTGCGTCTGGTCGGCGCGCCCTTTGTGTCGGGCAGTCATAAAGTTTTGTTCGCCAGTGTGACGGCCCAGTGGTGTGACGTGTCCAAATACGGTGCTAATCCGTATTGGCCGAGCAATTCCACCGGCGGCTTTTTTGAATTTGCGGCGGACGCGAATGCGACTGGCGTCGCGATGGCGGCGGTGTGTACCGTGACGAATGCTGCGAACACTTCCGGCACCGATGGCTTATTCAATCTGGCCTTGTACAATGGTTCCAATAGTCCGAGCGTGTTCACCGCCTATTCCGAAACGATTCCCGATAATTACAACTATGTCACCGATGTTGTACCCAACGCCACGCCGGATAATATTGTGGTCAGCTATGACGTGGATACGGGCATTAGCCGGCTCTGGGTCAACCAAGCGAATTCGGCTGCAGCGAGTGTTAATTTGCAGGATGTCGCCGTCACCAATCTGGCCAATGTAAGTTATTTAGTGCTGCGGCAGAATGCCGGCATGGGCCAGATTTTAATCGAGGCCGCCGCCGTAAAAGTCCTTACCAAACCGGTGCCAACCATCACGGGAATTGTCAAATCTGGCAGCACAGTCCAAATCTCGTTCACTTCCGCCACCGGTTCGGCCGGGATGGCTTCCGTGCTGGCATCGGCAACCGTCAATGGCACCTACTCGCCGGCGACCGCCACGATCAATGAATCGCCCGCTGGCTCCGGAAATTTCACGGCCTCGGTGGCCGCAGGCGGCAACCAGATGTTTTACCGCATCCAGCAGAGCGGTGCTACGCCGACGGTGCAGTTTCCGTTCTGATAAAATTGGAACAGAACACGCATCCGGGTGTTGTTGCCAGCTGCCCGGATGCGTTTTACTTTGGTTAGCGCGAACGGTTCTATGTTGCTCAAAAATAATATTTTATTCGGTTTGCTGATTTTGCTGGGACTGACTTTGTCGGTTAAGGCAACAACCTACTTTGTGGATTCCGTTTCCGGAAATGACGCCAACAGCGGCACGGCCTCCAACGCGGCCTGGCAATCGTTGGCCAAAATCAACGCCAAAACTTTTTCGCCCGGCGATTTCTTGCTGCTGAAAAATGGTTCCAGTTGGTCGGGCACCATGAATCCGCGCGGCTCCGGCACGAACGGCAATCCGATTATCCTGAGCGCCTACGGCACCAATGCTGCTTTGCCGCTGATCAACGGTAATGGCAACACGGATGCCGTGGTGCTGACCAATCAGCAGTTTTGGGAAATCAATAATCTTGAAGTCATCAACCCTGCCAGCAGCGACGGCGAGCGGCGTGGCATTCATCTTTGTGCGGGCAACTACGGAGCGGTCAACCATCTGTATGTGAGCAATTGTTTCGTGCACAATATTCGCGGCAAGGTGGATACCAGCAATGGTGATATTATTGCGAAGCGATCTGGCGGCATTGTCGTGGAAGTCACCACCGACGCGAGTACCGCGACTTGGTTCGATGACGTGATTATCCAAAATTGCACCATAACTGCCGTCACCAATCAAGGTATCGTCGCCTGCGGCAACCGTTCCGGCGGGAGCGATTATCCCGGCACAAGTGCTTGGAATAACCGCAATTGTTCTCACTTAATCATTCGCAACAATGTCATCAGCGACATTTGCAAAAATGCCATGAGCATCCGCTATGCCGATGAAACTTGTCTGGTGGAACACAATCTCGTGCATGACACTGCGAATTGCACGGATGGCAATATGATTTGCAGCTACGGCTGTCGCGGCACGGTTTTTCAATTCAACGAAGGCTATCACAACAACGGCGATGGACTGCATGATGGATCGCTTTATGACGCTGATTTGCGCAGTCCGCAGACGGTTTGGCAATACAGCTACAGTCACGACAATAGCTGGGGACTGTTTGCTCATTATGCCTCGTCTGACGCGGCGGGAAATCCGTTTGGCAACGACTCACACATCATCGTCCGCTACAACATCAGCCAAAACGATCAAGGCGACATTTTTGCGCTGACCGGCGACTCCGGGGCCGTCGCCAGCGAATATATTTACAACAACACCATTTACACCACCAACGGCCTCGCGCCGACGTTTTTCGACGACCGAAGCAGCGGGCACACTTATTATGCCTACAACAACGTGTTTTATAATCTAAGTTCCACCGCGAACTTTAATTTTACCAGCGGCAACACGCGCACTTTTGATTACAATGTTTTTTATGGTCAACACGTCGCCGGCGAGCCGAACGATGCGCACAAATTGACCAGTAATCCATTGCTTGCCGCGCCCGGCACGGGCGGCGGCGTGGGCGGCACGAACAACCTGCTCACGTTGACGGGGTATAAATTGCAAACCGGTTCGCCGTGCATTACTTCCGGTTTTTTGGTGACCACCAACCTCACCGGAAATACGAATGGTAGCGGATTTGATTTTTTTGGCACCCCGGTTCCGAACATTGGCCAACCGGATCGCGGTTGTAGCGAGTGGATTCTCCCTGTGACCAATCAATTGCCCAGCATCAGTTTATTAGCCCCAATTACCAAACCCAACGGCGCCACCGTGTCGGCTCAGATTAACCCCGGCAACGCTGCTACTGCAGTTTTTTTTCGTTTCGGTATCACCACCAATTATTTGGCAAATACCACCACGAATTTTCTGTTGGCCGGCACCAACTTTGTTATTGTCAGCAACCAGCTCAGCGGCTTGCTTGCGGGCACACTGTACCACTATCAAGCCGTGGCGACCAATAGCCTCGGCGTCACGAATTCTCCCGACGCGACACTTCTCACCGGCATCGTCACGCCGCCGCTGTTTTCGGTTGTCGGAGGATCTGGTACGCAAACCTTGCAGTTCGCTTTCACCAATAGCCCCGGCGCGAGTTTTACGGTACTGACCACCACCAATTTGTCGCAGGCGCGCACCAACTGGACGCCGCTGGGGAGCGCACTGGAATCGGCTCCGGGCCAGTTTCAGTTTGTGGATGGCAGGACGAATTCGGCGGCGCGGTATTACCAAATTCGCTCGCCATGATTACTGTTTTTAATATCCGCACGTTCCAGAACGAATGTTCCGTTATGCGGGTGGAATACCTCTGCCATAATTAAATTTGCATGCACATTGGAATCAAAGCCGGACTGGCGGGGGTGGTGATGGGAATGGTTGTGGTTACCGGCGGTTCCGCCGCGTCGGAAATCATATCCGCTGCAACCAAACCCGGCGCGGAGTGGAAACCTTTCGCCACGCGCACTTTGGCGGATTTGCCGGTGGTGACTTCGGGGCCGGTGGATTCTGGTTTGAGCCAATTCGGCGGGCAACTGGCGCGGCGGGAAAATGCTACCGGCTTTTTTCACACGGCAAAAATTGGCGAGCGCTGGTGGTTGGTGGACCCCGCGGGCTGTTTGTTTCTCAATGCCGGGGTGGCCTCGATAAAAACCATTCCCACTCCCGGCGCGCATGCCGCGTTGCAAAAAAAATTTACCGACAAGGCTGGCTGGGCCGAAAGCACGGTGCAGATGCTGCGGGACCATGGTTTCAATGGCACCGGCGCGTGGTCCGAGGATGACTCACTCTCCCACGTGAAATCGCCAGTGGCCTACACGCGGCTGTTGGGTTTTATGGCCGGTTACGGCAAAATTCACGGCGGCACGCACATGCAGCCCGGCCATGTGGGCTATCCCAACGACTGCATTTTTGTGTTTGACCCCGGCTTTGAAAAATTCTGCGACGAATATGCGCGTCCGCTCGCCGGCAACAAAAATGACCCTTGGCTGCTCGGATATTTCTCCGACAATGAAATGCCATTTCCGCGCCATGCACTGACAAACTACCTCGCTTTGCCGTCCGGCGACGCCGGTCAGCAGGCAGCGTTAGCCTTTTTGCAGGCGCGGCACGGGGGGCAGGCAACCGCGCGAAATGTGACCGCCAAGGACGAAAGTGATTTTCTCCAACTCGTCGCCGAAAAATATTTTTCCACTGTAAGCAAGGCCATCAAAAAATATGACCCGAATCACCTGTTTCTCGGTTCCCGTTTTTACGCCGTGGACATCGCCAAAGCGGAATTGTTCAAGGCCTGCGGTCCGTTTGTGGATGTGGTTTCTATGAATTATTATCGTGCCTGGACGCCGGATGTCGCGACCATGCAGTCTTGGTCTCGGCTGTCTGGCCGGCCGATTTTGATTACGGAATGGTATGCTAAAGGAGTTGATTCGAGCATGCCGAATACCGGCGGCGCAGGGTGGCTCGTCAAGACGCAGCGCGAGCGCGGATTGTTTTATCAAAACTTCACGCTCGCCTTGCTCGAATCCAAAGTCTGTGTCGGCTGGCATTGGTTTCGTTATTCCGACAATGATCTGGAGGATAAAAGCGTGGACCCGTCTAACCGCGATTCTAACAAAGGCATCGTGAATAATCGCTATGAACCTTATGCGCCGCTGCTGGCGGCAATGAAACCGCTAAACCAGCGTGTCTATTTGCTCGCTAATTATTTTGACGACCCCGCTCGTAAGCCGGCAGCGCAAACACCGGTCGCCGATGAGGGAAAATGAAAATATGATTCTGCCTCGTTCCGTATTTTTATTTGTCCTCGCGGGCTGGCTGGTGGCTGGGTGTGCGAATTTGCCGCCGAATTCCATTCAGCAACATGATGCGTCGAAGTGGCGTGGCGACATCGCGGCGTTTGCGGCCAGTGACGAGACCAATCCGCCGCCGCGCGGATGTATCGTGTTCACGGGCAGTTCTTTTATTCGGCGTTGGACGACACTGGATAAAGATTTTCCGGGCCTGCAAGTCATTAATCGCGGCTTTGGCGGTTGTGAACTGGCGGATGTGTATGACTATGCCGACCGCATCATCATCGGCTATGCGCCACGCGAGGTGGTCATTTACGCCGGCGGCAATGACATCAATGCTGGCATGGCGCCGAAAATTGTTTTTGGCGATTTTGTTGCGCTGATGACCAAGCTTCACACCGCGTTGCCGCATACCAAATTGGTTTTTATTTCCTGTCCGCCGAGTCCCAAACGCTGGGCGCAGACGGCAAAAATCATCGAGGTGAACCGGCTCATCGCCGATTATTGCCGGCGGCACGAAATCACGTTCGTGAATACCTTCGCGCAAATGCTGGGGCCGGATGGGTTGCCGCTGGCGGACATTTACGTGGAGGATCATTTGCACATGAACGCCCAAGGCAATGCCATTTGGCGCACGGCGGTGGCGCCGACTTTAATCCCATGAAAAACTTTGCAGCGACATTTTTCGTATTGACCTTCTTGGCCGGCGCCGAGGCGCAATCCACCAATCCGCCGGCCCGGCCATCGCACGAAACGGTCGAGCCAGCCGCCACGGAAGCAGCGGAAGAAGCTGCGTTGGGGCATGGAAAAAATTCCCCGCCGGTTTATCCGACTTGCGTGCGCGTCGCGACCAACGTTGCTTATCTGGGAGCCGGCCGAGAAGAAAAAGCCGATGTTTATTCGCCGTTGCAATTGCCGGCCGGTAGCCGTTTGCCTGCCATTATTATCATCCACGGCGGTGGCTTCAACGACGGCGACAAGGCGCGTCCGCGCGAAATCAATATTGCTACGAATCTGGTTTCGCAAGGTTATGTGTGCCTGAGCATCAATTATAAACTTCGTCGGCGGCCGGGCGAAGTCGCGTGGCCGCAATCGGTTTATGATGCGAAGGCGGCGGTGCGCTGGCTGCGCAAAAATGCCGCAGCTTGGTTGGTGGACGAGCGGCACATTGGCGTCATCGGCTGTTCCGCCGGCGGGAATCTGGCAGCGATGCTCGCACTGACGCAGCCGAAGGATGGCTTTGATTTGGCCGAACCGTATGGCGAATATTCGTCTGCGGTGAACTGCGCAGTGGATTTTTACGGAGCGGTTAAATTGCTGGATTATCACGATATGAAAATGTTCAACCGAACACGGGCGGAGGATCCGGCAGTTTATGAAAAAGCTTCGCCGGTGACTTACGCGCACAAAGGCGCGGCGCCGATGTTGATCTGTCACGGCACGGCGGACGCCACCGTTCCGGTAGCCCAGAGCCAAGCGTTGGACGTGGCGTTGAAGCAGGCGGGCGTGGAACACGAATTGGTCCTGATTCCGAATGCGCCGCATACATTTAATCTGCAGCCGAAGCAACGCGATTTGCGTCCGCTCGTAATTCGTTTTTTTGCGCAGCATTTGAAAGCTGACGAGGCGGTGAAAACTGCGGCGGAATAATTATTGCATGAAGAAAAATATTTTTATTCCGGCGACCGTTATTGCGCTGATGATTCCAGCCGCCGCGCAAGAGGTCAAAAAAGCTCCGGAATTTCCCACGGATGTGCGAGTGGAGCGAAACGTCCAATATCTGCCGGCCGGCCGCAAACAGAAGGCGGATTTGTATGCACCGCTCGCCGCCGCCGCCGGACAAAAATTACCGGCGGTGGTGCTGATTCACGGCGGCGGTTGGGTGAGCGGCCGGCGCGATGCCGAGCGGGAAATCAACATTGGATCCACACTCGCCCGCCACGGCTATGTGGTGATGAGTATTGATTATCTGTTGTCGGACAAAAAGCAGGCGGTGTGGCCGACGAATTTGTGGGACTGCAAAACCGCAGTGCGCTGGCTGCGCGTGAATGCGCCACGACTCGGAGTAGATGCCGACCGCATTGGGGTGATGGGCGGTTCTGCTGGCGGCCATCTCGCAGCGATGGTTGGGCTTACGCGGCCGGAGGACGGATTGGACCCGGTTGCCCCGTTCGGTGAAATTTCGTGTCGCGTGAAATGTTGCGTTGATTTTTACGGCATTGCCGATGTGCCGACGTATCACGATGCGACGATGTTGGGAAAAACTTTCGCGGCGGCGCCGGAATTGTACCGACTGGCTTCGCCGGTGACGTATGTGCGGAGCAATTCGCTGCCGGTGCTGATTTGTCACGGTACGGCCGACACGACGGTAAATCCGAAACAGTCCGAGCTTTTCGATGTCACGTTGACGCGGTCCGGGGTGACGCATCATTTGGAAATGATTCCCGGCGCGGTCCATAGTTTTGATCTGCAACCGCCGCAAAAAGATTTGCGACCACTCGTGCTGGGCTTCTTGGATGAGTATTTGAAATAGTCGCCGTCACAGAACGTTTGTCGGGTGGCTGGCTGAGCGCGGGTGGCCTAAATTAGAACAGTTCACCCCAATCATTACTATGCCAAACCTACGTTCGGACGGTGTCGCAGTACCGGTTGCTCGCTTTATCAATTATTTCCCAGCGGCGATTCTTGCGGTAGCTTTTTTCTCAGGGACGGTTTTTGCGCAATCCTGGGTGACGGGTTCGCCGCCGAACGATGCGGTTGCTTCCACTTATTTTCCCTATCTCGCAACCGAAACGGCCAATGTTTCCTATAGTTCCAGCAGTAGTTCTTGCGTGGGTGATATTTATGTACCGAATTATAATGGTAAGCCGGTGCCAGCCAACAGCACTAATCGGCCGGCGGTGCTGATCGTGCACGGTGGCGGCGGCACCAGCGGGACGCGGACGGAATCGCGCTCGACGCAAGCGGCGCAACTCTGCGCGGCGCACGGTTACGTGGCGTTCAATATTGATTATCCGCTTGGCGCGGTTTACCCCGTGAATATCCAGGATTGGCGGCTGGCTGTACGTTTTTTGCGGGCCCATGCGGCGCAATACGGCATTGACCCTAATCACATCGGCGTGGTGGGCGGTTCGTTCGGCGGTTTTTGTGCCGCCTTCTTGGTTGGCATCACGAATGGACAACACACGTTGTGGCCGGACAGCAATACCAAATACAATAATATTTCGCTGGACCTGAACACCGCCGGCGACCTCGCTGCCTATTCCGGCAATGTGCAGTGCGGAATTGATTTATACGGACCAGTGAATCAAGTGACCTCTGGTAACGCGGGTGGAATTTACAGCAGCCCGACGCAGACCACGTTTTCCAATTCCTCCTCGATTTACTATGTGCGCCCGACTTCGGCGCCGCTGTTGATCGCTCACGGCACGGCCGATACCACGGTCAGTCTTTCGCAAAGTTTTCAAATGTCCAATTATCTCAAGCAAGCCAGCGTGCCATTTGTCTTGGATGTCATATCGGGAGCCGCGCACACTTTCAGTCTTTACGATACGTCGCATGGTGGAACCTGGCCGCCGGGCAACGCCAGTGGCACCATTGATTTGCGGCAGGCGGCGTTTAGTTTTTTTGACACTTGGCTCTTGGCGGCGGCGAATCCACCATTGATCAGCGTTCAGCCGACGCCGCAAACCGGTTGTGCTGGCTATTCAGCCGGTTTCAGCGTGACGGCCGGTGGGACTGCGCCGTTGGTTTATCAATGGTTCGGCCCAACCGGCGCCATCCCCGGCGCTATGGCAAGTAGTTACAACGTTGCTAGTTTGGATCAAACGAATGCCGGCAATTATTGGGTCGTCATCACCAATAACTTCGGCAGCGTGACCAGCGCGGTAGTGGCCTTGTCGGTCAATAGCCTGAATCCGCCAGCCATCACCACCGATGTGGCGAACACCACCGTGCTGGCGGGAAATCCGGCGACCCTCACGGTCAAAGCCACGGGTGACACGTTGCAATATCAGTGGTTTGGTCCGAATGGTTTGCCGCTGGCGAACGCCACCAATGCGACATTTACCATTGCAAATACTGCCAGCACTGACACCGGAAGTTATCAAGTGATCGTTTTTAATTCCTGCGATTCGTTGCCCAGCCGCGTTGCCACTTTGACCGTCAACGGCCCACCGGCGATCACCGGGCAACCAGCTTGGTCCAGTGCCACAACGTGTAGCGGCACGGCGGACAATGCCATCGCTACCGCCGTGGGAACAGCCCCGCTTTTTTATCAGTGGTATGGTCCAGCCGGAGCGATTGCGGGCGCCAATGCCAATATTTTGAATTTATCGAATCTCACTGCCGCCGCCACGGGCAATTATTTTCTGGTGGTTTCCAATTCGTACGGTTTAGTCACGAGCAGCAATGCCGTTCTCACGGTCAGTGCGAATTCACCGTTGACCATTACCAGCGACGCCACCAATTTTACCACGAATGCCGGTGGCACGGCTACCTTCAGCGTCGCCGTCGCCGGCAGCGGTACGTTCAATTATACTTGGTTGCGCAATGACTACGATGCCATCACGAACAATCCCTCGGCGACCACTGCCACGCTGGTTTTAACCAATGTGCAGGCAAGCGACAATGGTGCCTTCTATCATTGCATAATCAACAATGACTGTAGCACCGTTGCGAGTGCGGACGGAGTTTTGACGGTGATTTCCACCAACGCCGTCAGCGCCAGTGTGGTGATTTCGGAGATTTACGCCGCCGGTGGCAAGACCGGAGCCATTTACACCAATGATTACGTCGTCCTCAAAAACATCGGCGGCCTGGCGCAAAGCCTCACCGGCTGGTCGTTGCAACACCAGAAAGTGGGCGCTTGGCAGGCGCCGTTTGTCTTGCCCAATGCGACCATTCCCGCCGGCGGTTACTATTTAATTCAGTGTTACAATGACGGCAGTTCCTTGCGCGGCACCACCAAGTTGCCCACGCCGGATGCCGTCACGCCGCAGACGAGTGCTTGGAATCTCAGCACTAGCGGCAGCGAGGCGGTTGCCCTTGTCAACAACACCAATCAATTGACCGGGAATTACACGAATGTGATACTCACCGGTGCGCGCAGCAACATTGTGGACTTGGTCGGTTACGTGCTCACCACCGCCACGAATTCCTTCCTCGGCACCGGTGCTGCGCCGGCCAGCACGGTGACAAATTCTACGCAGCGATTGAGCGGCGGCTGTCAAAATACGCCGGACAATCAATTGGATTTTGCTCTCGCTCAGCCGTCGCCGTACAACAGTGCCAGCCCGCTATCGGCCTGCGTTGCGGCTATCACCATTCCCACGATTGTGGGACCGCCGCAGGGCATCACGAATGCGTCCGGCAATTCCATTTCGCTGGCCGTTACCGCCAACGGCACAGCCCCGCTGTATTATCAGTGGCGCGTTGGCGGCGCAGCCAAGGCCGGGGCCACGGGACCATCTTTCAATCTGAATTCTCCCCTGACGACCGATAGCGGGAATTACGATGTGATTGTGGCGAATGCTTACGGTGCCATCACCAGTTCGGTGGCGGTGGTGTTAATTACCAACGCCGCGCCGAACATCGTCGCTGAGCCGGTGGACCAGACGGTTTTTGTAGGCACCACGGCGGTCTGCAACGTCACTGCTGGCGGTTCGTTGCCGCTGTTTTATCAGTGGTATCGCAACGGTGCGGCCATCAGCGGAGCTAACGCGAGCAGTTACAATTTGACCGGGACGGCAGTGAGTGATTCCGGTAGCACTTTTACGGTCGTGGTCACGAACGGATACGGCGCAGTCACTAGTGCGCCGCCGGCTGGCCTGACCGTCAACGCGGTGACCTCCTCGGGAACGGTGGTCATTGACGAAGTTTATGCCGGTGGCGGCAAAACCGGCGCTGCTTACAACCATGATTATGTGGTTTTGAAAAATATCAGCACGCAAACGGTGAGCCTTAATGGCTGGTCGATGCAGCATGATAAAGTTGGCGCGTGGCAGACGCCTTTTGCGCTGCCCAACGCCAGTTTGCCGCCGGGTGGTTATTACTTAATCCAGTGTTACAATGACGGCGGAACGGCGGCGGGAAGTGCCTTGCCTACTCCGGATGCCGCGACGCCGCAGTCGAGTTTGTGGAACATGTCGTATGCCTCGGCGGATGCCGTTGCGTTGGTGAATGGTACCAACATTTTGTCGCTTGCCGGCGGGGCGGGGCGGGTGGACTGGACCACGGCGCAAGCTGCCGGGGTCGTGGATTTGGTGGGCGCAGCCACTTCCATCGGCAACGCCTATCTTGGCTCGGGCGTCACGCCCATCGGCAGTGTTGCCAACGCAGTGACGCGTTTCGGCGGGGGCTGTCAGAACATGCAGGATAATTCGCTCGATTTTTTGGCTGCGCCGGCGGCGCCGAAAAATAGCAGCACGCCGCCGGCGGTCTGCACGCCAGCCATCGTGTACAATCAGTTTTATTCGGTAGCGGATGCGGGAGCAGGTTTTATCAGTGGGGAAAATGTCATGTTCACGAATACGAGCGGCAGCACGAATTTTGTTTGGTCCTCCAGTGATCCATCCCGGCCGGTTGGCACTTGGACTTTGGAAGGCCTGATGAATGAACAACCGCTCAATAACGGGACGGGAACCAGCCGTTATTCCATCAATCTAAATCCGCTGGTGTCGCCGGAATATTACATCGTCGCGAATTCACTCGCCGGTCCTTTTCTGGCGACGGAGCCGTTGGTATGGCTGACGACTCCGGATTTTGAAGTTTTCCAGGTGCAGTGGGCCAACACCGCCATCAATAGCAACGGAGTTTTCGCCGTGCCGGTGCCGCCCAGCATTACGCAAAATCCTTCAGGCCTCAGCGTTTTGGCGGGTGCGAACGCAAGTTTCGCCGTGGTTGCCGCCGGCTCCGCACCGTTGTTTTATCAGTGGCGATTGGGCGGCGTGCCGCTGCCTAATGCCACCAACTCCCTGCTTCAGATCCATCCCGCCTGGTTGTCGAACGCGGGCAATTATGATGTGGTGGTTACGAACGCGCTCGGCTCGGTCACCAGCGGCACGGCGACGCTGACGGTGGTTGCGCCGCCAGCGGTGAATTTGAATTCAGCGGTGCCGGCGGCGATTCGCTTGAATGGCAGTTCGCTCACCGGACTCACCTACGTGGTGCAGATGTCCACGAATCTGAACCCTGTTTTTTGGACAGCGCTAACCACCAATCAAACAGCTACCGACGGCGTGATCAGTTTTCCGATCAATAGCAACGCGCCGGCTGGTTTCTATCGGCTGATGTTTCCTTGATTCGCAACGGGCATCGGGACGTTTCCGGCCCGATGATTTCGCGCGCCGTAAGGTCATACAGAACGTTTGTTGGGGTATTGAAAGTGGGATGATTGTGGAATAATATCCGACATTCACCAGTGGGAATAAAAAACCACAATTCTCGTTTTGTCGGATCAAGCCGAATATTACACCAACCCCAAAAAGTATTATGACCAAACTAAACCACGGAACCAATGTTATCACTATCCGGAGAAATTCGTTATTTCTTTTGCTGGCTGTCGGCAGCCTAATGCTGGTCGGTGCGGGCAATCTCCTCGCCATCACCAGCACGGCAACCGGCGGATTGTGGAGCGCCACCGGCACTTGGGTGGGAGGCATTGTGCCCAGCACCAACGATGACGTGGTGATTGCCAACACTTCGGGGCAGGTCACGGTGGATACCACCACCACGATTGCTAAATCGGTGACCATCAACAGTGGATCCACATTGGGCATCGGCACCAGTTCCACCTCGGGGTGGACGCTTACCGTGGCCGGCAATCTCACGAACAATGGCACTATTTCCACCGGCCCAACCGGTTTCAGCACATCACCCACGCACACCATTACTTTCGCAACCAACTCCGTCACGGGAAACACCACTTCCGTCTGGGTCGGATCGGGTGATATTTCCGTTCCCAAATGCGCCTTGTCCTTGGGGACTGGCGTCACGCTGGATATTTCCGGATTGAGTACGGCGCTGAAATTTCATAGCAGCGGCAGCGCGGTGTCTTTCAAAATTGGTTCCGGCACGTTGATCGCCGGGACGCAGGTGATCAATGGAAACGGCGCGGCCGGATCGGTCAGCATGAGTTCCTCTGGTGCCACCATCCAGACGGCTAACCCCAACGGACTCATCAATGGCACCAGCGGCACGTTCAATTGGACCAGCGCCGCCAGCGTCGGATTGTCGAATAATGCCACCTATGTTTTTAACGGCAGCGCGGCCCAAGTAACGACTGGTTTGCCGGCCACGGTGAAAAATCTGGTCATCAACAACAACCTCGGCGTCACGCTGAGTCAGGCCACCACCGTTACGAATTTGTTGACGCTGACCAGCGGTGCCTTGACCACCACGGCGGGTAATTTGCTCACCGTTTCTAGCGGCACGATTTCCGGCGGCTCCGTGACGGCATACGTCAACGGTCCGCTGGCTCAAGTTTATGCCGCCGTCGGCACCAAAAACTTCCCCGTCGGGACCAATGCCGCGTCCGTGAATCTCACCACGATCAGCGGCACGCCGACCATCACCGTCACGCCGCACAAGCCGAGTACTTTTGGCGGCACCACCCCGGCCAGCACGACGATGTTCGCGGCGCGCGATTGGACCGTGGCCAGTTCGGTGGCGAGCGGCAATGTCGCTACCGTCACCGTGGATGGCAGCGGGTTCGCGCCGGTTGGCACCGGCACTTTGGTGGTCTACAACGGCTCCAGCACCACAACGCCGACCACGATTTTTTCATCGCCCAATTATTCTGCCGCCAATGTCAGCCTGACTGCGTCGTCGGATTTTGCTTTGGGCGATTATCTAGCGGGCGTGGATCAATTGGCGTTCATCACCACCGCGCAAACCAATGCCGCCGGCGTGACTTCCGGCACGATCACGGTCCAATTGCAAGACACCACGGGCACGCCCAAAACTTACGCCACCAACCTGACACTCAATCTCAGTGCAACTTCCGGCACTGGCATTTTCCGCGATGCGGGGGACACGACGACCGTCACCTCGGTCACACTTTTGGCCGGCAATAACAGCGTGAGTTTCAAATACAATGACACCAAAGCGGGCAATTCCAGCGTGAGTGTGAGTGCTGGCGGATTGGCAACCATCACCCAGATTGAAACCACCACCAGCGCCGCCGCGAGCGCTTTGGCTTTCACCATCCAGCCAGCCAATGCGATTTTTGGAGCGCCGCTGGCTGCCGTCGCGGTGCAAATTCAAGACGCCTTTGGCAACAATGTTTCGCAGTCGGGCACCGGAATCACGATTGCGCTGAACGGCGCGGCGTTGACGAGCGGCACCGTCACCCAGAACACGGATGCTACCGGCAAAGCGAACTTCGGCGATTTGGTCATTAGCACGATTGCCACCGGCTTGAATTTCACCGCGACCGCCTCCGGTCTTGCCGGTGCGACCAGCGGCAATTTCAACGTCGCCATCACGACCGTGGAAAAAGCTGCGAACAACACCGCACTCAACGTCGGCAGCAGTTGGAACGGCGGCGCAACCCCGGGCATCGGCAATCTCGCGTTGATTGACAATGCCAGCGTGACCACCACGTTTCACGCGCCGGACGTGGGCGGCTCCGCGAGTTGGTACGGACTGATCATCACTAATTGGTCGGCCAACACCGGCTACACTATTGGCGACGCAGCCGGCAACAGCGTGATCACTCTCGGTGCCGGCGGAATTTTGGCCACCAATTCCAGCCACACGTTTAATTTCAATGCCGGTTTGGCCTTTGGCGCTGCGCAGACTTGGAATTGGCTCACAACCCAGACGCTCACCCTGGGGGAACCAATCAACAACAACGGCTTTCCTCTCGTTCTGAACGGCGGCGGCAATATCTCATTTTTTTCGACCATCAGCGGCAGCGGTGGCTTGACCAACAATCTCATCGGCACTGTGACCTTTACTAACCAAAACACTTACACCGGACCAACCGTTGTTTCTGCCGGGGCGAAAATTGCCGGCGACGGCGTCTTGAGCGGGCCGGTGATAGTTCAAACCGGCGCTTCCATCCGCGCCGGTTTGGGCGGGACCGGCACGGCGGCCGATACCACGAATGCCCTGACCATCAACAACAACCTGACGCTGAACGGTGGCACCTTTACGTTTTACATCAACCGCACCAATGGCGTTACCGCGTCTAAAATTGCCGGCGTCAACACGCTCTCGCTCGGTTGCACGCTGAACCCGATCAACAACGGCGCGGCGTTGCAGGCGGGCGATTCCTTCACGATTTTCCAAGCCACCAATTATGTCGGCGGCGTGACGAACATCTCCTACACCACGGCTGGCACGGCGATTCCTTTGGGCGTCGGCTTGCTGTGGAGCACCAACAATCTCGCGGTCAACGGCAGCCTCGCGGTCGCCGGCATCTCCGTCTCACCGGCCGCGACCAATCTGGTTTACGGCAATAGTGTCGTCCTGTCTGTAGCCGCGCCGGCGGCCGGCCCGGTGACGTATCAATGGTTTGACAATGCCACCAATGCCATCGGCGGCGGCACGAGTTCCAGCTTGACGCTAACCACGCCGCCGGTTTCCGCCACCGGCAATTATACCATCGTCGTCAGCAATCCCTTCGGCAGCGCGACCAATGTCATTCCCGTCACCATCGCTCCCGCGCCGGCGGTGCCTGCGCTGACGTCTTCGGCGAACCCGGCCGGTTATCTCGCCAGCGTGAATGTCACCGCCACGCTCCCGGCGGATGCGACCGGCAGCGTGACGTTTACGGCCAATGGCAATCCCTTCAGCACGAACGGCCTCAGCAGTGGCAGCGCCACCAGCCTCGCCCTCAACGCCTTGCCGCGCGGCACGAATCTTATCACGGTGGTGTATGCGGGGGACGCCAATTATTCCGCCGGCACCAATTCGTTCGCGCAGATTGTGACGAATCATCCCCCGGTGGCCGCCAACCTCGCGTATCCGCGCTATACCGAAATGAGCACCGTGCGCATTGCCATCAGTGATTTGCTTGCCGGCGCCACCGATGCGGACAGCGACGCCGTGACTTTCAGCGGCGTTGCGACCAGCACCAACGGCATCACGCTCGGCAACAGCGCGGGTTATTTGCTGTACACCAACGCGGCGGCGGTGAATGACCAATTCACCTACACCCTCAGCGATGGTTTCGGCGGCACCGCCACGGGCACCGTCACCCTCAATGCCACGGGCACCTCGGTGTTCGGCACCGGCGCCCCGGTCATCAGCGTCACCGGAACGACAGCCAGCTTGACGTACACCGGCATTCCCGGTTTGAGCTACAGCGTTTTGCGCTCGCCCGACTTGACCAGTTGGACGGTGGTGTTGATGACGAACGCGCCGGCCGGCGGCGGGTTCAACTTTACCGACAGCGCCGCGCCGCAACCGAATGCGTTTTATCGGCTCCAGTTCAATCCGTAAACCGAATCGTTCCGCCCTAAATCACAAACCGCCACGGACGCATCGGCATCCGTGGCGGTTTGGCTTTTTGACTGAAATCTCTCGCCGGTTAAACGCGTTCTCCCAGCGCGGCTTTGCTCGCGTCCCAAACTTTTTCGTGGAGCGAATTGCCGTGCGCATCAATCGTTACCACCGCCGGGAAATCCACCACCGCCAATTCCCAGATGGCTTCCGGCGAACCGAATTTTTCCAGGAAATAAACATTGTTCACTTTCTTGATGCACTCGGCCAGCACCTGCGCCGCGCCGCCGATGCCGTGCAGATACACGCAGCCATATTCCTTGCACGCCGCCTGCGTCTTCGGTCCCATGCCGCCTTTGCCGATGACCCCGCGCAGTCCGAAATCGCGGATGACCTGCCACTGATACGGTTCCTCGCGGATGGATGTCGTCGGGCCGGCGGCGGTGCAGATATAGCTGCCATCCGCCTGCTTCATCATCACCGGGCCGCAGTGATAGATGATGCCGTCTTGGAAACTCACCCCGTCCGGCAGCGCGCCGCCTTCGTGCAAATACTTGTGCACCGCGTCGCGGCCGGTGAAGACGGTTCCGGAAATGAGCACCTCGTCGCCGACTTTCAAGGCGCGGACTTTTTCTTCGGTGAAGGGGAAGGTCAACTTAGTCATGCCGGCAACCTAACCAATTCACCCGCGCATTTCCACCCGGAAATCGTCGCGGCCTCCGGCGAATCTGCCGACCTCGTCTTCCCGTCTCGTCCTCCGCCGCGCCAACCGCTTGGGATTCTCGCCGAGCGCCGAGCGGGCAGGGGCGAGCGCTCCGCTACGGGGGGCGAGTTGCCATCCATCGCCGGCGAGGAGGAATAAATCGTCTCGGAGCGCCGTTCCCGCCGGGACGAATCTGCTTCCGGACGGGGCGAGCAGGCTTTCCCCGGGGGCGAGATGCCTCCCAGTCGGGGCGAGACCGGTCCGAACTGGGGCGAGATGCGATTGGGTAGGGGCGAGATCGTTTCCATCGAGGGCGAGATGGCTTCCAGACGGGGCGAGATGCCTCCGAGACGGGGCGAGTTGCCTTCCATTGAGGGCGAGATGGTAAAAATTTGGGGCGAGATGCGTTCCAACTGGGGCGAGATGGGTCCGAATCGGGGCGAGATGGCAAATTTGCCGTGTTTTTTGGTGTTTTGACCGGTTAAACGGGAAAACGACTGTAATAACTCAAGCCGCCACCAGATCCGCTTCCAGCGGATGTCCTCCGTACCGAACTAGCCGCTTAAGAGACCATAATTCTTAGGCGCTGATCGGTTGGTCGGTCAGGTAGACCGTGACCACAAACGAGTCGTTCTCCAAGTACCTAATACAATCACCCTTGCGCAACAAGAAATTGCAGCACAAACTTGTTTAACTTATGGAAAAGCCCATCGTCTTTTTGAGCCATTCTACACAGGATAAAGCGCCCTTGGCTGAACTGAAGAAATTACTGGATGTTCGTGCCGCCGGCTCGCTGGACTTTTTCCTATCTTCTGATGGTGAAAGCATACGATTTGGTCGAAATTGGGTCGTGCGGGTAAGCGATGCTTTATCTCGATCAAAGCTCATGTTTGTTTTTCTTTCCCCGCAATCAGCAGATTCAAAGTGGATTCATTTCGAGGCAGGATGTGCTTATGCCAAAGACATTCAAGTAGTGCCCGTTTGTCTACCCGGCATTGATCTCAATCGAATCACTCCGCCTTTGAGTCTCTTGCAGGGTTTTAATCTACATTCGCATGAAGCCATTGGCAATATTGCGCGGATATGCAATGAAACATTCGGCTTGAAAATCAATGAAGCATTTAGCCAGACAGAATTTGATAATTTCATTCGTGATATGACGGGGCATGGGTCAAGTTTTTTTGGCGGCCAGATTTGGGCAATTGAAGCCATTCACTTAAATTCATTGACCGATGTCCCATCGGATGATTTCAATCCCATCCCATCCCTGCATGAAATCTGTAAAGCAGCAGGAATGAACTGTCACTCATCTTCGAACGGACAACTGCCACAAAATATATCAGCACAAATTGAGCAGCCGGGTTGCATTATAAAGTTCAACAATTATGAAGTGAAGGAACGAAAACCGGGGTATCCGCCGCAAGAGGTTGGAACTGGCCGCAGAAAATACAAAATTGACTGCACACTTTCTCCTGATTTGTTTCAAATCAATGCACGTTTGTTAGACCAGTGGCTTGAGCAGGTTCGTCTTGTGTATCCAATCTCTGTCGCGATTGAACTCAAGAGCCAGATTGTTGCTGAAAAACAGCGACATAATTTCACAGCAAAGCTTTATCGCGGCGGCATTAAATTAGTCGGGAACGAAGGTTACGAATTTCAAGGATTTCGCTTTAAGTTTGGCAAATATTTACCATGGAAAATCGAGTTCAATCTTGACGGTAAATTGGAAGACAGCCGTCTTTCGCAAATCATAGAGCAACTATTCAAATCTGAAGTTTTGTGGGAACGTCAACCCGACTTTTCTGAAATGTTCCAAGGTAGTTAAGAATTTCCTTTTCGAGTAGCTCAATACAACCACTTACCAATTTTCCCCTCTGCATCCAGCGTCACGCCCTGCCGCCGGAAGGCCCAGCACATGTAGCTCACGCTCACGAAATACGACGCCGGCACGCGGTTCGCCACGCAGATTTTCACGCCCAGCAGCGTCGTCTTGCCGCCAAAACCCATCGGCCCGATGCCGAGTTCGTTCGCCGTTTTCAAAATATCCTGCTCCAGCGCGTCCAGTTTCGGTTCGGGATTGCGGTCATCCAGCAGGCGCAGGAGTTGGGTCTTGGAAAGTTCGTAGCCCGTCGCGCGGTCGCCGCCGATGCACACGCCGAGCACGCCCGGGCCGCAGCCTTTGCCCTGCGCCTGCAACACCGCATCGAGAATCGCCTTGCGGCAGCCGTCGAGATCGCGATTGGCGTGGAGGGCGTCGTCGGGCAACGAGTATTGCGCGCCGACGTTTTCGCAGCCGCCGCCTTTGAGGACGAGTTTCACGGCGATTTCCGGCGAGCGGTGCTGGCGAAAATGAAAGGCCGGCGCGCCGGGACCGCAGTTGGTGCCGTCGTTTTTGCCGGTGAGCGAATCTACGGAATTTTGGCGGAGAAACCCTTTCTTCGTGGCCAGTTTCACCGCTTCGCGCGCGGTTTCGGCGAACGTGATCTGGTCGTAGCCCACGGGCACATCCACATAAAATAAAATGCTGCCGGTGTCCTGACAAATGGGCTGTGATTTGTTTTTCGCGAGCGCGATGTTTTGATCCACGATTTTCAAAGCGTTCGCGGCGAGGGAGTTTTTCTGTTCGTTCTCCAGCGACGCGAGGATGACCTTGTGAACATCGTCGGGAATCTCGGCGGAAGTGCGGCGGATGAGTTCAACGAGGGAATCAAGTAATTGGCTCATAAAATGAAGCACAGCCTAAGACTTGGGCGCGGAGGCGTCAATTCCGCGCTCGTGGTCGCGGTCGTCCGAAAAATAGTTGCAACTTCTGCTCGACAAATATTTTGCCGCGTTGCAAATAACTTGCGGCATGGGCAAAAAAATCCAACGCATCGGCATCCTCACCGCGGGCGGCGACAGCCCCGGCCTTAACGCCGCCATTCGCGGCGTCGGCAAAGCGGCGCTTCACTACGGCATGGAGATCATCGGCTTTCGCGATGGCTTTCGCGGCCTCGTCGAAAATCGCCGGCTGAAACTCGATAAATCCACGCTCGCCGGCATTCTCACCGTCGGCGGCACTATCCTTGG
>TBL_comb47_HYPODRAFT_10000484_pt1 | contig 53255 bp, 48 predicted proteins | sample TroBogypolimnion_40_FD_10682 | JGI IMG/M metagenome (IMG submission 10682)
CGCAGGGAGACCTACACTTAGGGCCGGATTATTTAACCTGTTCATTCGTCTTTCTGAGAGTACCGATACCATGGTAATGCAGTAACCTGCCATATCCATAGGGACGGCAACAGGTGAACCCTGGAAATTTGCACCTGATAAAGTAAGATTATCTTCAGGGAAGAAAATAGGATTATCACCTACCCCGTTAAGCTCAATCTCTACCTGAGAACGTGCATATGCAAGAGCATCATAAGCAGCACCGATAACCTGCGGAGTTGAACGCATTGAATATGCATCCTGTACTTTTACTTTTAAACGTTTTTCTGCAATGTCACCGCCGGCAACAAGTTTTCTGAATATTGCAGCGCTTTTCATTGCTCCTTTGAATCCTCTTATTTCATGTATCTTAGGATGGTAGGGGCTCATATTGCCCATTAGGGCTTCTATAGTCATTGCTGCTGCAATATCTGCCTGCTTAAGCCAGTTATTAGCATCCACAAGGAGCAATGCACTCATAGCAGTAAGTGCGTTGGAGCCGTTAATGGTGGCAAGTCCGTCGCGTGCTAATAAACCGGGAATTGGAATGCCTGCTTTCTGGAGTGCTACATTACCGGGAAGACGTTCTCCCTTGAAGAATGCTTCCCCTTCACCCATCATAAGAAGAGCAATCTGTGACATTGGAGCTAAATCCCCGCATGCACCAACTGATCCTTTCTGGCACACAACGGGCGTTACTCCTTTGTTAAGCATTTCAATAAGAGTCATTGGAATTTCAAGCCTTATGCCGGAATTTCCATGAGCCAGTACATTTAACCTCCCAAGCATTGCGCCGCGCACATGATCAAGAGGCATCGGGTCGCCTATACCTGCTGCATGGTTATAAATTAAATACTTTTGAAAATCTTTTACCTGATCGTCATTTAGAACTACTTCCGAAAATTCACCTATACCGGTGTTTACACCGTACATAATTTCATGAGCAACAATTTTCTTCTCAAGCATAGCACGGCATTTTTTAATTCTTTCAATTGCATCCGGGTGCAATTCAACTTTTTCATTTCCACGGGCAACTCTTGCCACATCTTCAATTTTCAGGTTTGAACCTGTTATCGTGTAAGCCATATAGTTATCATTCTAATTTATGATTGGGAATAGTTAATTAATTTTTTAAAATGCCTAAATAGTTATTATTTAAGCATTATATAAATAAAGTTACTATAAAATGACAGAATTGTCAAAGAAGGAAATAAAGCACATAGTGCAACAATTTTCTGCAAATATATTTTAATCGGGGCAAAGCTCATTTCTTAGATTAGTATGCAATTTAGTGTTTATTATTTGGGCTTATTCTGAATAATATTTACTATAAGAGGAAATAACCGAAGAGGACATGTATGGAGAATAATTTTCACTTTCTCCTTCGTCACAAAGTTTTCTTGTCAGCATTCTAAAGTGAAAAAATGTTTTCAGCACTAATCTGCATCAAACCGAACCTCTCCTGTGTCCTCCCCTTTGTAAAAGAAAAGGGAGGAAAATTAATAGCTGTTTAACCGAATAATTTGTGCATTCACCGATGTCTGTCCTTAATCCGCCTTAAAAGTACATATTTATTAAGGGAATTTCGTATTTTTGCATGTAATCAAATAGAATAATGGGTTAAAAAACTGAAAATTTGCCCACATTATGAAAGGAATAAGCATCTCTTTTTGAAACAAATTAAAAGGTTTTTGTTATAAGGAATGTGGAACAATTTATGCATTGTTATTTCATTGCATTTCAGAACCTCATTCTGTAACTTTATTCGCTAAAATTAATGGAGAAATGAATGTTAACTGATTTTCTAAAGAAAATATTCGGCGATAAAAATGTTAAGGCGGTAAAAGATTTATGGCCAATTGTCGATGAAATAAATGAATATTATGAAGGATTAAAAGACCTTACGGATGATGAATTGCGGGCTAAAACGGCTGAATTTAAGCAGATAATTCAGGATGAGACCGCAGATCTTAGGACCCGCATTGAAGGGTTAAAGGAAATGCTAAGGCAGGATGAAATTGAAGGGGATAGACATGCCATCTATGACGAATTAGATGAACTTAATAAAGAACTTGATGAAAAATATGAAGAAGTGCTTAGTGAAATTTTGCCGGAAGCATTTGCTGTTGTAAAAGATACATGCCGCAGGCTTGTGGGTAAAACATGGGATGCAGCAGGAAATAAAATTACATGGGATATGATTCCTTACGATGTACAGCTTATTGGCGGTATGGTTCTTCATCAGGGAAAAATTGCTGAAATGGCAACAGGCGAAGGCAAAACACTTGTAGCCACATTGCCAATTTATTTAAATGCACTTACCGGCCGCGGCGTTCACCTCGTAACCGTTAACGATTACCTTGCCAAACGCGATAGCGAGTGGATGGGGGAAATTTACAAGTTCCATGGTTTAACAGTAGGCTGTCTTTTAAATACAATGGATTCGGATGATAGGATTAGTGTTTACGGCTGCGATATTACTTACGGTACTAATAATGAATTCGGTTTTGATTACCTGCGCGATAATATGGCTATTGCCAAAGAGCAGTGCGTACAGCGCGGGCATAATTATACTATCGTAGATGAAGTGGATTCGGTTCTTATAGATGAAGCGAGAACACCTCTTATTATTTCGGGTGCTGTTGATTCTGATGATCATAAGTTTTACGAAATGAAACCAAGGGTTGAAAGATTAATCAAGAAACAATCGGCTCTGGTTGCAAACCTTGTAAACCAGGCAGAAACATTGCTGGCATCGGAAGATCAGAAAAACATGGAAGAAGCCGGTGTAGCTTTATTCAGGGCACACAGAGGCTTTCCGAAAAATAAAAAACTACTTAAAATGTTTTCAGAAGCAAGTTATAAAAAGCTTATGCAGCAGACTGAACTTGAATTCCTGCGTGAAAATGCTAAACGCCTGCCTGAAATTGACGAGGAACTTTACTTTGCAATTGAAGAAAAAAACAATACAATCGATCTTACCGAAAAAGGAAGAGAAGAACTTGCACAGGGTTCATTAGAGACCAAACAATTTTTCGTATTGCCCGATCTCGGTACTGAAATAAGCAAAATTGAAAATGATCCATCTATGACAGAAGAAGACAGGATTGCCAAGAAGGATGCGTTGTATAAAGTTTATTCCGAAAGAAGTGAAATAATTCATATTCTTAATCAGCTTTTAAAGGCATATACCCTTTTTGAAAAAGATGTTGAATACGTTGTTACCGAAGACGGTAAGATAGCTATTGTAGATGAGTTTACGGGACGTGTGCTTCCGGGCAGAAGATATTCCGATGGATTGCACCAGGCAATTGAAGCTAAAGAAAATGTAAAGGTTGAAAGAGACACTCAGACACTTGCAACCATTACTCTCCAAAATTATTTCAGGCTGTATAAGAAGCTTGCAGGAATGACCGGTACTGCGGAAACCGAAGAAGGGGAATTTTTTGAAATTTATAAATTGGAAGTAGTTGTAATCCCCACTAATAAACCTGTTACAAGAGTTGATGAAGAAGATGCTATATATAAAACTAAAAGAGAAAAATATAACGCGCTCATTCAGCATATTACGCAGCTTAGGGAAGAAAAGCGTCCGGTACTTGTTGGTACCACCAGTGTTGATGTATCTGAAACAGTATCCAGAATGTTGAAAAGGCAGGGAGTGCCTCATAACGTACTAAATGCTAAACAGCATCAGCGTGAAGCTGAAATTGTAGCATTTGCAGGGCAGCCGGGAGCAGTCACAATTGCAACCAACATGGCAGGCCGCGGTACCGATATTAAACTTGGAACCGGCGTTGTAGATAAAGGCGGTTTATATATACTTGGTACTGAGCGCCACGAATCAAGGCGTATTGACAGACAGCTGCGAGGCCGTTCCGGCAGGCAGGGAGATCCGGGAAATACCAAGTTTTATATATCCCTTGAAGATGACCTTATGCGTCTCTTCGGCAGTGACAGAATAACTACAATTATGGGACGCCTTGGCATGAAGGATGGCGATTCAATTGAACATCCGCTTGTAACTAAATCCGTTGAACGCGCACAGAAAAAAGTTGAAGAGAATAACTTTGCCATTCGTAAAAGACTTTTGGAATATGATAACGTAATGAATCAGCAGCGCGAAGTTATTTATACTCGCCGCCGCCAGGCCCTTGAAGGGGAAAGATTAAAAGATGAAATTTTTGAATATCTGGATGAATATGTTAAAGACCTAGTAGATAAATATTACGAAGAAGGGCTGTTTGAAGAAATAAGGGAAGAACTTCAGCAAAAACTATTAATTGATGTTCAACTTAAAGCTGATTTTATTGTAAAAGACGGTAAAGATGGCGCTATTAACCTTATAATGAAAGAAGCTACGGAATTCTATAAAAAGAAAGAACAGATGCTCGGTGTTGAATTGATGGCAAAACTTGAAAGGTATGCAGTACTTAGTGTTATTGATGAAAAATGGAAAGAACATTTAAGAGAGATGGATGAACTTAAAGAAGGTATTGGTTTAAGAGCCTATGGCCAGAAAGACCCGTTGTTAGAGTACAAGTCGGAATCTTTCGGTCTCTTTATGACCTTACTTATCAGTTTAAGGAATGAAGTAGTTTCCTTCTGTTTTAAAGTATTTCCTGCAGGAATTGAAAACGTAAAGACACAAAGAAAAACAAACCAGAGAATGCAGACTATTAAGGATAATGCAACCAACCTTGGATTAACTGCAACAGGCGCACCTCAGGAAGATGACGGAATGCAGCGAGGCAAACAAAAGCCTATAAGGGTTGAAGAAAAAGTAGGTAGAAATGAACCATGCCCTTGCGGCAGCGGCAAAAAATATAAAAACTGCCATGGCAAAGAAGCTTAATGAGGCATTATGAAAAAAATTGAGGCTGTAATCCGCCCATTTAAACTTGATGATGTTAAAGATGCTCTTTTGGAAGAAGGGATAAGAGGAATGACAATTTCCGAAGTCCGCGGTTACGGAAGGCAGAAGGGGCATAAAGAAACTTATAGAGGGAGCGAATATCAAATTGAATTCGTTCCTAAAATTAAAATTGAAATAGTTGTTGAAGACAAAATTGCCGATAAAGTTGTTGATGCCATTCTCCGGACTGCCAAAACCGGTCAGGTTGGCGATGGTAAAATATTTATCTCTAATATTGAAGATGCAATTAGAATCAGGACCGACGAATCAGGGCCGTCTGCATTGTAAACAAATTAAGAGAAAAATGAAAATTAAATTTAACCTCACAAAAATATTAATTATTGCTTTATCATTGAATTTTACTTCATGCAGTTTGTGGTACAATTTTAAAGCATATTTTAATACTTATTATAACGCCAAAGTCATTTTTGACGAAGCTGAAAAAAATATTCAAAATCAGGCCAAAGATCCTTTCGCATTCATAGAAAATACAATTCCTGCACAGGATTTTGCTAATCTTAATAAAGTAATAGAAAAAACATCCAATATTCTTCAGTTTGATACGCAGTCATCTTACTTTATTGATGCATTATGGCTTTCGGGAAAATCATTTTATTATCAGAAAGAATATCCTAAAGCGGCAAGAAAATTTAATGAACTGCTTTCTGCCCGCCAGAGCCCCGAAAAACTTCTTGAAAGCAATCTATGGCTTGGTAAAACTGAATTACAGATGAGAAATTTTGAACAGGGTATGAGCAGGCTTAACCAGGTTTCTGATGATGCAATTAAACTGGGTGAAGACGATATTTTTGCTCAGGCAGTTATGGAGCAGATTGCATACTTGTTCTACAGGGAGCAATATGACCTGGCTATTGAGAAATGTAAGTTATTTGTTAAAAATGCTCCTGATAATGATAGAGCAGCAGATGTTGCATATGAATTAGGAAAACTATATTCAATGAACGGGGATAACAAAAGTGCTTTGGAAGCTTTTAAATCTGTGTTGAACCTTTCTCCTTCATTTGAAATTGAATATAAATCAAAGCTTGAATATGCTAAATGTCTTCTGGACATGGGGGGAATTGAAGAAGGTACTAATTATCTTAATGATATGAGGAGTAAAACTCAGTACAAACAATATCTGCCTGAAATTCTTGTTGAAGTTGCTACCGGAATGTACCTGAATAAAGATTATATGAATTCCTTGGAATTATTTACTCAAATAGACACAACATATACCAATACAACCAGTTCGGGTATTGCCGAATATATGAAGGCTCAAATTTATGAATACCATCTTATAAATTTTGACAGTGCTTCTGTTTATTATGAATATGCAAATTTAAACGAATTGAAAAATCAGGATATGATGCGGCAGGTAAATAATAAAATGAATGTGTTTGGAAAATACTTATTTATAAGGAATGATATTAAAAAAACTTCCAAACAAATTGCCTACAGGCATGACAGAAGTTTATTTTTAAGCGACTCCTTATTATATGCAGACGCAATCTATAAAGATACTCTTGGGCAGGGAATGCGCCTTCTTTCAATGCGTTCAAATCAACAGCCGTTGCAGATGGGGCAAAATCAGAATCAGTTAGGCGGTAATTTAAATCAGGGCAATGCACAGAATATGGGAAGGCAGAATGAAGAGCCTAATGTGCAAGGCAACAATAATAATCAGCAGGATGCAAGAATTGCAAACCAATTTAATACAAAAAATAAAAATAATAGAATAAAGAAAAAAGTTTTACCGGATAAACCTGAAAAACCGCGCATATCTGATGATTCGCTGAAAACTTTATTATCCGATAAGTATTATAATTATGCCAACTTATTTTTCGGGGAAATGGACTTGCCCGATTCCGCAAGCTACTATTATAATAAAATTCTAACCGAGTATGCCGGGAAACCAATTATTCCAAAGACTTATTATGCCCTTGGAATTTATTATTCTTCTAATAATGAAAAGAAAAAAGCCGACAGCTTATTCCAGATAGTTTATGATAATTATAAAAATACCGATTTAGCAAATCAGGCAGCTATTAAATTAGGCCTTGTGGAGGAATTTTCTAAAAATGACCCTGCGGAAAACGCATATTCAACTGCCGAAAATAAATATTTTGATAAAGATTTTACAGGTGCTATAAGTGATTTTAGAAAATTTATAACTATATATCCAAAATCCAAACTGGCTCCTAAAGCAGCTTATTATGTAGCATTTATTTTTGAAAATGATATAAAGAACCTTGATTCAACTACTGTAGCATACGAGTATCTTATAACAAAATTCCCCAATTCCGAGGTTGCTGCGAAAACCAAGGAACGTAATCAGATTTATCAGGATGAGAAAAAGAGGAAATTGAATCCTCAGCCTCAGGTAAATGCGGCGGTTAAGAATAATACTATGTCTGCAGCAGATTCTATTAAAATGTTTATGAATCAGGCAAAAGCCAAAGAAGCTTTAAAAGAGAAATTGAAACGGCAGGCAGATTCCCTTAAAGCTCTGCAAAGATGAGGCTGTTTAATTATGAAACGGAAGGAAGTTCTCGATCTCATTGAAAAGGGAGAAGGGTTAACAACTGAGTTTAAACAGAGATTTTCTTCGTTTGACAAAATTGCAAAAGAAATTATAGCCTTCGCGAACACCCGCGGAGGCTTTTTATTTATCGGTGTTGATGATGATAAATCGATTTATGGAATACAGGGGGAAAAAGCCGACGCTGAACTTATTAAGGAAACGGCCGAAAAATACTGCATACCCGCCGTTAAATATGAACTTATTAATTATGAACTGGAAGGGAAAGAAATTCTTATTGTTAAAATTCCCGAATCAGGATGCAAGCCTCACAGGGCACAGGATTACCTTAACCAGCTTGACTTGAATTCCGCCATTGTTTATATCCGTGTAAATGATAAAAGTGTTCTTGCAAGCAAAGAAATGATAAAAATTCTTCAGGCGCAGGCAAAAAATTATTCCCTCACTAATTATATAATTTCTGATCTGGAAAAAATTGTTTTTGAATATCTTGATAAGAATGAAAAAATAACTGTAAACGAATTAAGTAAATATGCAAATCTTTCAAACAGAAGGGCATCACGTACACTTATTAAGCTTGTCAGGGCAAATCTGCTGTTCATACATCAGAAGGAAAACGGTGAGAATTATTTTACATACGCAGGGTAAAAAGAATGGTACGCAGATTTATTAAGATGCTTATGATTATTTAAGATCATAATAAATCATAGTCATCATAAAAGATCAGTGTGCCATTGGCCTTTATTATTATTCTGATCAAAAATTCTGCGCAGGTCAAAAACTGCAACTCCATATGCCACAGCCACATTAAGGGATTGTTTAATTCCATATTGAGGAATTTCAAGAGAGAAGTCACATAAATCAAGCAATTCCTGCGATACTCCCTTAATTTCATTACCTATAAGCAGTGCAATAGGGAAATTAGTTTTATCAAAATCGTAATGTACAATACTGTTCTCTGTAAGCTCAAGAGCGGCAATTTTAATCCCATCCTGCTTCAGCCGTATAATAACATCTTTCGCTTCTTTAACATACTCCCACTGAACACTGTTTTGTGCGCCGAGAGCTGTTTTTAACACTTCCTTCTTTGGAGGGTGTGGAGTATAGCCGCACAAATACAATTTCTCTATCATTGCGCCGTCGGATGTCCTGAATATGGAGCCGACATTATAACTGCTGCGGATGCTATTTAGAATTACATAGACAGGAAGTTTATTTACTTTGTGAAGAGTTTCAATTGTACTTCTATTCTGCGATATTTCATCATGTAGTAATTTGCGCATAATTTATTTTGAGGAAATTTTTAATCCCACAATCCCTATTATTATTATAAATAAGAAAAACACTCTTATAAATTCTTTCGATTCATTAAAAAACAATATGCCATATATAGCTGTGCCGATTGCCCCTATGCCTGTCCACACAGCGTAAGCGGTCCCGATTGGCAACTGTCTTGTACCCAAAGCAAGAAAAACATAACTTAAGATCATTGTAATAACTGTAAATATACTGGCGCCGGGTTCTTTGAAACCGTTGCTGTACTTTAAACCAACCGCCCAGCTTATTTCAAAAACAGATGCTATAAAAATATATATCCATGCCATAACATTTCCTTAAGAGATTTTTTTATTAGCCGCAATCATTTCAATTGCTTTCATAATACGGTTTTCACGCGTTTCTGCTTTTTTAGCGCTTTCAATCCAATTTACATATTCTTTTCTATGTGTGTACGCAAATCCGTCGAATATTTCTTTAACTTTTTTATCCTTGCTGATGGCTTTCTTAAAATCATCCGGTACAACAATAATTCTTTCCTCGGTATCAATTTCCATAACTATTTTAACTTCATCTCCCGGTACTTTGCCTATTGCGTCTCGAATTTCTTTTCTAACACCAATAACATATTTTCCACCCATCACCGCTGTAGTAGTACGGTAAGTAAATTTATCAATTTTGACTTTTACTTTTGCCCGTGCCGAGCCGAAAAATTCTTTAACGTCAAATGGAATATATATGCCCGCACCCCCCATATCGCCAGATTCTATTTTAGCACTGAATGATTTCTTTTTCATCCCTTTCTCCATTTCCGCTTTACTTATTTATTCATTCCTTAAAGCAATGCAAATGTAATAATTATATGGGAAATATTTGAGAAAAATGATTTGCCGCTAGTGAAAAATAATGGATTCGACTTCCAAAACGAAAATTTAATTTATTCATAGTATTAACACACCCCGTCGGCTTAGCCGACACCCCTCTCAAAGAGGGGAAAAATATTAGTCTATTAAGGCAATAATAAAAGCCTAATGGCTAAGTCATCCATCAGGCTTAATATTTGCAAATTGAGTTTGCAAAATTCATATCACATCATGCAAAAAATGCAGATGTGACATAGAGAATTTATTTAGTCTCTTCTTTCTTTTCTCTCTTTAGCCGGACGTGTACGGCTCTTCTTTTTATCCATGAAATTATTACGAACCTTGCCATCATCACTTTTTCTTTCTTTTCTGTCTCTACCGAATTTTTCGCCGCCGGCTTTTTTATCGCCGTATCTTTCGGATTTTTCGTTTCTATCGCGTCTTTCACCGCCGAATCTGCTTCCGCGGCTGTCTCCATCTCCTCGGCTTTCATCTCGTCTTCGTCCGTCTCTTCTTGCTCCATCTCTACTTCCGCCTTCCCTGCTGCCGCCATCTCTACCGCCATAGCTCTTTTTGAAATCCCTTCTTCCGGAAGGCCTGCCGGATGATCTTTCTCTTCTATCGCCTTCACTCTTTTGTGAGCCTGCAACTTCAAGGTTAACGCTGCGTCCTCTATATTCCTGCCCTTCAAAAGCTTTCAGAACCAAATCAGCATAAGAAGAATCGACTTCAAAGAATGAGAAATTCTTTAGCAGTTCAATTTTTCCTATTTCAATATCTTTCTTGCCGGTAAAATCATTTACTAATCCCATTAAAATATTCGGGGCAAGATCATCCCTTCTGCCAATATTAATAAAGAAGCGGGTAAAGTTGTAATTACTGCTTCTGCTTTTGCTTGAACCTTTAGCAGTAGGAGCATTTAGATCTGCTGTGTTTTTATAATATTCAACAAATCTGTTAAACTCAACCGATACGAATTTTTTAATTAATTCATCACGGTCAAGCCATTCAAGTTTGTTGTTAATTTCAGGCAATAGAGGATTTATTTCGGTATCATCCACTTCAACTTTTTCCATTCTGTCAATGAGGAAGAATAATTGTTTTTTGCAAATATCCTTTCCGCTTGGAATGTCAAGGTAAGTAAATTTCTTATTCACTTTTTGTTCAATATCATAAAGCTTATTTTTTTCTTTCAGGTTGGCAATAACAATTGAAACACCTTTCTTTCCTGCGCGCCCTGTTCTTCCGCTTCTATGCGTATATAACTCATTTTCTTCAGGCAGATTGTAGTTAATGATATGAGTAAGGTTATCAACATCAAGTCCGCGTGCGGCAACATCAGTTGCAACCAGTAACTGCAGGTTCTTAATGCGGAATTTATTCATTACAAAATCGCGCTGGTTTTGGGACAAGTCGCCATGCAGCGAATCGGCGTTGTAGCCGTCGCGTATTAAATGGTCTGCCACTTCCTGAGTTTCGGCGCGTGTACGGCAAAAAACTATTCCGTATATATCGGGATTGAAATCCACAATTCTCTTTAATGCAAGATAACGGTCCTTTGCATGAACAAGGTAGCAGAAGTGCTCAATATTTTCAGCGCCTGCATTACGTTTACCTACGGTGATTTCAAGAGGATCTTTCATATAATTATTTGCTATAGCAACAATCTCTTTTGGCATAGTTGCTGAGAACAAGAGTACGTTTTTATTTTTCGGAGTGGAGCGTAATATTTCTTCAAGGTCATCCCTGAAACCCATGTTTAACATTTCATCAGCTTCATCAAGGACTAATGTCTTAATTTTTGACAGGTCAATAATACCGCGGTTAATTAAATCAATTAATCTGCCCGGTGTTGCAGATACAATTTGCACACCCCTGCTGATTTTTTGAATCTGTCTTTCTATGCTTGCGCCTCCGAATACGGCTGCAATCCTGATTCCCGGTTTATATTTTGCAAAGCTTGCAAGATCATCTGAAATCTGAAGGCATAATTCCCTTGTAGGGCTTAATATTAAATACTGAATTTCATACAATGAAGCTTCAGCTTGCTGCACAATTGGAATTCCAAAAGCGGCAGTCTTTCCCGTCCCGGTTTGTGCAAGGCCTATTATGTCTCTCTTCTCCTGCAATAAAACGGGTATAACTTTTTCCTGAATAGGCATTGGAACTTCAAAGTTAGCATCTGCAATTGCATTTAATATGCTTTCTTCAATTCCCAATTCTTTAAATGTAGGCATTTCTTTTCCTGAACATTATTACATAAAATACTATTATTATGCTTATAGCTTCTATTTGCTTATAAGCAAATGTTATCTACAAAATAGCTTGAACACGTGATGGGTAATTTTTATTAAAATGGAGTAAACACCTGACTTTGTACTATATTGTATTATTCATACATCAAATATATGAATAAAAACGGACACTTGTGCCATAAACTGAGTATAACCTTCAAATTAGAGGTTAATCACACTTTTTTCTGAGCAACAAGCCCGGCAAACCTTTCAAATGAGCGGTCGTATGTACGTTCTACATCATTCGGGAAAGCACATGCAGGAAGCTGTCTTGACCTAAGATGGTACTTAATACACTCACAGCACATCCCTTTACGGGGACAAGGTTCATAACTGCAATTACACCCCGCCAGATTTTTCTCTTTGTTGCATTCCATATAAACTCATTTTTTGTGATGATTAAAAAAATCATAAAACATCAGTTAAAAAATAGGAAAAATATTGGGAAAAATAATTGACTAGGAATAAGTTAGGATTTTGTACTTTTAGTAACTAGGTCCGAGCCTCAGGCTTGTAAACTTTAGGTCGTAGCAGGTAAAGAATCTAAAAACAGGCTTTTAGGCCAACACATTTTTAAGACTGGCCCTAAAGGGCATAGGTTCAGGCAGCCGGTCTTTTTGTAAAAAGGAAAAATATTATTAATTCTAATTATTCAATTAGCCCGCGAATTTATTCGTGGACTGGTTTTTAAATATTACAAGATTTTATATTGTTAATTGTTATCTAACATTTAGATTATTCCTTATACCTTTGTGGCAGGATTTTTACAATGCCACGAAGTCACCAAGACACAAAGAAAAGCTACTATAAAATGCTTTTGTAATTCCTTGCACCATTAAGTATTTCTTTCCCACTATTATTCCAAATTAATTTCATTAGTTTTACGGTATTAAATGATAATTTAGATGTTAAGTAATATAAAATAAAAAGGTAACAAATATGAAACTCAAATTTCTATTAATGGTATTGTTGATTTTGGGAGGAATTTTTCAATCAGCCCAAATAATGGCGCAAAAAACTTCTCCGGAGGTGTTAATCTCCAATCTTTATAAAGGGAAGGGGAATAGTGTTTTCGAGACTAAGAATAAGGGACGCCTAAATAAATATTTTACAAAGCGGCTGGCTGATTTAATCTGGGAAGACATGGTAAACTCCAGGGACAAAGATGAAGTCGGCAAACTTGATTTTGATCCTCTTTATGGTGCACAGGAAACAAAAATCACCAACTTGAAAATTAAAAAGATAAAAGAGGAGAAGGATTCTGCCGAAGTTGTGGTCTCATTCAAAAACTTAGGGGAGAAAACTGAAATAAAATATTTGATGGCACTAACAAAAGCCGGCTGGCGTATTGACAATATTTTTTATTTTGACGGACCGAATTTGTTGACAATTCTGCAGGGGGAATAATTTATTACTCTTCGTGCCTTCGTGGCAGGGTTTCTTGAATGCCACGAAGTCACCAAGGCACAAAGAAAAACTAATTCAGTTTTGCTTCCTGCAAGAATTCATCAAGTAATTTATTAAAGAGTGCTGGGTTTTCAACAAATGCAAAATGCCCGTATCCGTTCATATATTTAACATCGAATGAAGAACATAATTTTTTATTGTCAACTGTTTTGGTGGGGTAATGATCGGAATTAACTGCCTTTATAGGGCATTTGATCTTCCCCGTCATTTTGGTTGCATCATTTAAGAATATATTTCTAATTGTACTTAATGCAATTACCGGATTAGCCGAAGCCATTTCATTTGCAATTCTATCTTCCAGTTTGGCATCTGCATCTTTAGGGAACATACTCTTAACAAAATTTATTGTAGATGTCTTAAAATCCGTCTTGAACGGCTTTAGATAATCTTCAACCTGCTGGGGAGTTGAAATATCTGCAAAATCCTGATAGGTATCTACTCCCACAAGAAGTTTAATCTTATCAGGCATAATAGAGGCCGCTTCCATAATAATATACCCACCCATGGAATGCCCAACGAGAATTACACTTTTCAAATTAAGTTTATCAATTACTGCTTTAATATCATTAGCAAAGGCCGCAATTGTGAAATTTCTCCTGTCCCTGCCCGACTCTCCATATCCTGCCAGGTCAATTGCAACCACCTGATATTTCCTGGAGAAGTATTTTATCTGTTCATTCCAATAGGACTTATTACAGCACCAGCCATGTACAAAAAGGATTGTATTTTCCCCTTCTCCTGCAGTAACATAAGCAATTTTTACTCCGTCTTTGGAAAGAGCATACTTGGTTGTATATTGTGCTAATAAAGAAGAAGCTGCAAGCAGGAAAAATAACGCATAAAATAAATTTTTCATTCATCCCCCGATTTTGATAATATATATTAACAATTATAACAATATTTTTTCTAAAAAAACTAAAAACAGTAAAATATATTTTGCGGTCAGCTTAATAAGCTTGATAGAGAATTGTTTTTGCTTGGCAGTCGCGGACCATTCCGCGACAAAATTATCTCTCTTTAGTTGGCATTAATAACTAATCTCGTTTTCCCAATACAATAATTATTTTCTACTCTTCCGTCACGAAATGGTTCGTGACGGCCATGTATGTCTCAAAACTCACAGAACCGCATGTGAATCTAATAAACACAGTAAAATATTTTATGTAATAGGGAGTAAAATAATATTATATGTAAAAAGAACTAAATAGAATAAAATTTAATAACTTTGCGCATAGAAATAAATAATTGGCGGTAGTAAAATGGAGCTTATAATAGGGCGGAAGCCTGTGCTTGAAGCAATAAAAGCAGATCAGGAAATAGAAATTGTTTACGTGGCTTTTAACATTCAGGGAGAAATTGTTAATTCAATTGTTAAAGAAGCTAAAAACCGGAAAATAAAAGTATCGCAGGTATCTCCGAATAAGCTCGATGAAATGGCAAAAGGGAAAGTAACGCAGGGTGTAGCAGCGCTAAAAAGCGTGCAGAAAAGTTATGAGTTTAGTGATGTAATTGAAGCTGCCAGGCCAAGTAAATATCCTCTCCTATTAATCCTTGATTCTATTCAGGACCCGCATAATCTCGGTGCTATTCTCCGCTCTGCAGAATGTGCCGGAGTAGACGGCGTGTTTGTTTCTATGCGGGACAGCGCTTCAATAACGGAGACCGTAATTAAAACTTCCGCCGGGGCTGTTTCACATTTGAAGATTTGCAAAATCCAAAATGTTAATAATCTTATAAGGGATTTGAAAAAGGAAGGTTATTGGGTTTTCGGGACTTCATTGCACAACTCGAAAGATTATACTGCAACGGATTTTAAAATCCCGGTTGCGCTTATACTCGGCAATGAAGAAAAAGGAATTCACAAGCTTGTAGCCGATAATTGCGATCAGCTTATTAAAATCCCAATGCTTGGGAAAATAGATTCTCTTAATGTCTCTGTTTCTGCCGGAGTGCTTTTATTTGAGATTGCAAGGCAAAGGAAAGCATGAATTTGATTTCTGTTCCGTAAAATAAATTTTTAGGATACTGAAATGAAAAAGCTAATATTATTCATATTGATAATAGTATTTAATTTCCCCAACTCAGCTCAAACCAAGCAAGTAGGGGAAGTAAAGTATGTAGTAAAATATGAAGGGGAAAGCCTGCAGCTTAATCTGTTCATGCAGGGAAATAATCTTAAAATGGATAAACAGGGGAAAGATGGGAATGAGTCTTTTATTCATAAGGGAGGAATTTCCGTTGTGGTTTACCCCGCACAGCAGATTTATGCAGTTTATGACGACATTAAAGATAAGTATTTAGATACTCCGCCTCCTGTTTTTAATACTGGTTCTGATGAGATGAAACTTACCAAGACGAAAGAGAAGAAGATTATTTTAGGCGTGGAATGTGAGAAGTGGGTCCTTAAAAATCCGGCCATGACTGTTGAATTATGGATAAACAAGAATATTGCTTATGACAGAAGCCTTGCAGACGCTATTCCTGAGTTCGGGGTGAACTGGAGTGAAATAGTAAGAAAGGAAAAAGCATTTCCTGTAGCTGTTAAGGTGCTGGACGATTTGGGTGCCGTGATTTATTCTTTTCAGGCATATGAAATTAAACAAGGGCAGCCGGATAAAAATGTTTTTGTAATTCCGGGCAATTATAAAAAAGCACAGAAAGAGCCGGCTAAAAAATAATTCTGCGGGTAAGGCAATTAAACCTTACACGCAGTTAAAAATTTGTTACATGTTTATAAGTTGTTATAGTCTGTTTGGTCTGTTGTCTGGTCTGCAGTCTGTGTAGCGGGCCTGTAATAGAACTTAACATATTGGTCATCAACGAAGGTAAAAATCATTGCATCATAAATCACCCCTTCATCACTTTGCAGAAAGCCGTACTTTAATTCTTCAGTAAGCTTATCCTGTGTTTTAATATCTCTGTAAGTATTTACTTCCAGCGGATCGCCCAGAAGGTCTATAACTTCCTGTTTACTTTCATTAGGCTCAATTAAAAAGAGGGGTGTTTTTAAATTTCCATAAATCTCAATTCCGTAAAGGGTAACTTTATTATCAGTCATATTTTTGTAATAATAAATATTAATCTTTCCGTAATTTAAAGTATAAAGGCTGTCAATTACTTCCTGATCAGAGGTGGTGGTTATTGTATCTCTGGTAAACTTAACCGGATCACCGAATTTTTTAAAAATTTCACTATACTCAACGATATATTTTTTCTGCAGCAGTGCATAAATATTCCCAAGATTTTCACGGTAGGCAGGATTAACATAAGGCTTTTCCTGCTCCTTGGAATTTTTACAGGAAAAGAGAAGCAGCACAGCCGAAACAAAAAACAGACTTAAAATAATTCTTTTCATACACGCCTCATCAGTTTTATATGCTAACTAATATTCAAAAGTAAAACAATTTTCTGTAAAATCTAAAACTTTACAAAAAGTCCTACAGGGAATAAGGGTCATTAATAAGACAATATAAAATGAAATCAGGTTTAAAAAACAAATAAAAAATGGGTTTTTAGGGTATTTTTAAAGGGGGGCAATAGTATTAATCATCAATTTCTTGACATTTATGAAATGTCGGGATATATTTAGAGCCTTTATTATAAGAAAAAGTGTGTTTTTGGAGGCATAAAGTGAAGCAAGAAAGAATTACAAGGTTTATTAAAACTGAAGACGCCGAAAAGAGATGGTTTTTGATAGATGCAAAAGACCAGGTCCTCGGTAGATTAGCCGCTAATGTAGCTAGAGTTATCAGAGGCAAAAATAAACCAGTATTTACCCCTAATATGGATACCGGTGATTACGTTATTATTATCAATGCAGAGAAAGTAATGTTAACAGGTAAAAGAGAAACGCAGAAGACATATTTCCATCATACAATGTATCCGGGCGGCGCAAAATTCAGGTCATTTCAGGAAGTAATGAAGAAGAATCCTGAATTTGCAATTGAAAATGCAGTTAAGGGTATGCTTCCTAAGACAAAACTGGGAAAGAAAATTATAAAGAATTTAAAAGTATATGCCGGTGACCAGCATCCGCATAGTGCTCAGAAACCCGAAGTATTAAGTTTTTAAGAGGTAATTAATGATAGATAAATTATTTGTCGGTAGAAGAAAAAACGCTGTTGCTAGAATTTATTTAAGAAACGGTTCAGGTAAAGTAACTATTAACGGTCGCGAGTTTGAAAAATATTTTCCGCAAAAAATTCATAGAGATGATATTTTAGCTCCATTTAAAGTTACCGATACATTGGGCAAATACGATCTTTTCGCTAATGTATTAAGCGGAGGAGTTTCAGGCCAGGCAGAAGCTATCAGGCTTGGAATTTCAAGAGCTCTTGAAGCCATGAATCCTGAATTCAGGCCGGGGCTTAAAGCAGAAGGTTTCTTGAGAAGAGATCCAAGAATGGTTGAACGTAAAAAATACGGCCAGGCTAAAGCAAGAAAAAGATTTCAATTTTCTAAGAGATAATTTAATAAACATCATTCATACTCTCAGATTTGCCTCCTGTGTCCCCGCATAAAAAGGGGATTAAAGGCAAATGTGAAGAGGGTAGAAGAAAAAACAGGAGATATAAATGAGCAAAGTAGAACTTACGGCTCTTATTGAATCAGGTGCACACTTCGGACACCTAACACGCAGATGGAACCCCAAAATGAAACCCTATATTTTCATGGAAAAGAACGGGATTCATATAATCGATTTAAAGAAAACTCAAAAATCTATTGAAGATGCTGCCAATGCTTTAATGGGTATTGTATCTCAGGGCAGGAGAATTCTTTTTGTCGGTACAAAAAAACAAGCTAAATATGCTATTGTAAATGAAGCTAAAAGATGCGATGCAAACTGGGTAAGTGAACGCTGGTTAGGCGGAATGCTTACAAATTTTGCTACAATCCGCAAGAGCATAAAACATCTTCAGAATATTGAGAAGATGGAAACCGACGGTACTTTTGAAAAAATTACCAAGAAAGAAAGATTATTCTTAACAAGAGAAAAAGATAAACTAAGAAAAGTATTGGACGGCGTTGAAACTCTTGCTAAAATGCCGGGTGCTCTTTTCATTGTTGATATTAAAAAAGAAGCTATTGCAATCCGTGAAGCTATGAGGCTTAACATTCCTATCTTTGCTATTGTAGATACAAATTGCGATCCCGATAACGTTGATTATATTATTCCCGCAAATGACGATGCTTCCAGAGCAATTGAAATTATATGCAAAGTTATGGCAGATGCTGTTATTGAAGGCCAGGCAAAAGCAAAAGAATTAAGGGCTCATGAAACCGCAGAAAAAGAAAAAGAAAGAAAATTAAATGAAGAGAATGAAGACGGCGAAAAGAAAGATGAGAAAAAAGATGGCAAGCCAAAAGTTAGACGTGTTAAGATAGATGAAAGAAGAGGCGATAGAAGGCCTCCAAGAGAACCTAAAAAAGAATCAAATGAAGAAAAACCAGAATAATTAGATTTTGAAAAATTAGAAGGATAGATAAAATGGAAATTTCGGCAGGCAAAGTAAAAGAACTTCGCGAAAAGACCGGCGCAGGTATGATGGACTGCAAAAAGGCTTTAACTGAAGCTGAAGGCGACTTTGAAAAAGCTATTGAAATTTTAAGAAAAAAAGGTGCTGCTGTTGCAGCTAAAAGAGCTGAAAGAAGTGCTAATGAAGGTATAATTTTAACGAAAGCATTCAATGACGGTAAATCGGCTATTATTCTTGAAGTAAATTGCGAAACCGACTTCGTAGCCAAGAACGATGACTTCCTTGGATTTGCTAATTTAGTTCTTAATGCAATACATGCATTACAGCCTTCATCAGTTGAACAAGTTCTTGCTTCCACATTCGAAGGTAAAAACATCGGCGAAGAACTGACTGTACTTATAGGTAAGATTGGCGAAAAAATTGAAATCAAACGCTTTAAGATTGAAAACTCTAATAACGGCCTTGTGGTAGATTACATTCACCATGGTTCAAAACTCGGCGTTTTAGTGCGTGTAGATAATATCGATTCTGCTAAAGCAGAAGAAATGAGCCATATCGTAAAAGATATTGCTATGCAGACTGCAGCAATGAAACCTTTATTTACTTACCGCGAAGAAGTGCCTAAAGATTTATTGGATAAAGAAATTGAAATCTATAAAGAAATTGCACGTAAAGAAGGAAAACCTGAACAGATTCTTGAAAAAATTGCCCTTGGCAAAGTTGGCAAATATTATGAAGAAAACTGTTTATTCGAGCAATTCTTTGTAAAAGATAACACAAAACGCATTAGCGACCTGATTAATGAATATAATAAGAAAAACGGGACTCAGGCAAAACTGGTTCTGTTCCACAGGTTCCACTTAAGCGATGAAAAGAAGTAATTGAAAACTGCAAAGGCCTTGTTTTTTAATAAGGCCTTTTTTTTTATATTGTGAGGGCTATGATGACAAAAATAAAGTACAAACGTATATTATTAAAGCTTAGCGGTGAATCCCTGATGGGAGATAAAGGGCATGGTATTGATCCCTCTGTTCTTAACTTTTTTGCACAGGAAGTAAAAAAGGTTCACAAGCTTGGTGTTCAGGTGGGCATTGTTATTGGCGGCGGCAATATTTACAGAGGACTTAATGCCGATAAACAGGGAATTGACAGAGTGACCGGTGACCAGATGGGTATGCTGGCAACTATGATTAATTCTCTTGCTCTGCAGAACACTTTTGAAAGCCACGGTATGTACACCCGTTTGTTGAGTGCTATTCATATGGAAGAAATTGCCGAGCCATACATTCGCCGCAGGGCAATAAGACACCTTGAAAAAGGAAGAATTATTATTCTTGGCGCCGGCACGGGGCATCCTTATTTCAGTACAGATACGGCAGCTTCCCTTAGAGCCGTTGAAATTGAGGCCGATGCAATTTTTAAAGGTACACGTGTTGACGGTATCTATGATTCAGATCCGGAAAAAAATCCGAAGGCTAATTTCTTCGAAGAAATTTCTTATCTCGATGTGCTTCAAAAAAATCTGCGGGTAATGGATTTAACCGCAATTAGTTTGTGCAAAGAAAACAATCTGCCTATTATTGTATTTAATATGGATAAAAAGGATAATCTGTTAAAGATTATTACAGGAAAAAATGTGGGCACTTCAGTAGGCAATTTTACATCAAAGCAAACAAAAAAAGGTAATAAATAAACGAGGTCTATATGCATCCACAAATAAAAGACGCTGACCATAAAATGGACAAGACGGTTGAAGCATTCAGAACTGAAATAGCAAAAATAAGAACCGGCAAAGCTACTACTGCAATTTTAGATGGTATCAGAGTTGAATATTATGGTAATCCTTCTCCATTAAATCAGGTTGCCAACGTATCGGTTCTTGATGCACATACCCTTTCAATTATGCCATGGGATAAATCTATGGTTCAGGTAATTGAAAAGGCTATTCAAGCATCAGACCTGGGGCTTAATCCTTTAAGTGACGGAACGAACCTTAAAATACCAATTCCTCCTTTAACTGAAGAAAGAAGGAAAGAATTCGTTAAAATAGTTAAGAAATTCGGCGAAGAATACAAGGTTGCTCTCAGAAATGTAAGACGTGATGCCAACGAACACCTTAAAAAAGAGGAAAAAGAGAAGAAAATAACCGAAGATGACAGAAAACATGCTGAAGATGAGGTTCAGAAGATTACGGATAAACATATTGCCAAGATTGACGAGATTATTAAACACAAAGAAAAAGAAATAATGGAAGTTTAAAATAATAGAGTTATTTTATTTAAAAGCCGTCTATTAAGAGGACGGCTTTTTTGTTTTAAAAATTATTTCTATTTTATATTCTGTATATGATTCAATTGTTCACTTAATCAATTTAATATGTGAGGAAAGTATATGAGTATCAGTAAAGAAGAGTCGCTCCAATATCATAGTGAAGGGCGAAGAGGTAAGATTGAGGTAGTTTCTACAAAGCCATGTTTCACTGCACGTGATCTTTCTATGGCGTACACTCCCGGTGTGGCTGAACCTTGCCGCGAAATTGAAAAAAATGACGATGACGTTTATAAGTACACCGCCAAAGGTAATCTTGTTGCTGTTCTATCAAACGGCACTGCTGTTTTAGGACTTGGAGATATAGGCCCTCATGCAGGTAAGCCTGTTATGGAAGGCAAAGGAGTTTTATTTAAAAGATTTGCAGATGTTGATGTTTTCGATATTGAAATTAAAACCAAAGACCCAAAAGAAGTTATCCGTTGTGCACAGCTTCTTGAACCTACATTCGGCGGAATTAACCTTGAAGACATTAAAGCTCCCGAATGTTTTGAAATTGAAGAAGAACTGAAAAGGACAATGAACATTCCCGTTTTCCATGATGACCAGCATGGAACGGCAATTATTTCATGTGCTGCATTAATAAATGCCGCTGAAGTTGCAGGAAAGAAATTACAGAACCTGAAATTAGTTGTTTCAGGTGCAGGCGCTGCTGCAATTTCATGCTGCAAAATGTATGTTGCCGCAGGTGTTAAAGTTCAGAACATTGCAATGTTCGATACCAAAGGGCATGTAAATAAAAAGAGAGACGACCTAAATAAATACAAAGAAATATTTGCTCAGGATGTTGTTTATAAAGATTTGGCCGATGGAATGAAAGGTGCAGATGTATTTGTAGGGCTTTCAAAAGGTAATATCGTTTCTAAAGAAATGATTAAATCAATGGCAAAGAATCCTGTCGTATTTGCAATGGCTAATCCCGATCCTGAAATTACATACAATGATGCTGTTGACGCACGCAAAGACATTATCATGGCTACCGGTAGAAGTGATTATCCTAATCAGGTTAATAACGTCCTCGGGTTCCCATTCATATTCAGAGGAGCTCTTGATGTTAGAGCCAGCCAGATTAATGAAGAAATGAAAATGGCAGCAACAAAAGCATTGGCAAAACTTGCAAAAGAAAAAGTACCGGAAGTTGTTATTAATGCTTACGGCGGAAAAGAATTTTCATTCGGTGCTCAGTATATTATACCAAAACCATTTGACCCTAGAGTTCTCTGGAATGTTGCTCCTGCTGTTGCACGTGCTGCAATGGAAACAGGTGTTGCTAAACAGCCTATTAAGGATTGGAATGCTTATGAAGAGCAATTAAAAGAAAGACTTGGATTTTCACAGGAAGTTGTGCGTGTTATGATTCATAAAGCACAGAAAAGCCCCAAAAAAATTGTTTATCCCGAAGGAGAAGAAGAGAAAATAATCCGTGCTGCAAATGAAGTATTCCTTGAAGAAATCGGGAAACCTATACTTCTTGGAAATAAAGAAATTATTAAGAATAAAATTGTGGAATTCGGTTACGATGTAAATAATTTTGAAATCTGTGATCCTCCTGTTTGCGAAAAACATGAAGCTTATGCTCAGGAATTCTGTAAAAACAGATTTAGAAAAGGCGTTACTATTAAGGATGCACGCAATTTAATGAATGAACCAAATTATTTCGGTTCAATGATGGTTAAGATGGGGGATGCCGATACCTTAGTTGGCGGATTAACATATCATTATCCTCAAACCATCAGGCCGGCTTTACAATGCCTTGGAATTAAACAGGGCTATAATATTTGCGCAGGCCTTTATATAGTAATTATTAAAAAGAAAACATTTTTCTTTGCTGATACAACTGTAAATATTGACCCTACTTCCGAACAGCTTGTTGAAATTGCAATGATGACTGCAGAAACAGTTAAACAGTTCGATATTCAGCCGCGTATTGCTATGCTTTCATTCAGCAATTTCGGCAGTTCTAAATATCCGCAGTCTGAAAAAGTTGCTAAAGCTGTTAAATTGCTTCATGAAAAGAGGCCCGACTTAATGGTTGATGGCGAAATGCAGGCCGACGTTGCAGTTGTTCCGGAACTTCTTGAAGCCGCTTTCCCATTCTCAACCCTTAAAGGAGGAGCCAACGTCTTAATATTCCCGGATCTGAATGCAGGCAATATTGCATATAAATTATTCGAAAGAATCTCTAATGCTACCGTAATTGGTCCTATCTTAATGGGTATGAATAAACCAGTTCAGGTATTACAGCGTGCCGCTACAGTAAATGACATTGTTAACATGTCTGCTATAGCAATAGCCGAAGCCTGTCAGAATAAATAATTCAATTTAGCGGGGCCTAAAGCCCCGCTTTTGTTTCGAATGAGCCCGCCCGGTAATTATAAAAAGGGCTATATATTATCCTCTTCTTTTTTATATTTGTATAGAAGAAAAAGTGCATTTTAAACTCAGGGTTGAATTGCTAAAGAATATCCTATATATATCGGGAAGCGTAGTAATATTTTTCTTTGGGATGGTATTGTACGGTATTATTTTGAATTTCAGGGAAAAGTCCCTCCGGGAAGAAATGCAGGAAAAAAATATTGTGTCATTTTCCAAACCGAATATAATAGTAAACAAGAAAAGTTACCGCCTTGAACTTTATGATGATACAGTAATGGTAAAGGTGTATAAAGTAAGTATAGGTAAAGGAAACAGGGCACTAAAGGAATCTTTTAATGATAATACTACTCCTTCCGGAGAATATTTCATTTGCGCAGTTGATACTCTTTCCAAATACCGGAAGTTTTTGTTAATAAACTATCCAAATCAATGGGATATAGTTGAAGCTTACAAAAAACAATGGCTTACTAAAGATGAGTATCTTGGTATCGTGGAAAATATGAAACATGGGAAATACTCTTTGGAAAATTATGATAAGTTTGCAAGGGTGGGAATTCATGGTATAGGCACTTATGATTTCATTTTTAGGAACCTTCCTTTCACTTTTAATTGGACTAATGGTTCCATAGCTGTAAGCAATAACGATATCGATGAACTTTATAGTGTTGTAAAAATAGGTACACCTGTGCGGATTAGAGAATAAGATATGATGATTAAAAAATTACATGTTTTTATATTTATATTTCTGGCATTTTGCAGTGCAGCAGTATATGGCCAGCAGCAAAAATTTGAATTAAAAAAGATAACATTTAACGGCAACTCATCCTTTTCCTCACAACAACTGTTTGAAATAATCGGCTCAAAGCAAAGCGCCGGCTGGTTTTCCAAATTTTTAGGTTCCTTTACATTTCTGGGCTCAAAACCGGTTTATTTCGATTCCCTTAATGTACCGCTTGATGCAGGCCTTCTAAAAAATTATTACCAGTCTAAAGGTTATTTCAGGGTTAAAATAAAACCAAGTTTCCAGCTTGATAAAAAAGAAGGTACTGCAGAACTTGTTTTCAATATTAAAGAAGGTAAACCTTTTTACTACAGGAGTTTTGATGTAAAAGGTACTGAAAGGCTGCCTATTGAATTACAGGAATTTCTTCAATCAGGTATTTCTATAGATACAACCGAACAATATTCAACAGAACTTATTCAAAGCAAAATTGAATATATAAAAGAGTACCTTACAAATAATGGATACATGGATGCCGTAAATTCAATGCCCGATGTCTATCTTGATACTGTAAAAAATAAAGTTGATGTTAAAATAAATTTTAAAACAGGCAACAGATTTAAAATAAGCGATGTAAAAGTAAGGAAAATAGGACCGGGGAAAGACCTTATCAGTGACGATCTTATTAAGGATATTTTTAGTATAAAAAACGATACTTACTATAATCAGTTTGAAATTACCAAAGCCCAATTAAGATTATGGCGTACAAATCTTTTTGATTCTCTTGCTCTAAACCATAGTGATATTGATACAATAAATAATTACGTCCCTATAGAAATTATTGGTAAAATTACATCGCTTCATGAACTTTCTCCCGAAGTGATTGCTAATAATGAAGATGATGAATTTAATCTCGGCCTTGCCTTATCTTTCGTTAAGAAAAATTTTCTGGGGGATGCCCGCAAGATGACTATTACGGCAACAGCCGCTACTAAAAACTTTACTCAGCTTGCATATACCGACTTACGTTCCATTTTCGAGCAGCCCTATTTATTCGGCAGCCTCATACGCCCTAAGTTTGAAGCATATTATACGAATCAATTAAGGCTGAATGAATACCAGGCTTATCTATATGGAGGTAAACTTAATCTCGATTTTGAAGCCGAGCTTACGCTTTATACAGTATTAACCTCGTTCTCTGTTTATTTTAATTGGGAACATTCCCGGTATATTTATCAGACACAATGGCTGCTTGACAGGTATGGAATTACTAAAGATCAGGTAAGCGCAATTAGTGCAGGTGATTCTACAATTATTTCAGGAGATAATGCAATAATAGGATTTGCCTTAGGCCGTGATAAAACCAACAGAACCAACTTCCCAACCGAAGGCTATTCTACTTCTCTCATTCTTGAAGATGGAAATTCAATACTTTATCTGTCACATAAATTATTAAATACAAATTTCGACCGTCCTCTTTACTTTAAATCTGTTTTCAGCCTCTCACAGTTTAATTCACTTTGGGATTCTAAAACTTCTACATTAGGAATAAAATTAAAGTTTGGGTCCATCATGACCTATAAAGGAGATAAAACCAATATTCCGATTAACCAGCGCTTCTACTGCGGCGGCAGTAACTCAATACGAGGCTGGAAAAGTCAGGAATTAGTGCCAGGGACAGGCTCTATTATAATTGGACAGAATATTTCTTCGGAAGATCTGGAAGCTCTTAAAAAGCTGGCATCCCCCGGAGGATTTATAATGTTTGAAGGGACATTCGAATTCAGGGCTAAGTGGAGTGATTGGTTCGGATCGGCGGTTTTTGTTGATTATGGCAATACCTGGAACGAAGTAAACGACATTTCATTGAAAACTGTTGCAGTTTCCACGGGTATTGGTTTTAGAATTTATCCCGGAATAATACCTCCAATTCGCTTCGATTTCGGCTTTAAGCTCTATAATCCATTTACTTTTAAATGGGATGTAAATAAGAGAATTGGCAACCTTTTCAGCGAAAACCTTGAAATTCAGTTCGGAATAGGGGAAGCCTTCTAATAAATACTAATTAAGAGCCGGAATCTTTTTTAAGCTTTTTATTTATTCTTTGATACATAGTTCAAATTTGATTATCTTTTAAATCCTTTTTTTCGAGGATTTTATGATACTATCTATGACCGGTTATGGTAAAGGAATTGTTGAATCAAAAACCTATACTATAGAGGCTGAAATTAAAAGCCTTAACAGCCGCTATTTTGAGCTTTCTATCCGTTTGCCTAAAAATATTGCTTATAAAGAATATGAAATAAGGGAAAAAATTAAAAAGCGCATTACCCGCGGAAAAGTGTTTATTTCCATTTCTATAAATTCAGATGCAACACAAAGCGCAAAAATGAATGTTAGTAAAGATGGTCTTAAGGAAACACTTTCAATAATTAAGGAAATCAAAAAACAGGCAAAGTTAAAAGATAAACTTACTCTGGAAAGGATTCTCACGTTCAGGGATTTGTTTATAAAGAATGAAGAAAATAACGTTGAAGATAATTTTGAAGATCTTGAAAAAGCTTTAAATCTTGCTATAGATGATTTTGACAGAATGAAAAAACAGGAAGGTATAGAACTTGAAAAAGATTTACGCAAACGCCTTGCTTTAATAAAAGAGTCGGTAGAAAAAGTTGAAAATGGAAATCAGGAATCGGTAAAGGCATATTTTGACAAGCTTAAAATTAAAGCTAAAGAATTGACGGAAGATCTGCTTGATAATCCGGACAGGTTAAATATGGAACTGGCTCTTCTTTCTGAAAAGTATGATGTTACGGAAGAATGTGTAAGGTTAAGAAGTCATTTAAAACTTTTTGAAGATGCTCTGGATAATTCCGTTGAACCGGGAAGAAAACTGAATTTTATAAGTCAGGAAATTAATAGGGAAGCAAATACTATTAATAGCAAATCGGTAACTTCCGAAATTTCACATCTCGGCATTACTATTAAAGAAGAATTAGAGAAGATCAGAGAACAAATTCAAAATATAGAGTAAAGTTTGAAAAGGAATACAGCAAAATTATATGTATTTGCCGCACCTAGCGGTACCGGTAAAACTACAATAATGAAAAGTGTTCTTAAAAAATTTCCGCAGATGATTTTTTCAATTTCCGCTACTACACGCAAGAAAAGGAACAGCGAAGTTGACGGAAGGGATTATTTCTTTATTACAGAGAAAGAATTTGAAGAAAAAATCAAAAACGATGAATTCGTTGAGTGGGAAAGATTTTATGACTACTATTACGGAACTTTGAAAAGTTTTGTTGACGGCAACCTTGAAAAAGGGATTTCGGTGCTCTTTGAAGTTGATGTAAAAGGTGCGGTTTCAATTAAACATAAATTTCCTAAGGCGGTTCTCATTTTTATTGCGCCGCCCAGTTTTGAAGTATTGAAAACAAGGTTAATTAACCGCAATACCGAAAGTCCCGAAGACCTTAAAAAAAGAATAGAACGGGCCGAAATGGAAATGGAATATTCAAACAGAAACGAGTTTGATTATAAAATTATAAATGACGATCTTGAAAAAGCTAAAATTAAAATTGAAGAAATAATAGAAAAAGAAATAAATAAGGAGTAATAAAATGCCGATAAAACCGGTAGACCTTAAAGTAATTGAAAAAGCCGCTACTAATATTTATGAAGGCGTAATAGTTGCATCTAAAAGAGCACGCTCTATTAACGATGAAACTAAAATGGAATTTAATTCCCTTGTAAGCACAGTAGCTCCGGCTAATGATGATGATTTTGAAGACCGCATAAATCCTGAACAGCTTAAAATTTCCCTTGAATTTGAAAAAAGGCAAAAACCTCATCTTAAAGCTCTTAATGAACTTCTTGACGGCAAAATAGAATACCGCTTTAAAGAAGAAGAATAACAATGAATTCCCTTAAAGGAAAGAAGATTATTTTAGGTGTTTCAGGCGGAATTGCCGCGTATAAATCTTGTTTCCTTGTAAGAAATTTAATTTCATCCGGCGCCGAAGTTAAAGTTGTAATGACTCCTTCAGCTTGCGAATTTATCACTCCTCTTACTTTATCGGCGCTTTCTCAGAATAAAGTCATTGTAAGCCAGTTCCCGGCAGATCAAAAGGATAATATTGAAGTCAACCCATGGCATGTAGAATATGCTTTATGGGCTGATTTGTTTATTCTTGCTCCTGCAACAGTTAATACCATTGCAAAAATTGCCAACGGCTTTGCAGATAATGCCCTGACAACATTAGTGTGTGCGTTAAGGTCTCCTATGATTATTGCACCTGCCGCAGATATGGATATGTATAATAATCCCATTGTAAGAAATAATATAGAAAAGCTGAAATCCTACGGAGCTTTCATTGTTGAAGCCGAGGAAGGTTTTCTTGCAAGCGGGCTTTCAGGCAAAGGGAGAATGGCTGAAGTAGAAAAGATTGTTGATGCAGCAGAGTTAGTATTAACCGGATTCAAAAAAGATTTGTGCAATAAAAATATTCTCATTACCGCCGGGCCTACTTTTGAAGATATTGATCCTGTAAGGTATATAGGGAACCGCTCAAGCAGTAAGATGGGCATTGAATTGTCTAAAGCGGCATTTTTACGTGACGCAAATGTAACTTTAATCTGCGGTCCGGTAAAAGAAAAGAGCTATCCCGAAGTTAAGACAATCAAAATACGTTCTGCTTCAGAAATGAAAAAAGCAGTTGACCTTGAATTAAAGAATAACGGTATTCTTATTATGGCCGCTGCTGTGGCTGATTTTAAACCTGCTAATATTGAAGATCTGAAAATTAAAAAAGAATCCGGCTTAACAGGAATAAAACTTGAGCATACCGAAGATATTTTATCCTCCGTTGATAAAACAGGTAAAAAAATAGTTGGTTTTGCGCTTGAATCCGATAATGAACTTCAGAATGCGGAAATAAAATTGAATAAGAAGAATCTTGATATGATAGTCCTCAATTCCATTAAGGAAGTTGGCGCAGGATTTGAAACCGACACTAATAAAGTTACAATTCTTAAAAAGGGAGGGTATAAAAAAGAGCTTCCTCTTTTAAGCAAATTCCAGACAGCTAATTTTATACTTTCCGAAATAAATAATCTTTAAAAATTGAACAGCGTAAAAAAACTTTTAATAGAATCTTTAAAGGATCAACGCGAAATTTTCGGCGACGATCTTTACAGGCAGGTTGATTTATCAAAGACTGCCACTGTACCAATTCATAAATCTGCGGCTCAGCCCAAGGAGGAAAAAATTACTACTCCCGTAATCAAAGAAAAAAATGTTTTGAATGAGAATTTTGAGAATGCAGGCTACCTTGATGAATTATATAAGCAGATATGCAATTGCCAAAATTGCTCTCTTGGAAGTACAAGGAATAAGTTTGTTTTCGGTGTAGGGAACCCTAATGCCGATGCAATGCTTATTGGCGAAGCACCCGGTGCAGAAGAGGATAAACAAGGGGAACCTTTTGTAGGCAGAGCAGGGCAGCTCCTTAATGATATTATTAAATCTATCGGTTTTGAGAGAAAAGATGTTTACATAGCCAATATTCTCAAATGCAGGCCCCCGAATAACAGAGACCCGCTGCCCGCAGAAATGGCAACTTGTATGCCCTATTTAATAAAACAAATCGATTTGATAAAACCAAAAGTTATATTATGTTTGGGTAGAATTGCGGCAAATGGTTTACTTGATAAGAAATTATCGCTTACTGCATTAAGAGAAAGTACATATGTTTTTAACGGAGTGCAGGTTGTAGCTACATATCATCCGGCGGCTCTCTTAAGAAATCCGAATTGGAAAAGGGGCTGTTGGGAAGATGTAAAAAAGTTTAAAAAGATTTATGATGAATTAACCGGCGTTAAATAATGGCAAAGAAATTAGAAGAACGTTTTGATCTGGAAAAGTTAAGAGCAGTTTCACTTCAGCCGCCAAGTGCAGTTGAAGCGGAAGTATCGGTGCTCGGTGCTGTTTTGCTGGATGATTCATCTGTTCCAAAAGCTGTTGAAGTTTTAAGGCCTGAATGTTTCCATGATAAGCGAAACAGAATAATTTTTGAAGCAATGACTTCACTCTATTCTTCAAACGAACCAATAGACAGTATTTCACTTTATGAAGAATTAAAGAAAGAAGGGAAGATTGAAGAAATAGGGGGAGCGCTTTATTTAAGCAAACTGACTCAGGACATTTCCTCTGCCGCTAATATTGATTATCATGCCCGTGTAGTTCTTGAAAAATGGATTTTGCGCCAGCTTATTTCAACATCAATGGAAATAGCCGGAGCCGCATATCAGGGGAATGAAGACGTTTTTGATCTGCTTGATGCCGCCGAATCTAAATTATTCCAGATTTCGGAACAGGGTATTAAAGAATCATTTAAGTCAATGGATAAAGCGGTAAAGGAAGCTCTTGAATTAATTGAAGCGATCCATTCAAAAAGTATTTCTACTTTTTCGGTGCCTTCCGGTTTCTTTGCTCTTGATGACCTGCTCGGCGGTTTCCAGAAATCAGATTTAATAATTGTAGCAGCGCGCCCGTCAATGGGTAAAACTGCTTTTGCTATGTCGGCTGCCCGTAATGCAGCAATTGATCATAACATTCCTGTCGGAATATTCAGCCTTGAAATGTCGACTATTCAGCTTGCTACAAGATTAATTTCTGCCGAGGCAAGAATAAATGCCCATAGTGTACGTACGGGAAAATTCAAGGCAGAAGATGGTGCAAAAATTAGCCGGACAGTGCATAAGCTTACTAAAGCTCCTATGTACATTGACGATACTCCCGCAATATCAGTTCTTGAACTACGTGCAAAAGCAAGGCGCCTTAAAAATGAAAAAAATATTGGAATGATTGTAATAGATTACCTTCAGCTTCTTAGTTCATCAATTCATATGGAAAGCCGCGAAAGAGAAATTTCCACTATATCGCGATCCTTAAAAGCTCTTGCGAAAGAATTGAACATTCCGGTTGTTGCACTTTCACAGCTTAACAGAGCTGTTGAAAGCAGGCACGATAAAAAACCGATGCTTTCCGATTTGCGCGAATCTGGTTCAATTGAACAGGATGCCGACGTTGTTCTTTTCTTATACAGGCCTGAAGTTTACGGTATTACTCAATTTGCAAACAATGGCGATTCTACCGAAGGTGCCGCAGAAGTAATTATAGGTAAACAGCGTAACGGCCCGGTTGGCGATTGCAGGCTTAAATTTATGAAAGATTACGCCAGGTTTGAAAATGCAGAAGCATTCCAGCAGCTGCCTACAGGAGATACTACTCCTGTTGCAGATGACGAGTATGTAATATGATCAGGAATTTTATTCTCATCTTTGCCTTCCTTGTTCCCTCGTTTACTTTTGCACAGTCTGTATATACACAGAAAGATAAAGAGATTTGCACAAATATCTTACACGAAGCCAATCTTGCCAAATTGCATAATTCAAAAATAAATGAAATTGTTATATGGGTAGCAAAAAAGTTTATTGGAACTGATTATGAAGCTTCAACCCTGGATAAAAATATAGATGAACATTTGGTTATTCGTTTAACCGGACTCGACTGTTATACTTTTCTCGAAAACACACTAGTTCTTTCACGCTGTATAAAAGAAAACAAAACATCATTTGAGGATTATCAAAAAGAATTAGTAAATGTCCGTTATAGAAATGGTGTGCTTACAGATTACACTTCCCGCCTGCATTATTTTTCCGATTGGATTTACGATTGCTCAAAAAGAAAAATCATTGAAGATATTACTAAATCCATAGGTGGAGAGCCTTATAAAAAGGCAATAAATTTTATGAGTACACATCCGGCATCATACTTACAATTAAAAGACAATCCTGTTTTTGTAAATGTAATAGCCGGGATAGAAAAAGAAATTTCGCAAAGGGAATATTATTATATTCCTAAGGAAAAAGTTGCGCTATTAGAATCAAAAATAAAAAGCGGTGATTTTATTGCTATTACCACAAGCATAGAAGGGCTGGATATTTCTCATGTGGGAATAGCAATTAAAAAAGAAGATGGGAGAATTCATTTAATCCATGCACCTAACGTTGGAAAGAAGGTACAGATATCCGAACTTCCTCTTGCAGAATACCTTGCCGGTAATAAAAAGCAAACCGGGATTATGGTAATAAGAATCCTTCCGTGTGGCGGTGACGTCGATTAAATCATTGTTTCCCCGAATAAATAATTTGAATTTAGCTGCGACAAACTAGGCCGTCACGAACCATTTCGTGACGGAAGTGATAGAGAATTTATATAGTTGCGAATATTTCTCCTCCGCTTCTAAAAAAGTTAAATGTGTACACCGAACTACAACGGTCCAAACCATAGCTTAAAAGAAAGAATAAAAAAGTACTTTTAATTTTATTCTGATTTTAATAATTTTTAAATCAAAGATAACTTTATTTAACGTGGAATCTAATCAAGGCAGCCATGGTCCATACCATGGCTGAAGAAACATGGGATTAAGAGGAAGATCAAATTTAACGGATTGTCTTTTTTACTTTATAACCACATCAGTAGTGGAACATGCCAGAGTATTTAGTAATTATAAATGTTGTAACTTATTATTAAAAAATATTCTTCATTATCAAGATGCTTATCATTTTGAAATTCTCGGTTATGTAATAATGCCATCACATTTTCATTGGATTATCAAGACCGATCCAAAATATGGCACTGTGTCTGATATTATGAGAGACATCAAAAAATATTCGGCATGGGATATTATGAATGAGCTTGAGAAAGAATTGGACGAAGAGTATAAAATACTATTTAGTTCTTCAGCCGAAGGATTCGAAGGACAAAGACGAAAGTTTTGGATGCCCAGATTTGATGATGAAGTAATAAGAAATCAAAAGATGTTTTATACAAAACTGAATTATATTCATTACAATCCGGTAAAAGCGGGAATGGTTCATAGACCGGAAAGTTATAAATATTCAAGTGCAAGAAATTATTTGAAAGATGATCATTCTGTTTTGTTTGTAGAAACTACCTATTTGTGAATATACAATTTTATTCGTCGCGGAGTGGTCCGCGACGCCCCAGAAAGCCAACACAGACATCAGGACTGATCGATTTTTTTAGTCTTAGACAGAATTAGTTTCACCCCTTCAGGGTTTGATTTCTATTCTCTATGATAAGTTTACAATAATGTTAACCCATCGGGTTTTGGAGGTGCTCATTCAAGACTCATTTAAGATTTGCAAAGCAACCTCCGAAGGAGGTGAAACTATTATAACCCCAAAATAAAAAGGTGAAAAGAACCCTGAAAGGGTGATATAGGCATTGTCACAAATAGTGTTTTTTATATATGCCGAAACTAGTTTTATTCCTTCTGAATTTGATTTCTATTCTCTATGATAAGTTTACAATAATGTCAACCCTTCGGGTTTTGTAGGTGCTAATTCAAGACTCATTTAAGCTTTGCAAAGCAACCTCCGAAGGAGGTGAAACTATTATAATCCCAAAATAAAAAGATGAAGAGAACCCTGAAAGGGTGATACAGGCATTTCTTATTATCTATTCCATCCAAGATCACTTAGCTAACTAAGAAATTTACCGAAACAATTTATAACCTCTACTTCTTTATCAAACTCCTAAGCACATTCAGGTTTTCCACATCTTCAAGCTGTTCTTTGCCTTTAGGAGTTTCCAGAATTTTTGGTATATGCTCAAGTTTTTTATCATTCATAATGTTTGTGAAGCCTTCAAGTCCTATAAATCCTTTACCGATATTTTCGTGCCTGTCAACGTGAGTGCCTATATCTTTTTTGCTGTCGTTCATGTGAAAGCATTTCAGCCTGTCAAGGCCGATTATTTCATCAAAATCTTTAAAAACCTTCTTATATCCGGCAGGGGTTTTAATATCATATCCGGCTGCATAAATGTGAGCGGTATCAATGCAAACACTCATACGGTCTTTTTCATCTACCATATCAATAATTTCGCGGAGCTGTTCAAAAGTATATCCAAGTGAAGCACCCTGCCCCGCAGTAGCTTCAAGCATACTACTTACTTTATATCCTTTTGACTTTGAATGGGCAATATTTAGAGATTCGGCAATGATTTTAAGCCCTTCTTTTTCCCCCTGTCCGCCGTGCGAACCCGGATGAAAATTCAAATAAGGAATACCAAGCAATTCGCATCTTTCCAGCTCATCAAGGAATGAAATGCGCGATTTTTCAAGTAGTTCTTTATCGGCCGCGCAAAGATTTATTAAATATGAGTCGTGAGAAACTACAAACTTAATGTCGGATTTGCTAAGTTTGTTTTTGAACAAAATTATTTCTTTATCGGCAAGCGGTTTTGACTGCCATCTGTTATTATTCTTTGTAAAAATCTGCATTGCGGTAAAATTCAGCTTTTGAGCTAAATCGACTGCAGCGGCTACTCCGCCGTTTGTTGATGTGTGAGCGCCTAAAAGTTGATTCATTTTTGTTCCTTTCAATTTTCAGTACATAAATAAAAAGAAAAATATTTGAATATGAAAATACTAATCACAGGCGGAAGCGGATTGTTCGGGCAGTATCTCAATATTGAGCTATCCCGCCGGCATGATATACTTACTCTATACAATAATAATATAGGAAATTGTTCCCAATACAATTCAAATAGAATATCTATTACCGATAAGTCGGGTTTGCTTAACATATTCAAGGAATTCCGGCCCGAGGTAATTGTTCACACAGCGGCAATATCAAAACCGGATTTATGTGAAAAAGCCGGCTCCCAAAAGACATATGAAGTTAATGTAGAGGCGGCGGAATATATTGCAAACTTATCAAATGAGTTTAATGCACGGATGGTATTCACATCAACTGATCTGGTATATGATGGAAATTATGGCGGCAATCTTAGCGAAGATGCTAAAATAAACCCGCTCACATTATATGCTGAAACAAAAATAAAAGCAGAAGAAAAAATAAAGGCCGCTGCAGATAATTATATTATTGTGCGTATAGCATTAATGTATGGTTACGGATTAAATATTGCTACATGCCACTTCCATGAATGTGTAAATAAACTTAAAGAGAATAAGAAGATAACCTTGTTCGGTGATCAATACAGATCGGCTCTTTCTTTAATAGACAGTGCCCGTATGGTTAGGGAAATCATAGAAAAAAACATTACAGGACAAATAATTAACATGGGCGGGAATGAAAAACTTTCCCGTTATGAACTATTTGAAAAATATTGTTCCGTTGCAGGAATCAGCAGGGAAATGTTAGTAAAGAATTCGGTTAAGGATGCTGCTTTAGCCAAAAGTCCCATAGATGTTTCGATGAATATAAACAAACTTAAAGTATTAGGAATTGTTCCTAAAAGTCCGATTGAATCCATGAAAGAAATAATAGAGGACTATGAAACAGGAAGATGAAATATTTATAAAAAGGTGTTTTGAACTTGCTGAAGAGGGGAAAGGAAATGTAAGCCCCAATCCTCTTGTAGGTTGTGTTATAGTTAAAAATGGTAAAATTATTTCCGAAGGAAGGCATGAAGAATATGGAATGCCACATGCAGAAGCTAATGCAATAGAAAAAGCGTCTGAAAACCTTGAAGGTTCAACACTCTACTGCAATCTTGAACCCTGCTGCCATACAAATAAGAAAACTCCACCATGCACACCGCGGATAATAGAAAATAAAATTCACCGTGTTGTAATTAGTAATGTAGATCCAAATCCTTTTGTATCAGGAAAAGGAATAGAGCAATTACGAAACAGCGGTATAGAAGTTGAAACCGGAATTCTTGAAGAAGGAGGAAAATATCTAAACCGGTTCTTCTTTAAATACATTAAAACAGGTCTGCCTTATGTTACATTAAAAATTGCTCAATCGGCAGATGGTAAAATTACATCTGAAGAAGGGAAGCAGACATGGATAACAGGAGAGGAATCTGCAAAATATGTTCATTCTCTAAGGGCAGAATATGATGCTGTGCTTGTGGGCGCCAACACAATAAAGGTAGATGATCCGCAGTTAAATATAAGGCATTGTAAAGGAAGGGACCCATTAAGAATTATTGTGGACGGCATGCTAACTTCTCCAATTGCCGCAAAAGTCTATAGCGACAGCAAAAGAGGAAATACAATAATTTTCACATCCCGGCAGGCAGATAGAAATAAAATATCTCTTTTAAGAGATAGAGGAATTAAAATCATTGAACCGGGTACTACTCAGGAAAGTAATATATCATTAAATGAATTATTATTCATTGCAGGAACAGAAAAGATTACGTCGGTTCTTGTTGAAGGAGGCAGCCGGATTTTTACTCAATTCATAAAAGAAGATCTTTTTGATGAACTTATAATACTTCAGTCAAAAAATATTCTCGGAAAAGGAATTGATGCATTTAATGCAAAATTTCCGGAAAACTTAAGGAAAATAAATGAAGAAATGCTTGGCGAAGATAAAAAGAATGTATATTTAAAATTAAGTGAATAATTCAAAATAGTAAAAGACCCCCTAAATTCATAAATTTACAGCATGTTTACAGGATTAATAGAAGAAACAGGAAAACTTGCCTCCGTTGAAACCATTCCCGGCGGGAAAAGAATAAAAATTTATGCTTCCAAAGTTTTGGATGACGTAAAAGTTGATGATTCAATTTGCGTCAATGGGGTATGCCTGACCGTGACAAAATATGATAAAGAATGTTTTACTGCCGAAGCTGTCGGCGAAACATTAAATAAGTCTACAATCGGTAATCTTAGAATTGGAGAATCGGTCAATCTGGAAAGAGCTTTAAAATTATCTGACCGGCTTGGCGGGCATCTTGTACAAGGGCATGTAAACGGATTAGGCATTATAAATCAAATCTCCAAACTTGGAGAGAATTATTTCATGGAAATTTCTTTGCCTGCCGGACTTGAAAAATATATTATCACCGAAGGCTCGGTTGCAGTGGACGGCATTAGCCTTACTATTGCAAAGGTAAACGGGAATAAAATAGGACTCTCCATTATACCGCATACATGGAATAATACAAACCTAATAACAAAACAGACAGGCGGAGAAGTAAACATAGAAGTTGATTTGATTGCAAAATATGTAGAAAAATTATTAACAGATAAAAATATTGCGAAAAATAATATCAGTGAAAACTGGCTTAAGGATATTGGATATTAAATGAAAGAAGCAAAAAAAGATAATTTTGTATTTAACAGCATTGAAGAAGCGGCTGCCGATTTTAAAAATGGAAAAATGGTTATCGTTATTGATGATGCCGATAGAGAAAATGAAGGGGATCTTATTATTGCCGCTGAAAAAATCACTCATGAAGATGTAAATTTTATAACAGCCCATGCACGTGGAATGCTTTGCCTTTCTATAACGGAAGAACGTGCAAGGGAATTAGACCTTGAATTAATGGTAGAAAACAATACGGCATTGCATCAAACACCGTTTGCCGTTACTATTGACTATGCTCATGACACGACTACCGGAATTTCGGCATTTGACAGGGCTAAAACAATAAAGGCAATTGTTGATCCTAAAGTTAAAGCAAAAGATTTTGCACGTCCGGGGCATATCTTTCCTCTTATTGCTAAGAAAGGGGGAGTGCTTAAAAGAACAGGGCATACCGAAGCAGTAGTAGATCTTGCAAAAATTGCAGGCATGTACCCTGCAGGCGCTTTATGCGAAATTATGGATGAAGACGGCAGCATGGCCCGCACGCCAAGATTGATTGAGTTCGCAAAAAAACATTCACTTAAGATAATTACTATTGCCGATCTGATTGAGTACAGAAGAAAACGTGAAAAACTTGTAAAGAAAAAGGTAATTGTTGACTTACCTTCGCACTATGGAAATTTTAAATTGCATTTGTATGAAAACCTTCTCGATCCCTTAGACAATTCAATAGCGCTTGTAAAAGGGGAAATTGATACGGATGAACCGGTACTTGTAAGAGTACATTCGGAATGTTTAACAGGAGATGTGTTCGGTTCTAAAAGGTGCGACTGCGGCGAACAGCTTGCAACTGCCATGGAAATGATTGAGAAAGAAGGTAAAGGTGTAGTGCTTTACATGAGACAGGAAGGAAGAGGCATAGGATTAGTAAATAAATTGCTCGCTTATGAACTTCAGGAAGAAGGGAAAGATACAGTTGAAGCTAATGAACAGCTTGGTTTTAAAGCTGATCTTAGGGATTACGGCATCGGGGCGCAGATTTTAAAAGACCTCGGCTTAAAGAAAATAAGATTAATGACCAACAACCCAATGAAGATAAAAGGTTTAAAGGGTTATGATCTTGAAATAGTAGAAAGAGTTCCGATAGAAATAGAGCCGAATGAATCGAACATACGTTATCTGAATACCAAGCGTGAAAAACTCGGCCATATGCTTAATAACGATTGATTAAAGTTTTATTTTAAGAATAAATTAATGGAGGAAAAATGGCTAACAAAATTGAAGGCCATTTATCGGCAAAAGGAAAAAATTTTGCAATAGTTGTTGCAAGATTTAATGAAGTAATTTCCAAAAGCCTGTTATCAGGCGCATTAGATTGCATTCTGCGTCATGAAGGGGATGAAAAAAATGTAACAGTTGCATTCGTACCCGGTTCATTTGAAATTCCAATTGCAGCCAAGAAGATGGCAGCTTCAAAAAAATATGATGCTGTAATTTGTCTTGGTGCAGTTATACGCGGAGCAACTCCTCATTTCGATTTCATTGCTGCAGAAGTTTCTAAAGGAATTGCAAGCATAGGGCTTGAAACGGGTGTGCCTGTTATCTTCGGTGTTATAACTTCAGATACAATTGAACAGGCATTGGAACGCGCAGGTACAAAAGCAGGCAACAAGGGATGGGACGCTGCTTTAGCCGCTATTGAAATGGCAGACCTGCTGGGTAAATTATAATTTCAGTAAATTTTCTTGGAATTATTATTGCTCTTTTACGGTTCTTGTTAAATTAAAATAATAATTGTATTATTTACATAATACCGGATTATTATTGAATGTTAATTCCTTTATTTAAATTTTTACTTTAGGTAAATGAAGTTAAATTTATGTATTATAGAGGTGCTTTTAAAGGTACAGAATAGTAAATTTGTTAATCAGTGTATAACAGGAATACGGAATATATAATGGAACTTGATGTTTTAATTTTTGCAGCCCATCCGGACGATGCGGAACTTTCCATGGGCGGAACTATTGCAAAATTTACGAATGGTGGAATTAAAACAGGAATAATTGATTTATCCGAAGCAGGGTTAAGTACCAGAGGAACTATAGAATCAAGAAGGAAAGAAACCGAAGAGGCTTCTAAAATTTTGAAGCTCGATTTCAGGGAAAATGCCGGGCTTCCGGATGGTGAACTGAAACCGACAAAAGAACATATCAATGTTGTTGTCTCCAAAATAAGAAAGCATAAACCTAAAATTGTTTTTGCCCCTTATTTTAATGACCGTCATCCGGATCATATAGGCACTGCTCAAATGGTGAAAGAAGCCTGTTTCTTTGCAGGGCTGCAAAGGTACGATTCTATCGAAGGAGAAAAACTTCAATTCCCGCACAGGCCTAAAAAATTATTTTACTTTTTCCAGACTTATGAAACGGAACCTTCTTTTATAACGGATATATCCTCTTTCTACGAAATTAAGATGAATGCAGTAAAAGCATATTCAACGCAGTTCTATAATCCCAAAAGCAGCGAGCCTGAAACCTTTATAAGTCAGAAAAATTTTATATTGTTTCTTGAATCACGCTCTAAGTATTACGGATTTAAAATCGGTAAAGATTACGGCGAGCCGTTTTACTGCGAAGAAAAAATAAACTATGATTTTAAAAATTTATTAATGTAACCGGGAGAAATAAAATGAAAATAGCATTCTTGGGTACCGGGCTTATGGGCGCTCCCATGGCTGAGCGTTTAGCAAAGAACGGATTTATTGTTTATGCTTTTAACAGAACTGCCGCCAAAGCAAAGCATCTTGAAAATTCCGGTGTTAAAATTTTTGAACAGGCCGATATGGCAATGTATGACTGCGATGTTATTATAACAATGGTTTCAGATTATAAAGCCGTTAATGCTATTTTGTTTTCCGATTTCTCTTTCAGCTTTAAGGGAAAAACCGTAATACAAATGAGTACAATTTCACCGGAACAGAATCTGCAGGTAAAAAAAGAAATTGAAGCAGGGGGCGGATCATTTATTGAAGCACCTGTACTTGGCGGTGTTGCCCAGGCTCAATCGGGCGAGCTGATTGTTATGGTAGGAGCTTCACTTGAACAATTCCAGAATTTTAAAAAAATATTTTCAGTTATAGGCAATAATGTCCAGTTAATAGGCGAGGTAGGCAAAGCCTCTGCAATTAAACTTGCATATAACCAGCTTATTGGCACAATGAATGCCGCTTTTTGTATGAGCCTTGGATATATTAAAGATAAAGGGATAAACCAGACTACCTTTATGGAAATTTTAAGAACCAGCACTTTATATGCTCCTGCATTTGATAAAAAATTGGATAATTACAGTAACCGGGATTATGATAAAACAAATTTCTCGGTTAAATTGCTTCTTAAAGATATGAATCTGGCAATTGATGAATTTGAAAAAAGCGGAATTGACTGCCTTACCGTGAAAGGTGTTAAATTTTTGCTTGAAAGGGCAATATATTTTGAACTTGGCGAAAAAGACTATTCTGCAATGTATGATGTAATTGCACCGTCTAAAGAATAACCGGTTCTATTCGATAATATTTAATAAAATTTGACAAATTTGGGCTTTTTAAATTTCGTAAAAGTTTATTTGACTTTTGAAAGAGCAATACTTAAAATTGAAGAGGAATTTGAGAAAGAAGATTGCGGAATTCTTTCCAAACTGGTTATGATATCCATTTTTAAGAAAGGAAATGGATTTTTAAAATATGAAATCTGTGCAACCTGAAGGCTAATTGAGTTGTAACAGGAAGTAAGAGTTTTAGAAAATGTTCTTGGCGTTTTAATGTAAAGGGAAAATTGATTACTAAAAGTGGCGGTAATTAATCCTTTGAAATCATTGAACAGCTTGGACAACCCAAATGATAAAATATCGGTAATAAATAACATTAAGCTGAAAGAGAAGCATTAAATGTATAATGCAATGTATTTTTAATTAGCAATAATATTAAAAGAAAAAAATGAGCCCATTATGAAAAATATTTATCTCAAAAAAAATGAAGACCGCAGAATCCGGAAAGGGCACCTGTGGGTTTTTAGTAATGAAATTCAGGAACCTGAAAGGCAGCCCTTAAACGGCGAAGTCGTTAAAGTTCTTGATTCGTACGACAACTTTATCTGTAATGCATTTTATAATAAAAACTCACTCATCTGCCTAAGAGTTCTTGACAGAGAAGCGAAGTTCGATTTTTACCAGTTCGTTCGTGAAAGAATTCTTTCGGCACTCGAATTAAGAAAAACTGTTTACCCTAACCGCAATTCTTACCGTCTCGTCTTCGGTGAAGGAGATTTTCTTCCAGGGCTTGTGATTGATAAATATAACGATACATACGTACTTCAAGTCCATTCATGCGGAATGGATAAAAATATTTTTGACATTGTAGAAGTTTTAAAAGAAGACCTTGGCGCTAAAAATATTTTTACAAAAAATGAAGATTATTTCAGAACTCTTGAAGGACTGCCCACGGAACAAACTGTTTATCTCGGTGCAATTGGAGAAGAAGTAATTTCCGATGGTAAAATTGAGTACAAAATAAATTTTGAAAATTCCCAAAAGACAGGTTTCTACTTTGATCAATGCGATAACCGCGAATACATTTCCAAATTTACCGAAGGAAAAATCTTTTTGGACTGCTTCTGCAATTCGGGCGGTTTTGGAATGCACGCTGCTAAATCTGGCGCCGCTTCTGTTGCATTTGTAGATTCATCGCAGGATGCTATAGACAGTGCGAAATTTAATTATGAATTAAATAAACTTTCCTGCCCTGCTGAATATTATACAGAAGATGTTTTTGATTTTCTTGAAAAATGCAAAGAAGAAAACAGGAAATTCCAGGTTATAAGCGTTGATCCTCCTGCATTTGCAAAAACAAAGAAAAGCCTTGAAGCCGCTATGAAAGGTTATGAAAGGTTGAACCGCCTGGCAATTGAATCAATTGAGAAGGGGGGATATTTAATTACTTCCTCATGTTCATTTCATCTGAAAGAACCTATTTTCTATGAGGTTGTCCGTAATGGCGCATTAAAAGCAGGCAGAAAACTTCAGATGGTTTATTATAATTCAGCAGCTTTGGATCATCCTAACATTCCTGTAATGGATGAAACTGTTTACCTCAAATTTGCCATTCTGCGTGTTTTATAAAATTAGATTATAAAGCCGGATTTATTCCGGCTTTTTTATTTTAAAACAATCCTCCCTTTTTGCTTTTATAATAAGTTGAGTATACTTTAAGCTGAGAATAGGGATGGTCTGTTGGGGCTAAAGCCCGAAGTGTTCTTTTTGCAGCATGTCCCACGCCCTGAAGGACGTGTTTAATTAAATAAAAAGGACCAAGTAACTCCGCCGTTTACTGCAGAGATCAGAGTCAAGCGAAGTCAAGTAGGCTTTAGCCCAAAGTGGTTTTTATGCAGTATAATCCACGCCCTGAAAAGCCGTGTTCCGCATTAGCGATGGGGCCGATTGTCAGTTTTCTAGAAATCAAAAAATTAACATACGACCTCCTCCGGGGTCGGGTTATATTTTTTTGAAAACAATCTATAAATATTCGATTCCTCCGGAATCGGTAATTCGAGGTTAAGGTTAGCGCCCTGAAGGGGCGCAATGTTTATAGAACCAATAAACAAGCAAACCCCACGACCCCGAAAAGGGTCGCATGTGAATTACCTGATATTGCTAAAATTAACATATGACCTCCTCCGGAGTCGGGTTATATTTTTTTTTAAACAATCTATAAATATTCAATTCCTCAGGAATCGGTAATTTAACCACGAAGTAGAAAGCAAGAAGCCGGATCAACTCCGGCTTCTATAAAGTTTTTGTTACTAAAACGCAAAATTACAAATCCAATTTAACTCCAAGAACTAATGATTGATCCAGCTGCCTTCTGTTGGAGAGTGCTTTGTCGTAAATCAAACAGTTGATATACTGTAATGAAATAAATTTGTAATCGAAGTTGGCCACAATTTGGGCTGTGAATCTGGAATTGGATGTACTCTGGAAGAAATCCTTCTTTATTAGAAAAAGGGAATTTAAAGAAACTCCTGTTTTAAGGTCTTCTGTAATTTGCTTTGAGAAATCAATATTAAATACGGCAGTAGGGCCATTTATAAATTCAACATTGTTATTGGAAGAGTTTTCTCCTGCAACTATGAAATGGTTCGTAATAATCTGCTGAAAAGAATAACCAATGCCGTATGTCAATTTTAACTGCTGATCAGGTGTAGTTTCAATCAGGTTATTTTTTTGTCCTAAGAAAAGTGTATTTGTTAAGAAAAGAGGGTCAAGAAAATTAGTCTGCTGATTATCGATAGTTCCTTCAGACAGCTGGGTTTCAGCTTTAATTTGCAGAAACAATCTTAATCCGGGGTTATCGCAAAGTTTTATAGAAGGCATTAAATTAAGAGTGAATGCGTCCTGAGTTTTTTCCGGATGTAACCCTGCCCTAACCATTTGTCCATAAACAATTAATAAATCTGCATCGAAATCAAAACTCTCCCCTTTATAGTTAAAATTCGATTGAAGATTGAACAGCCATTCCAGGTTTTCATTATCACCACTGGCCTTGCTGGAATTTGTATAGGTAATACCAAGCCTGGGCTGCAGGCCGAAAGAAGTACTTTTCTCCTGTCCGCAAACAATAACCGTGCAAAGGATCATTATAATAAATATGTTTTTTAGCATATAGCTCTCTATTTAATAAAATTATTTTATTCCTTCGTCATTAATTCCATAATTATTAACTGCGGTTTGAACAGTGGTATTAAATGAATTTAATTCATTCGTAACTGTGAAAGCGGGACTTTCAAATTGCATTGCTTTTTTGCCTGTTTTGCTTCCTAATGTAAACGGGCTTTTCTTGATGCCGTCTAGAATAAAATTAATATATAATTTTGAAGGTTTAGCTTCCTCCGCTTTCTTTGTCCAATCTGATGCTTTGCCCGGGAGCGTAATAACTATTTTGTACGTTCCTTTTTTTAAGTTTTTAAAATGGTAAGTGCCAAGGTGGTCTGTTTTACCCTTTAACATTACAGTGTTATCTTCTTCAAGTTCAACAAATATTTCGGCCCCTGCAACCGGTTCCCCCGGTTTATAAACAGCAGGCAAAACAGGTAAGGTAGAAATTACACCGGCCAAAATTAGTTCTCCGTTTCCTGTAATATCGGGTTTTTGTTGTTCGGCGGTGAACCCAATGAGTGACAAAAGTAGAATTGTGAAGAAAAACAATTTGATTTTTTTAAAATTAAACATAATACCGCTCCCTTTTTTAAGATAGATAATACGGTTAAGCTTCTGTATTATATTTGAATGAGTTGCTTAGCCATTTATTATACTGCAAAGATTTATCTATAAACTTTTTTAAGAGTACAAATTCAAAATAGAATTTATAAGCAGTTTTACATTAAACTAAAGGAAAACTCTTTCTCTGAATTCAATAATGTAGTATTCATAACCCAACCCCTAAATAATTACGACATCGTAATATCATTTTCGGCTATTATAAATATGAATCAACTTACTATTAAGCCCCCCAAAAGTCAAGCAATATTTTAATGATGGGTGTGATGCGGAATATATGTAAGATTAAAAAAAGCTATTTTCTCCTCTTATAACGGGTCAGGCATCTATCTTGGTGTTTGAGGTAAAAATATGCCTATATTAAGGTATAATACAGGACGTAAAGTTTAATATAGTAATAGGGGATAATAATGCTACTTTTTGCTATATTTTAAGCTGATTTTTAACAAAATTTAACAGAAATGGGGAAACTTTTGTTTTAGCCCTTTTGTAAGAGAGACAGTTAATAAATAAATCATAAATAATGAGGTGAGTAATTGGATATTACAGAACTCAATGAAAAGATAAAACGTGAAAGTGATTTTGTAGATATTATCTTCAGTGAGGTAAGCAAAGTAATTGTAGGCCAGAAAGACATGGTCGAGCGCCTTATAATAGGTTTACTTGCAAACGGCCATATATTACTTGAAGGCGTTCCGGGTTTGGCGAAGACCCTTGCAATTAAAACCTTATCTGATTCAATGAAAGGAAAATTTCAGCGCATTCAGTTTACACCCGACCTTCTTCCGGCAGATTTAATCGGTACTCTTATTTTTAATCAGAAGGAAGGGAATTTTAATATTAAAAAAGGCCCTATCTTTGCAAATTTTATACTTGCAGATGAAATAAACCGCGCCCCGGCTAAAGTGCAGAGTGCTCTTCTCGAAGCAATGCAGGAAAGGCAGGTAACAATCGGCGAATCCACATTCAAACTGGATGACCCGTTCCTTGTTCTTGCAACCCAAAACCCTATTGAACAGGAAGGTACTTATCCTCTTCCTGAAGCTCAGGTGGACAGGTTCATGCTTAAAGTTAAAATTACTTATCCCGAGCGCAGCGAAGAACTAAAAATTATGAAACAAAACGTTGAAGGATCTCCTGCTAAAGTAAATGCCGTTATTTCAACCGAGTCTATTATTAAAGCAAGAAACCTTGTGCGCGAAGTTTATGTAGATGAAAAAATCCAGAAATATATTCTTGACATTGTTTTTGCAACCAGAAGCCCGAAAGATTTCGGGATGGACGATTTAACCAATCTTATAAGTTACGGCGCTTCCCCCCGTGCTACCATTAACCTTGCTCTCGGAGCAAAAGCAATGGCATTCATAAAGAGAAGAGGTTATGTGATTCCTGAAGACGTTAGAAGCATCTGCCTTGATGTATTGCGCCACAGAGTTGCTGTTACATATGAAGCCGAAGCAGAAGAGATTACATCGGAAAAAATAATTCAGAAAATTCTTAATACCATTGAAGTCCCGTAGTAAGTAGTTATTTAATGTTGAATAATTTTAGATTTTATCCGGTACAGAATTAATGTTAACTAAAGAGTTATTAAAGCAAGTCCGCCAGATTGAGATAAGGACCAAAGGCATAGTAAACCAGGTCTTTTCAGGTGAATATCATTCGGTATTCAAAGGAAGAGGAATGGAATTTTCAGAAGTCCGTGAATATCAAATTGGGGACGATATAAGAAATATAGATTGGAATGTTACAGCACGTTTCGGGCATCCTTATATAAAAGTATTTGAAGAAGAACGCGAACTTACAGTAATGCTTCTTGTTGATATGAGCGGTTCGCAGGCATTCGGAAGCTTTGAAGAAACGAAACAGCAGATTGCCGCCGAACTAAGCGCTGTGCTTGCTTTTTCTGCTTTAAAGAATAATGATAAGGTGGGACTTATATTATTTACCGACGAAATTGAAAAGTTCGTGTCACCAAGAAAAGGAAGAAGCCACGTATTAAGAATTATACGCGAAGTGCTTTCTTTTGAACCGCGCGGTAATAAGACAAATATTAAAGGTGCTCTTGAGTATTTTAATCATGCCGTAAAAAAGAGGAGTATCGTATTTCTAATCTCCGATTTTATGGATGACGGCTACGACAGGATTCTAAGAATAATAGGCAAGAAACATGATCTTGTGGGAGTTGTATTGAACGACCCGCGTGAAAGTATTCTTCCTAAGGTAGGGCTTGTGAAATTCAAAGATGCCGAAACCGGGGAAATCAGGTATATTGATACTGACGACCGTTCGGTTCAGACATGGTTTGCAGCCCAGAATTTGAAAAGGTTCGATTTGAGAAAATCCCTCTTTATTAAAAGCAGGTTGGATTCAATTAATATTGATACAAGCAAACCATATATTAAACCACTTGTTGATTTCTTTAAAATGCGCGAGAAAAGATGGTAAAAATAAAATATCTTTTGTTATTGTCTTTCCTGGCCGGATTTATTTCAGTTTCGGCACAGCAAATTACGGTAAAAGCCACAACCGATACTACAAAATATAAAGTAGGCGATTATATTACTTATAAACTTGAATTCGCTTACGATAAAAATATCAAGATTAATTACCCATCCTTAAAAGACACCATTAAGAATCTTGATTTTATAGAAGAACAAAACCCGGAAAAACATGAATCTTCCATTAAGGTTATGGAGACTCATAAATATATTTTTTCCAAATATGATTCTTCAATTGTTCATATTCCTTCTTTTAAAATCCTTTATACCGATAATAGCAATAATCAGGGTTTCGTAACTGTAAATCCTCTTACTATTGTAATAGAAAAACTGCCGGTAGATACTACTAAAGATATTATGGATGTAAAGCCTCCTGTGGAAATTCCTTTTAATTGGATTTGGGTAATAATTATTATTGGTATTGCTGCAATTCTTGCAGCAGCCGGATATTTCATTTATGATTATAATAAGAAAAAGAACCGTCCGGTAGAGAAAACAATTATTATTCCTCCCGATGTAGTTGCATACAATGAATTGCAGGCATTGAAGGAGAAAGAATTATGGCAGCGTGGAAAGATAAAAGAATATCATTCCGAAATAACCGGAATAATAAGGAAATATTTTGAAGCGCGGTTTGATTTCCCTGCTCTTGAAATGACTACCGGCGAAGTTCTGCAGGGACTTAAAAATGTATTTGCAAAACATGAGGTAATCAGGCTGACCGAAAACTTTTTAAACAATGCGGATCTCGTTAAGTTTGCGAAATTCATTCCTATGTCTGCAATAAATGAAGAGATGATGGAACAGGCTTTTGAAATTGTTGAATTGACAAAACCGATTGATATAATTGAATCAAAAGAAGAGGGGAATAATGTTTAGCGGACTTACATTTGCTTATCCCCTTGTTTTGCTCCTGCTTCTTCTCCTTCCTCTAATAGGTTGGTGGTACTGGAAAAAAGAAAATCTTCTTTCACCGGATTTGACTTTTTCTTCTCTAAGGCTATTTAAAGGTTTAAAACCATCAGCAAAGGAAAGTTTCAGGAACGTGCCCGTAATATTGCGAATTGCCGCCCTGGCATTCCTTATTATTGCCGCGGCACGCCCGCAGTCATATTTATCAAGTGAGAATGTCTTTACCGAAGGTATTGACATAGTAATGGTACTGGATATTTCAGGAAGTATGCTTTCTGAAGATTTTCAACCCAACAGGATTGAAGCTGCAAAGAACGTAATAAGTGATTTTATTAATGGAAGAACAAACGACAGAATAGGCCTGGTTATTTTTTCCGCGGAAAGTTTTACACAATGTCCCCTTACAATAGATTATCAGGTTCTTAAAGACCAGCTTAAAGAAGTTAAAAGCGGTATGCTTACAGACGGAACTGCTATAGGCCTTGCAGTGGTAAACGGAATTAATAGGCTAAAAGAAAGCAAGGCAAAAAGCAAAGTAATTATCTTACTTACAGACGGTGTAAATAATATTCCTGAAATGGATCCTCTTACATCTGCGCAGATTGCACAATCTTACGGTATAAGAATGTACACCGTAGGTGTGGGAACCAACGGCGAGGCTCCATACCCTTATATGACCCCTTTCGGCAGGCGGACAACTATGATGCCGGTTGAAATAGATGAAAATCTGCTAAGACAGATGGCCGAAGTTACAGGCGGGCAATATTTCAGGGCTACTGATAATAAGAAACTTCAACAGATTTATTCTGAAATTGATAAATTGGAAAAAACAAGAGTGGAAGTGCAAAGTTACAGGCAGGCAAAAGAATTGTATTATATATGGGCTCTCATAGGTTTTGTTCTTTTGTTTGCAGAATTAATTATTTCTAAAATTTATTTAAAGAGAATTCCTTAATTATGTTCAAATTTGGAAGACCCGATTATTTATATCTCATAATATTGCTTCCTTTTATGCTGGCTTTTTATTTCTGGTCGCATAAAAAGCTTGAAGATGCATACAAAAAATTTGCCAATGAAAAATTGCATAAAATTTTATCTCCAATGCGCAGCAAGGCAATGCCCATTGTTAAGTTCATGGTTTTCCTTTTTGCATTCTATCTTGTAATTCTTGCTTTGGCAAAACCACAGGTAGGCACTAAGATTGAAGATGTTAAACAAATGGGTATTGATGTAGTAATAGTGCTTGATGTATCTTTAAGTATGCAGGCGGATGATATCAAACCAAGCAGGCTTGAAAAAGCTAAACATGAAATAGGGAAATTGATTGAAAAGCTTCAAGGGGATAAAATTGGTTTAGTAATCTTTTCCGGTGAAGCTTATGTGCAATTTCCATTAACATCCGATTATGCAGCGGCAAATATGCTCTTAAACGCAGTTGATGTTTCCTCTGTACCGCAGCAGGGCACCTCTATTGCTTCTGCAATTGAAATGGGGGTAAATTCTTTTAAAGAAGAAGACCAGATGAAAAGAGCCATGATTATTTTTTCCGACGGAGAGGATCATGAAGGGGAAATTGATAAGGTGCTTGACGAAGCTTCATCAAAAAATATTTCGGTTTACACAATCGGACTTGGTACAACTGCAGGTTCTCCTATTCCTATATACAACGAAAGCGGCAAATCTCTTGGATATAAAACAGATAAAGATGCCAATGTTGTTATTACAAAATTAGATGAAGGCACTTTGAAGGATATAGCTTCAAAAGGGACAGGCAAATATTTCCATGGTTCAAGCGGTGAAGGGGAAATAGACGATATTTATAAAGATCTCTCTAATTTTGAACAGACAGAATATGGATCACGAAAAGTTACAGAGTATGAAGACAGATTCTATTTTTTCCTTATTCCTGCGGTTATATTATTATTAGCGGAATTTTTTATACCTGCAAACAAATCTAAATTATTCGGAAAGTTTATTAAGGCAGAATAATAAATGGCAACAGTATTACACAAAAACATTTTTACCGGTTCAAGGGAGAAAATAATGCGCATCCGTTCTGTTAATTTCTCATCTGCATTTTTAGTTTTCTTATTTCTTCTATCTGCATCTGTTATGGCTCAAAGCCAGAGAAGTTTAATAAATGACGGTGTGGATTTATACAAAGATGGAAAGTATACAGAGTCCAGCCTGAATTTCAAAAAAGCTTTGGATAAAAATCAGGAACAGTTCGAAGGTAATTTTAATCTGGGCGATTCATTTTATAAACTGGGCAAATATGACCAGGCTGTCAGTTCATATAAAAATTCTCTCGGCTATACAGATGATCCTTTAAATAAATCAAAGGCATTTCATAACATCGGTAATTCCTATGTTAAGTCGCAAAAATACCAGGATGGAATAGAGGCATATAAAAACGCATTAAAATTAAATCCGAAAGATGTGGATACGAAATATAATTTATCTTATGCACTTGATAAGCTTCAGCAGCAGAAGAATCAGCAGAATCAAAAGAACAATCAGAATAAAGACCAGAATAAAGATCAGAACAAGGATCAGAATAAACAGGATAACAAACAGAATCAGCAAAATAATGATAATAAGCAGAACCAGCAGCAGCAACCGCCCCCAAAAAATCAGGTTTCAAAGAATGAAGCGGAACGAATATTAGCTGCTCAGAGGAATAAGGAAGACGAAGCCCAGAAAAAAATGAGACAAAAGAAAGGGAGCAACGTCAAAAAAGAAAAGGATTGGTAGAAAAGAAAAAATCGGATAAATTTCATATATGAAAAAAAGATTACTACAATTAATTGCTATTCTACTTGCCGGAGGAATTCAGGTTTGCGCCCAGCAATTCAGCGTTTCTGCTGATAGAACCGTTGTGGGGCAGAATGAAAGATTTCAGGTGTATTTTACAATGTCTAATGCAGACCTGAATAAGATTTCAAACTTCAAAGCCCCTGATTTCCGCGGGCTGCATGTTTTATCCGGGCCTAATCAATCTACAAGTATGCAGATTATCAACGGTAAAACGGATTCGCAGTTACAGCTATCATACCTTGTTTATGCCTCCGAAGTCGGAGAAATTACTTTAGGTTCAGCTTCCATAAATTATAATGGAAAGACTTATACAACACAGCCGGTTAAAATAAAAGTTGAAAAAGCCAGCCCTCAGGTACAGCAGCAAAATCAGGGTAATTCTTCAGCCTCGGTGGAAAAGGAATTGGCAAAAGGAATTTTTATTGCTGCAGAAGCGGATAGAAAAAGTGTTACTGTGGGGCAGCAGGTTTTAGTAACGTATAAATTATATACTAAGTATGATGTATCCGGCCTTGAAGCAAGCAAACTTCCTGTTTATCAGGGATGCTGGACGGAAGAAGTTGACGTAAAGAATATTATGTTTGAATATGCAATGCATAACAATGAAAGATTTAGAGTAGCAGTTATAAAAAAGGCTGCTTTGTTTCCTACAAAGACAGGCACCTTAAGTGTAACACCGTTTGAGTTAAAAGTACCTGTGCAGATAAAAAAGAAGAAAAACGGGAACGATATATTTGATGATTTCTTCAATGATCCGTTTTTTGGTACAACTGAAACAATTCAGTACAATATAAAATCTAATGCTTTACAGATAAACGTAACTCCTTTGCCGCAGCAGGGAGCGCCTGCATCATTTAACGGGGCTGTAGGATCGTTTACTCTGAATTCAGAGCTGGATAAAAAAGATTTAAAGACTAATGAAAGTGCAACATTAAGAGTTACAATTTCCGGCTCCGGAAATATAAAACTTCTTACTCCGCCCGAGCTTAAAGCACCCGGCAGTTTTGAAAAATATGAGCCGAAAGTGGTTGAGAATATTGTCCGCTCAGGTTCCATATCGGGGCAGAAAATAATAGATTATCTTGTTATACCGCGTGCACCCGGCGATTTTGAAATTCCCCCTATGGAATTTTCTTATTACAACGACAGGGAAAGAAGATATGTTACTTTAAAAACCCCGCTCTATAATTTACATGTTGAAAAAGGGGAAGGATATGTTGAAAATAGCGGCGGTGTAACTTCAAAGGAAACAGTACAACTTCTTAATGAAGATATACGTTATATTAAATCGTCCAATTTTAGTATGGAAAAAAGAAGCAGTTCATCTGCAATCAAATGGTGGTTCTGGACTGGTATATTATTATCGTTAATCTGTTTTGCTTCGGTACTTGTATTCAGCAAAAGGAGAGAAAAGCTTCAGAGCGATGTAAGGCTTCTCCGTTTCAAAAAAGCAGAAAAGATGGCAGTTAAAAAACTTGAACTTGCTAAAGAAGCTCTTGCCAAAAATAATGTAGCGGGATTTTATGAAGAAACTTCTAAAGCACTATTCGGTTATCTTGAAGATAAATTAAGCATTGAAAAATCTAATTTTACTCTGGATCTTGTATTGAAGGAATTAAACAGGCTTGAAGTTAGAGCAGAGCTGATAAGTAAAGTTAAAGAACTTGCAGAGTTGTGTGAATTTGCCCGTTTTGCACCTCAGCAGGCGGGGGATAAAACCGGAACTGATATTTATAAAGAGGCAGTTACATTAATTACCGCGCTTGAAAATTCATTTGATTTGAGGAAGAAAAAATGAAATTGAGTATTAAATTTTCTTTGTTTCTGATTTTTCAGATTCTGCTTTTCTCAAACTTACCTGCCCAGATTCCTGAAGAGGCAATGAACCGCGGCAATGATTTCTATCAGAAAAATAATTATACCGAAGCCGAAAAAACATATAAAGAACTTGTAGATAACGGATATGAAAGCCCGGTGCTGTATTACAACCTTGGTAATGCTGAATATAAACTCGGCAATCTTGGTTACGCAATTTACTATTATGAAAAGGCATTAAAACTTTCACCAAATGATGAAGATATAATACAGAATATAAAAATTGCCAACCTGCATACGGTAGATAAGATAAATGAAGTTCCGAAATTATTCATTACAAGATGGTGGAATAATATAGTAGTATTTCTAAGCGTAAATGCATGGTCCTTTATCCTGCTGCTTGTATTTGCACTCTTTCTTTTTTATCTGTGGCTTTATCTGCGTACAAAG
>TBL_comb47_HYPODRAFT_10000485_pt1 | contig 53193 bp, 49 predicted proteins | sample TroBogypolimnion_40_FD_10682 | JGI IMG/M metagenome (IMG submission 10682)
GTTTATCAGGGTATCATTTCTCGTTGACGGCAAACTATACGGCACCTCTTTGCTCGCGTTGGGCAAACATCAGCCTGACCCGCCAATGGATATCCTTGAAGATTTTGTTTTTCTGGCTTCTTCTGCTATACAGCGCCGGCGCATGGATGCCAGTCTCCGCAGAAGTGAAGCAAACCTGAAGGCCATCACGGAGCATGCGGCTGATATCATATTGAACCTTGATGAAGAAGGAACCATCCTGTTTACTAACCGGGTAATGTCAGGCTATGAAAAGAAGGATATGATCGGCCGTAATTTTTGTGAATGGACCTTACCTGAATATCATGAATTAATGACAGAATCGCTGAATTGTGTCTTTTCAAAAGCTATACCTCAAACCTATGAATCAAGGGCTATTGGCATTGATCACGAGATACGCTGGTATTTATCACGTATCTCGCCAGTTTATGAAGATGGGAAGGTTAAGAATGCCATATTAAGTATTACCGATATCACCGAAAAAAAGATGGAGGAAAGGGCGCTTCGGGTGAGTGAGGAAAATTACAGGGTGATTGCGCAGTCCACATTCGATGTCATATTCATCATTGACCGGTTTGGGAAACAACTTTTCTTTAACAAGAGTGTCGAAAAGGTATTGGGATATAAGATTGAAGAGTTGGTTGGCCGGTCATTCACTGATTTTTTACCCGAACGTTGTGTTGCTGAATACCATTTCCAACTTGGTAATATATTCTTGTATAAGGAGAAATGCAGGTTTGTTACCTTAATGATGCACAAGGACGGACATCTGGTTGATGTCGAAATCAATATAAAGTTAGTAAAACTTAAAGGAGAGTATGTCGGGCAGGGGTCCATCCGAGATATTACCGCAAGGAAGCGTGCAGAAGAGGAATTTAAGAACGGCAATGAGCGTAAACAAGCTTTATTGGAAGCTATTCCGGATTTGAGGTTGGTGCTTGATTCCGACTGCAAAATCGTTGAATTGCATTCAGAACGTAATGATTTGTTGCCAAATGATCCGGAGACTTATTTAGGCAAACCGGTCAAAGATGTATTACCTCATGAATTAGCAGCATTAACCCAGGTGAAGGTGGAGAATGTGTTATCAACCGGAAAAGCTGATTATTCGACCTCTAAAATTCAACTTAGAGGGGTAATGAAGCACTATGAATCAAGATATATCCCTTGTGGTATTGGCGAGGTATTGTTGATGATACGTGATATTACAGATCAGAAACATTTGGAAGAAGACTTGCAAATTGCAAAAGAGAGTTACCAGGATGTGTTCAACTCTGTTTCTGAGGCTATTTATTTGCTGGATGAATCTGGCGTATTCATCGACGTAAATAAAAGCGCCGAGAAGATGTACCTTCGGGACAAGCAGGAATTTATTGGAAAGACCCCTGAAGCATTTGCTGCACCAGGCCTTAACAACATGGATGAAATCCGGGAAATGATGAATACTGTAACCCGGACTGGTGTTTCAGTGTGTTTTGATTTTTGGGCTGAACGTAAAGACGGAAAAGTATTCCTTAAAGAGGTGATTGTAAATAAAGGCAGATATTTTGGTCAAAATGTATTAATTGCCACTTCCCGCGATATTACGGATAAGAAGCAGGCCGAAGAACTTATAAAGTTAAAGAACGAGGAACTCATCACGATTAACTCAGAGAAAGATAAATTCTTTTCTATCATCGCCCATGACCTTAAGAGCCCGTTTAACAGTTTTCTTGGGTTAACGCAATTACTGGCAGAAGATTTGCCCAATCTATCGTTGACAGAGATTCAAACAATGGCAATGAGTTTGAGTAAATCGGCAGACAGCCTTTATGAATTGCTCGAAAACTTGTTGGAGTGGTCGCGACTTCAAAGGGGAATGACAAGCTTTGCTCCAAAGAAACTCCAGCTAATTCAGAAGACTAACCATATCATCCGCTTACATATAGATTCAGCAAACAAAAAGAATCTGGAGATTGACTTTAATATTCCTGAAGATTTGCATGTTTTTGCCGATGAGTACATGTTTGCATCAATCGTTCGAAATTTAACTTCCAATTCTATAAAATTTACACCTAAAGGAGGGAAGATTATCCTCTCAGCAAAACCTGTTGAGAATGATTTCGTGGAATTTGCCATACAAGATAATGGTATCGGCATGGATAGCGATTTGACAGATAAAATCTTCTGCGTTGATAAGATTAAAAACCGGCAAGGTACAGAGGGCGAACCAAGTACCGGCCTTGGATTAATCCTTTGCAAGGAATTTGTTGAAAAACACGGAGGCAGGATTTGGGCTGAAAGTGAAGTTGGTCATGGAAGTACGTTTTATTTTACAATTCCTTCAGAAAATTCATTAGGAAAGGGGAAAGAGGAATAAGGAAAATTGCTGGACTTTCTTCTTAATTGCCATTTTCCTCATTCCTTATTCCTCTTTCCTGATTTCTAATCCGAATCGGATACATCATCATCATCCTTATTTCTACCATATCGGTCAGGGACGAAAGTCTGGTCAGAGATTGGCGGACGGATATAGGCCGGATTTGCTTTTCTTGGAAGCAGTACAATGGGGTCAGCCGGGACATGTTCATATGGAATCAGGCTCAGGAGGTGACTTATGCAATTCAGACGCGCCAGTTTTTGATTATCAGCAGGTACCACATACCACGGGGAAAGTTTCAGATCAGTATATTTAAACATTTCATCTTTGGCTTTGGAGTATTCTACCCACTTCTCGCGTGATACCACATCCATGGGACTTAGCTTCCATGATTTCGTCGGGTCGTTTAAACGTTCCTGAAAACGGATTTCCTGTTCTTCATCGGAAACAGAGAACCAGTATTTGATTAGGATGATTCCTGAACGTATCAGCATTTGTTCGAATTCAGGGCAGCTTCTGAAGAACTCCTGGTATTGGTCTTCGGTACAAAATCCCATGACATGCTCTACACCGGCACGGTTATACCAACTTCGATCGAACAAAACGATTTCGCCACCTACCGGCAGGTGTTTAACGTATCGTTGAAAGTACCATTCCGATTTCTCCTTTTCAGTGGGAGTACCCAGTGCTGCTATCCGGCAGATACGTGGATTGAGGGGACCGGTGATTCGCTTGATGACTCCTCCTTTACCGGCAGCATCACGGCCTTCGAACAATACAACCACCTTCAGCTGCTTATATTTGACCCATTCCTGAAGTTTGATCAGCTCAATATCCAGTTTGCGAAGTTCTTTATTGTATCTTTTATTGCTGATCAGAAGATGGTCTTTCTTCTCAGGTTCAACATGTTTAGGGTCTTTCCCTTCATGTTTTGAATGTTTCTTTTCGTGATCTTTACTCATGATACTAAGATTTTATTAATGAGTATTATTGAAGTTGAAAATTACGAAACATCCGGCAGTAAATCAACTATATTTTTCAGGGGATGAGCGCAGGTCACTATCGGCTTTCATCAAATGCTTTTATCTTGGCAATTACTTGTTGTTCGGCCTGATCATACATATTACGAAAGAATTCATCGTTAAAATTCATGGTGCGCTCTTCAAAGGGCATTTCCGAGATCCTATCGAATAGCCTTTCCTTTGCTACTTTCAGGTCTTTTCCATAAATGTGAAATGAGTCGGCCTGCCAGTTCAAACGGCCCAATTTAACTGTACGTCCTGTCTTTTCGGCTACTCCAGCAGCAATCACTTCTTTGTTGAACTGAATGAATCCAAACATATTCATAAAATTGGCTCCCCAGGCATCATTACTTCTGAAACGGATGTTGCAGTTTAGCCAATAGATTCCTTCCTCATCTTCCAGAATTCGGTACCACAAAGATTGAAGACATGGAGGATCATAGCAGTCGCAATCAATATTCGGCATCCAGGTAATCATTTGTGCCTGACGGGTAAAGGGTTGTTTGGAGAGTTTGTCGATGACCGATTTTACCTGATCGACTTTGAAAGGCCCTGTTTCCTGTGATTTCCCATCAACAAGTTCTTTCCAGACTCCATAATTCTGCAGGCGTCCGTGATAAGTATATTCCCAGCGTGTATCACCTTCGACATTCATATTCTTAGTCCAGTGGTCCTTGTAGCCCTTCAGTTCCAGAACATACTCCTTAAGGTCGTCAATTCCTCCGGGGAAAGCCATGTGGATCATCGGGTCGGTTTCAGGCTCTTCGATGGTGATATTCATCGTGCAATCCATGCTTTCAGGATCTTCAGGTTTGTCGTACTGGGTTTTAAAACGGGTACCCTGTTCATAGACAGCGGTTAATGCTGCTTCATAAGCTTCGGCCAGAGTTTTACGGGTAATAGAAATTACTGGAATATTCTTCATGATTAATTGGTTTTTAGTCAGGTTTTAAAGCTAGACAATATCAAATGGTAATTGACAAGTTCGTGTTTGATTTTCTGAACAATCTATCAACAAAGCTAGCTTAATTTAAAATGGTATAAATTTATTAATGCTTACCTTTGCAGCCAAATTAGTTTTGAATTGGAGCGTAAGGATTTTAGGAATTTGTTCAGAAAGCATGACCTGATAGATGAATTGTGTCAAATGCTGAATATCCCGGGTGAAAAGATTCACCTGAAGGGGATTGTTGGCTCATCACGAAGTATTCTTACCTGCCTGCTTTCAGAAGAAATACAAAGGACTTTCGTTATATGCCTGAACGACAAGGAAGAAGCTGCCTATTTTTACGACGACCTGAATACTCTGACGTCTGATGTACCAGTACTGTTTTTCCCATCGTCCTACAAACGGTCGGCACATTACGAAACCATTGAGCAGGAAAACATTATCCTGAGAACCGAAGTCCTCAACCGTCTTAAAAAGGAAACCCAACTGCTCATCGTAACCTATCCTGAAGCATTGAACGAAAAGGTGATTTCGGGTGAAGGTCTTGCCTCGCATACGTTTCAGGTGTCGAAAGGCGATAAGCTGTCAATTGAATTTGTGAATGAGGTACTTTTTGAATACGGTTTCGAAAGAGTTGAGTTTGTTTACGAACCCGGCCAGTATTCCATCCGTGGAGGTATCGTTGATGTATACTCCTATTCAAGTGAAGACCCTTACCGCCTGGACTTTTTTGGTGATGAGGTAGATTCGATCCGTAGTTTTGATCTTGATAACCAGATTTCAAAGGAATCACTTAGCCGTATAAGTATCATTCCCAACATTCAGGATGACCTGCAAAATGTGGAGCGCATCAGCTTTATGGATTTTATTCCTGATGGCACTTTGCTTTTTTTAAATGATATCCAACTGATAGTGGATCAGATGGAATATAATTTTACTCAGACAATCGAAAAGGTTGAAACGGAAGAAGAACGGAAGAAATGGTTCTCCAGACTTCTTTCAGGAGAAGTATTTTCGAAAGAGATTAAGCGTTTTACCTGTGCTGAATTTGGACAGAAACACTTTTTCAGGAATTCAAAAGTTGTTGTATTTCAGACTAATCCTCAGCCTGTTTTCAATAAGAACTTCGATTTGCTTGCCCAGAACCTGATCGACAATCAGAACTATGGCTTTACCAATTATATTTTATCAACCAGTGTTTCTCAGACCGATCGTCTGAAAGCAATTTTTGAGGATAAGGAATTGAAGGTCAGTTTCCGTCCGGTCAATTTTACCCTACATGAGGGATTTATTGACCATGACCGGAAGATCTGCTGTTACACTGATCACCAGATATTCGAACGATATCACCGCTTTGAAATTAAAACCCGCAAGGCCGAACGCGACAGCATCACTTTTAAGGAGCTGAATAAACTTCATCAGGGCGATTATGTCGTTCATGTCGATCATGGCATCGGTAAATTCGCCGGACTGGTAAAAACCGAGGTGGACGGCAAGCTTCAGGAAGCAATCCGCCTGACATATAAAGATAACGATGTTTTGCTGGTGAGCATTCACAATCTTCACCGCATTTCGAAATACAAGGGTAAGGATGGCACCGAACCTAACATCAGCAAACTGGGTAGCGGAGCCTGGCAAAAGCTGAAGGACCGTACCAAGCTGAAGGTGAAGGATATTGCCAAAGAACTGATTGAATTGTATGCACAGCGTCTTCAGGAAAGTGGCTTTGCCTTTTCTCCCGATTCGTATCTTCAGACTGAGCTGGAAGCCTCATTTATTTATGAGGATACACCTGATCAGGTGAAATCGACCATCGATGTGAAGGAAGATATGGAAAAGGAAATTCCAATGGACCGGTTGGTTTGTGGGGATGTGGGTTTCGGGAAGACTGAAATTGCGATTAGGGCTGCTTTTAAAGCGGTAGCCGACAGCAAACAGGTGGCTGTTCTTGTTCCCACAACGTTGCTCGCGCTTCAGCATTTCAAGACCTTTACTGGCCGTTTAAGTGATTTTCCGGCACGGGTTGAATACATTAGTCGTTTACGAAAAGCAGCCGATGTAAAACAGGTTTTGGAGGATACTAAGGCTGGGAAAGTTGACATCCTGATTGGCACTCATAAGCTTGTTGGCAAAGGAGTGATTTTTAAAGATCTTGGCTTGCTGATAGTGGATGAAGAACAGAAATTTGGTGTTTCGGTGAAGGAAAAACTAAAACAGCTGAAGGTAAATGTGGATACGCTCACCCTCACTGCCACGCCTATTCCACGTACGCTCCAGTTTTCGATGATGGGCGCGCGTGACCTGTCGGTTATTATGACTCCACCGCCCAATCGTTATCCAATTTCTACGGAGCTGCACGGTTTTAATGAAGATATAATCCGTGAAGCCATTCAGTACGAGATGGCACGCAACGGGCAGGTGTTTTTTATCCATAACCGTGTTTCAAATATCTATGAGGTGGAAGCCGTTATCCGGAAGATAGTTCCGGGAGTACGGACGGTAGTAGGGCATGGTCAGATGGAAGGCGAGAAGCTCGAGAAGGTCATGATGGATTTTATCAATGGTGAATTCGATGTGCTGGTAGCGACAACAATAATCGAGTCGGGACTGGATATACCTAATGCAAATACAATCATCATCAATCATGCAGAGAACTTCGGGCTAAGTGATCTTCACCAGTTACGCGGCAGAGTCGGGCGTTCAAATAAAAAGGCGTTTTGTTATCTTCTGGCACCACCGCTTTCAACTCTGACCACCGAAGCCCGCCGGCGTTTGCGAGCAATCGAAGAGTTTTCAGAGCTAGGAAGCGGATTTAATATTGCCATGCAGGATTTGGATATCCGAGGTGCCGGAAATCTCTTAGGCGCCGAACAGAGTGGTTTTATTGCCGATATTGGATTTGAAACCTATCATCGTATCCTAAATGAAGCCATTCAGGAGTTGAAACAGACCGAGTTTAAGGAAATCTTTAAAGACGAAAAAGCAGATTCATCACAGGCATTCCTGAATGTTAAATTTGGAAGTGACTGCCAGATAGATACCGACTTACAACTGCTATTCCCGGATAAATACATCCAGAGTACCTCCGAACGAATGCTGCTTTACCGTGAACTCGATAACCAGGAAAATGAAGAAGGATTAGTCCTTTTCGAGGCAGGACTGGCCGATCGTTTTGGTAAATTACCAAATGAAAGTATAGAATTGATTGAAGTGGTACGATTACGTTGGGTGGCTATTCAGCTGGGAATGGAAAAGATTATCCTGAAGAATAAGAAAATGATCTGCCAGTTTATTTCTGATCCGCAATCAACGTTTTACCAATCACCGGTATTCGTTAAGATACTTCATTATGTGCAAACCCATCCTCAAACCTGTCGCATGAAGGAAGGCAACAACCGGCTTTCACTGACTTTCGAGAAAGTGAAAAGTGTCAAACAGGCTAAGGTTGTACTTGAGGGAGTGGTTGAGGAATAATGAAGTTTGCTATATTTTAGTCGAATTAACAAGATTTTTCTTCTTCAGGAAGTGACTGATAATAAATAGTACTCCAACAACCACAAAAGGGAAAGTAATCATTAGTACGACTCCCAGACTGGCGCCCACAGAGAAATGGTTCCTGTTATGATTGAGCATAAAGATAAAAGGACTCAGTCCAAGTCCAATGATTGTAAATGCAATTCCACCGTATAATTCCCATTTCCAGGCAATAATTAAAACAGCTAGCAAAACAAAAGAGGGAATCAGATGCATTAGAAAATCTCCAAGTTGCTGCCATACGGATAGTCCAGGAGCAAAAGCATCGAGTGCGAACATACTAACAAATAGAATAGCCAGGATGCAAATGATCCGTGGCAACCAATAAATCAGACTGATCGAAGTTTTCATATTAACTGAGATTTGGTCCTACTCTTTTGGCTTTTCGGGAACGCCCCCGCCACAACCCAAGCGGGCAGGCCGTTTTTTTAGTGGGCTCTGGTCTCCACTTTATACCTATTTAGTTGCAATAATTTATAAAAGTTCATTGGTCAAAAAGTATTTCTATAAGGAATTCTTTCAAAAAGGTTATGATTAACCCAATTGATTCATCCGAAGAAAAGTCTTTTGTAAATCTTCCGGCCCTGCTTTTATCATCGCATCGCTAAACCCAAAGGTTAATTCGGTTTTTCCCTGAGCAAGCTGTTCAAATACAGCCTGGATGAAATCACTAACAGGTGGTGCATAGTCATGCCGGCCTTTCCCTCCCAGATCAGTGTTCAAAGCCGGTGGAATCATTTCAATGATCTCAATGTTCCTGGCTTTCAAAAGCTGCCGTAACGAAAGGGTGAATGAATGCAGAAATGCCTTGGTTGCACAATAGACTGGCATTTTGACCATTGGGACAAAAGCGAGCCCTGAGGTAACATTGATGATTGTATCCAGCGATTTCAACTGAATAAAGAGCGAAGCCAGATGAAGTGGTGCCTCAATATTGATATCGATCTCTTCCTTTGCCCGATCATAGAAGCTATCGTCTGACAGTGATACGGACTGTTGAATGCCGGCATTGTTCACAAGCACATTTAAATCGGTATGATTTACCGAAATCCATTCAAAAAGTTCCTCCCGTTCCTCACGAAGGGATAAATCACAGTTATAGGCAATAACTTTGGGAAACCGGGCTTCTATCTCTTTTAGAAGAGATTCTCGTCTTCCGCAAATGATTACCGTATTATTTTCCTGTATAAATCTTTTGGTAAGACCAAGGCCAATACCTGAAGCTCCACCAGTAATTAAAATCTTGTTGTTTGAAAGTTTCATCTTATCTGCAAATGTTAATCTATCTGTAACTTATTTTCCTTTTTGTTTCCAACCTCTTCTTATTATCGCTTTCCCAGTATTTCCTGATCCAGTTTCCGTGCATGTCATATTTATAGTAGATATCCTGAATCTGATTTTTCCCTTTTTCCTGCAATTCCATCAGAAAGTCTACCGAATAATGATTGAGCAATCCTTTGCTGTTATAAAAATAATCAATTACGGTCTTAAATCCTGAAGCCTGGTCTTTTCTTTCAGATCGGATTAGCTTCCCTGACGAATCGTAATAAAGATTGCAATTTTCTCCACTGTCGGCTTCACCATTCCCGTTGACCTGATTACGCGTAAATGCAATGAGTTTACCATCCTTGTATTCTGCATTCTGTTCAGTCTGATAAACTTCCAGTTTGGATTCTTTTGCATTATATGCCATGAAATTTACTTTTTCTATTCGTCCCTGAGGATCAAGTAAATTCTCCACTTCTGTATAATCTCCTTCATGTCCGTTAAGATTATCTGCGATTATTTCCCGTTGTGTAACCCTGTTTCCTTTGGTGTTGTTTTGGTAGACAAATTCAGCGGTCACTTTTCCCTGAAAAGTATTTGTTCGTTTCAAAAGTTTCGAATTCTGATCAAACAGATAAGTATATTTCCAGCCAGAATAGTATTTTGGATGATAAATACCACTAAATAATCGGGCTTTACTGACTTCCCTTCCATATCTTATTTCTACCACTTTCTCAATATTGCCATTGAAATCAGCGACCTTTGGGAATAGTTGACCAAAAGTCACAAAGGGCAGAAGCAGTAGAATATGTACAAGAAAATTCTTCATGGATTTTCAACGGCTTTATAACTCGTTTTCAATGACAACGTTCTCCGGGATTTTCATTCCGGATATAAATAGTAATCCGTTTGATCAACAGAGAACCGGTGTTAAAATACAACAATTTTTTGGGAATGAAATCATTCGGATATCTTAATTAAAATTTCCATTGCTTTTACTGCATCTTCCTTTTTTACAAACAGATGATCATGGTAAAATGCAGCAACCACATTGCAACTGATTCCTTCCCTGGCAAGTGCATTGGAGAAAAATGCAGTAAGTCCGATTGCTTCGAGCGATGAATGCACTGTGAGCGTAATCCATGCTGCGATAAAGGAATAATCAAGTTTTAGCCGATCTGCTGTTTCCTTTTTAAGAACAAGCGTTGTGCCTTCTGATTCCCGAAAAATCATTACTATTTCATTAGTGCTGATGGTTGAGATATCATTTTTAGTGCAAAACACATATTCTCCATCATGAAGTTGAGGATTCAATGATTTAAGTATAATATTAAGATTGGTTTCAGCAGTCATCTGGTTATTCTTTCAGGAAGAATATAGTAGCTGCAATCAGCCCTGCAGCAACAACGATCCAGCGAAGCATTTCGGGTTTAATCTTCCCAGCCAGTTGTCCTCCGATCAATCCTCCGGAGAGTGATCCAAAAATCATAACAAAAGCGACCATCCATTCAACTTTCCCTGAGAAGGCAAAATATATGGCAGCAGCCAAATTGACAGCAAAGCCCAGAGCCTGTTTCAGGAAATTTAGTTGGGTCATCGAATCATCGGTGACATAGCCCAATACAGCCATCAAGATTACCCCAAGTCCTGCTCCAAAATAGCCGCCATAAACTGCTGCCAGCAAAACCAGAGACAACATGAGAATTGGATTGTGCTTTTCGTTATGAGCATGACCAATGCGCGCAACCACCCAGTTTTTAATCTGTACCTGTGCAGCCAATAACAGAGTTGCCACTAATATCAGATATGGAATAAGGCTACGGAATGCGCTTTCGCTTGTATTTAGAATCAACAGACCCCCGGCAACTCCTCCGACTATAGCCACTGGAAGTAATTTTAATAAACGTTGGTATTGCGACTTGAAATCTTTCCGCTGTGACCACATGCCGCCAATTGTACCGGGTACTAAGGCAACGGTATTGGTAACGTTGGCTACAATCGGTGAGATACCGACTGCAAGTAAAACCGGAAAAGTAACCAGCGTTCCTCCACCGGCAAGGGCATTGATGAATCCTGCGGCTACTGCTGCAAGGAAAATCAGAACTTCGTTGAATAGCGACATTACAAATTCTTAAATGGAAGTGCAAAGATGAAAAAAGCAGCGGAGAATGACAAAACGCCTTTGAACTAATTAATATTTATAAACGGGTTTAGCTTCCGCTAACGGTACAGTTAGCAACTGATGTCGCTCCTACACCGGAAGTAGTCCCCGAAGGACACTTCATTCTCATCCCATAAACACAGTAATAACCGGCGTCGCAGGATGTACAGGAGGTTTGCCCAGCCGTGTTATTATACTGTCCAGCCGGACAAGGAGAACAATGATCAGCGCTGTCTTGGTAAGTTCCGACCGGGCATGGGACGCAACCACTGGACGGAGCGCCATTGGTTGTCGGGTAATTGCCGGAGGCACAGACATTTGCGCCACCTTTGGTTGGAAAACCTTCCGACACACAGTCGGCACCTTTACCGCCTAGGTGAAGCCAGCATTTTCCATATCCAGTTACGCCGACACTTCCCGATCCGCAAGTGCAGCTATTGTTATTCGTATAGCATGAAGCTGTCGCATCGCAATAAGGGGAAACTGGGGCTCCGCACTGGATATTATATCCAGTTGAGGGGACATTCGAACAACCATTACAATCAGTATCTGTAGGATGGCCGCTACATTGATTAACACAGCCCTGAGAGCCAGAAACACATTTGGCGTTATATCCGTTGCCACAAACCTTATAAGAAGCCTGTACAACGTAGGGGCCGCCGCAAGCATGAGAAGCGCATGTATAATAAGTATTATATCCCAGATTAGTTATGAGATCTAACTGACAGCTCCAGGGTCCGGCCCAGCTACTTGCTCCACATTGACCAACGCTATCGCACTGACAATCGGCGGGGCAATTGGCGTGGGTTTCGGTCCCGTTGCAGACTCCGTTGACACAGCTGGTATCGCCATTGCACATATTCTGTGTGACGACACCACTTGGTTTGTTTCCGAGGAACGCATTCCATTCGGTAGCAGTTTTTGTTGGGACAAAATAATCGTTGCTGGCGTGAGAGTTTACAACACAAGTGCTTACCGCACCAGTAAGGTTACTGAGATCGGTTATCATTTTAACAGCGCCATGGCTAGCTATCTGGTAATCTTGAAGTGTGCCACCAAAAACTAAGGCGGGGATAATAATTAAAAAAGCGAGTACCAATAAAATAACCAGCTTATAAGAATGCCAGGTTTTTTTCATATTTTTAAGAGTAAATCGATACATTTTTTTAAAATAAATTCTAATTAAATTATAGCGCTTATGACTAAATATGACAAATTTTTTTAGGCAAGAAAAAAGAGATACTCGAAAGCATCTCTTTGAAATATTGATAAATTTTCTATTTATCTTTTATGAGTCGAATACCTTGCCCTTCGTTAAGATAGCTTATGCCACCCGTTTTAAGGCCTAGTTCATAGAGCGTAGCACAGTCTGCACCTGGACCAAATAAAGAGCTTGACCAAAAGAAGGATATACTACCCAAATATTCAAACGTAAATTTGTTTGTTTCATCTATCAAACGAATTCGGCCATTTGGAAGAGCGGTGAATCCCGATGAATTAGTTACTAATGAAGAAGTAATTAACCAATGAGAAAGACCAATTTCTTGCATCTGTAATCCGGCCCTATAATCTCCACCAGAACCATCTTCAGGCCCCCCAAGAAAAACTAACAAATTTATCCACTCATCATAAGTTGGAACGTGATAACCCTTTATTAAGCCACGAGTATCAGTACCAACATAGAAGTTATACAAACCGCCGTAAACATCTCCAATTTTGGAATCATTATTGTACCAGCAATAAGCGCCGGTAGTTAATTTTCCCCAAGCGACTGGATCAGTGACATTTGCGATTTGATCCCCATTAGCAAACTTTGTAGTTTTCAAATTTTCCTGTAACCAAATTTGATTTCCAATTTTTACCTCGTGGTAAAGATTGCCGTCATAATCGGCAACAGCGAAAGTTTTAAACTTACTTTCAGCGCTGACAGTTTCGCCAGCCGAGTTAGAGGCTTTCATACGAAAGCCATAGGCGGTATTCAATTTCAGGTCGGATAGATCAAACGAAATTTTAATTGTATCGTTCAAATTTTTTCCTTCGAGCCCTAAAAACAAATTATAGCTTTTCCAGCTTGTGCTGGCTCCTTCCCGGTATTCAAAACTGGCTTTGGTGTCGCCCTGTTTTGGAACAAGATAGGAAGAAATTTTTGCAGTAGTTAAGGTAATATTTGTAGCCGGTTTGATAAGGACAACTGCCTTAATTGGGCTAGCACTAAAGTTAACAAAATTGCTGTAAGCGGTTCCGCTCTTGGTAGTAGCGTAAGCCCTAAAATAATATGCAGTTTTTAACTGCAGGTTTTCAATTTTAGCGCTATAGGCACTATTTTCGATAGTCGAAACGATGATATTGTCCCCGATTGTCGGATTAGTGTTGGTTGACCAACAAATACCGGCAGAGGTAATAGGATCGTCTCCATTAGAGATTACTTTAGCGTTAACTTCAACACTGTTGTAAGTTAATGGGTTAATGGAAACTACAGTCACGGTCGGAAGGTTTGGCTGAGGGAATTGAGGTTCTGGGGTTGGTTTTTTACAGGATGAGATAAAAACTGCAAGGATTACGACAATTAATGTTGCTTTCATTGGGCTATTTGTTGGGGTTGGTCGAATTACTTAACTTACTGAGAATGATAATCAAATATCGGAATAATTCTTTTATCTGGCGCGATTTATATCACTTAAAAATATGTTTGGCTAAATGTATTTCCTCAATCTGATTCAGTTCATACAAACATGAGGTATAAATTGTCTCAACCTGATTCACTTCATGCAAATAGGTGGTTCAAATGACCATTATTTTCCCAGTTGGCCCAAACATGAGGTATAAATTGTCTCAACCAGATTCAGTTCATGCAAATAGGTGGTTCTAATGACCTGGACTGAGCCTGATTGATGAGATTTCCATGTTTTGAAAATATTGAGTCACTTTAGGGCACAGAGATTAGCGCGCTCTTTTTCACTATCAGAACTTTGGAAGTCATCGGATCAAGAAACCCAAACAATTACTCCCACCTGAAATGCTCTACTTGGACGTTCAGCTTTCAGATTTTAAGCAAGGAGAGATTAAAACTCAAAACTTCTATAATCAGATAACAAATCAGGCAATAAGGATGATGTTAATTTATATCAACCAATCGGATTATGAATTTTTAAATCAGGTTCGATGTGTTTGAAATCATCTACATTTGCAGTTATTAGCTCCAATTCATAAACTATTGCTGTAGCCAGAATAATAGCGTCAGGAAGTTTTATTTTGTGTTGTTGCTTAATTGAAATAACCTTTGCTACGATTACATTATTTAGATCAATAACCGGAAAATGTTTAAGCAACTGCTCAATGGTCTGTTTTCTATACTGTTTTCAAATCTATATCCCAAAACTTCCATATATGTGATTACGGAAATAGATAGTTTATCCTCAGGTGAGGCAACTTTTTCAAATTCAAGCTTTCTTTTTGAAAGGTAGATCAGGATATTTGTGTCAACGAGCTTCCCATTCATTCCTGATGTTTTTTTGCCATTCCACAGGATTATCGACATCACGAAACATGCTATCAGGTTCAATAGCATTAAATAGTTTATTTAGTAAAGCAAATTGAGCTGAGTTATCTGAAATAGGAAAATCATCTTCAATTTTTTTTACAAAGGCCATTGATTTTAGCATCTTTGTCAATAGCCGCGCATTTTTCCTATTATCAACTGTAATCCTTATTGTGTTCATTATTCTTTAATTTCCTTCATCAAAGGTAAGGAAATTATATAAAGATTTCAACCTCAGGGGAAACCCATTAATCTAAAACTTTTTGCTCTGTTAATCCCAGTCAAAATGTTCCACCTTGCCATTCAGCTTCCATGTTTTCGGCAAGTTAGTTTCCATCCAGTCGAGCGGTTCTCCAACAGCGATTTCTGTTGAGGCCAACCGGAAACATTCCTTGATGATTGCCTTTTGTTCGGCCCCTGTAGCATCCGGTTGTGCCGAGATAAACAAAGGCGTACCACTTTTGGCAACCAGTTCCATCCATTGCTTGTTTTTTGCCCAGGGAACTTTTGTAGTCAATCCAACACAATCACAGTCGGTAGCATAAAATGTACCATGCTGAACGCCACGGAATGCCAGTGTATTGACTCCCATTTTGCGGGTCCGTTCCCATTCGTTGCCTGAGGTATCATCGCCAACACGGTTCAACTCGAATACTCCGGCAGAAAGATGACTGATTGTATTACAGCCGATGATATAGGTTTCTCCGGCAGATTCACGGATGGCCTGATACATATTATGAATGATTTCGGCATTTGTTTTCGAGTTATCGTGCATGCTCCAACCAGGTTCTGTCATCCGGTTGTCTTTCATCATCTCAAAACCCCATTTCCCCAGGATGTCGAAGGTTGTGAAGTCGAACTTTACCATCTCGTAGGTCCATTCCTTGTAAAGTTTGAAATAGCTTTTTATACGTTCCAGGTTTTCTGGAATGGTAGGGTCGAGAACCGGGTTATTTTCTACACGCCCCTTGATCAGTGGTAACATCAGTGATTTGGGATCATTCTCGTTTCCACAGAGCGGTCGGGTCCAAATACCTGGGCGCATGCCCGTCTCCCTGATCTTTTCTGCCAGATGACCCATGTCGCTGAAATTCTCGTCATGGGTTTTCATGTCATTACCCCAGCACACATCATTGGGAGAGAAGGAAGGACCTTGAAACCAACCGGCATCAATTACCGAAAATGGCCGATTCTCCAATCCGTCAGCCATTGGAGCCATCATTTTCGTAAGTTCCAGAATGAGTTTCTCCGAATTGTTTCCATAGGTAAAATACCAGTCATTGATTCCGTATACCGGATGTTTTGGCATTCTGACTTTGTCGCACATCACCTTGGTAAACCTTCTGGTGGTTTGAAAAGGCGATTCCCCCGTATTGCTTTTGATGGTAACAATTTCAGCAGCTTTCAGTTTCCGACCTCCCAGTTGAACGCCGTTCCCGCCTGAACGGGTATCCATCGTCAGGTTGAGTTCATCTTTTCCCACCTGCCAGGAACAGAATGAAGCAGTTCCTGTTTTCACTCCAAACCCATTGGTTTCCGAACCTGAATGTTCCATAAAATACCAGGGAAGCAGTTCTGTATCCTGTGACTTGTGCCACGACACATCACCATAGGTACGTTCCCAATGATCGTTCAGAATCATGGAATCAGCACTTGCAGGAATTTTCCAGCTTAAAGTTACTGAACTTAGTTTTACCCCTGGAGCCTGTATTTCGGCGATCAGGCTGTGACCGGTTTCACTTAGTCTAACTATCAGTTCGCGATAAGACCATTCTTTCTGATCCTTACCTGTGAGAGTAACAGTTTGATCATTTATGATTGCCTTCACTTCATCGGGAAAGTTGATGACACTCTTTTTTGATGTTGTGCTGAAAGCCATTAAGGTGTCGCTTACAAATAGCGCTGCAAGTGATATTCCCGAGGTACGGATAAAATTCCTTCGTTTCATGGGTGTTGGTTCTTAGGTTGTATTCTTGGTTATTATTTCTCATTCAAATCTACTCAGAGGTATCTGAATTTCAATATACCTGTTATTCCTTATTCTCATGATCAGCCGCATAATCCTGACAGGCTGTAATATCTTCTTCAGTCAACTGAGGAAATTCAGCGATGATATCTTTACTTTCCATTCCGGTAGACAACCATCCAAGTACATCATACACTGATATTTTGGTATCTCTCACACACGGTTTCCCGGATCGTTTATCAGGATTATTCCTTATAATATTTTTATAATCAGTCATAGCTATTCTTATTACAAAAGTAATCTTTATTGACCCATGAAAATGATTCCAAGCCCAAACAACACGGTGAAAAGTAAGGTTGCCAATGATAGTTTCTTTAAGAACGGATCGAATTGGCGGGATTCTTTTATTTGGTTAATCTGCATCAAATCATGAATAAACAATGGAAAGGCAATAACGAAAAGCCACTGGGTCAATGTCTTCTGATGGATTAGCGTATAGATTACCGCACTTAGCATCCCCATTAAAATCAGCAAGGTATGATAGATTTTACTCCTGGCGTTTCCCATTCGAACCACAATGGTATTCTTCCCCGAATTGCGGTCATTCTTAATGTCCCTCATGTTGTTCAGGTTCAGGACACCTGTACTGAAAAGCCCTATGCTTATGGCTGGCAGGAATAATGAAGCGTTTATCTGATGTGTATTCAGGTAATAGGTTCCAACCACGGGAAGGATTCCAAAGAAAAGAAATACTGCCAGGTCACCAAAACCGGCATATCCATAAGGATTACTTCCTGCTGTATAACGATAAGCAGCGATAAGTGCAACAATTCCGAAGACCAGAAAGAGCAGAAAAACAGACAGTTCCAGACCTTTTGTTCCCTCTGCAACCAGCCATATTCCCGTTGCCAGGCTTAGAATTGTTAATACAATCATTCCCGCTTTCATTTCCCGCGGACTTATTTCTCCGCTTTGTACCGTTCTCTTGGGGCCTACCCGATGATGATTATCGGTTCCCTTCTGCGAGTCACCGTAATCATTGGCAAAATTCGAGAAGATCTGTATAAACAAGGCCGTTACAATAGCAAGCACGGTTACTTTAGTATTGAAGCCATGATCAAAATAGGCCAGTGCTGCCCCCATCAGTATGCCCGACAAGGCCAGGGGCAATGTCCTCAATCGTGCTGCTTTTATCCAACTTTTTAATGATGCCATTATAAATTATCGATATTAAGGGAATTTAGGGTACTTTTTAAAGTCTGGCTTGCGCTTTTCAAGGAATGCATTCTTCCCCTCCTGTGCCTCTTCTGTTAGGTAATACAATAGGGTGGCATTCCCTGCAAACTCCTGGATACCAATCTGTCCGTCGAGTTCGGCATTCAGTCCAAGTTTAAGCATTCGCAGAGCCAACGGGCTGTGTTCCTGCATTTTCTGTCCCCAGGCGACCACTTCGTCTTCCAACTGATCGAACGGGACCACCTTGTTGACCAATCCCATCTCCAAAGCCTCTGCTGCCGAATACTGCCTGCACATGAACCATATTTCGCGGGCTTTCTTCTGACCAACAATACTGGCCAGGTAGGAAGAACCCAGTCCGGCATCAAAACTCCCGACCTTAGGCCCGGTTTGTCCGAAGATGGCATTCTCACTGGCAATCGTAATATCACAAACCACATGAAGCACATGACCTCCGCCAATGGCATACCCGTTTACCATCGCAATGACTGGCTTTGGCATCGAACGGATCTGTTTCTGAACCTCAAGGATGTTGAGCCGCGGGATGCCATCTTTATCAATATAGCCACCTTTCCCTTTTACTGTTTGATCGCCGCCTGCACAAAAGGCTTTGTCCCCTGCTCCGGTCAATACAACCACATTGATGCGTTGATCTTCACGGCAAATCTTTAGTGCATCCGATATCTCGTTCACCGTTGTAGGCCTGAAGGCGTTACGATAGCGTTCCCGATTAATGGTGATTTTCCCTATCCCGTCGAAATAATCGAAGAAAATATCTTCGTATTCCCTTATGGTCTGCCATTGTCTGTTTGTGCTCATGGTATGATGCTTTTAGTTTATTTTCATCTGTTTATATTTTTAAACACATAGGACACATAGTTTAAAATATTCTAAGTTCCAAAGCCTCAGCGGTTTTCTTAATTCTTGATGCAAGTCCTCAAGGTTACTAAGGTTGGGTGACTGGGATTAATAGAGTTACTAAGGTTATGTTTTGATTCAGTGTATGATTCGGGAACCCTTACCTTAGTAACCTTAGTAACCGGTATCACCCACTGAGCCTCCAACCTTAGTAACCTTAGTTGTCTGTTCGTGCTCATGGCATATTATTTTTCATTAGTTATTTCAAGTCTCTTGGGAATCCAGATCAAAGAATCAATTGCTTCCCGAGAGGGGAAAAGAAGTATATTTTCTATTTCATCAATTACTTCCATACCCATTTCAGTCCTGATCAAATCATAAAAGGATTCTCTCTCCATTTCTTTTATCGGATAATAAAAACCGAACTTGAGCATTTTCTGAATACTCCAAGCAGGAACCTCAATTTTCTTTTTGCTTAAGTTGATTTTAGCCACAAGTCCATCCAAATTGCTTCCATCATGTAAGTCCGATGCCAGTCCAATTAGAAAGACCTGTTCAAATCGATAAAGTGGTATAATTTTCATTAGTTTGATTTTATGGTCCAGCTAATACAATTCAAGGCTCCTCCATGCTTTACAATTCCTTCCATGTTAACTTGGGCAATTCTGTTATTCTTTGCATAATCTGGAAAGTAAATCTTCATTTTATCTAAGGCCTGCTCATCCTCGTCAATATTAAATGTAGGCAATAGTATTACGTCTTTGGTTTGCAAGAAATTTATATAGGCCCAGTTATTCTTATTTCTCTTCTTCACAATATATCTTAAATATTCCCATTTCAAACCATGTTCTTTTAATCGTTTTTCTAGACTTGGCAGCTTTTCTATCTCATTGATTAAAACGGTTTTTTCATCAATAAACCTTAACATTCCATCTGAATGGCCATAAATTTCTTTCGTCCACCATGGAATAAGAACAACATGATCAACTTCAAACAACTCTCCCAACTGCTTGATCAATTTTGTTTTGTCATAACAAAATTTGTTCTCATTGACAATTTTATCAGTAAGAATAACACAATCTTTTGATTTCACTACATTTCCGCCATCAAGAATAATCTCTGTTTTAGTGGTTTCCCGTTTGAGCCAATCACATACAATGTCAGGATAAGTTTTTTCATCCCTATATCCTTTTCGTGTTCCTTGTAGATAATCGGGATCATATCGGTACTCAATGAATTTGTCTTTCGAAACCTGAATGGGCATGTAATCTCTTGCCCAAATATCTTTCGTTTTTTCAAGAAAGTCGTAATCTAATTTATACGAATCCAGAATATTGGTAATCTGGGTGCAGGTTTCAGTAAATCTCAAATCTGATCTGAGTCGTTCTGAAAAGTAAATTTTATTTGTTTGGCTGTCAGGAATCATTATCCCCAGATATTATTTTGCTCAGTTTCAGAATAACCCTGTATTTTCATGGCTTCTATTATTCTTGTCTTGTCTGCATGTTTTTGTTTTGGCATGACCAGAAATCGGTAATTTTTATTCCACATTTCAGGATCTTTCTCTGGATTCAATCCAATTCTTGGAGCTTGAATAGGTTTTTCAATTTCAAACAGACCATCTTTGGCACGAATAAGACAAAAAAACATTTCAGGTTTGTAAATACTTGATAAATTACTGAATATCTCCAAGATACAATTCAGAGGGCCATAGCAATATTTAATATCTTTATCACTGACCTTGCATATTGCTCTAATCAAAATTCCTCCGTAAGATTCACCATCGCCAAAGGTTAAATCAATTCCTGATCCATGAAAGTACCACTTGCCTTTCTGTTTCTGCAATTCATTGCCGTGGATGTATGGATCATTGTGAGATTTACCATTTTTATAATAAAACTCTATTTCTGTTATTCGATATAAAGCTTCTTCAACCTTCAAAACCCAATGATTAAGTAAATCGTTCGCAATCCGTTGAAAATCTAAATCAATTCTATCTTCTGTAATTGAGAAATCAATTTCCATATTTAGTCTTTTTAGGTTTTACAAATTGGAAGAGCTCCCTAAACATCCTGATATTCACCTCCGAATCCGTAAAGACCTCCAGTAGGGCAGCCTGTCGTTGTTCCGGCGAATAAAATTTACCCAGTGCCTGTGAGAGTTCATTCTCGTTTTCGGCCTTCAGATAATCCAGACCAAAAGCCAGTGCCAATCCTTCGGCCTTTCGGGCGTTTTCAGTTAAGAAATGTTCAGCGTATGCAGGTGAATCAGATGGTCCCTTGATCATCCCGAATATGTTTCCGCCACCGTTATGAATCACGATGATCCGCAGGTTGGCGCCAATGTATTTATTCCACAGGGCATTCGAATCATAGAAGAATGACAAATCGCCAAGGATAATGGTATTCAGCTGATCAGACTGGCTGGCAAACCCAACTGCAGTCGACAAACAACCGTCGATTCCTGCGGTGCCACGGTTACTGAAGTAGGATGCACCTTCAACACACTGGTGAATCAACGCATACCTAACCGGTGAACTGTTGCCCAGATGAACTGCCGAGTTCGCGGGTATGCTTTGCCCGATCCGCTCAAAGGCTTTCAGATCACAGAATTCTATATTCCCCACAAATTCGTCGCGAAGCTGATTCACTCTTGCTTCTTTACTTTTCAATCGCTGCAAATAGTTCTTGTCACCCGGTTGAACTTTCTCTGAAAGTGACTCAAAAAGAGTCCCTGCATCAGTCTTTATCACCTTGGTCAGCGACTGGTAGGTGTCAAAATGTTCACCTCCAGGACTAATATGCCAGTGTTGTGCAGGCTTGTTTTTCCGCAGAAACTGCCTGAGTGACTTGGAAACCAATTGCCCCCCAAAAGTGATCAGCAAATCAGGCTGGTAATCCAAAGGCGATTCTTCCAGGATAGAAGCCATTAGTGCATCAAGACTACCCACAAACTTTGGATCACGTAGATTCGACAGATGTTCATGCATTACTACAGCCCCTGATTTTTCAACCAGTGTGGCAAGAGCCCTTTCCAGTTCTGTATTGGGATTTAGCTGACCGGCCAGAATCAATATCTTTTGCGAGTGACTGATCGTTTCAGCCAAAGAAGCAATCTCTTTTTCGCTCAGGCTGTCTGAACTTCCGGCGAGTTCTATGACTCTTACTTCGGGAAGTTCTGCTTCGACCAATTGATGCAAAGGCTCCTCCAAAGGTATGTTAATATGTAAGGGACCCGGTGTTCCCGAAACGGCAAGATTGAGGCACTCATTGATCTGCCGGGCGGCGAACCATAGATCCTTTTCCGATTCGCCCAGGGGAAGACTCACTCCCTTTTTGGTGAAATTCTGATAGATGTTTTCCTGACGGATACATTGGCTCTCGGCCTGGTCGATCCAGTAATCAGGACGGTCAGCAGTGAGCACAATCAGGGGGATATTTTGGTAGAAGGCTTCAGCCACTGCAGGTGCATAATTTAGCGTAGCTGTACCTGAAGTACAGACAATCGCCACCGGTTTCTGCTTTGCCAGTGACAGGCCTAATGCAAAATATGCCGCACTTCGCTCATCCACAATGGTACGGCAACTGAAAGCCTCAATGCCTGAAAAGGTATTGATCATTGGCGAATTACGACTTCCCGGAGAAATGACAAGATCGGTAATTCCCTTTTTCAGGAGCAGTGCAGCTAATTGTTGAACCTGTTTTTTTGTGGATATCATTCGGTTGTATTATTTATTACTGACAACAAGGTCCTGGCCTTCTGATTGGTCTCTTCCCATTCCTTTTCAGGAACCGACCGGGCCGTGATTCCACCTCCGGCATAAAGAACATACTCATCGGGCGTAATTTCCATCGAACGCAGATTCACATAAAGCGATACCTGCTTGTTCAGCCTCCACAGGCCCAGGTATCCCGTGTAATATTTACGTTCATGACCTTCATTATTCAGAATATATTCAGCTGCAAGATCTTTTGGCAATCCACAGACTGCAGGTGTAGGATGCAGATTGGCTATAAAGTTACCCAGACAGTCTGCAATTTTATTCACCGGGAAGAAGAATGAAGTCTTCAAATGAGCCACTTTACCACTTTCCATGGTTTCAGGCCCCCTGGTCTTGTACTGGTGGATATCAAAATTAAAGAACACGTCGAGCATATACCTTGAAACAAAGGCCTGTTCTTCAATATCCTTCGTGCTCCAGTAATATTCTTCCGCATCCGGGTTTCGTACCTGCGTTCCGGCAAGGGATACTGTCTCGAAGTTCTCACCATCCGACTGAATCAAAACCTCTGGGGTTGCCCCCATCCATATTCCGGCAACAGGTAGATTCACCAGAAAGGTAAACGCGTTGGGAGTCTGATCCTGAAGCTGTAGAAAGGTGGTCCCAATCGAAATATCTGTTCTTCTTACGGGTATCCTGCGGGAGATAATCACCTTTGAAAGCGCACCTTCCCGAATGTCTTCAACGGTTTTTCCGATCAGTTCCAGGTAATCTTCTTTCGATTGTACTTTGCAGGCTTCCTTCTCCTGAACAGCCTCAAATGGGATGAAGCTTTCGATATCCAGTTGATCATCCCCGTGAAAATCTTCCAGATAAACCTGAGGCTTGAGTAAAATCACAGGACTCTGATCCGTGATGCGGAAGGGCGCAAAAACAAAGCCAGCCTCCCCGTTTAGCTGATCAAACCCATCGAAAAACTGCACATCCGACGCATTGCCAACCAGCAGTCCCATGCGTGAATCCTTAGGGAAAAACCACGCCGCAAAGGCAATATGTCTTTCGAGTAACTGATCGAGAATAGCCGCGATCTTGGTCTTATTTTTCATTCCTTTTTACAATCATGTTCGTCACTCTACCCGTTGAGATCAGTTTACCCGATTCGCTCCGGATTTCAACATTCCACACGTGGGTCTGAAAGCCGGCGTGAACAATGTCGGCACGTGCATAGACCGATCCCTCGGCAACACTCCCGGTATGATTGGCGCTCACCTGCATCCCCAGAATATCAAATTCCTGATTATTAACCATTAACATCGACCCCAGTCCGGCGACAGTCTCGGCCATCACCAGGTTAGCCCCTCCGTGAAGAAACCCGCCAGGGCGAAACGTGCGCTGGTCAACAGGCATAGAGGCTTCAACCCAACCCTCGCCAATGGCCGTAAAACGAATCCCGAGATGGTCGATCATCGTATCTTTCACATACTGATTGATTAACTCCATTGGAGTTTGGATGGTAAGCTTTGGAAATGTCATGTAACTGAATTTAAAAGCGTGAAATTAGAAAAATGCAGCGAAGCGGCCAATTATTATTGAGAAATTGAACAATCCAACGAAAGAGTCCGTCGTGAACGCCGGTGTTTTAACAAATTATTAATGGAGATGTTTTTATTTGAAGCTAATTCTCTCGCAGCAATAATAAAATACATATTTGTCTTTTATTATTGAGGGGATCAATCAAAATCCGGTTTCCATTGTTTTAATACATAGAAATAAATAATTCAATTTATGAAAAACATCGTATGCCCCATATCCGATCAGAAAGTGAATGAGCAGGTTACACGCTTTAATGCCCTGTTTGCCATCATTACCGTAGTCCTTGCATTTGTTTTAAACTCAGTGTTCCTGTTTGTATTCCTGATGGCCGATTTCTTTATCAGGGGCTTTACCTTCCTAAAATTCAGCCCCATCAGTTATGCCAGTCATTCGCTGAACAATTCCCTGAATTTTCCAGTCCGAATGATTGATAAGGCGCCCAAAATTTTTGCGGCCCGACTGGGGTTTATCATGTCAGCTTTGATAGGCGTGCTGTTTATGCTCCATTTTACATTGACATCCATGATTGTTGCCGGATTGCTAACATTCTTTGCCGGGCTTGAGTTTTTCTTCGCCATCTGCATTGGCTGCATGATCTATAGCTACCTGGTGCTTCCATTCTATAAAAAATAAGTCTGGCCTTCCAGACCAGGATCCGTATTTTTCCTGGAATTGTTTGCCGTCATTAATGTCTGGCAATAAAGTGAATCAGCCTTACATTCAAATTATTTTGGAACTGAACTTTCCGTTCTGAAGGTTTCGATCGTACCTAAGATCGGGTACCCTCCGGGTATTAAAGGAGAGGGTACAAAGTGTCACCTTGAGTATACCTTGAGTATACCTTGTGTATACCTTGTGTGTACCTTATGTGTTCACAAATAAATAAGGTACACTTATGGTATACTTATTTTATACTAAAATTATACTCAAAAGGGCAAGGGAACATAGCCCGTTTACAGCGTTGTCAAGGCACATTGCTTTCCCCATTCACCCTGATTATCGTATCTGCCCGCTTGCCGCCTGATTCTCTTTATCGGGAAGGGAAATCCCGAAAATCATTGTTCTTTTGGCCCATAATTGTGTCTGCTCCGATCAGTCAAATTAAACACAAAGACACGAAGCCGCTAAGGTTTAAATTTTATAAGATAAAGATATTTAACGTTTTGCATTACATCGTGACTTCGTGTCTTTGTGTTTAACGTCTATTAACGGGTTCTTGGAGTGGACTCAATTGAAAAAATATTTCTGAAGGGTGAAAAAATGCCTGAATTCATTTGGAGAATATAAAAACTATGATTTGCTTTGTAACCTAAAGGTTATATAAAGATGACTAAGGGTTATAAAAAGATAGCCTGGGGTTATATATTTCAAGTTCAAGCTTACATTAAAAATGCAGATTATGGAAACTTCACTAATCGAAAGGCTGGAAAAAACGAGGTACGATCTTCTGAAATGGCTGACCATTGGCTGGGCCATCTGGTTTGGAACAATTATTTTAAAAGATCAGATCAAGGATCCCATCCTGATTGGGTTTGTTTCAGGAGCATGGCTGTTGGGTTGGATTATTTTCATTATCAATTTGATTAAATATCTGAAATTGAAACGGGAATTAGGTTGGGACAAAAAAGTGGAGAAAGCTTTGAATGATGAACTGCATCAGCTAAACACGCATAAGTCATTCTTCATTGGTTATATGGTAGTTATTGGAATTGCTGCTGTTTTATACGGAATTTCGAATTTCATACTACTACCGGCGATGTTAGTCACTGAAATAATCCTGTACTTCGGAGTGTTGTCGGCATTGATTTCAGGATTAATCTATAACAGGGATTAATCAATTAATAAGATCAAGAGTACATTAAATATAAGACTATGGAAACTTCAATGATCGAACAACTGGACAAAGCAAGGTATAATCTTCTGAAATGGCTGACCATTGGGTGGGGTATATGGTTTGGATCGTATATTTTAGGGGATTTGATCCATTATGAAGTAATCCTAATAGACCTATTCAGTTCTTTAGTTGGGCTAACCGGATTTGTTTTTTTTATAGTAAACCTTCAGAGGTATATACGATTGTCATCCAAAGTAAAGTATAGCTGCTTAAATGGTGCCTTGAATAATGAAATGCATCTGCTTTACAAATACAAATCTGCATATATCGGGTTTAAGGTGCTTTTAGCAACAATTGTTTTGTTTTTTATCCTTTCGCTTTTCAATCAGATTCCTGCAAAGGCCGTCTGTGAAATTACCATCTACTGTGGTGTATTGTCTTCTTTAATAGCTGGATTAATATACAATCGCGACTAATGGAAAATCAGGAATTAATTAACCAGATTAAGGTTCAGCGGGCCATGAAAAACATTACCCAGGAGGAACTGGCCAGTCACATTGGGGTGACACGAAAGACGATCAACACCATTGAAACGGGTAAATTTGTGCCTTCCACTATCCTGGCCATCAAACTGGCAAGGTTTTTCGATATTAAGGTTGAAGAGTTGTTTACACTGATTGAAAAATAGAAACTTTCATGACAATCCTAATTTGACACACAGGAGAATGATTATAAACAAATGAAAAATAACCACATAGACACATAGAGCACATAGAAATATTTAAAGTGATATTTAAACTATGTGCCCTATGTGTCTATGTGGTTAAAAATATAAACAGATGAAAATCAACATTATGGAAGATCCTAAAAGTTCGAAGAGCATTGCGCCGGTACTGACATTGATGGTTTTGGCTCCGCTTCTGACCGAAGTATTACCTGGAGCTACACGGTTTAGTTCGATGTTTGTGTTCCCGGTTGAATTTATGGTATGGGGCGGGGGAGCCCTTCTGATCCGTTATGCCTTCAGAAAATGGAACCTGGGTTGGTTGAACCTGTTGTTCATGGCTCTTGCCTTATCCATTGCCGAGGAATTTCTGATTCAGCAAACCTCGCTTGCCCCGATGGTAATTCAGATAAAGGGGGGAGAGTATGCACGCGCTTTTGGGGTGAACTACGTTTATCTGATTTGGGCGCTGATTTATGAGAGCGTGTTTGTGGTGTTTCTACCGATCTGGCTGACGGAATTGATTTTTCCTGAACGAAGGGAAGAGCTTTGGATTGGGAAACGGGGAGTGATCACGATCAGCCTGTTGTTTTTGCTGGGTAGTTTCATGGCCTGGTTTTCCTGGACCCAGATCGCCAGACCGAAGGTGTTTCATGTTTCGGCTTATAATCCTCCCCTGGTGATGGTATTGATTGCTGTTGTGCTGATAGGAGCCTTATTGTACGCCTCATTGGGCGCTTCACGGAATAAACTGACACGAATTGCACGGCCTTTAAATCCGCCACCTTCATGGATACTTGCAACGACTGGCTTCATTTGGGCAGTCCTTTTGTATGGAATAGTGGTACTTGCATTTGATCTTTTACCAACCTTCCCTCCGGCAATTGCCATTGGGACCGGAATTGTTCTGGCATCGGTACCAATATATTTGATTCCACGGTGGACAAGGAATGCCCAATGGGATCACAATCGCATTTATGCCTTGATTTTTGGAACAGTACTTGGATCGATGTTGGTTGGGTTTATTGGATATATGGATACTGTGAACATAGACCTTTATTTCAAGATCCTGGTCAATATAATTGCTGTGGTATTGATGATATTGCTTGGGGTGAAGGTAAAGTTGCGATAGCTTTGACTCTGTGTTTTAATCTATTAGGAAGGCTTGATGAATCTGGTCCGGTTTTTATTCCACCAGTCTTTCTTTACTTCAACTGCAAGTTCATCCACTTCAATTTGACTGGCTTTAGATTTTGCTGTTGCTTCCCTATAGGTCAGGAAGTCGATAAGTCTTTGCAAGCCTTGTGTGTCGACATCTGAAGGGACCCTTATTATTATTTCGTCTTTTGTTCTTTCTATTTGCATCGCATTTCATCTTAAGTCCTTCAAAAATACGAAAAAATCATTGAATGAGTTTATGCCCTATTATAGGTTTTTTTATTTCATGAAGGATCATACTGTTACAAAACCATAAAAAATTGGTTGCAATTCAAATAAGCTGCTAATTTTGCAGTTCAAATTTTGAATTCATCCATGCTGAAACTACGGTTTAACACAAAGAAATACGAAGCCAACGAATACCTGGTTTTGTTGTATAGGTTTTTGATTCTGATGGCTTTTTATTCGTTGTGCCGCATCTTATTCTATGCGTTTAATCCGGCATCATTTCCCAAGGTCACTTTCCAATCGTTCCTGATCATTATGAGAGGTGGTCTGATGTTTGATATCAGCGCTTTGCTTTATTTGAATGCCTTGTATTCGATACTATTCCTCCTCCCTTTTCAATTTAAATTCGACAAATGGTATCAGCAGATGCTAAAGTGGCTGTTTATGATCAGCAATGGGCTTGGTATTGCATTAAACCTGATTGATATTATCTATTACCGTTATATCCTGAAACGAACTACGGCCAGTGTAGTTGATATTGTTGCTTTCGATGCTGACAATACCAAGCTTATCAGACGTTTCTTTTATGATTTCTGGTATATCCCGACCATGCTGATCCTTCTGCTGGTTATCCTTTCGGTTTTATATTCTCTGCTTAAACCTAAACCTTTTCGATTCAGGAAACCGTTTGTATACTCCCTTTCGGGCATCCCTGTACTCGCTCTCTTTGCAACCTTGTCTGTCATCGGAATGCGCGGAGGCTGGCGTCACAGTACAAGGCCTATCAACATGAACAATGCGGGAGCTTTCGTTAATGCTCCCGAAGAGATGGCCCTTGTTCAGAATACTCCCTTTTGCCTCTTTCGTACCTGGGGAAAGAAAGCCTTTGTACATAAGACATTTTTCGCTTCAGAAGAAGAACTGAACAAGATTTATAATCCGGTTCATGTTCCTGATTCAATTGGAACTCCACGCAAAGATAATGTCGTGGTCATCATCCTGGAGAGTTTCAGCAAGGCCTTTGTGGGTTCGTTGAATCCTCAGTATCCTGATCCGCGCGACCGGAGCTATACGCCCTTTCTGGATTCACTGATTCATGAGGGTCTGATTTTCAACAATGCTTTTGCCAACGGACGTAAGTCGATTGATGCCATTCCATCGGTCACCTCAAGCATTCCTGCCCTGGTACTCCCTTACGTGATTTCAGAGCGATCGGGAAACAAGATAAACAGTCTGGCCAGCTTACTGGGAGTGCAGGGCTATCAGACCGCTTTTTTCCATGGAGCGCCCAACGGTTCGATGGGATTTGATGCCTTTACCAAAATTGCCGGGTTTCAGAATTATTACGGGCGGAATGAATACGGGAATGAGGCTGATTTCGACGGTATCTGGGGCATTTGGGACGAACCATTCCTTCAGTTTTTTGCCCACGGAATGGACAAGATGAAGGAGCCCTTCTATACAACTCTTTTTTCGGTTTCATCGCACCATCCGTATGAAGTTCCTGAGAAGTACAAGGGGGTATTTCCGGAAGGAAGAAATCCAATTGATAAATGTATTCATTATACCGATCATTCGCTTCAAAAGTTTTTCGATACCGCACGTAAGATGCCCTGGTTTAAAAATACCATTTTTGTGATCACGGCTGATCATTCGGTCGACTCGGATATCAAGGAATATTACACCTCGGTGAATAGGTTTGCCATTCCGATCTTGTTTTTCAAGGGCGACGGTAGCATGAAGGGGGTGGACAGCGGATTGGCCGAGCAAATCGACATCATGCCTACCATTCTGAGTTACCTGAACTATCCGTATCCGTATGTCGCCTTCGGAACCAATCTGTTTGATCCTGCAAAAAGAAGGTTCGCGATTAACTTCATCGAAGAGTCGTACCAGTTTTTAAGTGGCGATTACGCATTGTACATGACTGACGATAAACTGAATGCCATTTATAACCGCAAAGATGATCCTGAACTATCGAAGAACCTGATAGGTAAAATTGATTTAATTCAGGAACAGCAATTGATGAAGGCCATCATTCAGCAATTCAATAACCGGATGGCGGAAAACCGCATGGTGGTTGGAAAATAATGGGGAGATTGGTTGTCAATGATAGTCATAAATGGTCTTAGAATATCGATGGTTGTTACTGTCTTGATTGTTATCATTGTTTTCATAGTTGGTAATGATAGATATTGGTTGCTGGTTACTAAATCCTTGAGAAGGTCAGTCAAATAGGTTTCAAATTGATTTTGCAAATTATATTGAGAAGAGAGTAACCATAAGAGAAAAAGGAGTATATTTATCAATTGAATACTTAACTCAGTAAATTATGAAAAAACTATTACTTGTTGTAATCCTGTTTACAACTATTCTGTCTGTAAAACAGGCAAGTGCTTCGTCTTATTCAGTTAATGAGCAAGCCATTGATCAGCTATTTGTGAATGCAGTTGAAACGAGCATGGTTTCAGCAAATGCAACAGATCTTAGCTCTCTTGCAACTAATGTTCCTACGATCGCTATGGCCCCGCAGAAAGATGCCGTAGTAGCCATCGTACTCGATTTCTTTTTAGGTGGTTTGGGTATTCACCGTTTTTACCTTGGAACTGAAACACTTACGGGAATAGGTTATATCTTAACTTGTGGTGGTATTTTTGGTATTGTTCCGTTGGTTGACTTTGTTGTGTTGATCATCGATAATAAGGATATCAGCAAATACGTCAACAATCCAAAGTTCTTTATGTGGAATTAGTAATTCAGGATAATGTAAACGAGGTGTCTGTTTAATAAAAAAACAGACACCTTTTTTTTAGGACTATATGAAACAAATCTTTCAGGGAATCTTTCTGTTTTTGGGCTTTCTATTCATTAATGTAACCTTGCATGCACAGCAGGGAGGTTATATTTCATTGAAACAGCAGACAGAGATTCTTGAAAACAAGAAGAAGATATCAAACGAGGTTGATTTGTTTTATGACAATAACAAGCAGATCATCACCAAATATTATCATGCTGCAAAGGAGTTTATTCTGATTACAAACTCGTTGGGTGAAATCAAAACGTATTATCCTGCCAGTAACGAAGTAGACTATAAGCAAATCGGTGAATTATCCTCAAAAAGGAATCTCATTTACTATTTTGCCAATAACCTGACCAATGATTTGGGGTTGGTGGATGAGGGATTTAACCTGACTTCGAATACCTACGAAAACCAGTTTTATGTGACCCTATGGAAGGCTCCGTCCTTTTTGACAGGCATCGAAACGGTGAAGATGGTTTTCGAGAATGGACTACCTGTCTATTCAGAATATCAGGCCAGTAAGAAAAAAATCATCAAGAAAACCTATTACACCAATTACAAGGATTTCACACAATTCAGGCTTCCCCTGAAAATTATTGAGATTAGTTATCTGCCTTCGGGAGATTCAATCATAAACAGAACCCTTTTTTCGAATATTAAGGTATCTTCATCACCTGATGGCAAGTATTTTAATTTCAAAATTCCTGATGATGCAAAGCCTGTCGTTACCGCTAAAGGTAAGTAGTATTGGACTGCTTCTATTCTTCTTCTCACTGGGGAGTTTTGCGCAGCATATAGATTTGAATGCTGATTTGCTGCTCGCTGATTCGGTTACCCAACAAAAGGTTCACCATTCGGAGAAACGACCTTACATCTATAAAAATCAACCAAAGACGTTTAGAAATTGTAACCCGGTAAGCTTAATCTACGGGGGGACCTTATATGTATACCAGAATTTTGTATCCCAGCATTTTTCTGCTGATTGCCTATATGAACCTGGATGTTCTGATTTCAGCAGGCAAGCTGTAAAAGAATATGGACTGATCAAGGGTGGATTGCTGTCGTTTGACCGCTTAAGCCGATGCAACCGGATAGCTGCAACAGATCTTGATCCCGGGATGATAAATAAGAAAACGCATAAGTTTAGCGACTCCATAAAAAGATATCAATGAAGTGCATCCCTCTGGCGGTTTTCATTTTAACGATGCAATTGGGATTTTGTCAGCATAAAGGTGAGCTCCAATTTGTTGAACATCTGGTCAATAAAGGATATTACCAGGAAGTTATTCGTTTGACTGACAAATCTTCATTCATTCAGGAGCAGGGCAGGCAGGATTCGTTAAACTACTACAGGGGGTGGGCTTTCTATTCACTTAAAAATCTGGAGCAGTCAACACTTTCGCTTTTGAATGTTGGGAAAGAGTCCCCATTCTATCTAAAGTCCAGGTTTTTCGCGGGATATAATCAAACCTTTCTAGGCAATTATGTTGAGGCAAGGAGTATCCTCAGTCAGATGAATATGAGGGATGAACCTAATTTGTCACTGGTAAATTTTGAGCTAAGCGGAATAGACATCCTGCAGGGAAACTGGCAAAAGGCAAAAGAACAACTGCAACAGGTAAATCCAAATGTTGCAACAATAAACCAGCAGGTTGCAGCATTGGGGCAGATTAATCAGGAACTTGAAACCCATCGGTCAAAGTCACCTTTACTGGCAGGAGTACTGTCGGGTATACTTCCCGGTTCTGGAAAGATCTATGCAGGGAAAACGGGAGCAGGGATTGCCTCCATGATTGCGAACATCGGATTTGGATTGATTACCTGGGAGAACTATCGCAAACAAGGGATTGGTAATGCGAAAACGATTTTCTTTGGGAGTATCTTTGCCGCCAATTATGTCTCAAATATATATGGATCAGTTATTTCAGTGAGAGTTATTGAAAACGAATACAGGGATGCCAAACACAATCAAATTCTATTTCAGCTTCATATTCCTCTGCGGAATTTTTTTGAGCAGTAGGGCTTCTGAACTGAAAGGAGATAGTTTATATGCTTCGGGTCAATACTTTGATGCTTCTATCGAGTATGAGCGTCTGATTTTCAATTCTGAAAGCCAGGCCAGTCAGTATTATTATAAATACAAGAAGGCTTTGTGTTATAAGAAATTAAAGGAATTTGAGCGGGCTACAGACGAACTTCAATCCATGTATTTTTCGAACGCAAACGATTCTTTGTTTCAGAGGGTTTGTTACGAGCAATCACTTTGTTTCTATTTGAATGGAGAACCTGCGAAAGCCTTATGGAAAATTGATGAGTATTTTCACCAGAGGGTTGATACGGTTTCTTACATGATCTTTATGCCGGTTAGGTTATTGTGTCTCAACGAGAACTTGCAGTGGGAGGAAGCAAAAGAATGTTTTATGAGTTTAATAAAGATGCAAAATTTTGCCCCTGAAAAAGAAGCTCAAATGGAGAAGGTTGTAAATAACCTTTATAACAAAAGAAGTCTTCCACACATTAGATCCATTAAGAAAGCGGAGAACCTGTCCCGCTTCTTTCCTGGTTCAGGACAAACTTATGCAGGAAAGACGGGTGAAGGAATAGTTAATTTCCTGATCAATGCTTCCATCCTTGCTTTCAGTGCCGATCAGGCGCTTAACGGTTATTATATTACAGGATACCTGGCCGGGTTGGGTTTTTTCAACAAGACTTACCAGGGGGGGATCAAAAGATCAGGAATATTGGCTTCTCAAAAAAATAAGGAACTCATTGTCAATTTCAACAGTGAGATAAATATTGCCATTCGTACTAATTTTAGATTTGATTAAATCTGTTCCCAACCATCCCTGTAATTGTGTCTGATCCATTCTTCTGCAGAAGCAAGTGCTGGAATGGTCTCAAATTTGGTATCGAACTTTGGATCGCCATTCACAACCTGAAATTTGTTGGAAGTGACTACCCTGATTGTTTCAGAAGCACCAATATTGGTGAACTGCATGTTTTTGCCATCCCATAACAATCGTTTATGCAAATCCTGAAGACGGACAGCCAATACTCCCATAACCACCATTTCATTGAATGGGCCTGAATAACTGAAGTTTGAGCCGGCTTCAACACGATTTGTTTTATTCTCTTTGGCTGCACGAATCCAGTCCTGTTCATGCCCATTGGTTGCTGCATTAAGGATTCGCCGTATTGTCTTTTCGGGTTCTTTGAAGTTTGCCATTTCCGAAGTTGGCAATAAGGTAGGATCAGAGGCTGAACTGCCGCAAATAATCTTTCCTTTCGTTCCATAGAAGATAACCCCCCCGCTTGTATTCCCCATGGGTTCTCCATCATTAAGTTCCTGGGGGCGCTCAGGCATTAAGCCACCATCATACCAGGTTACCTTAACTTCAGGCATGGCAACTTTCGGAAGGTTGTCGCGTCTTGGAAACCAATAGGTAATCTTTTCCGCATTGGGAGCCGATTCGTTATTGATCAGGGTAGAGGTGGCTTCAACAGCTGCAGGATAATGTAACATCAGGGCTTTAAAGACCGGATCGAGAATGTGACAGGCCATATCGCCAAGAGCGCCGGTTCCGAAGTCCCACCAGCCACGCCAGTTCCATGGAGTATATACCTCATGATATGGACGAAATTTCGCAGGTCCGATGAAAAGATCCCAGTTCAAAGTAGAAGGAATACGCATTTTGTCGGTTGGCCGTTCCAGTCCCTGTGGCCAGATAGGACGGTTGGTCCAGGCATCAACGGAGGTAATCTCACCAATAGTTCCGTCCCATATCCATTCACAGATCTTACGGATACCTTCTCCCGAATTGCCCTGGTTTCCCATTTGGGTGGCCACTCCATAACGGAGCGCCGTTTCAGTAAGGACCCGCGATTCGAATACTGAATGTGTCAATGGTTTCTGGAGGTATACATGGCGCCCGGCTTTCATGGCCATCAGTGCAGGCAAGGCATGAGAGTGGTCGGGAGTGGCAATCATTACGGCATCAATGTCTTTCTGTTTTGCAAACATCTCACGGTAATCCTGATATTTTGGTGCGGTAGGCCATTTACGGAAGGCATTTCGTCCGGCATATTTCCAGTCCACATCACACAAGGCTACGATATTCTCCGTATCCATATTCACCAGGTTGTTGAAGCCCATCCCACCAACCCCAATGCCCGCAATGTTCAGTTTATCGCTGGGAGCCTTATGTCCCATTCCTGCAATAACTTTTGACGGAAGAATGGTAATGGCCGTTGCAGCCAGGGTAGTTGTTCCCAGAAAATGACGGCGACTGATGTTCGAAGATTTGTTTTCCATGGCATTGGAGATTCTGAAAATAAGGGACAAAAAATACTGCTGTGAAAATAGGTATTCCAATCTGAATTCAAAAAGAAATTTAATGAATAACCAGAAGGAAATAAAAAAGGGTGAACTCTTTCGAATCCACCCTTTAAAATATCCATTAATTAAACACTTATGCAGGCATAGCTGGAAGACTCCAACCTTCGCGATAGGTATGTTTGATCAGTTCAGCAGCAAATTGAGTTGCAGGAACCGGATCAGTGTAACTTCTGTCAAATGTTGGGTTACCGTCAGTGATATTAAACTTATCTTCAACAACGATCTTGATTTGTTCGCTGTCAGTGATGTTGGTGAATTTCATGTTTGGCCCGTCCCACATCAATTCTTTGTTCAGGTTTTGCAAACGAACAGCCAATACTCCCATTACAACCATTTCGTTAAAAGGTCCGGCCATGCTGAAATCTGAAGCAGTCATTACACGGCTTGCAGGAGATTCTTTACATGCACGTACCCAATCCATTTCGTGACCACCATCCATCGCTTTTTCAATTCTTCTTCTGAATTTTGGAGCAACAGGTGTTTCAGCTTTTCCACCCGGGCGTAAAATCCATGGGTTAACGCCATAACAGCCACAAACTAAAATTCCTTTTGTTCCGTGAAATAATACGCAGCCACCTTCATCATTTGGATTTTTTCCAGCCGGCCAACCTTCGGGAAGCATAGGTTTGATACCACCATCGAACCAGGAAACTTCAACCTGAGGAAGCATTGCACCTTTTTTCGATCCTTTCCATGGGCGTTTTGGCACACGGGCAGGGAAGGTCAATTTTACCGATTGTGCTGTAGGAGCGCAATCCTGAAGAAGCAAGGTAGAATTACCTTGTGCTTTAATCGGGTAACTCAGTTCTAGTCCCATAAATACAGGATGTAAGATGTGGCAGGCCATATCGCCTAATGCACCTGTACCATAAGCCCACCAGCCGCGCCAGTTCCATGGGTGATAAACTTCATTGTAAGGACGCATTTTTGAAGGACCCGTAAATAAATCCCAGTTCAAGGTATCAGGAACCCATTGTCCTTGTTTTGGTGTGTTTAATCCCTGAGGCCAGATTGGACGGTCAGTAAATGCTTCTACTTTGGTTACTTCACCAATTTCGCCATTGGCAAGCCATTCGCAGGTTAAGCTAACACCTTCGCCTGATGAACCCTGGTTCCCCATTTGTGTGGCCACTTTTTGTTTGTCAGCCAGTTTGGTCAGCAAACGTGATTCATAAACAGTGTGAGTTAACGGTTTTTGACAATAAACGTGTTTCCCAAGAACCATCGCATTGGAAGCAGCAATAGCATGAGAGTGGTCGGCTGTAGCAATCACAACACCATCAATTGATTTTCCGAGTTCTTCATACATTTTCCGCCAGTCCCAATACTTCTTGGCTTTTGGGAAGTACTTGAAAGTCTTGTCAGCATATTTCCAGTCCACATCGCATAATCCAACGATGTTTTCTGACTCAAGATGCTTGAGGTTAGCGAAACCCATACCGCCAATACCAATACCGGCAATATTTAATTTGTCACTCGGAGCCTTGTGGCCCATACCGGAAACTACATTGCTGGGCAAAATAGTAATGGCAGCAGCAGCAGTCGCAGTAGTTGCAAGAAATGATCTTCTACTAGTCTTGTTTTCCATTAGTAAATAATTTAAATCGATTTAGGTATTTAATTGATGTGAATTTGATCAAAAAATCAGCTAAAGGTAAAATTATCTTCCTAAATCACCAAGCTTAAAGGGTCCATCTTTTAAAAAACTAATAACCTTTTGTAAAGTCAAAAGAAGTGTTTTGCAGACACTTCAGTACAAAGGCAAGTAAATGAACTTTCCCAAAGTTTTTTGAAGTGTTAAAAAACTTTGGGAAAGTTAAAAATTTGATTTGACTGGCGAACAATCGGCACTTATATTTGTCTATGTTTTTTAAGAATTCTAAATTAATAATTATAAAAAGTATGAAGACAATTAATGAAAAATTTCCTCAGTTCACCAAACAAGCGGTTGTAACTTTAGAAGCTGGCAAAGAGTTTGCAACGCTGACCAATTCAGACCTTGCAGGAAAATGGACTGTGTTTTTCTGGTGGCCACTCGATTTTACCTTTGTTTGCCCAACTGAAATCATATCGTTTAATGAGCACTTTGAAGAATTTGCCAAACGGAATGTCAATGTAATAGGTGCTTCCATAGATTCTGAGCATGTTCACCTGGCCTGGCGGAAAAGCCATCCCGGCTTAAAAGGATTGAAATTTCCCATGGTAGCTGACACCAGCAAATCACTTTCGGAAGAATTAGGCATTCTGGAAGCTGTAAACAAGATTGCATACCGTGCTACCTTTATTATCGATCCTGAAGGTACGATTCAGCATGTTTCAGTGAATGGTCTGAATGTTGGAAGAAATGTAACTGAGGTTATACGTATTGTCGATGCTTTACAGACCGGCGAATTAACCCCTTGTGACTGGGTTCCCGGCCAGGCAACTTTGTAATCATCTGAAAATAATCAATATAAAAAGGCTTTCCCATTGGACGGCCTTTTTTTTGATATTGATTTCATCATTTGGGGTGATTCTAAACCTAATCAGAATATTTGTGTTTAGGGTTCAGTGTAAATTAACAAAGCCGATATTTACTTAACTAAAAAACTAAACAGTATGGAAAGAAAAATTGGTAATCCTGCAGTTGTTGGCCTGGCAGGTTTTGGATTAACAACAATTTTACTTCAGTTTCATAACATCGGACTCATGGGTCTTGGGCCTGTCGTGGCAATGGGATTTATCTTTGGGGGACTGGCCCAGTTGATTGCAGGCTTTCAGGAACAGAAAACGGGAAATAACTTTGGTTACAGTGCCTTTGTAGCTTATGGTAGTTTCTGGATTGGGCTGGGGATTATTCTGATATTGAACTTTTATAAGGTTTATGAATCGAGTACTACTGATATAGGGTACTACCTGGTTGCCTGGACGCTTTATACTGCAATTATGTTTGTTGCGTCATTGAGAGTACACAAAGCCATGGCAGTTACCTTCGTGACCTTGTTACTTGGCTTCATTCTCCTGGATATTGGACATTTTGTTGATCCGATCTGGAACAAGGTAGCTGGATATGAACTTTTCATTTGCGCATTTGCAGCCTGGTATATGATGGCCGCAATTATTCTCAACGATGTTGCCGGCAAAACAGTTCTTTCATTTGGTACTCCGCTTATTAAATAGAAATTCGATGATAATCTAAATAAAAAGGTCAGCCAGTTGGCTGGCCTTTTCTTTGTTCTGCCTAATCCTGAAATAATATGCAAAAAGCGGAAGCCAGTTTCCTGATTTCCGCTTTTAAAAGCTTTTATATCAATATCTAAGGCTAATTACTGGAGTCGAACGAAGGTGTGGATTCTTCCTTTGAATCACCTCCTTCGCGTTCGCGTTCCACCTTGTAGTTGTTGATCTTATAACTCAATGTCAACATCACTACACGTGGCTCTCTCGTCATTAAAAAGGTTGATTTGAACCCATCTCCATACGATGTGCCTCCAAATCTTGCTGTTCCGAGAAGATCGCGTACACCGATAGAGGCTGACAGCTTCTTTTTCATGAAATCCTGACGGTACGACAAGTTGGTAAACATCATTCCCCTCTGATTACCCTGAGCTGAAACAGAAGGTCCACGGTAGAATGCAGTAAGTTGCATGCGGCTGTCTGGTGAAAACTTGACGGTTGCATTAAAGCGACCTGAATAATCGACGCTTTCTTTATCAATTGAAACGCCAAGTACCTGGCCACTTATTTTGTAGTCGTATAGGCTGAAACTGGTGTTTACCATCAACCATTTGGTGAAATCGACGTTCCCCATGATTTCTCCGCCCGTTGAATAGTCACGGTTAAGGTTGTCCATCGTCATATAGGATATGTCCCCGACTAGTTTCTGTACACGGGTCATCAGATTATTGGTCGTGCGGAAATATGTTTCAAATGAAAGAAAAGATTTACCGAAGTTTCGAATAAAGCTGAGTTCATACGAATCGGTGTATTCAGGTTTCAGAGCAGGATTCCCAATACGAATGGCATATTGGTTCATGTAACTTGGAAATGGATCAAGATCACGGCCATCGGGACGATTGATACGTCGGGAATAACTGGCCATCAGTTGATTTTTGTTGGGTAACTCATAGGAGAAATGGGTAGAGGGGAAGACATCGAACCGGTCGAGTTTGTAAGGTGTGGGGATTTTCGAATCCACAATGGAACGGTTGGTATATTCACCTCTGAGTCCAAGCATATACTGTAAAGATTTTAAGCTTCCCGAAAATGTTGAATAAATAGAGTGGATATCTTCCTTGTAATTCATCCCGCTACTATAAATGGGGTTATATACTCCAAAGTTTGTGAAGTTGAAATCCTCCGTCTCGCGTTCCATCCTGCTCTGAATTCCTGCTTCAAACTTCCTGCCTGACTCCAGCGGCAAGGTGTAATCCATTTTCATACGGTAATCTTTCGAATTACCGTTATCGTTGGTGACAACCTGAGAAATATAGGTTGAACTTTTATCATAGTTTGGATCCGAAAGATATTCATCGATTGTTTCATTCGACAGACTATTGCGTTCCCTGTAAGTGAAAGTTCCTTCGAGCTTATGCGTTCCTGAGTCATTAAACTTGCTCAGGAAACTGGCGTCAGTACTCACCGTATTGCCATGACGGGTGGAGTTGTCATCCTGAATTGAAAAGGTATCAACACTTGCCGGCAAAAAGGATTTATGCAGTTTTCCACCCCCACTTCCATCAAAATTGAATTTCCCAACTTGTGCCGAAATGGTAACTGAAGTTTTTTCAGTAAGGAAGTAATCGAACCCTCCTTTAATTTGTTGTCCGCCTCTGGTCTGATTTCTTCTTCCATTGGTAGTCAGGAAAGTAGTGTCTTTCTGATAGGTTTCGCGGGTCGATTTATTGGTGCCGAAATCGGTATTGTCGTTCCAGTTTGCTCCGAAAAAGATATTATATTTCTTTGTTTTATAATTCAGGGTCATGTCAGTTCCGTATTTTTGCCCGGTTCCCATATTTACATTGACAACCCCGTTTATCCCTGAAATAACATTCTTCTTCATGACAATATTAATTATGCCGGCAGAGCCGTCAGGATCATATTTTACTGAAGGGTTAGTAATGATTTCGATGTTCTGGATCACTGATGAAGGAATCTGTTTCAGCGCATCGCTTCCGGTCAATACGCTGGGCCTTCCGTCAATCAGCACGGTAAAGCTTGTCGAACCTCGCAAACTGACATTTCCATCGATATCAACTTCAACCGAAGGAGTGTTTTCAAGGGCTGTTACCGCTGTCCCTCCTGCTGCATTGATGTCGTTGGCTACATTAATCACTTTCTTGTCAATCTTATATTCAATCCTTGGCCGGTCAGCCACAACATCAACAGCACCAAGCTGATGATTGGATGCTACAAGTTTAATGGTTCCCAAATCGATAGTCGCTGTATTTGGGATTATCTTAAGATCCTTGATCGTTATTTTTTCGAAACCAATAAAGGCAGCCTCAGCGTAATAAACGCCATAGGGTAATTCACTAATTTCAAAGGATCCGGTTGCTTTAGAGATTCCGCCTGAAACAAGCTTGGAGTCTTGTTTACGGTATACGGTCACGTTGGCATATTCCATGGGGCTGTTAGTCGCGGCATCAATAATTTTCCCTACAATTTTCCCATTCTTAGGCATGTCGGCGCCTCCGTTCCATTGTCTTTGGGGTGGTGCCTGTGAGAAAGCTGTTCCAGCAATCGAAAGGACCAAAAACATCATCATCAATAAACTCTTCATCATACTACATTTCGTTTAATTAACATCAAAGATCACTTTTTATATTATGGCAATATGCTTCAGACCGCGTATTGGGCCTAAAGTTTAACCAAGAATTAAAAAGAGTTGTTAATAAATGTAAACCTGACCCTAAACTATTCTTCGCCGGAATTAGTTAATGGAATAATATTTGTACAACTTATATGATCTCATTTAAAACCGGGTTATGAAATATCTTGTAGTAATACTTTTAATTACCAGTACTATATTTTCCTGTGCAACTGCCAACCGGATTATAATGATCAAGGATTCTTCAGGTGATTCCAAAGGTTTTAAACTGGTTCAGAATCTGAAGGCATCTTCATGTGCAAAAACCGGCAAGGTAACTCTCAATCAGTTTTTTAATACGGAAGTAACGTATCAGTTTAAAGAAATGAATAAGGCGATGCCACTTGTTTCACTTGATTTTCATACCACAAAAGCTATTCGTTCGGAGGAGTTGGATTCTGTAATGGTCTTGAATCTGGACAATGAAAAAATAAGTGTTGTTGCCAATAAAAATAAATCCTACAATATACCTGAGAATCTATGGTTATCGATTTCCAATTCGAAGGATATATCATACAGTCTTAGCATTGGCATAACAGGAATTGTTGTAAAGCTTAATCCTGAAGAAAAAACCAAAGTTAAAACATTCTTCAACCGCGCCATGAAGCGCCGGCTTGAAATTATCCCTTTATTGCCTCCCGGTAAAGCCAGATGGTAATTCAATGTTGTTTAGTTAAGCCGCCGACAGGGTTGTTAACCACTGTCGGGGCAATCAGGTAACCCAGTCGGTGGTTAAAAACCCCGACAGTGGTTAAACAAGATACCTTAACTAAACGACAATGAATGGTAATTCGTCTGTATTTTGCCTTGTTCCCGCTGTAAACGGGCTGTGTTCCCGTGCCCTTTTGAGTATAAATTTTGAATACGATAAGTATATGATAGGTATACTTTATGTGTTCATAAACACACAAGGTACACACAAGGTATACTCAATGTATACACAAGGTATACAGAAGGTGACAGGTCATACCCAGTCAGAACACGATTAATGGATTACCGGATGATCACGATTAATGAGATAAAATAAATTTTCATGAAGCAAAAAAAGGTATCCGGGTAATGTGAAATCCTTGTCCAATCTGGTTTAAATGAGTACACCAGTGGACGGTGGTATTTCAATGGATGGAATGATTTCTATAGGGGAAGGTTGGTGATAAGTCACCTTGTACATAAGATATGATAGTCTGGATGTTTACTCACGCCACACATCATATTACCTGTTTAGATTATCTGGTGATTAAAGAAATCAGTAAACCCTTTTTTCCTTAATCCATGTTTCATTTTTTGACTCCTTTAAGAAATTCCTTTTCGTTTTCGTTCCACCATTCCTGATTAATTTCTTCGGCAAGGTTTAATATAGAAGAGTCAAAACCAGCCTTTTGAGCTAAACTCTCCATTTGAAGCCTTTTAACCAAAGCAATCAAATAATTCTCATCAAAGGCTTTTTTGTTTAGCTTCAGGATAATTTGATCTCCTTTGTTTTCTATAATGAAATTCTCCATGGGATTGTTTTTTTACAAATTTAAGAAAATGTACAGCTTATTAATCGAGATTTGAATTATTTCCGTTTCTGATCTTCCAGACGGTATTCCGGCTTTTCTTTCTGATCATTCTGCATATCATCAGGATCGTCAATCAGAGGGGATTCTTTAACGGCTTTCCAGTCAAAGTTTTCATCCAGAGGGGTCATGGCCTTTTTCGGATCAAAGATGCGTTGATCAACAGGAACTGCATTATAGGGAGTGAAGTCAGGTTTCGATTGAAACAGGTCAACAAAGTCATTGGCTGCTTCATCATATTGATTCAGATACGGCATTCCAAGCACATTCCAGAAGGTCTTAAAGATACTCCCAAAACTGTAATGAACGTTCGATACGTAATTCCGTTTGACATAGGGAGAAATGACCATCAGAACACTTCGGTGCGCATCAATATGATCGATTCCGTTCTGGGCATCGTCTTCTGTAATTACGATGGCCATATTCTTCCAGAAAGGAGTGTGCGAAAGGTATTCCACGATTCGGCCAACGGCAAGATCGTTATCAGCCATGTAGCTTTCACGGAATGGATAACCAGCCTCAGGACGTTCATCTGCACCATGGTCGTTTGGCAAAATAACTGTAATGATTGAAGGCATCGGTATGCCAGGTTTGATCCATTTCTGATCGAATTCCTCCGTAAACTGATGGATCCGAAACTGATCGGGGATGGCCATGTTGAAAGTGGGGTATGTTCTTGAGGTACGCGAAAACATAGGGCGTGGAACCGGATAATTGACATACTGTTTGATCCCGGTGTATTTGTAAGTGTCGTCGTAAAAGGCCGGTTCGAACATGGTGCCGAAACCGAAGTTGTAGAATTCGACCTTATTACGTTCAAGGTGTTCCCACATTGATCCTGCCTCATTGTAATCTTCCGGGTAAATAGCACCAGCCGAACCATTCATTGCCAGGCTGCCGGGAGCTTTCGACTTCTCGTTGTAAGAGCGGTTGCCACCATAGCTTGCAGGTACAGTCGACTCCACCCATTCATTCGGATAGGTATTTACCAGCCAGCGATGTCCATCTGCCGAAACATCAGAGTCTACATAGAAGTTATCAGCCATGGCAAATTCAGAAACCAGTTTCAGGTGGTTGGGCATTACCGTTGAGTTTTCAACCTTTAGTGATTTATTCCGGTTTGTAAAAGTTGCATGATGACCATAGCGGGCAATAGTGGGATCTCCTTTCCCTTTTTTAACCTGCCCCAGAATCTCATCGTAGGTTCGGTTTTCCTTTGAAATAAAGACCAGGTATTTAATTGGTGATTCCTTTTCACCGCCAAATACGGGGATTGGATTTCCAGCTCTGTGTTTTTGTACGTCCCGGTAGTCTTCAATCCGGTAGTTATTTTTGATGACTTGTTTTGTCAGGGCTGCCAGTTTTCGGTCAGAGGGGATGTCCATCACTGCAACAGATCCTTTCATCAGGTTGCCGATATAGCTTCCTTCCTTGCCTTCCTCAAAGGCTTCACCTCCATTGGGGCCGCTTCCGAAACCTTTGGCATTGCTAACTACCAGTGTTTTTCCATCGGGAGTTACTTCGAGCTTCGAAGGAAACCATCCTGTTGGAATATGACCAATTACTGTCAGCGTTGGGATATCTATCACTCCAACGGCATTTACTCCTGATTCAGCCACGAAAAGTCTTTTCTGATCGGGTGAGACAGCCAGGCCAAAAGGTATAACTCCGCGAAATTGTTTTACTGCGGGATCTAATTTTAGCGGGATCGTGGTGGCAATTTTATCGTGAACAATGTCGATGACTGAGATATTATCATTGGTTCCATTGCTGGCAAAAACGTAATTGTCAGTTACAGCCAGCGAATTGGGGCTCGATCCGCCCACTGCAGGTATGCCTTCAATCAGATCGCCAACCTGGGTACCTGTTTTTATTTTGGCAATGATCTCAGGCTTCTCCGGATGCTTTACGGAAAAGGACCATACCGAAAACGATTCAGGAACATTCGGATCGCCCAATCCGGGAATGTCCTGTGAGTTAATACGGGTTCCGTTCTTCATTTCTTCCGTTCCGAAGCCAAAAGCAGGGAAATCCAATGCTTTCTTAATGTCTTTATCAGCTTCGATATTGCCTATTTTGCTGTATTCAAACATTCCCACATTGGCCACATACACTTTTTGCTGATCGGGTGAGATAATTACTCCGTAGGGATACCGACCCGTTTTTACACTGGCGATGATCCTTTTCAGCCTGGTATCAATTATTATGAGACGAAATAACATCTGATCGACGGCATAAAGATACCGACCATCCCTGCTCAGTTTCATATCGCCGATATATCCATCCGGTGTCTTCATCTTATTTTCGGCAACTGAACAATCAATAGAATCGAGCTTGACTCCTGTTTCGATTGAAAACAGGTATATTTTATTTTCCTGACCTCCTGCGACATAGACAACTTTATTATCCGGAGAAATGGCAAGACCCATAAACACGGAGGCCAAAACACCTTTGTCGGTTGAAGCACCCGGAGGAACCTGCATCACGGTTGCTTTTGAGGACCGAAGATTCTTAATGATAGAAATGGAGATAGGAGAGATGCCTGAATTAGCCGTTACAGCAACATTTCCGTCAGGACTAAGCGTTAATCCGAACGGATGAGGAGCAACATCAAGCGATCTTCCAAAGGGAGTTAAAATGCGTCCGTTTGGGATAATTGTTCTTCCGGTTTTATCAATATGTGTGTATAAACTTTTGGCAGGTGAAGAAACTACTTTTAGTTTTGAAAAGGCATTTTGTCCGTAGGATAAACTCCCTGGCAGGCAAAATAATATGAGGAAAAAGATTTTGAAGTTCATGTCAATAATGAATTTGAAAGCCTGAAGATACTTGAATTTTAAATGGCAAAATAGTATAAAGATCAGTTTCCTTTAGTTGATTCTGAAGAAACTACATGGACAGATAATGTAAAAATTGTTAAAGATAACTTTGATGTTGATTCTGTTCATAAAAAAGACTTAATTTCGTGGCACAATCAAAAATAATTTAGCGTGCATCAGAACCTGGTTTTAATTCCAACCTATAATGAAAAGGAAAATGTCGAGCGAATGATTCGAAAGGTCTTTTCGTTGAAAACTCCTTTTGAGATTTTGATTATCGATGATAATTCACCGGATGGAACTGCAGGTATTGTTGATCGCTTGATGCCGGAATTTGAGGGAAAACTTCATATTTTAAACCGGCCAGGGAAACAGGGACTTGGGAAGGCTTATCTGGCTGGATTTCATTGGGCGTTAGAACGATCGTATGATTATATTTTCGAAATGGATTGTGACTTTTCGCACAACCCGAAGGATCTGGAAAGGCTTTATAAAGAATGTGTTGCTCAAAATGCTGGCATGGCTATCGGGTCTAGATATATTTCAGGTATTAACGTAGTTAACTGGCCTCTTGGAAGAGTTCTGATGTCCTATCTTGCCTCGGTTTATGTTCGGACCATTACAGGCATGAAAATCATGGATACCACTGCCGGATTTAAATGTTATCAGCGCAGAGTGCTTGAAACCATCGACTTTGATAACATCAGGCTTAAAGGTTATGGATTTCAGATTGAAATGAAGTTTAAAACCTGGTTGCATGGGTTTAAAATTATTGAAGTGCCCATCATATTTAAAGACCGGACAGAAGGTGCATCAAAAATGAGCGGAGGTATTTTTAATGAAGCGCTCTGGGGAGTACTTAAAATGAAGATCAGAAGTTGGTTTACGCATTACGAAAGGGTTCATGAATAGGCTTCTGAAAAATAAATATTCTGATTTTAAGACCGCAGGTGCGGTCTTTTTGTTTATATATTCAGTAAATTTGGATGCACTGCGCTGAAACAAAAATACCAGATATGAAGACACTGATAAAAAATGCCCGGATCATCAACGAAGGACTGATAACTAACGGAGCCGTGCTGATTGACGGAGAGTTTATTACCAGAATATTTCATGGTGATATTCCTGCTGAAGCTTCCCGTGGAGCTATCGTTATTGATGCTACGGGCCAATACCTTATGCCGGGAGCCATTGACGATCAGGTTCATTTTCGTGAACCCGGGTTGACACATAAGGGTGAGATTGCCACAGAATCGAGGGCTGCAGTGGCAGGTGGCGTGACTTCGTATATGGAAATGCCCAATACCAATCCTCAGGCAGTGACCCAGGAGTTACTTGAACAGAAATATCTTCGTGCAGCTGAGGTTTCGTCAGCTAATTACTCATTTTACATGGGTGCCACTAATGATAACCTTAAAGAAGTGCTGAAAACAGATCCTAACAATGTTTGTGGCATTAAGATTTTTATGGGTTCGTCAACAGGAAATATGCTGGTTGATAATGAAGCTGTTCTTTCTGATATATTCAGGAATACCAAAATGCTTGTTGCCACTCATTGCGAAGACGAACCTACCATCATTCGGAATACTGCCCTTTTTCGTGAAACATATGGGGAATTTGTACCGATTTCTGCACATCCAAAAATCCGTAGCGCTGAGGCTTGTTATAAATCATCGGCAAAAGCAGTTGAACTGGCCACAAAATTCGGAACGCGGCTACATGTCTTGCATCTTTCAACTGCAGAAGAGATGAAGCTTTTTGCTTCAGGGCCGGTTAAGGATAAACACATCACTGCAGAAGTTTGTGTACACCATTTGTGGTTTGACGAGCATGATTACATAACACTGGGAAATCTGATTAAATGGAATCCTTCCATAAAATCTGCTGAGGATAAGGCTGCTCTTTGGGAGGCTTTGCTGAACGATCAGATTGATGTGATAGCTACCGACCATGCTCCTCATACCCTTTTAGAAAAAGATCATTCCTATTTTAAGTCCCCATCAGGAGGACCATTGGTACAACACTCCCTTGTTGCTATGCTCGAACAAAGCAAACGAGGGATGATCTCGCTTGAAAAGGTTATTGAAAAAATGTGTCATGCTCCGGCAGATTTGTTCCGTATTGATCGTCGCGGTTATATACGCGAAGGATATTATGCCGATTTGGTGCTGGTTGATCCTAATGAATCCTGGGAAGTTTCACACAAAAACATCTTATACAAATGTGGCTGGTCGCCATTTGATGGAATACAATTCTCACATAAAGTTATTGCTACCTTCGTTAATGGCAGCCTGATTTATGCCAATGGTGATATTATTTCCTCAAAACAAGGGAGAAGGTTGGCGTTTAACAGGTAAGCAAACAAAAGGAATTCTTATGGAGAAGAAATCTTTTACAATTCACAAAAAGTAAATCATAGGAATTACAGGAAGTTGTCACATACATTCATCCAGGAACAAGACCATAGGCCTATACCAATTCTGTAGATAAAATACAGTTTGCCTATATTTTAAATACCAAATATCAGATCTTTGTACTTATATAGTACTCAAACAGTACTCAAACTAAGGCATTGACCTATCTTCTATATAGTGTCACTGTAAATCCGTACTGATAGCTATCGGGATGATTGTCCTTTAACAGATTCAACAAAAAAATCAATTTACACTTTAAGGATTCCAAACTGAATCTGTTAAAGTAGAATTAAATGTGTTGATAGAAAGGGTTTCGGGCTTTCCTGTTCATAAACATAAATCAAATGGACAGATTATTGTATAAATTATATTAACTTTCGAATATTATTGTTCTGACCCCTTTCCTTGTTTCTTTGGTATTTAAGAAAACCCGCCAGATCAAGCATCGTATACTGATTTAAACCTTTTGATATGAAAATAACGTTAATAACATCATTATTTGTAATATTAACCTGCCATATTTCTTATTCTCAAGGGGTCTTTCCATCATTTAATGTTAATCCCGAATGGAATGTTCAGAGAAGTATCGAACCGTCCTTACCTGGCCCCATCTTTATCATGAGTTATCATTTGGGAAATGATACGGTCATTAATCAGAAAACGTATTCGCAAGTTTCAAGAATCGGGAACCAGGAATTTGGCAAATTGAATGAACGAATTGGATATGTCCGTACTGATTTGAAAAGGGTTTATTTTAAAGCATCGGCTAAGGGGAAAGAATACCTGCTTTATGATTTTGGACTAAAACAAGGCGATAAGGCTTATTGTCCATTTCTTGAAACAGATTCAGCAAAATATGAAGTTCTTAATGTCGATTCGATTACTGTTAACGGAGTTAAAAGATTAAGGCTGAAGGTGCTTCCTGAATATTATCCTGAAGAATATATGAGTATGTATTGGATAGAAGGAATTGGTTCAACAATTAATCCATTTTACGAGGAAGTTTTTGGGCAGGGCGGGGTAAGTGATGAACTCCGTTGCGTTACCACAAATCTGGCACTTCTCTATAAAAACCCCAAATACAGCGATTGCACAACTGTAAACTTGAAAACAAATTCTATTGTCGATACAAATGTAGTTTGGTCGGGAATGAATATTGAGGGGGATAAAGGTTCGCCTGGTGGGCTGGATAGCTATCATATCCGGTTAAATGGCGATACCGTCATTAACGATATAACTTACACCAGGATTTGGCAAAGCGTCGATTCATTGGCTACAAACTGGCAAATCAATGGGTTTATCAGGGAGGAAAACAAAAAAGTGTATTATCATTTTCTGCATTATGAGGGCTATGAGGATCTTTTACTTTATGATTTTTCATTGGAAAAGGGAGAAACACAACTCATGTCATCAGTCGATTCCTGGGGTTCTTATGAGAGTTATAAGGTTACGGAGGTCGATTCTGTTCTTATAAATGGAGTTAAACGATTAAGGATACAATTAGTAAACATGAGTAACCAGAAAATAACCTGGATTGAAAAGATAGGAAGCCTGAAAGGTATATTGAATAGTTTTTATATTGACGATAATCAAAATAAGCAATTGCTTTGTGTTACCGAAAACAACAATCGGATATACAACAATGAAGTTTACCCCAATTGTTTCTATACATTAAACAGTTTGACGGGTAATATACCAAAGTTATTGAACGAAAGAATCTTAGTATACCCCAACCCGGTTAACGGTGAATTGTTTATTCAGTCCAACTCAACAAATGAAGAAGCTTACACCCTCGAATTGTATTTGGTAAAAGGGGCATTGGTAAAAACGGAATGTCTGGAAGGTGGCTCTAATCTGCATCGTATTGATGTAAGTTCTCTTAAAAGTGGAGTTTATGTTCTGCGGCTGATTTCAGCTTCGGGGAGGTATTCCGAAGAAGTGATTATTAAGGAATAGTAAGGATAACAAAGGGATTCCATCTCTTTTTGAGAGATGGAATCCCTGATACAACGTAACAGGTCTATTTCATTGGGACTAAAAGTCAATTGAACGATATTGGAAAATATAGAAAATGAAAATCACATCAAAGTTGAAATGTTTAGTTGGTTTACTCTTTTTTATTGTATTAAGTGGGTTTACACAACCGATCACATTCAGTAAAATTTACAATTTCGGTATTGCCTCCAGTTTATTGTCTGTTCAACAAACATCAGATAGTGGTTATATTGCATCAGGCTGGATTGGTAGAAATTATGAAGATGCCTATATCCTAAAGCTAAATAAATCTGGTGATACCATTTGGACGAGATCGTATGGGTATTCATACAGAGACTGGGCTTCTGATATCCAAATAACTTCTGACGGAGGTTATATTGTTGCTGGCAGAAAAAATTATCATACAGATATTGAACACGGCAATATGTATGGTGATATTTGGATATTAAAATTAAATGCAAGTGGTGATACCCTTTGGACAAAGACATTCGGAGGCAAATACAATGACTATGCAAATTCAATTAAGCAAACTTCTGATGGTGGTTATATTGTTGCAGGGGCAAAGAACAATCATATGATAAACTCTCCAAGCGATATTTGGATTCTTAAGTTGGACCAGAATGGTGATACGCTTTGGACAAAAACAATTCCTTGTACTTATCAGTCGGAAGCTAAATCCATTCTTCAAACGAAAAGTGGTGATTTTGTTTTTACAGGAACTGGAAGAGTTTGTAAATTAAGCAATTCTGGTGATAGCATTTGGTATAAAAATCTTAGTTCATTTACAGGAAATGATATCGTTCAAACAAATGATGGAAATTTCATTGCAGTTGGGTTTTTCAATAATTCTGAGGATAAAATAATTAAGCTTGATACTAAAGACAATACGATATGGGAAAATCTATATCCTCCAGCTAATGGGTATTACTTTCAGTCAAACGCTTTAGCATTAAATGAATCGGGCGATATTATATCAGTCGGACAAAGAATAAATACAAATGATGTTAGAAATATCCCTGATGATTTATGGATAAAAAAGAATCTGTCAAATGGTAATCGTGTTTGGACAAAGATATTGGATCTTTCAATCCATGATATTGGAAATTCTGTAAAGGCGACCAATGATAATGGTTTTATCATTGCTGGTGTGACAAATAATAGCGCATGGCTGCTAAAGTTAGATCCGAACTGTGATCTCACATTGGATGTTCCCAATCTTGCAAAAGACAGTATTAATACATGGAATTATCCCAATCCATTTTCAGGTTCTACGACAATTTATTACACCAATCCAGAGGCCAATAACGAAAAGATAGAAATAGATATTTTCAACAGTGTTGGGAATATTGTAAAGACAATTATTCAAACTAATCCCAAAGAGAATCATGTTTTATTTGAGTCAACTGATTTGTCTCCGGGTATCTTTTTTTATAAAATAAATCTCAGGAATAGTTCAATTTGTAAAAAGATGATATTGGTTAAATGAATATTTTACTGAGCTAAATAAGGTTGTTGGCAAAGGGATTCAATCTTACAATAAGAGATGGAATCCCTGAATAATATAAAAGAGGCTCCGTTTCCACGAAGCCTCTTTCTTATTTCCTTTTTACTCTTTCGGGATATTATTCCACAACAATAAGCAGGTATTTTGAAGATTTCCAGAATTCTTCAGGGTTGTCGATCACGATGCTTTCAACTGTCTTTACACCCGTCCAATGATAGGACTTGTCAGGATGGATGGTAACCAATTTAGCTTTTTTGGTGTTCAGCGGTAATTGTTTAAACTCGCGGATATCGATTTTCATGAAATAGTCGTGATTAAAATCTTTTTTCAGTTTGACAACTTTACCAACACCTAAAACGCCACCTTCTTTTTCAATGACATACTTTTCAACCAATTCTTTCTTGGTTCCGAAGGCATAATAAGCAGTGTTCATTGCATTGGTTTGCTCTTCAATTGTTTGGGATTTAGCCTTGATCGTAGCATCAGTTTCTTTGGTGATGGTTTCAATTTTCTGGTTTAATCCGGCAACATTCACATGAAGGTTTTCCATTTCAGTATTAAGACGGGCAAGTTCGCCATCTTTTTCAGTCATTTGTTTGTTCAGCAATTCAATCATATTCTGGAGTTCCTTAATCTTCACGTTCGAATGATCAAGTTTCCCCTGCAATGATTTTACAAGATCTTTGTTTTTCTGCAACAGTGCATTAATTTGTCTGATGTCCTCAACGATACGCTTTTTAGCATCAGCTTTCAATTCTGTACCGGGAGCCGTTTGAACGGAAACTAATTTCTGAATGGTTTTTACTGAATCCAGGTTTGTCTGAATTTCATTCATTGCACCAATAAATTCCAGGATGGAATTATCTTTCTGTACGCCAAGCTGTGCAATACTATCTTGTTTGGATTGCATGCGTGCGATTTCTTTTTTGTGTTGTCCGCAAGAAACCAACACCATAACTGATAAAATAAACAATAATTTTTTCATTTGATATAATTTAAAGTGATTAAAATAATTTCTACTTATCCAGCATTGATCTGTTCATTTTCTCCTGAATAACCTGATTTAAATCGATCGTGTCAAACATTTCCAGAATCCGTTTTTCAGTTTCATCGAAACCGACCCGGAAGATATCATCCGCTTTCCTGAAATCGAACGTACTGAATTGCCTGGTTTCAGGAGGTTCAATCACAAAATCGCATTTAGTAAGACTATCTCTTACATTTTGGCTCATCACCAATTGAAAGGTTCGTTCAGCAATATTTTTTATTCCTGATATGTTTTCTTCAAGGCCATTATGGTTCACATGTACACCAATCAGAATGTGACATTGATCACGTATGCAATCGACTGGCAAGTTGTTTAGTAAGCCACCATCAACATATGTCTTTCCATCAATAATTTGCGGCTCGAAAATGATAGGTATGGACGCTGAGGCCATCACCCATTGAAACAACTTCCCTTCATTCTTGATTTCAGAATGCCCACTGTTGAGGTTTACTACAGAACAGTAAAATGGTTTCAGCAAACTCGAAAAATCATCGGTTTTAATATTTTCTTCAAGCAGGGAGAACACTTTCTTTAAATCAATCAATCCCCCCGAAGGCATTTGCCATTTGAACATTTTCACCATCTTGTTTGATTTCACAAGTTCCAGTATCTGAAGGGGCTCGAACCCTGCGGCATAAAAAACGC
>TBL_comb47_HYPODRAFT_10000486_pt1 | contig 53102 bp, 49 predicted proteins | sample TroBogypolimnion_40_FD_10682 | JGI IMG/M metagenome (IMG submission 10682)
TAAGCCATCGTGTAGGAGGCTAAGGATGATGACCTGGGAAAGCGCATTGGGACGAGGACTTTGTAACATCCCAAAGTGTCACCTATGTCTCGACACATCTGTAAACTATGTCATGGAACAGGACACCTTCAAGCGCACAATTCAGGAATATTAAAGAATGAAAAAAGTCCCCAATATTTCATTGGGGACTTTTTTTCATCCGCGTTACTAATGGAAGTCGAGTGAGTTGGCAGGCCTCCACATTGTCGTGACTGTATGCCCCGATGGGATGGTGAAGCTACCGTGGGGGCGAAAGCCAACACTCATGTAACGCTCGTTGTTCGCTGGATTGGTCGACTCTAGGTAGGCCGGAGCTCCTAGAGCATCGATACGTGCGAGATTCTCACACAAGAGCGCCATGCCTGATCCTTGACCGCGATGATTCTTGTGTGTGCCGAGCAAACTTAAGTAGTAGTGGGGTTCAATCGGACGCGATGCTTCGAAGAGCTCAAGGATCGTGAGAATATTGTCAGCAACTTGCTGGTCCGCAATCGAGAGAAGGAAACTTCCGAAAGAATCTTCCTCTTCAGCTGTGAATTCATCACTTCCAGGTGGTAGCCAGGTCGCTGCAGATTGACCTCGCTCAGTGACGAAGGTCCAGGGATACCGGAGCGCTGACGTAACAAATTGGCGCCAGAACGCATCCGCCTGTGTGGCTCGTCGGGTAACATCTGGAAAAACTGGACCCCATAAAGGATCCTCAAAGAAAGCTGAAGTAAAGATTTCGATGATTCCGTCAATATCCGATGGCGTTGCAACTCGAACAGACCTTACCGCGCTGCCGATAATTGGATCTGTTCGTTGCTCGACGTTGATATGACTTGAATCATCAACAACCATTTGGAAACTCTAATGAACTAATCGTTGGAAGCGCAATCCAGAACAAAATCACCCGCTGAGGGGTTCCAAAATTCCTAGTTACCCAGACGAGCATTTCTGCATAAATCACGCCATTTTCCACTACTTCTAGTTGGTGCCGTGAGAAACTTGGGCATGAAATCAGGCAAGGAAACCATTTATTACGATAACGGTAATGTTAAACATTCCGGGTCTTACAAAGATGGAGAGATGCACGGACTTTGGAAGTTCTATCGCAGAGATGGGAGCTTGATGCGAGCCGGGAAAATGAGCCAAGGCAAGCAAGTTGGAATTTGGACTACATACCATCGAGATGGTTCTATAGTGAAGGAAACTAGCTTTTAGTTCTAACTCTCGGCGCTCACCTTCGCGATAGGTGACCAACGGCAAGCATCCTCAGGATCTTCCCAAATTGTCTGAGTCGGAGCTGGAACCCAAAGTTCAATAAATTCCAATTTCTGATCAGGATCGCTTGTGAAAGAGTGCATCTCTTCTTCTTCTGACATGACGACATCACCAGGCTCCAATTGGAAACTATTCCCACCACCATGGAATGTTCCGGCGCCATTAATAATGAAGAAGTAGTGGCGACTACCTGTGTGGTAGTGAGCGGGGGCATCTCTGCCAGCTTGATAAGTAACCCAGTCGGCTTGCACGTCAGTCGTTCCGAAAATCTCTTTTGTAACTAAGTCGATGCGCTGACGTCCGTCACGTAGAGACTCGGCACGAGGCAACTCTCTCTTTTTCACAATCTTGGCCATAAATCCTCCTCAATGTCCTTGTGGACAATATAGACCTGGTATTGCCTTGAAGTCACTGGGCTAGGTCGGCCGGAGCTGCAAGGTAATGCTTTACTTAGGCCATGAAATTTCGCAGATTACGTGATTTAAGTGTTTCGGCTCTTGGACTTGGCTGCATGGGAATGTCCGAATTCTATGGTCCACGTGATGATGCTGATTCGATAGCGGTTATTCATCGATTTTTAGATCTTGGCGGAAACTTTGTTGATACCGCTGATATGTATGGACCTTTCAAGAACGAGGAATTGGTGGGTCGCGCGATTGCCGGCCGCCGAGATCAGGTGGTTCTCGCCACCAAATTTGGTAATGAGCGATTTGCAGATGGAACACGACGAATCAACGGAAGCCCAGACTACGTAATCAAAGCGTGTAATGATTCCTTAAAGCGCCTTAACGTTGAATATATTGATTTGTATTACCAACACCGCGTAGACCGTGAGGTTCCTATTGAAGAAACTTGGGGAGCACTAAAGCAGTTGGTAGATGCAGGGAAGGTACGTCATCTAGGTATTTCAGAGGCTTCATCCGAAACCATCCGCCGTGCAAATGCAGTACACCCAATCACCGCTCTGCAGACAGAGTGGTCGCTCTGGAGTCGCGATGTCGAGGCAAATGGAATTTTGGAAACGGTTAAGGAATTGGGAATCGGGTTTGTGCCCTATTCGCCTTTGGGACGAGGTTTTCTCACGGGGGCTATAACCTCTATTGATGACCTATCGGCAGATGATGCGCGTCGCACTCATCCAAGATTCAAGGGCGATAACTTCACACAGAATCAAAAGATCGTTTCAGCCATCAAGGATATGGCGGATAAGAAGGGCATAACACCAGCACAACTTGCACTTGCATGGCTTTTGGCTCAGGCGGAAAATATTGTGCCAATACCTGGAACACGAAAGATTTCTAGGCTTGAGGAGAATCTCGCAGCGGTAGAAATAACTCTCGAGAAGAGTGATGTTGCAGCATTGAGTGATATACTACCTATTGGGGCAACCGTAGGAGATCGTTATGCGGATATGTCCTCGATTAACGGTTAATCTCATTACTGACTCTGATAGAGAGGTTTTCACCAATTAATAAGATATTTAAGAGTGTCTCAGCGGCAGTGGCTATAACAGTCTTAGGAATGGCTGTTGCTAATGCTCACGTTGAATTCAATCCAGATTCTGTCTCGGCAAATAAGGTACAGGTCCTGACGATTAACGTCCCTCATGATTGCACGACGGCATCAAAGACTCTAGAGGTAAAGATGCAGATACCGGCCAATGTTGATGTCAGCACATTTAAGGCGATCGGCGTCTACCAGCACGGCGTTCTCTTAAAAAAGTGGAGTGAATCAATTACTAAATCTGACATGAAGTCATATTTGAATATCAAAGGCCCGGCAATCCAGACAGGCCCAGATAGCGGTCCCAATGCTGCAAATTTCAAATTCCAATTTAAAACGCCGGCCGCAATTGGGTCACAACTTAAGTGGCCAACCGTGCAAATTTGCACGGGTGGGATATCGGTCCGCTGGATTCAGCCTCGTCCGGCCGATGGCAGCGATCCTGCTGAGGATGCTACTCCGGTGCCCGTTTTAAACCTGAAGAAGTAAGGCAAACTACCTCACGTGAATCCATTGAAAGTACCTGGTGGCTCTATGGCGTTGATTAAACGTCTCTGGGTTTCGCTAGGTATTCTCGTCCTTTCTATCTTCATCACATCTATTAACGCGACACCTGCTTTAGCTCATGCACAACTCATCGCCACATACCCACTTGATGGATCATCTCTGAAAGTGGCCCCCCATCAAGTGGCTCTGACGTGGGGCGAAGATGTAAAAACAGCGGCTAATGAGTTCTCCATACTCAATACCCAAGGGACGCGAGAGAGTTTTAGCTTTAGCTATCACTTCAACTCGGGGACACATGAAGGCACCGTCAATCTAACTCCAAATCAATTACTTGCGAAGGGAAGTTATATTGTCTCCTGGAAGGTAATCAGTCACGATGGTCACCTAGTCGGTGGTGCGTTTAGTTTTGGAGTAGATGTCTCTGCATCTACCGTCAAGCAGGTATCCCTTAATTCCTATCCAGATGAGATGTTGCAAGCGATATTTTGGATTTTTATTATTTTTGGATTTGGTTCGGTCATCGCTGGGCGGAAGCGAGAATTCCTTCTCTCGGCTTTGATTGTAATCACTACAAGTGTTCTGCGCCTCGCTAACAGTTATTCGATTATGGGGAGTGCACTCTTAAGCCGGGGGAGCAGCAAGATCTCCTTATTAGCAATTGCTACTTTCTTGATTGCGGTAGTTCTAGCGATTAAGGGTACTCAATCAAAATCTTCGAAGGTCACCACCCTTCTCTTAATTGCATTAACCTTTAGTTCACAAGCTCTATTTGAGGGTCACCCGCTTGATATCTCTGACCCATCCGTTTTACGGTATATATCAGTACTTCATTTGCTCTTTGCGCTCTTCTGGTCGGGGTCTGTAGTCGCGCTCGTCTTGAGGCCTACTAAGAGTCAATATGCAATGACGAGAATTGTTAGCACGGTGAGCATTCTTCTCGTTGTGCTATTTGGGTCACTTCTCAGTCTCTTCTTAGCGCTACCAATTCATTACCCGGGACACACTTCTTGGATTCTATTTTTTATCATCAAAATAGCTCTGATTTTCCTTGCACTGCTATTAGGGGTTTACCACCACTTTGTCGGAAAGAGGCTTTCCCAGGCTGAGGAATTTCGCATGGGCAAGACTCTAATTTTCGAGGTAATTGTCATGGCTGGGGTTTTGGCAGCTACTTCAATAATGGTTTCATATACCCCGCCTAAGGTTCTGCTTGACTCTTATTTGAAACCCGCAACTAAGACTTCAAGCACCAATAGTTTGTACTCGTATATTCCTTTGAATTTTGATAACGGAAGTACTGGCACATTTATCGCGCAGAAGGTTGTTCCTGGCACTGCAAATATGTTGATGGTTCAGTTCTCTCCTCAGGCAAAAATCCAACCTAAGAGTGTTGATATCTACCTATCTAATACTCAGTTGAAGATTGTGGATCTGCATGTGAAACTAGTTGGATACGGTAGCGAATTCATGGCATATGGAGTATTACCTGCTGCTGGAACATGGCACGTCAATGTCCAGGCGTTGATAGATGATTTCACGGAAACTCAGGCGAGCGTCACTGGGCAGTTAAAGTAAAGGAGAAGGTAGACCTAACTTTACAAATCTCTTCTTAGGGGAGAAGAACTAACCTGCAACTATATGAATGAGGCCTTCATAAGCTTGATCGATTGCCAATTTGGTGTCAGCAGTCAGTACGGTATTAACTGGGCCGCGCTGCTTAACTGAGGTAAAAATACCTTGCTTCACCAGTAAATACTTTTCTACCGCAACATAGGCATCTATCGTCGTCTGGAATTTAATCAACTTTGAAATGCCTTGATGAATGAGGCTGGCTCGGTCTGTATCCCCAACCTCCAGCGCCTCCCAGAGCGGCTTAATTGCCCAAACAATCTCACTTCCTGGCATCGTTCCAAATAATCCAAGCGGGTGAGTATCAAGCAAATCCATTCCGCTTTGACCTTCAAATACCAGGGCTTGCCCATTTGCGGCTCTTTGAATGGCTGCGACGCGCTCTGCTACGGGAACAGCTTCTGGCTTAAATTGAACACGTGAACTTCCAAAATCGTGAAGAAGTCGTTCGTACAACTCAATCGGCAGTGGCTGGCCCATATAGTTGCTCGCATCTTGCACAATAATAGGAATCTGGACCGCATCGAAAATCGAACGGTAATAGTGAAATATCTCTTCTGAAGTGGCGGGAAAACTGGCCGGGGGAGTCGCCATCAGCAGCGTCGCCCCATCTGCCTCTGCAAATTTTGCCTGTCGAACCGCTACCGCTGTGCTTTCCGCACCGATACTTACAATAAGTGGGAACCTTCCATCTATTAATTTAATAACCAGTTGCCATTGTGAGCGACGCTCATCTGAGCTAAAACGCATAATTTCTGAGACCATAGCAATAGAGAAGCCAGACACTCCTAATTCAATGAGCCAGTCAATCTCTCTCGCTAAAGGTGTCGGATCGATCGCCTCGTTTTCGCCCAATGGCATTTGCAAGACAGAATAAACTCCTCTTTTCATTTCTTATCCCTCTCCAATGCCTGATTTCCTCGGCCATCCATGTAGTTCAAATTCAGATTCCAGTGTGCAACCTATCACCCTGGTATCCCAATCGTCTCCAGAGTAAAAAAGAAGCTGTCATCACCACGGGAAGTATCAAATAACCTGCTATAAAACCGTAATTGTCAAAGATAAGCGCGAGAATAAATGGGGTAAAGCCAAAGGAGAAGGCATAACCGGTCATGTACCGTGAAATTCTGTATGCGGGGTCGGGAAATCCTTCTGAGACTTGGAAGACCCCAGTCCCGTAAAGTGATGAACTCCCCATACTTGTAATAACAAGTCCTAGCATGGTTATCGACGGTGAGTGAGCCAAACAGATTGTTGCTATACCAATAAAGTAGAACATCACAGCAATATTCATGATCTTCTCGCTTCGCAGATTCAAAGTGGCATATCCGATCCGCCATATTCCCATGCTTATGCTCAAGACGGCCGATCCAAAGGCGCCCAGTGCCACTCCAGCTCCTCGGCTGATCAATAAATCAATGGCCCAAAACCCAACCCCCATTTCGCAGAATGACATCATGAAACCCAGAAAAACAATGCGGTATCTAGGATGGAACTGCGGTGTAATTACAACTTCAGGATTGACAATTGCAGGAGATTTTAGAAACTTAACTTTCCAAACCATGAACAATGACAGTGGAGAGAGTAGAAGAATGCCCAACAGTACTGGCAGTCGCCATCCCAAATGAGCGTGAAGGGATAGGCTCATAAAGAATATAGCACTTGCTCCAGCACAGGCTTGAATTCCACTTTGGATAAAAATTCTGCGCAACGAAGGTTTAGCATCGTGAGAGATTTCAGCCAGGCTGATGGCATTAACTAGCGTTTGTGAGAAGGCACCGACTCCACAGCTTGGGACCGTGATCCAAATGGAATTGCCAACAATCAATCCAAATATTCCTAACGCCATAATTGGAATTGATACCCTCATCAATATTTCGCGGCTAAATCTTTTAGCCAGATGCAAGGCGAAATGTGCTCCAAGAACCGCGCCGATCCCCGTGGAAATACTATGCAAACTGGCAAGGGTGCGACTTATTCCAAAATCAATTCTAAGCAGCGGTATGGCAGCGCCTGCGGCCCACATTAGATATGAACCAAATGCCGCTTGAAAAATCACCGCAGCAAAAGTAGTGGGTCTACGCATCAGAAACTGGGCCGTAACTTAGGCATCTGCGGCGAACGCCCTTCTAGTTCCGGATCAAAGAATGAAATGAAGCGCTTTAGATACAACAACTCCCCAGAAGGGTGGACTCCAATTTGCTCATACCCTGTGGATTCGTACAGAGATTGTCCGCTGAGATTGGTGGGTGCAGTAATCAAAAGCACCCCGCCTTTGCCATTTTCCTGCGCCCACTGATTAGCATGTTCGACAAGCTTCTTCCCTATTCCTTGCCGTTTTCGGTCCTCTCGAACTGCTACTCCTAACCAAGGCAGCGAGGTGTCGATGTCCCAAAGGAAGACGTAACCGATCATCTGCCCATCTTCTTCTGCCAACCATCGAATGATTGATCTGTTCCTCTCCGTCACATATTTCACAGCAAAATTGCGATTAATGTCATTCGTGTTAAAAAACTTGACAGCCTCTGGACTCATTTGATCGAAAAAGCCATGAATCATTGGCAGGTCGTCAGGAGTAAATTCGCGTATCTTCATAGCGTTAAGAAACTATCGTTAGTACTCATCCAGGCCTAAGCCCTTCAAATCAGCGAACCGTCCCAAGTTCTCAGCTTCTTGCAGTCTCCAAATAACCCTCAGACCCTGCAGGCTTCCGGGACCATTTGTGAGCGGCTCTAGAGATTGATCGATGCAGTCGAGAAAATGTGCAAGTTCACCCTGCAGATACTTCGACTCTCCGCTTATTTGCAGAATTACTTCAGCTCCCTCTGGATCTGGAGATAGCGTGCCGCCAATTCCACCCTTAGGTGGGACACCCTCAAATCCGTGATGGGCATATAGGACTCCATTAGATATATCGGCCTCGAGCATTCCATCTTCACAATGAACATGGATCGCGTAACCATGTCGAGTAGCTCTCGCACCCCACGTTCCAAAGTGGTGTCCTAGGGCGCCCGATTCAAAGGCTATTACCGCATCACTTGTACCCTCACGCTCCATCCAAGGCGTTCCCAATCTCGTTCCCATGTGAATCCCAGTGGTTGGTCGTCCCAAAAACCAGAGCAATAGATCTATGTAGTGGCATCCATGGCTAAAAAACTGACCCCCACCTAGGTGTTTAGCTGAGCGCACCCAATGCCCTACTGGTGGTTGCGTCAATTGCTCGGTAAAGATTCCAACATGAAACACTTTCCCTAAATACTCAGCGTCAATCAACTCTTTAAGTTTGACGACCAGTGGTTGATATCGCATTGGATAAGCAGTCATCAATGTCTTGCCAGCTCGCTTAGCCGTCTCTATTAGGTCTAAACATTCAGATTCGCTAACAGCCATTGGCTTCTCCATTAATACATGTTTACCAGCTTGCAAAGCCCGGACTCCCATTTCATGATGAAGATCGTGCGGGGTGACAACGAGAACTGCATCAACAAAGGGGAAGAGCTTCTGATAATCCGTTACTGCATGTTCTGCACCCAGTATCTTTGCAGCGCTCTGCGCTCGCCCAATATCTAGATCAGCAGTAGCCGTGACTACAACCCTGTCGGCCAAGTCCTGAAAGATCTGTTGGTGCGCATCTTGCATATCTCCGCATCCAATGATGCCTAGGCGTAATTTAGGCAATGCAGTAACTCACCAAATTGACCATCCGCCATCAACAATGATGCTTTGCCCTGTGACGAAGGATGAGCCAGGTGCAGCTAAATAGAGGACGGCAGTGCGTAACTCTGTATTAGTTCCAATTCTGCGCATTGGGGTCGACCCAGCAACGCTATCAACCAACGGCCCAGGCTTGAACACTTCATGATTTGCCGGTGAATCAAAGAAACCAGGACAAATGGCATTTACCGTTACTCCTGTTTCGGCCACTTGAGAGGCCAAAAATTTCGTTAAACCGATAAGCCCATGTTTACTTGAAAAATAGGAGGGCATATCTACGCCTAACCCGGGAAAGAGTCGCTCGTCCAGCGATCCGATTCCGCATATAGAGGCAATGTTAATTACTCTTCCCCATTTATTTTCAATCATGTGAGGCATAAATTTTTGCGCTAGCCAGAACGGAGCTTCCAAATTCAGCACCATGATTCTGCGCCATTCTTCGGATTGTTCTACATCCCACTTTGCGCGATGTGACAGGCCGGCATTGTTTACCAAGATATCGATGGACCCGAGTTCCTCTGCTAACTGCGAAACTTGTTCTTGATCGGTCACATCGCAGACCATTGCCGATATCCCAGAGTATCGAGTTGACAATTCTTTTACGGTCGAATCTAAGGAATCTTTTCTGCGTCCACATATAACAACTTCTGCACCAGCATCTAAAAGTGCTTCAGCAAATTGTCGGCCGAGTCCGTCGCTTCCTCCAGTTACTAAAGCTCTGCGATCTGTTAAATCGAAATCAGTAAGCGCCACTATTAATCACCCCTGTTCTAAATATAATTGTTGAAGAGTCTTCTCTATTAGAACACTATGCCTTAATATTTAGAAAATTCAATACTTTCAAAAAGGAGTTCCGCATGCTGAAATCTTTATCTCTCGAAGGTAGCCGTGCACTCGTTACCGGATCTGGTTCGGGTATAGGCCGTCAGATTGCTCAAGGATTTGCTGAGGCCGGGGCCGAGTTAATTCTCGTTGGACGCCGGCAAGAGGCGCTGCAACAGACCGCCGAACTACTAAGAAAATTCAACAACTTAACTCCTACGATAATTGCCGCTGACATCACCACAACTGAAGGACTCGAAAAGATCGGAAACGAAGCTGGGCGAGTTGATGTGTTATGTAACAACGCCGGAGCATCGGATTATGGTCCTTGGCAGAGCATCTCCATTGAAAAGTGGAGAAATACCTTTGCGGTTAACGTAGAGGCACCTTTTAGACTCTGCCAAATCTTCGCCCCTTTGATGATGGAGCGAAAGTATGGGCGAATAATAAATATTGGATCTGTTTATGGGGTTATGGGTGGCAACCCTGCTCTGTACCCGGGGATGGATTGGGATATTGCGCCATATTTCGCAAGTAAACATGCCGTTCATGGCATCACTCACTATCTCGCCCCGCGCCTGGCGATGTTTGGAACAACCATAAATACCCTCTCGCCTGGAGGTTTCGCAGGCTCGGAAATGAACGAAAAGGCGGGGGCTGGAACTGAAGAGATGCTTAACGCTTTCTATGATGCGGTACCGATGCGCAGGCTCGGTGGTGCCGACGACATCTCCGCGGCAGCCGTTTTTCTCGCATCTTTAGGCTCCAAATATATGACCGGCCAAAACGTAATTGTAGATGGGGGATGGAGCTCTTGGTGATTTCACTATGCGAAAAATTTATCAAATTGAAATAGATAATCCCTTGCGAAGTGGCGTAAGTCATGATGAAGTACGGACACGAAGTAGGTCACCCTCCTTTTCGGATTGAAACCCGGAAGACCCTCACACTGACTCAGTTAGGAGTTATACAGATGAAAAAACGAAACGCTGCTCGTCTAGCAACCATTGCTGCGATCAGCCTTGGTGCCTCTATGGCGCTAACGATTCCAGCAGCTCGCGCTGCTGACGTACAGATCTCGATAGTTATGGCGTCGTATACCGATGCGATGTCCCCTTACTATAAAGATCTCATCACACGATTCGAAGCAGCAAATCCTGGCATTACCGTTAACTTGGATGTTGTTGCTTGGCCTGAAATCGGCCAGAAAGTAAAGACATTGATTGCATCAGGTCAATCACCAGATATCGTCAATAACGATGTATTTGCTGGTGAAGCTGCCGATGGACTTCTCTACCCTGCTGATCAGATTGTTAGCCCGTCAACGCTCGCAGATATTATTCCTGCGTTTATGACCAACTCTCAATACAAGGGTGTTGCTTATGCAGTTCCTGACTTAGCATCAGCCCGCGCATTCTTCTACAACAAGACGATCCTCGCCGGTGCTGGCATCAAGAAGCCACCTGCAACCTGGACCGAACTTCAGGTAGATGCACGCAAGATCAAGGCGAAGTATCCATCGGTTTATCCGCTAGGACTTCCTTTGGGAACTGAAGAAGCTCAAGGTGAATTCACACTATGGGGCGGCGGAAATGGCGGACGTCTTTACAACGATACAACCAAGAAGTTCACAATCAACACTCCTCAATACTTAGGTGCACTTAACTTCCTTAAAGGGCTAGTTAACGCCGGTTTGACAGAGCCAAATCCTGGAAAGTGCAACCGTACCGATTGCGCATGGACACTATTTGCCAAGGGCAAGGTTGCCATGGTTGACGGTGGTGTATTCACACCAGACTGGCTCTCTAAGAATGGTGGAGCAGCTATTAAGTGGGGCGCTGCGGCTGAACCACATGCACCTGGTCAAAGTGATATCACACTTGGAGTGCAGGATTACTTCAAGGGTTATAAGGCAAATGGCCATGTAAATGAGATTCGCAAGTTCTTAGATTTCCTCTTCGTTCCTGCGAATTATCAGGGCTTCCTAACGGCTGCCGGCGGATTTATTCCTGCTACAAAGTCTGCAGGAGCAGCTGCTGCTAAGGATCCAATCATTGGACCTTACGTTGCACTGTTGCCTAAGGCTATCTTCTATCCAGGTACGGTCGCAGCTTGGCCTGCTTGTGAAGCTTCAATCGTTACAGAAATGGGTACAGCTATGCTGGATCCACGTAAGGCACTGGTTAACATGCAGAAGAAGTGTGATGCTTCGCTGGTAGCCAATCCTTCATAACTCATAAAGGTAGGAGAGACAAGGTTTGTTAAGAACGCAAACCTTGTCTCTNTCTATATTGATAATTGTTAATATAAGATTTTCCGCAAGTTTGATCCCTTTTGCTATATAGAAAAGAGAATTTCTTGTCAACGAAAGTTTATAAAAAAGGATCGACCGTCAAGGCACTGCCTTGGATCGGACCGGCACTACTCCTTATTTTTGGATTTGTTATATGGCCAATGGTCGAACTCTTCTTTGTCTCGTTTCGACATATCAGCATAAGCGGTCTTATCAAGGGTTGGTCTGGCCTTAAGAACTATAAAGCCCTATTGAATAATAGCGACCTGATAGCTACCGTTGAAAGAACGGGTATTTGGCTAGTCGTAGTAGTTGTAGCCACGATGGCACTTTCATTGCCACTTGCTCAACTGATGAATGCAAAATTTCGTGGAAGAAAATTTCTCCGTTACTCAGTGATCGTCCCATGGGCGGCCTCGTTGGTTATTACTTCCACCTCGTGGAAATGGATCTTGGATCCTTATTACGGCATTATGAACAATATTTTGATGAATTTTCATATCATTAAGGCGCCGATCGATCTCTTAGGTAGTCCGGATACATCCTTCATCATGCTTCTGATTGTTGGAGTCCTCGTCTCACTACCGTTTACCAGCTATGTTTTACTCGCTGGACTCCAGGCAATACCCCACGACATCCTCGAGGCAGCTAGAGTCGATGGAGCAGGTCCATGGAAAGGCTATTGGGAAATCGTCTTCCCTCTGCTAAAGCCCGCATTCTTAGTAGCTTCGGTCATCAATGCCGTCTACGTCTTTAATAGCTTTCCAATTATCTGGGTGATGACACAAGGTGGGCCTGGGTACTCAACTGATACCACCACAACTTTTGCCTACAAGATTGCCTTCCGAGACCAAGATATTGGTCAATCAGCAGCCCTTGCCGTTGGCAACTTCATAGTAATTCTTATCTTTATTATGCTCTTTTTAAAACTCTCTAAATGGAAAGAGTTGGACCAGCAATGAGCTTAAATCTCTCTTTGAAAAGCGTGAGAAGGATCAAAGGCACGACCTTATCAATCGTTGGCCTACTCGTATCCTTTCTATTTCTATTTCCCTATGTAACGATGCTTTCGACCGCGTTGAAGCCAGTAAGTACCATCACTGACATTCCGCCAAGCTATCTGCCAAAGTCTTACATTTGGAGTAACTTCATAAAGGTTTTCCAAGAGTTACCTTTTGGGATGTATATAAAGAGCACCCTAATCATTTCTATTAGTACGATGGTTCTTGGTCTCGTTGTGGCAATACCGGCTGGTTATTACGTTGCCAGAAATAACTTTCGGTTTAGAACTCCGTTTTTGTTACTAGTTTTAGTTACACAGATGTTCTCCCCAACCTCATTATTGATCGGCATTTATCGGGAGATGGCGGTTTTGCATCTGATCAATACCTATTTAGGGCTAATATTGATCAACGCCTCCTTCAATTTGGCTTTCTCAGTTTGGATTCTCACCAGCTTCTTTAAAACGATTCCCGTTGAAATTGAAGAGGCCGCTTCTATTGATGGGGCGAGTAAGTTTCAAACCTTTGCGAAGATCAGCCTCCCTCTGGCCATTCCGGGGATTGTCACCACGGCAATCTTTACTTTTATCGCTGCCTGGAACGAGTATGTCGTGGCATATACATTGGCAAGTTCACCCTCAAAGCAACCATTCTCTGTTGGTCTCTCCCTCTTAACTGGCTATTATGAAGTGAAGTGGAATTACCTCTTTGCAGGTTCACTTATCGCGATTGTTCCAATTGTCATTCTCTTCATCTCTATCGAGAAGTACCTTGTAAGCGGTCTCACTGCTGGCAGCGTTAAGTGAGTGCCTGCAAATCTCATGCTTTTGCCTTTGTGCATACCTTCGCAGGTAGGGATCCTGCGCCAGTAATTGCGGAGTTGCAGAGTTACGGATTAACTGGGGTAAATTTGGCCCTTAATTACCATGCAAGTAGAGATTTTCTCCTGCGCCAGGGCCCACGACTCGAATACCTTAAAGATGGCTTTAATTACTACTCGCCCAATCTCTCTTTCTATCCAGAGAGTGGATTGCGCCCTTCTTTGGCTAATTCATACGATTCTAATGATGAATTAAATTCCCTTATTCTCAAAGCGCGAGAAGTGGATTTTGAGATCTCTGCCTGGGGAGTCTTCCTTCATAACGGAAACCTGGGAGCATCCTTTCCGGATTGTTCGGTTGAGAATGCATTAGGAAATAGATTTCTTTCGGAGTTGTGTCCATCAAATCCTCGAGTACAAAGTTACAGTCGTGGCTTGGCAGAAGATCTGCTATCTCGCGGGATCAATTCATTAGCCATTGAATCTCTGCATTTTCATGGGGCGCGGCATGGTGAACATCATGAACGATTCTTCCTCGAGATGAGTCCAATAACAGAATTTTTACTCTCGCTCTGTTTTTGCTCCAGTTGCCTCGATCGGTTTGCAGAAGCAAACGGGGATGGAGCGCGATTGAAATCCCAGGTCGCAGCAGCGCTCGATGAATTCCTCCGTGATCAAGATCCATGGTTAGGTGTTGAACTTTCCAAGGAGCACCTAGCGGATATCTGTGGCCCCGAGATGTTTGCCTATTTAGTGGTACGTGAAGCGACGGTTTCTTCTCTTTACGGCGAAATTACTCAGTTAGCACACTCATATGGAGCCACAACTAGGCTTATTGATCAGACCCCTCTGTTAGATATGACAAGCTCAGAATCGTTGCATCAAAGCTGGGTTCTTGGGATAAATCCTCAAGAGGTCCGCAAATATATAGATATATATGAGCCTTTGATTTATCGAAATGACCCAACGTCGGTAGAGAAAACCACCTCTCACTACTTAGAGCAGTTAGGAGGCGCGATCATCCCTATTTTGCGGCCGACATTCCCCGATAATCTTTCAAAGCCGAATTTAATTGCCAAAGTTCAAAAAATAAGAGGGTTGGGTGTTGGTGAGATTGATTTCTATCTACTCGACACCATGAGACCGCGCGATCTCACTTGGATCAAAGAGGCGTTACTTTAGATTCCCGCCGCCAATATATCCCGCACGGCAGATAAAGTCTTATCAATATCTAATTCACTGTGCGCCGATGATAAGAACCAGGTTCCTCGAGGAAGAATTCGGATCCCTCGAGTGAGGAGTTCATAGGCGAAATTGGCATATCTAACTCGATTGGCTTTTAATCCAGTTCGGTAATCGGTCGGACCTAAAAGATCAAAACGTACGTTGAAGACCGTGGGGAAACCTACAATTTCATGAACAATATCAGCCCGCACGAACTCCTCTTTTAGCCCAGCCATGAGGGCTCCACCGGTTTCTTCGATCTGCCGATACGGGGCGCCACTTTTAAGCAATTTAAGAGTGGCAAGTGTCGCAGCCATCGAAACGGCCTGGGTATTGTAAGTTCCACCGTGCATTACCTTTCCAGATCCAACAAGATCCATGTAAGCCCGCTTGCCAACGATCGCTGCAACTGCAAATCCGTTTGCAATAGCTTTACCTAGGGTGGTCAGATCGGGAATTACACCTAGTTGACTCTGCGCTCCACCTGGTGAAACACGAAAACCAGTGATAACTTCATCAAAAATAATTAAGGTTCCATGTAAATCACATAACTCTCGAACACGCTCTAAGTACCCAGGAAGTGGTAACACCCCGCTGGTGTTGAACATGATTGGCTCCATAATAATTCCTGCTACGTCGCCTCTTTGAAGCTCTGCTTCAATCACCTCAATATTATTCCAAGGCAGTACGACGAGATTTTCAGATTTCTCCTGACCCTCTGTACCGCCGACGAGAGTTGGATGCAAAGCATCACCGGCGAGTGCGATATCTGGAGAAACACTCCACAGAACATTGTCGAACCAACCGTGATAATGACCTTCAAATTTGATAATTTTCATCCGCCCAGTCGCAGCGCGGGCAATTCTAAAAGCGACTTGAACCGCCTCTGACCCAGAAGAGGCAAATCGCACAAGGTCTGCCGATGGCACCAACTCTGAAACGAGTTGCGCTGCCTCATACTCTAGGTGTGTTTGACCAGCTACCAGAATACTAATATCAAGCTGTCTCTTCGCCGCTTCGACTACATCATGCGGGCCGTGACCCAAGAGCATCGGACCCATACCAAGAACATAATCGATAAACTCGTTGTCATCGGCATCTGTCAGACGTGATCCCTGTGCGCCCTTAAAGACCAAAGGATGTGGGCGAGTACCGGTGCGGAAACCACTGTTAACACCGCCAGCGACGTATTGTGCGCCGTTCTCGATTGCTTCCTTAGATTTTGTAAAGTCCACAAACACTCCAGGTGATTTCGGTATATGAAACAGGCCTTACAGAAACTCAGGTTATTAGGTATGTTACACGCTAGCAAATATTAATACGCAATACGGAATAAATCTCTGCGCATAGGTGAGGAGGTCCATAGTGAATGAAAAGCCCAGAAAGACCGGTGAGGAAGTCGCCGTTCTGGTTAAAGCTATGAGCCTTTTGGTAACTCTTGCTGAAGGTTCTCAAACTGTGGTGCAACTTTCAAAGACCACTGGCGTTAGTAAGCCTGGTGTCTACAGAATTCTCAAGACTCTAGATACGGGTGGATTTGTCGTACGAGATCCCGAGCGTAAGGAATTTAGTTTGGGGCCAGCTTTGATGGGACTTGGACGAGCGACCAATAACTCGTCAGGGTTGATAAGAACTGTTCGCCCTACCCTGCGAGAAGTTCATGAGAAGTTTAATGAGACCGTAAACCTGGGTGTGCTCAACCATGGGAGGATCATTTACCTCGATACGATCGAATCTCGGCAACGTTTGCGGGTCACTGTTCCCATTACTATGCAGGATAACGTTCACGCCACCGCTCTAGGCAAAGCAATAATCTCCGCGATGCCGACCGAGGTCGCACTTGGAATTCTCAACGAGGCAGAACTTCTACAAAGGACAAAGAACACCATTCTTACACTTGAGGAACTTCTTGAAGCCACCCAAAGAGCTAAGAAGTTGGGTTATGCAATTGATAATGAAGAGGACGAAATTGGTTTTCGTTGCGTTGCAGCACCGATCCTCAATTCGCAGAATTTTCCGATTGCCGCAATCAGCGTAACGGCCCCTACTTCACGTTTGAGTCTAGAAGACTTTTCGGAAATCGGAGAACATCTAAAAACGCTAGCAGCTGGCTTAAAAAAGAATTTTCCCAATTGATTTTCTAATTCAGTAGAAGAGAGGAACCTTGGAGATGCGTGTAGCTATAGCAGGATTTCAACATGAGACAAATTCATTTGCAAAGGTGCCAGCGTCATTGGCTAAGTGGAAAGAGGCTGGCATCCTGCACGGGGATGAAATAATTGAAGAGTACCGTGATTCTAAAGCCACTATCGCTGGGATACTTTCTCGTTTAAATTCTGAAACTGACATCGATCTCGTCCCTTTAGTTTTTTCAAGGCTTATGCCCATGGGACACATGACAGTTGAAGCCACAAACTATTTAATGAATGAAATTCTAACTTTGATAGCAGAGCAGGGGCCCTGGGATATCGTTTTTCTAGCGCAGCACGGGGCGGCTGTTTCCGATTTATATAACGATCCGGATGGCGAATTGGCGGAAAAAGTTCGGGCTATTGTTGGCCCCGAAGTCATTATCGTCACTAATCTGGATATGCACGCCAATGTTTCCCGCAAGGTAGTTCACAACTCAGATATCGTGAAGGTCTACCAGACCAACCCACACCTAGATACTTTTGAGCGAGCATTTGAATCTGCAGACCTAGCAATTAGACAATATAACGGCGAAATAAAACCTACTATGTATTTGGCGACCCCTCCGCTAGTGGTCAATATTTTGAAGCAGGGAACTAGCGATAAGCCCATGTCGGAGTTATTAGATTTTGCGCATTTGGAGGCGGAAAAGCCTGGGGTTCTGTCAGTGAGCGTTGTTGAAGGTTACCCGTACTCTGATGTCCCCCAAATGGGTATGACATTTCTAGCGATCACGAACAACGATGCAGCCCTGGCGCAGTCAGTCGCCAATTCAATTGCGATGCAGGCTTGGAAATTGCGTGCTGAACTTAATGGCCAAGCATATTCGACCGACTCAGCGCTCGTGGAAGCTAATAAGCAAAGTGAAAAGCCATTAGTGCTATTTGATGTTGGAGACAATGTTGGGGCCGGAACTCCAGGAGATTCAACCTTTGTTTTGCATGCAGCGCGTCGACTAGGCATATCTGGGCTCCTGCAGGCGCTCTGCGATCCTGCTATCGTAAAACTTTGCATAGGTTTGGGAGTCGGCGCCAGAGTTGAGGCTGAAGTCGGCGCCAAGTTCGACGATATGCACGGGACCCCATTTCCTATACAAGGGGTCATTACGGCTATCACCGATGGAAAATATGCAGAAACCAAACCTTCGCACGGGGGTTTTCTTTTTTACAACGATGGGCCTAGTGTGGCTATCAAGACAGAGGATGGATATAGCATTCTTTTAACTTCGCTCCCAGCCATGTCAAGTTCGCTTCTTCAGTTCCGCAGCGCCGGGTTGGAACCGCTTGACTACAAGATAATTGTTGTTAAGGGAGTTCATTCACCGCGTCCTGCTTATGAATCGATAGCCAAGAAAATGTATTGGCTTGATACGGCGGGGGCATCTACTGCAGATTTATCGAACTTTACTTATTCAAATCGCCGTGTTCCCATGTATCCCTTTGAAGAAGATACCCATTGGAGCTCTAAAGATTAGCGTTTAGGACCTTTCCTGGGCGGGCGCTTGTTTGTACTCCTTTTTGAACAACGAGTTGCCCGTTCACAAAGACAGATTCAATTCCAACTGGTGGTTGAGCAGGATTGAGGAATGTTGCTTGATCTTTAACCGTTAACGGATTAAAGATCACAATATCTGCAGCCTTCCCGACTTCGATCGAACCTCGATCATGAATACCAAAGAAAGCAGCAGCTTTTCCAGACATCTTAAAGATAACTTCCTCAAGGGGCATGTCACCTAATTCCCTTGAGAGATATCCCAGGGCGCGCGTACTTGCCCCGAAAGAGCGGGGGTGTGGCATCTTTCCCTTCTGGTCAAACGGGAAAGCGGATCCATCGGAGCAGATCATTGAATGTTTAGATCGCGCAAAGACGCGCATATCTTCATCGGTCCTATAAAAGAGGACGACCATAACCGAGTTGCCACCTAGCCGGCACAATTCTAAAACTAGCGCCTCTGGAGTTGTATCCAACTTCTTTGCCGCAACCTCTACCGAATCTCCATTTTCCACGCCTAGTAGGCCATCTCCACGGGCAATAACTACACGATCCCAGAACCATGGAATCTTGTGAGCAGACCAGCCCAAAGATAATTCTTGCTCTGCTCGTGTAAAGGTATCGGGATCTGCAAGTCTCTCACTCATTGCTTCAACGCCACCTGCTTGGACCCAGCCCGGCAGATATTGGGTGAGTGATGAACTCGATGCGTTGTAAGGATAAACATCAAAAGCCACATCGAGACCTTGCGCGGCTGGCGAGTCGAAGTGAGCTACCCAATCTTGAGCCTTACCCCACAACGCTGGATCATTAATAGCCGCATGAGAGAACTGAACGCGTACTCCGGTTTCACGAGCTAAGGCAAAGGCCTCCTTCAAGGGCCCGAGAAATTCATCCTTGCCAAAAATATCGTAATCGCGAGCATGAGAGGTGTAAATTCTCCCGGCTTCTTTGATCACTTGGCAGAGATAGATTAATTCATCGAAAGGCGCATAACGTGAAGGTACATAAGTCAGTCCCGTAGACATTCCAAAGGCGCCTTGTTTAAAAGAATTCAGGAGCAGTTCACCCATTCGCTCCAACTCTTCTCTGCTTGGCGCTTCTTCTTTGAGCCCCATGCCAGCAATTCGCAAGGTTCCATGACCAACCAGTGGTGCGATATTAATTGCCACACCTTTTTGTTGAATCGCCTCTCTGTAACCTGCTAGATCTGACCACTCAAGAGGGACGGGATCATCACCGATTCCCTCTAGAAAATCGGAGTGCAACTGCTTATTACTTTGGTTTATGGGAAAGGCCGAGAATGAACAATTGCCGGTGACCTCGGTGGTCACACCTTGAAAGACCTTGCTCTCGCCACGACCATCAATAAGTAGGCTTAGATCGGAGTGGGTGTGCACATCGATGAATCCGGGCGCTATAACAAGTCCATCAGTATTGATATGTCTTTTAGATGCAACAGGCGCATCACTAATCGAAACGATTAGCCCATCGCGAATTCCAATGGTTCCCGCTTTGGGTGGAGCTCCCAATCCATCATAAATAAGACCAGAAAGAGAGAGTTCAACAGGTTCTGCAACCATCGCCTAATTGGACCTCGCGCGCGAACGGATGGATCGACCTGGTAGGCGAGAAGTTCGTTTTCCGTGACTTAAAGTTTCTACGCCATCGATCCAGACAGTCTCGAAACCTTGAGCAGGAAGTCGAGGATTCTCGTAGGTTGAAAGGTCTAGGACGGTCTGCGCATCGAAGAGCACCAGATCCGCTTTAAAGCCCTCTCGGAGTGAGCCTCTATCTTTTAAGGACAATCGTGCTGCAGACCTACCAGTCATATGCGCGACTGCTTCTTCCATCGAAAAAACTTTCTCCTCGCGGGCATAATGTCCCAAATAGCGTGCGAAAGTGCCATAAGCACGGGGGTGTGGCTTATTTCCCATCAGAATTCCATCACTTCCTGCCATGTGGCGAGGGTGGGACATAATTGCACGGAGATTGCCTTCATGTCCTGAAAATATTATGCATGAAGCCCGAAAGTTTTCTGCTGCAATAAAGTCTAAGTAGAACTCGACTGGATCCTGGGAAAAGAGCTTTGATGCCTCGATCAGAGATAGACCAACCAATTTCAGATTTTCCGCGTGTTCTACGCCAGCGATTTTTACAATCTCCCAGTTCATGGTTCCACCATGATTTCCATCGCTTCCAGAAACCGTTAATTCGTAGATCGCTTTGGCTCTCATTTCAGGTTGTAATAAACGAGCCCGCATCGCTTCGTTACCGCCATCTTGAATCCAAGAAGGAAGCATTGCGTGCAAGTAAGTAGAGCCAGCGAGATAAGGGTAACTATCCAATGTGACATCGATACCTTCAGATTCAGCGTTGGAAAGGCGTTCAAAGAGTAAGTCAGTGCGATCGTGATTTACCGGCGCGCTCATGTGACAATGTGTTAGGTGTAACGCTGCTTTGGAAGCCCTTGCAATTTCTATGCAGTCGTCGACGGCGGTAAGAAATTGAGAGCCATAATTTCGGTGGTGAGGTGCGTAGTATCCTGAATATTTTGCAACCACTCGACACAATTCAATTAATTCGCCATCATCGGCATACATCGCTGGGGTATAGGTTAGTCCCGCAGATAATCCGACCGCCCCCTCTTGCATTCCGGTCTCAACTATTTGTGCCATCTTGGAAAGTTCTGCAGGGCTTGCTAATCCAGCCACATTTCCTCGTACTAGCATGCGAACACTTCCGTGCGGAATGAGATAAGCAACGTTTACTGGAGCCCCTTGGTCAATCAAGGCCAAATAATCGGCAACAGAATGGAAATTCCACGATAGGCCCGCAGGTTCGCCATTCCAACCGTAAAGCTGTTCGCGAAGGACGCTGAGAGTTTCTTCATCTGAAGGAACGTAACTCAGTCCATCTTGGCCAACCACCTCTGTGGTGACACCCTGAGTCACTTTAGAAAGATGCTCTTGGTCGGAGAGAACCGCTAGATCTGAATGCGAATGTACGTCAATGAATCCCGGACTAAGTGTCAGACCAGAGGCATCAACGATTTTCCCCTCTTCCTCACCCTTGAGGATCGATCCAAATTTACTTATTACGCCCTCTTTGACGATTAGATCTGAGCGTGTTGGTTTAGATCCCGTTCCATCTATTGCAACGGCCCCGCGAATAGTAAAGGTCGAGTCTTTCATCCTTAATCCGAAGCTTCAATGACTCTGAGCATTGGCGCTGGACCAGCGGTGAGCCCTCCATCAATAATCATCTCAGATCCCGTCATCCATCCAGAGCGTGAAGAGGCTAAAAAGACAACTGCCTCAGCTATATCAGTTGGGGTGCCGATACGACCCCTTGGATACCAAGGTTTAAGATCCTCGAAGACCTTTGGATTTCTTTCGGCGCGATGTAGCCAAACCTCTGTGGCGATACTTCCAGGCACGACGGTATTACAACGAATTCCACTTGATCCATATCGCACAGCAACAGCTCGAGTTAGCGCGTGCACTCCCGCCTTGGCAACAGAGTAAGCATCGCTACCTACCATCGTCTTTGCGTTCACCGAACCGATATTGATGATATTTCCTGCGCCCCTTGCCATCATGCCGGGGAGAACTCTTTTAATGCAGAGAAATGGGGCTGTCAAAGTAACCCTGATTTGGAATTCCCAATCCGAAAGTGAAGTTTGTAAAAGATCTTCCTCGCCGATCGACATGGCATTATTTACGAGGCAGTCAATCCGTCCATAGTCCGCTTCAACCCTATCTAAGGTTGAATTTACTTCGGTTTCCGAAGATAGATCGACGACGTAACCTTTTGCACGCCCACCTGCAGCGAGGATTCCCTCGATCGTCTTATTTAGATTTTCTACATTAATATCTAAGAGTGCTACCTGCGCACCGACACTACTAGCCAATTGAGCGATCTCTTTACCGATTCCACGACCAGCTCCGGTAATAACCATAACAAGATTGCTTAACTCGTTACGTTCGTTGGACGACATTTTAAACTCCCTCTCGCTCATGAAACATGAAACAAAGCTTGTCTCTCGATCAAATTAGAAAAATGTATGAATAAAATCTACAACCTCATAGGACTCATTAACCAGTGCCATGAGGCGCCACTTATCAAACGTCGTGCAGGGATGCGAGATCCCCATCCCGATCAGATCTCCCACGCTTGCGGCGTTCTCCCGATCAAGGACGAGATACCCGTGTTGATCATTCAAGTGATCAACGACAGCGTGGAAGGGCTTAACCGTTGGGTCAACGCTGGTTACGTGCTTAATGGGCATAGGCTCACCTGCATCGTTACCGACATCTCTCTTTCCTAGATTGAGAATAGCTAGGGTTGGTTCGGGGTGACTTATTACTTTCGCCCAGAGTTCGATGGCAGGTATAAATGTCTTACCTTCGCCTTGGCCAGCAAATGGATACGTCAATTCATATCCCCCATGGTCATGGGAAATATAGCCACCACTGCGAATAATAATGTGCCCACTTTTGCCATATTTGCGCAGCTCTTCAATCACAATGTCGAAGTAGGCACTTCCGCCTGCGGTCAAAATGACTTCTGGATTACCTAGTTCGTCGCTGATGATCTTTCCGGCCTCGACCATTTTCTGACAAAACGCACGTAGCGCGGCGCTACCTGCTGGTGATCGATTCTCAACTGGAAGAACTCCCTCAAAGCCTGAAACCCCCAAAAGATTTAACCGTGGGTTCTTTTTGATGGCCTGGGTTAGGGGAAGGACTTCTTCCACATTTCGTAAGCCAGCCCTACCATTTGCAGCACCGACTTCGATCAATAAATAGAGTTTTCCTTCAGGTAGTTTTTCGATCGCTTCTTCTGCTACGCGTAAACCCTCCCAAGAGTCAAGATAAAATATTATTTGTACCTGCGGATTTAAATTTTCCTTTGCAATCTGTTGAATAGCGGAGAGATCCATGACTTCATTAGCGATGATAATTCTTTCAAATCCAAAGTTGAGAAATACGCCTGCCTGATAAAAATTAGCAACTGTGATTCCCCATGCTCCTCTGTCAACCTGCATTTTCGCAATTTGCGGGGACATCGTGGTCTTTACGTGTGGACAGATATCAATAGACATTTCGTTACAGAAATCTTGCATGCGATCCAAATTATTTCGTAGAGCTTCCGCTTTTAATATTGCAATTGGAAATTGAAAATTGGAGTCAAAAAGGTTTGGTTTGGTTGCGAGAAAATCGTTAAAAGTTTTGCCTTGTGAGGCTAAAGGCATGCCCTTAAAGAAGGGTGAGATGGGTAAATTATTGAGAGTTGAAATTTCCACTCTTTCTCCCGTCATATGCAAATAGTAGGCCATTCACTCGTTTATGAACATGGCGAAGTTTTCGCATAGTGAAAAATTGAATTATTGCTTGAGGAAATTTTGGGATAGTTCTTGATTTGGACTCATTAACATGGGTACGCTTCCTAAACCAATCAAGCGGCTTATTAAGGCCTTTTTTATTGAGAAGGATGGTTCATGGACCTACTCATTGATGTCCCAGTTCTTGTCGCAGCAAATCAGAAAATGCCGATGACAAAGGTTTTAGTGGAAGATCCTCGCGCTGGAGAAGTACGCGTCAAGATGTTTGCATCTGGGGTCTGCCACTCCTGTCTTCATGCTTACGATGGATCGCATGCGACCCCAATGCCGATGATCTTAGGAGACGAGGGTTCTGGAGTCGTGGAGTCAGTTGGCAGCGGGGTTACGACACTCGTACCAGGTGACCACGTAATTATTTCTTGGCTACTCAATTGTGGAACTTGTCCACCATGCAGGGATGGCAAGCCCGCCCATTGTTGGGCACCATCACCATTTGGCGCGCTGCTTGATAACACGCAGCGGTTTAAAGATGCAACTACTGGCGAACCAGTCCTGCATTATGGTCCAGCCACTTATGCTCCTTACACAGTAGTTCCTGAAAGTTCCGCAATTAAGATACGCAAGGATATGCCGCTTGATAAAGCGGCATTAATAGGATGTTCAGTAACAACTGGTTTTGGAGCTGTGACAAATGCAGCCAAGGCTCGTCCCGGTGAGTCTGTTGCGATAGTTGGTTGTGGTGGCGTGGGGCTAAATGCGGTTCAAGGGGCCCGGGTTGCAGGGGCATATCCAATTATTGCCATTGATACATCTGATGCGGCCCTCGCAATGGCTAAAAAGTTTGGAGCAACCCATCTTATAAACGCTGCAACATCCAACGTTGTCGAAGAAACGCTAAAAATAGCTCCGCGCGGGGTTAACTATTCGATTGCTGCCGTTGGTAGCACCAAGGCAATGCAGAACGGAGTGGAAATTCTCGGTTCTGGGGGAACCATGATAATTCTGGGTGCGCCACCAAATGGAGCTGTTCTTGAGTTGGATCCGATATTCATACTAGGGAAGGAGAGAGGTATTCGAGGCAGTAAATATGGCTCCTCAAATCCCCACGTTGAATTTCCTATGCTCATTGAACTCTACCTTGCTGGAAAATTAGATCTCGACTCTCTCGTAACAGGAAACTACCGAGTTGATCAATCAAATGAAGCCTTTGAGGTTCTCGCAAAAGGCGGCGCTGGCCGCGGTTTAATCACTTTCGACTAACCGTTTTCTCCTGAAAGGTACTTCTATGAGCTTTGATCAGAACTTTCTCAACATCGGTGCAAATGCACCATCAACTTACAATATTTCCTTGTCGCCTATCCGCACTATAGAAAATTCTTTTTATGCATCAGGACAGGTGGCGCGCATTGGTGAAACCATGATAGCCACTGGTCTTGTTGGCCGCGAAGTAAATTTGGAACTCTCGCAGCAGTGTGCATGGCAGTGCGCAATTAATGTCCTAGATTCTGTAAAAAATGCGCTTGGTTCTCTCGATAAGATTAACTACGTGGTGCGCCTTGGAATATATGTTGCAAGCGCTGACGATTTCTCTGATCAACATTTAGTAGCACACGGGGCAAGTCAGGTAATGCTCGATGTATTTGGTCCATTGGTGGGAAGTCACACCCGCACTGCTATCGGTGTGAAATCCCTTCCATTAAATAGTCCAGTAGAAGTCGACGCGATTTTCTCTCTCAAATAATTATTTAAGGGCGACAACGAGGTCTATCTCAACCAGGATAGAAACTAGGTCAGATCCGACAGTTGTTCGTACTGGAAAATTTGGAGCTGTAAAGAACTCTCGATAAGCGCTGTCGTATTCTGCAAAGTCACGTACGACATCTTGTAGGTGTACGGTGCTCTTCACGACGTCGGAGAAATCGCATCCAACCTCGGCCAATATAGCTTGCAAATTCTTTAATGTTTGTCGAGTTTGCTCTCCGACTCCACCTGGAACATTCGCCCCAGTAGCAGGATCCATCGGCCCCATTCCGCAGGTGTAAAGAAAACCATTCGCCACAACTCCGTGAGAGTAGGAACCACCAGGGGCGGGTGCACCTTTTGCAACTATATGACGTACGGCCATCTGAAACTCCTATTCAACGTATTGGAGAGGGAAAATTCTTGCCACAAGAATATCCATTTACCACTAGATAGCAATGCTACGTGAAGGCCTTCCTTTTATGCCAGGTGATAGAGAGAAGGTCATACCAGATTCTGGGGTTAAGCCTGATAGTCCGTCAGTTGCGGAGGTGACTATTAATGTATCCAATTTCTCTCCGGCAAATGCACATGAGGTTATAAATTTTGCGGGGAATTTGATCCGCTCTGATATTTTGAAACCATTCTTGGAGTCATATCGCCTCACTTCTGATCCTCCCCAAAGGGCAACCCAGATTCCGCCCTCGCTATCCATGCACATCCCATCAGGTGCACCATCTTCTGGATCGATCTCTACGACATTTTCACCCCCCGAAATTTCGCCATCGGAAAAAGAGTAGGAGCGTATTGCTTGCCAACTTGAATCTATGTAGAAGAAAGTCGATCCGTCATCACTCCAATCCATCCCATTGCTAATCGTTAAATCCTTGAGAAGGACGGATATTTGCTCATTTTGTGGAGAGTACTCGAACAAAGTAGAACTCCCCTGGAGAGCTGAATATGCCATCGTTCCGAGAACGAGATTTCCACTAGGAGAAATTTTCGCATCGTTCCACCTGATTGAGTGCAACTTCGTTTGCGGGTCAATGTCTTGCAGAGAGAAGAGCCTATGTTGAAAACCATCTGCATCTCTTAAAACGGGCCCAGAGTTGGTGCCTAACAGGTACCCACCATTTTCTCGTCTGAGAGCAAAACCAACATTCTCACCTGTCGAAAACTCCCCAACCTCGTTGGTAGATAGATCGCGAGTAAGAACTTTCGAACCTACGATATCTACCCATGAAACTTCTGAATTTGTATTACCAAAGGAGACTGGGGATTCTCCTAAAATACAGATTCGCTCGTCGAAGAGATTAAAATCCATTAGTTTGCGATCTCAAATACTATTTTTCCACGAGGAGCCGCACCGCTCTCGAGTGCCGAGATAGCTTGGTTAAATTCTTCTAATGGGAAACGATGCGTGACTAAAAAGGTTAAATCTAGTGCCCCGGAATTTAAAAGCGAGACGGTCTCTCTCCAGGCCGATCGTGAATATCCAAAAGATGCAACAATGCTGAGATCACCATTCACAAGATCGTCTATAGAAATGAGAGTTTTTGCTTCTGGCCCAGTGAAACCCAAGAGCAATAATTTTCCACCTCGAACCAGCAATTGAACCGACTCGGTAATTCTTGAACTAGACCCTGCGGCTTCGATGATTAAGTCATACCTCTCCTGAGGCGTGTCTGTAAAAAATCTATCTACCCCAGCCAGCGATGAAAGAACTGCTTGGCCTGATTTCAAACCCAACATGTGTACTGCGCTCGGGTTCCAATTTCGCACCAATCTAGCGGCGATGAGTGCGATCGTTCCATCTCCAATGATGAGCACCTTTGCGCCAGGCTTGGGGGAGGCTTTCAAAATACCCTGAGTCACCACTGCGGTTGGTTCCACCAACGCTGCAGATTCATTGGAAACAAAATCCTCTATCTTGTGAATTAAAAAGCCGGGTACTTTGATCAACTCGCTTGCAGCTCCCGGGAGCGTAAAGCCAATCTCGCTATAAGTGGTACAGCGATTAGTATCGCCTTTCAAACATTCGAAGCAGTGACCGCAAGGAATTATCCCTTCGGCTACTACGCGATCTCCGACCTTTAACCCGTTCGTGCTTGATTCACTGCGCACCACGCGACCACACCACTCATGCCCTATGACAATGGGATAACTTACAAATGCCGGATCAATCTTTCCTTTAATAATCTCTAGATCGGTTCCACATACGCCCGTAATAATCGGAGCCACCAACACCTCGTCACTTTCAAGAGTTGGAATTTCCGATTCAATGATATCGATTTTTCCATTACCAAATGCAATCAGAGATTTCATTCTGCTCTCCTTATTATCTTTCTACCATGAAGTTCTTTTGTTAGTTGGTCAGCATGCTTGATGACAAGTTTGCCGAGTGTAGAGACTTGGGTTGGCGAAAGATCTATTTTTACCCCGGTTGCACTAATAGCGCCCATACATTTTCCAAAGTGATCAAAGAATGCTGCCCCTACGCAGAATATTCCCTGCGCATCCTCTTCATCGTCGGTGGCAAAGCCGACCTGACGAATGTGCTCTATCTCTTTCTTCAATTCAGGGATCTTTGTAATTGTGTTCTTTGTTCGAGATGCCAATCCACTTTCCTCAACAATTGATTCAATCTCTGGATCTGATAACTCTGCCAATATGGCTTTTCCAGCTGCACTGACATGGGGCAGTTCGCGAATTCCTAGAGGAGTGTGAAAACGTACGAAACCTGGACCATCTACGCGATCGATGAATACGGGATACCCGCCATCATTCCGAGCCACTCGAATAGTCAGGCCAGATTTCGCGCTGAGTTGCGAGACTATGGGACGCGCTACGGCGATCAGTGGGTCGTGGGCGGCCGCCAAATCTCCCAGACGAATAAGCGTCATTCCGGGGAGATATTTCGGGCCCGGCTCTATGGCCCGAAGATAGCCAAAATCGACCAGCGTTCTGAGCGTAGCCAAGACCGCGCTCTTAGAGCCGCCAACAGTTTTGGCGATCTCAGAAAGTGGCATCCCAGAGAGGGGTCCACCCACTATCAATTCAACGAGATCGAGGGCTCGGGCAACGCTGCCGACCATGACTGGCGATGATTGCGCCACAAGTCCTCCTTCGGAATCGTTGACAATTTCTCCTACTGCGAAATACTAGAGTGCCGAACGACGTTCGGCAATACAGAACGGAATAAAAATGTTGGCTGATTCCCTTTTAGGTGGTTTTCCTTCTGAACTGATCCCACCGTCGAGCAAAATCAAATTTCCTGACGGCGCCGATTTTCGAATAGAGATTCCTTCTGTAGAGGGGCCGAACGTTCTGCGCGCTGTTCTTGAAGAAGCAAAGAGCCGTGGTGTAATTGTGAATCGAGTTTCGCAAGGTAGCGGAGCGATGCTGCACCCAGAATCAGAGCTGAAAGAGATGTCACGAATTGCAGCTGATGCCGGTTTAGAAATTTCACTTTTCATTGGACCACGCGAAGAGTGGGGAATTGGAGCAATGTCCCGTAGCGCTGAAGGACCAGCGCTCGGTGGTTCCGTTCGGGGAATGCGTCAGTTGCGCTACGCAGTAGAAGATTCCCTTCGAGCTATCGAGTGTGGAATACGAGGGCTTTTAATCGCGGATCTAGGCTTACTGCAAGTACTGAGTGAAGCGCGTAGCGCGGGAAAGATTCCAGCAGATGTGGTTTTTAAAGTTTCGGTTATGAAAGCGCCATCCAATCCTGCAACTGTGAAAGTTTTGGAAAGTCTGGGTGGAGATACCATCAATCTTCCTACAGATTTATCGCTTAACGAGCTATGTGAGATGCGTTCAGTTACCAATTTGCCAATCGATCTTTATGTTGAGGCGCCTGATGGACTTGGCGGTGTGGTGCGAGGAAATGAAATCGCAGATCTTGTAGCAGCTGCCGCTCCTTTATACGTGAAATATGGTCTAAGGAATTCTCGGCCGCTATATCCATCTGGACTCCATCTTGACGGGGATGCCAGCATCATCGCTCGCGAAAAAGTACGTCGAGCGAGCACCTCGATGGAATGGCTCAAGCGGGATGGAAGAGAGTTTGTGCAGTCGAAGGCTGGTGCAGAAGGGCTTGGAATTCCTAAACCATGACAAGCCTTCCAAAGTTCCCTATCAACTATCGCAGCAGCGAATGGTTTGCTGGCAATGATGAAGTTGCCTTATCTCACCGAGTTGTTATGGCTTCAGTCGGACACCAAATAGATTCAAAAAATTCCAAACCCATTATTGGAATTGCCGACTCCTCAAGTGACCTCAACCCGTGCAATCTGCCACTTCGGAATTTTCTCTCTGATGTGAAGCGCGGAATTGAGGAGGCGGGCGGAATCCCCGTGGTCTTCCCCGTTATGTCATTGGGAGAAGATCTAATGAAACCCAGTGCCATGCTCTATCGAAACTTGTTGTCTATGGAGGTTGAAGAATATCTTCGCTCTTATCCAATTGACGGGGTCGTTTTACTAGCGAATTGCGATAAGAGCGTACCCGGAGCTTTGATGGGAGCTCTCAGCGCAGATTTACCCACTTTAATGTTTACGGCCGGGGCCAGACCTGCAGCAATGTATAAAGGTAAAAAAGTAGGAACAGGTACTGAATTGTGGCGAATGTGGTCAGATTATCGAGCCTCGAAAATATCTGAATCAGATTGGAAGGAATTTGAAGCCTGTCTTAATTGTGGCCTGGGTTCTTGTAACACGATGGGAACGGCATCTTCTGTAGCGATGATGGTTGAAGCGCTTGGATTGACCCTTCCTGGCACTTCCACCCACGCCGAATCCAGCCCAGAGCGGAAAGCAGCGGCTTACCGTACGGGCCAGCATATTGTGGAGATGACGAAGAACGGATGGTCTCCATCGAAAATTGTTACCGAGGGATCGTTTCGAAATGCCGTGCGAGTGCTGCAGGCATGCGGTGGATCAACAAATGCAATTATTCATCTTCTCGCTCTTTCGGGCCGCGTTGAAGGAAAATTGACGCTCGAACAAATCACTGCGCTCGGTGCGGGCTTATCAGTAATCGTCGATGTTGAACCCTCCGGAACTGAACTAATTCAAGCTTTTGATAAAGCAGGAGGTCTACCTGCCTTGGTGGAAGCGTTGGGCGAGAATTTCGAAGGTGATGAATTTACGGCGCTGGGAAATACTTGGAATGAAAACTTAGTTCCGGCCCAGAATAACTCGGTTATCAAATCTCTCGACAAACCCATCTATCCCAAGCCAGCATTTGCCGTGGTGTCGGGTTCGCTAGCTCCAAAGGGAGCGCTCATTAAAGTATCTGCGGCATCAGAAGAGCTACTAGTGCACACAGGAGCTGCGATCGTATTTAGCGGGTATGAAGATATGCGTCTTCGTATTGACGATGAGAGTTTGGCTATCACCAAAGACTCCGTACTGATTTTGAAGGATTGTGGGCCTGTAGGAGTTCCTGGAATGCCAGAATGGGGGATGATTCCTATTCCAAAAAATCTTCTCGCTCAGGGCGTGACCGATATGGTGCGAATCTCTGATGCTCGCATGAGCGGAACCTCATTTGGAACCTGCGTGCTTCACGTATCGCCCGAATCTTCAGTTGGGGGTCCCCTTGGAATTGTCCAAGATGGGGATCTCATTTCGATTGATATTCCATCTGGGAAGATCGATCTTCTCATCGACGACTCTGTTCGTGAAGAGCGAATGAATAAATGGCAAGCGCCATCCTCCGCCCACCTGCGCGGGTGGCCCGCCTTGTATCAGCAGCATGTCTTACAGGCCGATGAAGGATGCGACCTAGATTTCCTGCGCCCAACCTCACCCGAGATGCGTAGGTTTGTTCCGCCAGTTGTTGGGAGATCATGATGAATCTTCTTCTATCACGGCAATTCTCAACGACCACTACTACAGGAGGAAAAATGCGTAATAAGAAGCTACTCGTCGGCGCGCTAGCTATCGCGATGTCGTTCACGGGTATAGGAATCGCAGCGTCAAACGCAAATGCTAGTGGGACTGTTATTACCATCTGGCATAATTTGGGCACAACACAAAATGCCACCGCGGTTAAGGGGCTAACAGATGCTTACACAAAACTTCACCCAGATATCACTTTCAAACTAGTTGATCAGCCAGCCGATAACTACTTCGCACTTTTGCAGGCTGCAGCGATCTCTAAAAAGGGTCCTGATATGGCTCTTATGTGGACTGGGCTATTTGCGCTCCAATATAAGAGTTATCTTCAAAACCTTAAGGGCACAGTAGCTGCATCAGCCCTTGCCAATGTCGGTTCACTGAGCTGGTCATCGCCCAATTTTGATGCGGCGAACGGCCCATATGTGATGCCGTTTGATCGCCAGTTCTACATTGGGTTTTATAACAAAGCCGCCTTTAAGAAAGCTGGAGTTGCTTCAGTGCCAACCACATGGACGCAATTGTATTCGGCATGTACCAAATTGAAGACAGCGGGCTTTACTCCAATTGTTTACGGCAATGGCGGTCAGAGCCTTGGTGCGCTCTACTACCCATGGTATGACGCCAGCTACATCGCTATCGGGCAAGGCGCCACAGGCATGCATGACCTTTACAGCGGCGTAAACCAATGGAACTCGGCTACCAATATCGCTTCGTACAAAAAATATGCGGCGCTAAAGACAGCAGGTTGCACCAACTCGGATGTTCTCACCAAGACAAATAACTTGGATGACTTCTTGGGTGGCAAGGCCGCAATGATCATTGATGGAACATGGGATACGCAGAAGTTCACCGACAAAATGGGAACCAATGTCGCAGCTTTTGTACCACCATTCTCAGATAAGCCAATCAAGGGCGTCGTTGAATTTGCTGGCCAAGGCCTGAGCATGACTAACTACTCCAAGAACAAGGCTGCAGTCGCAGCATTCATGGCTTTCATGGCAACTCCTGCTGCGGCAAAAGTTGTTGATGCTGCGGGATTGATTTCAGATGTCAATGGCTCAGTAACGTCGAACCCTGTCAACCAAGAGATGTTGGACTTCGCTGCCAAGGGTGGTTATGCACGTTACCCAATGCTAGATAACGTCTTGCAGGGGAGCGTCGTGGACGCTGGAAATAAGATTTTGCCAGCTATTTTGGCTGGCACTACAACTGTTGCCGGCGGTTTAAAGCAGATGGCCCAAGTTTGGACCAGCCTTGCTCCAGCAAAGCGCGGTACGAGCTACAACTAATGGTCTCAACCTGTAGTAGGTAATAACGAGAGAGTAAGGTGAAATACCTTGCTCTCTCGCTTACTTCGCTTAAATACTCGTTCTTACGCAAAGTGATTGAAAAGGTGCAATGAAAATTAAGCGTCGTGATTTAGGACATCAGCGTAGGCGAGTTGGTGTTTTCTTTATGATGCCAGCACTTATTCTGGTAAGCGCCTTTCTCGGTATTCCAATTATTCAAGCTATTTATTACTCATTCACCCAATGGGATGGCCTTACCGCCCTCTGGACCGGGGTCAGTACCTATACTCACGAACTTCGAGACCCTATCTTTTGGCGCGTCCTTGAGAATAATGGACTCCTCTTGATCGGCATTCCAATTGCAATGCTGCTTCCGATGGGGATCGCCTTTCTATTAAATGAAAAAGTTCCAGGGTGGAAGATTTTTCGCTCCATCTATTTTTTGCCTACCGCTATCTCTTGGGTAGTTATAGGAATGGTCTCTCTCAGGTTTTTTGCCCAGCAGGGGCTCCTTAATGGGATTCTGAAGGGCTTCGGCCTCGGTTTCATCCACACCGACCTACTTTCATCTGAGCGGGGTGCCCTTCTAGCCGTTTCGATAACCTTTATCTGGTCAATGGTGGGAACAAATACCATCATCTTTTTAACCGGTATGGCTACCCTTGATAACTCTCTAAACGAAGCCGCGCGCATGGATGGCGCGAGCAACTATCGAATTTTTAGAAGCATAACCTTGCCGCAATTACAGAGATTTATTCAGTTCTCATTCATTATCACCGTGATTAGCGCCTTTACCGCGCTCTTTAGTCTGATCTTTGTGATGACTGGCGGCGGGCCGGGATTTGGCACCACAACTCTCGAGTTCTTTATCTATCAGAGCGCCTTTTCACGCGGAGATTTTGGAACGGGTGCAATGCTCGGAGTTATCCTCTTTCTGATTATGACCGTTCTTGGTGTTGGCCAGTTAGCCATTATGAGGAGCAAGGAATGATCATGAAGCGCAAGCAGATTGTCGTATTCACCATCATGGTTCTCTTCGCCGTAGTCATGATTTATCCTTTCTATTTCATGATCAACACCTCTTTTGAGTCAAATGCTCAGTTCTTGGGGGCGAGTGGACATTCCTTCGCCTCTTGGCACAAACTCTTTCAGGCGCTGCCTGTCGGCAGGCAATTATGGAATTCGACGGCTGTCTGCGTCTGTTCAATACTTATCATTTTGGTTGTGAGCACGATGGCTGGGTATTCCCTAGCTAAATTGCGATCAAAACTCTCTTGGCTCTACTTCCTTGGAATTGTCGGAGCGATGTTAATTCCTTTGCAATCCATCATCATTCCGGCGTATATCAACGCCAGCCATCTCAATCTCTTATCCGGATATTGGGGAGCAATCTTTCTTTACTCGGCTCTAGGAACGCCATTCGCTACTTTCTTGATGACCTCTTATTTTCGTGGACTGCCCGATGACCTGATTGAAGCTGCAATCTGTGATGGCTTGAGCTATCGCAGAGTCTTCACCAAGATTGCGCTTCCCTTGGCCGTCCCTGCAGTTGTAACGATAATCGTGCTGCAATTCATTCAGATATGGGATGACTTACTTGTCGGATTACTATTCATTCAAGATCCCAACTATCGCACCATTACCGTGGGTCTTGGTGCGCTCTCAGCAGGACGCACCACTGATATCCCAGTCCTAATGGCCGGCTCACTCATCAGTGCTATCCCAGCCGTTACCGTCTACTTGATTTTCCAGCGTCAACTCGTCAATGGATTGACCGCTGGAATTGGTAAGTAAAGTGCACCGAATCTCGAACGATGAGATCACCATAGAAATTGATCTCACGTATGGGGCCAGAATTAGCTCGCTCAAGTGGAAACAGTATGAGTTTGCCGTTCCTAAGCGGGATCATCTAATGACCTGGGGCTGGTTTGGAATGGTTCCGTGGGCGGGAAGAATCAATCTAGGTAAGGTCACGGATCTCGATGGCACGGAGTACCAACTTCCAACGCATTGGGATCCTCCACATGCAGAACATGGATATGGCTTTCACTCCGAGTGGCAGATCGTAGAGGAAAATACCTTCGAATTGGTTATGCCAGCACCCTACTTTCCAGCAATTGCTCGGCAAACATTTACACTTTCTGGAAATAGCCTGACCTGGACTCTCGACTACATAGCAAATGGCTGCACCCTTCCAGCGTGGGTTGGATTTCATCCTTGGTTCCCTCGCTCTATTGATTCAAGCAATCAGATCGAACTACTTTTTAATGCAGAAAAGATGTTGGTTCGGGGTGCTGATCACCTGCCGACCGGCAAATATTCAGCAATGTCACCTGGTCCATGGGATGACGCTTTTACAGGAGTTAGTCATGATCCGATTGTTCGCTGGGGAGATATCGCCCAAATTCAGATTACCTCTAACTCTCCTTGGTGGGTGGTATACGACGAAGACCCTTTAGGTATTTGTGTCGAGCCACAGAGCGCCCCTCCCGATGCTGCCAATTTAGGGATTACTGGCTCGCACTCGATTCAAACAAAGTTCACCTTTTCAGCTGTGCCGTAAAGAGCCTAGCTAACATGAAGCTTCGGACCCCGCTGCTTTGAATAATCGCGTCGCATGTAGGTGAAAAAATTGTCATCCCTTTACATACGAGAGTTTTTCACTCACCTTTCCATCTTCGACCCGCATGATGTCGACTCCGCGAACATGACCATCTCCCCATTTGTAGAGCCAACGAACAACGCATCGATCGCCACATGCAATAAGTTCCTCTTCCTGAAAATATGCTAAAGGCGAGCTCAAAAGAAAATCCCCTAATTCCTTTCTAACCATTGATTGTCCAACATGTCGCGTTCCATCTGGCGCTGGAAAAGTATTCTCGAAAATACAATCTTCGCTCATTAAATCCATGACAGCATCAATATCGTGATCATTAATAGCGCTATTAAACCTTCTAATAACTGACTCTGTCAGTTCTGACTCTTCGTTCATCTTTCTCCTCCTTATACTTAGGGAAGAAAGACGATAATCTCTTTTTGACCTTCCTCCAAGGGGTCACCGTTAAAATATAAGGTACTCGACGTTGCCGGGCCTGCGGCAAGTCCTGCACTGAGAAAACTAGATCAAAGTTATAGTTCTATCATGACTTTTGACTCCGCCGAGTATTGGCGTAAACGCTATGAATCTGGCGGCAATAGCGGTGCGGGCTCTTATGGAGCGCTGGCAGACTTCAAGGCAGCATCGCTCAATAACTTCGTAGCCAGCCATAAGATTGAATCAGCTATTGAATATGGCAGCGGTGACGGTAACCAGTTGAGCCTGTTGCGTGTGTCCAAATATATTGGGCTTGATGTATCACCCAAGGCAATTATCAACTTGCGCGAAAGATACTCGACCGATGCTTCTAAAACTTTTATTGACTATGACCCTGATGGCTTCGTAATAGATGAGTCATTAATCTGTGACATCTCGCTCTCTATGGATGTGATTTTGCACTTGACCGAAGATCTGCGCTACGAAAAATACATGAAGGATTTGATTGCTAGTTCCCGTAAGTATCTGGGCATCTTTAACACTGCCACCGAGGTGCAACTCCTGAAGATGGCTCAACACAATCGCTTTAGAGATCACCGTCTCTGGATGAAACTTCATGCCCCGGATTTCATTGAGATAGAAGTGGACTTAACTCCGCCCGATTTGGCTTATCCAGCAGAGACAGGTTTTTACTTTTATCAGAGAGATTGAGAGATTACTTCTCGCCCATTCTCTACCTTGTGATTTCTGCGTTGAGCACGTTTTAATGAGTAAATACTGCCTGTGACAAAGAATATTCCAGATGTTAGTAATCCCAGGGCTGCCCCCAAGGACCCCCCGAGAGTACTACCCACGAATTCTCCAGTGCCTACGGTGATTGCAGCGATAGCCCCTACCAATAGCGGCCACTCTGGTGCTCTCGGATAGAACCACCCAACCAGCACCACCATCTCGACACATATTAGATAGGTGAGAATGTGCAGGCTTCCACTGAAAAAAATCTGTCCGCTCAGAAAGAGCCCCGCCATCGCAAGTGCATCGCCAAGCCCTCTGTTGAAGAGTTGGGTATTTGCTAGGTAGAGCCAGATAGATCCAAGCGTGAGAATGAGAATCGCGATCAGGTAAGAGCCGTTATAGAAGTGTGGGAAGAGGAACTCTGCTCCAGAAATGCATAATGCTAGTGAAAAACCTGCAACACTAAGTTCACTGAGAATTGTCCGATACAAGGTAAAGGTAGCGCTGGTAATCAGCCAACCGACAAGTATGCCAAGCATCACTAATCCGTGTTCGGCGGGCTTAATGACAATGATTGCCAAGGTAGCGCAGATTGCGGATATGACACCAAGCAGCCCAGCCAGACGTGCCCGAGGTTTAGATGATTTTCCAGTTACAACTGCAGCAGTAAATAGCACTATTGCCGCCACCAAAAATAGAGAGAATTGGGAAATTCGCCCGATATGCCGCCAGTGTCGACTCAATAGGATTAGAAGCGCTACCAGGATGAAGAGTCCTCCCAGATATCCTCCAATTTCTGGAAGTACTTTGCGCTGCGAGCTATCCTCTTGCGCGTCTAACAGAAACTCAATTTCAACTTTGCGCGCATCTTCTTGGCTCAGCTCGCCACGAGAAACTAAATTCTCGAGCGCCCGGGCCAATCTCACCTCCGTCATAACTCTAATTTACTCGTGCTTTGCTGGGCGCAACGAAACTAGGAGAGAGAAATTGAGAATTATTGTCAGGCCAACCATTGCGCCACCTACTAGGAAAAGCATTCGAGTGAGATTAGTGGCCAATAACCCCAACCCTAGGTTATGGAGTATCAATCTTGTTGTTTTTAGCCGCTCCATGACATTTACGTTCTGTCGAGCGTTTGCTGAACCCCCACCCAAGACAGCTGGTATCAAATATGAAAGTGCGCCCAACCCCATTTGTAATGCAAAGCCAATACCCAAGATATACACCAAAGATTGCGCGTGAGAGCTCACCGACTTCCATGTATGGTGAGCGGCAATATCAACCTCTAAACTGATCAAGGAAATAACTAGCCAAATCAAGGATGCGATGGTGCTCGTGATTGAGAAAGTGCTTCTCCTTCGAATTATGAGTCGCAGGTGTGGGAATAAGAGGTAGATCCAAGAGCCGAAGTAAGCGAGAGCTCCAAAAAAGGAGAGGGCACGCATATTGATTAACGCGCCCGCATCAATTGCTAACACTGATGCAATCAACCAAGGCAGAGCTTCATAACCGTGTTTCTCTGCGTTGTCAGGGAGTTTAGTGCGCAGCATCGTTGGGATAAAAGTAACGAGTGTGCCAGCGATGGTGATTCCAATCCATCCAAAGATATTGGTTGAATAATGAGCAACAAGCAATCGATACTTGAGTTCACCTTTTGGACCTTGAGAGAGCAATCCCCCTAAAATTCCACCAAGAATGAGAAAAAGTGCACTCGCTACGTAGAAACGAGGGATCTTTTTGAATCTGGTGGGAAGTGCCCGTGCGATCTGAATCCGGATTGAATTTGCATGTAAACCTGCGCTGACTACCACTGCCGCTGCTCCATAAGCCATCAAGAACTTAAGCCCCTGAATCTTTCCAACAATGACAGAGATGACGCCTAGGTTGAGAACAAAAACTCTCGTTATGTAACGCTTGCGATCGGACTCGGGGGGTAACCGCAACATGGTTGCAGTGAAGTGCGAGCTCCAGACGAAGATTAAGTTTGTAATTGCACCCAATAGCAGGAGGTGTACCAAAACCCACATTGGGTCACTGCTTCTCCTAATCCAAGGAAGCCCAAAGATAATTACTAGCAGATAGAGAGGCGTAGGAATGTGGGCGTACCTGTGCCACATATCCCTTCGCATTTATCGATTGTAGTTTGAATAAGGCTGCCAAACCTTCACTTCAACAGCCTTATCAAGAAGTAAAACGGGTTTAACGACCTTTCTCAGGATTCAATACGCCACCGATGGGAACAACGCTATTTGCGGGGAAACCGCCGCGCTTGGCGTGTTCGCGAATGATTGCCTCGTCGGAGGCAGCATAAATACAGTAGATCTTATCTCCAGCTGCATAGTTTTCGATCCATTCGATAGCACCACCTTCTTGATGCATCGCATCGAGAACCCCATCGCTTACCTTGGAAATATTCTTTAAATCTTCTTCTGCAAGTAATCCTGCGCCAGGAATTTCTCGTTCGATAATGTACCGCTGCATAATCTCTCCTTAAGTTAGGTGCAATTGCGGAAGGCAAGCCTTTCCAAGCGCAGTAACTTAAGCAATGAATTGTCCGTCATAAAATTCTGTATCGGATGTTTATTTGGAAGCATAGACAGCGAATTCTTGTGGCTATACGCTCGGGACCTTGAGTTTTAGGGAGGCACCATATGAGCGCAAGTGGTGATAAATATAAGAACGTTTTGCAGATCGCGGCCGCACATGCCCAATCGTGGCTGGATGGAATGCCTGCCCGAGATGTAAATCCTGCGCGCAACGCCAATGAAATCGCCATTGACTTCGGTTCTGATCTACCAAGTGGCCCCACGGATCCCTCGGTAGTTGTTGAAAAACTAGCAACTGCAGGAGAAGCGGGTTTGATGGCGATGGGCTCTGGTCGATTCTTTGGATGGGTGATTGGCGGAACCCTTCCCGCTTCTCTCGGTGCAGATTGGCTTGTAAGCGCCTGGGATCAAAACAGTGCATCTCGAATCGCAACTCCAACGACAGCGGCAGTTGAAGAGATAGCAGCAAAATGGTTATTAGATTTACTGGGCTTGCCTGCGACTTCCGATGTCGGATTTCCAACCGGCGGGATGATGGCTAACTTCACTGGATTAATCTCTGCTCGCCAAAAAGTGTTAACAGATGTTGGATGGGATCTAGATCTCCTTGGGTTAAATGGTGCTCCACCTATCCGAGTTTTTGTTGGCGCTGAAAGGCACGACACCGTTGATCGAGCCCTCCGGTACATCGGGCTAGGTGCACCAGTTGAAGTCAACGTTGACGATCAAGGTCGAATCGAGCTTGGCGCACTCAAGCGCGCTCTAGAAAGTGGTTCTGGCCCGACTATTGTCGTCTTGCAGGCCGGAAATCTGCACTCTGGTGCATTCGATCCATTCCGCCAAGCCATTGAGTTGGCGCATAAGCATGGGGCCTGGGTCCACGTTGATGGAGCATTCGGTTTATGGGCTCTGGCATCACCAGAGTTACGTCCGGCGCTCGACGGTATTGAATTAGCTGACTCTTGGGCAACCGATGCCCACAAGACGCTCAATGTCCCATACGACTGTGGCGTTGCCATTGTGGCTCATCCATCAGCGATACGGAGCACCTTTGGGGTGCATGCAAGTTATTTGATTCTCGCAGATGATGATCGCGCAGACCCCTCAGAGAAGGTGCCCGAATTTTCCAGACGTGCCCGTGGAGTTCCGGTGTGGGCCGCTATTCTTTCGTTGGGTCGCAACGGCGTATCTGAACTTGTTAATCGCCTGGTCGCCAATGCTCGATTGATGGCCCAGGGATTATCCGAAATTGAAGGCTGTGTAGTATTAAATGAGATTGCATTCACGCAGGTATGTTTCGCCTTTGAGAACGATCAACGCACAGATGAGATATGTGCTCGGCTGATCGACGATAAGTCGGTATGGATCTCTGGATCCAAGTGGCGTGGCCGCAGCGTACTTAGAGTTTCAGTAAGTAATTGGTCAACAAATTCGGATGATGTTGCAGCGGCTGTGGCGGCGGTGCGAAGAGCGTCACTCTAGGGAGTACTTCGAACTACTTTCGATGGGACGTCTTTCGTCCAAGATAAAAACCAACTGCAAAGATGGCTGCGACGAATAATGCGCCAGCTATTAGCGCAACCCCGCGATTACCGTCCTCTCCACCCGATACTGTGACATGAGGCTTCGTGGCTTGGGAAAGAAGTAAATGTGCCAGTGAATATTTCATAGTCTCATACTACTGATGATTATCTATTAAATTCCCGCCCGTCTGAATTACTGCTCGAGGACAAGGGAAGAGTGCGCCGGTAGGCTGATTGAGGAAGTCTTAATGACGGAAAGTACTTTGGTCCCTGCGCTATTTCCGCTGACCACCACGTTCTACTTGCCTCCAGTAGGTAGCGAAACTGTCGATGGAGTAGCCGTGGCGTTGTACGCAACCACGATCTTCTTCCACGAATCTTTGCTCTTTACACCATCGAGAGAATACGCAATCACGCCATCGAGGGTAGGCAGGAAAGTGAGGTTCGACTTAATCGCGCTCGTCGCACTTAATCTAAAGGCCGGATGCGCATTTCTAATCGCCAGCAGACCTTTGTAGTAGTTGTTCACTGCGATATTTGCGGGCAGCGTGCTCCACTTTAGGGAATTTACTGCATCGCTGGCGTTATAACTATTGCCGTTTCCACCCTTTGAGCGGAGAAACTCCTGGCCTGCCTGAATAAATGGCACACCTTCAGAGAGGTAGACGATGAGAGCGCTCATCTGATCCATCTTGATGATGGTTGCAGTGGTTGCACCTGGGGTACTTGCTGTGAGTTTGTCGAAGAGGGTTTGGTTGTCATGGGACTCAACATAGTTAATGGATTGTGCCGCACTGGCAGTCACCCAAGTATTTGTGAGAGTTCCGTTGTAAGAGGTATTCCCGACTATCCCAGATTTAACATCGAGTCCACGTATTAAAGCACCGGAAACGAATCCTGGCTTTCCTGCATCGAAGACCGAGCCTTTTATGCCATCGCGAATCTGGTCATTGAATGCCGCAACTCCTGGGACCTGGGTGATATTCCCTTGTGTAGCAGCTGCAGATACAGGAAGGGAGCTAGATCCGTACCATCCTTCGCCTAACATTATGATTGTCGGATCGATAGCTGTTAAAGCCTTACGGGCTTGATTAATTGTAGTGATACTCATCTGACCCATTTGGTCGATGCGGAAGCCATCCATATGATATTCCGTGGCCCAATACTTAAAAGAGTCATTGATGAACTTTGCAACCATTGATCTTTCATCAGCCACATCGTTGCCACAGCCACTTCCATTAGTTAGATCTCCATTTGAATCCGTTCTGAAGAAGTAACCTGGAACGATCAGACTTTCGCTGTACGTATTTGCGTTGAAGACATGGTGATAAACCACATCCATAATAACGCGGAGTCCCTGGTTATGCATTGACTGGATAGCGCCCTTTAATTCAATGATCCGAGATGTTGGATTTGAAGGATCTGAGGAGTACGAACCCTCTGGAACATTGAAGTTTTGAGGGTCATATCCCCAATTGAATGATGGTGATGATTCATCTACAGATTGGAAGTCAAATATTGGTTGCAGTTCGACATGGGTAACACCCAAGCTCTTGATGTGCGCTATCCCAGTGGGTAGACCTTTATAAGAAGTCTTTACATCGGTAAAGGCTAGGTACTTCCCTTGATGAGCAGTAGGTACGCCACTGCTTGGATCTATTGAGAGATCTCGGACATGTAGTTCGTAAATTGAAGCATCAGTTGGGTTGCCAGAGAACTTCGGCTTAGAGTTATTCCAGCCAACTGGATTAGTCTGAGATAAATCAACGACGACGCCGCGCAATCCATTGATTGTGGTAGCCCGAACATACGGATCCACTGCATCATTCGTTGCGCCATCAACTGTTACGCGATACATATATATCAGGCCACTTTGGTCACCTGCAAGAGTTGTAACCCAGGTCCCATTAACATCGGAGGCCATAGGCAGTTCCGTTACGCCACTGAAAGATGTGGACCCAGTTGGGAAAGTTAAAATCGATACCTTACTAGCGGTCGGTGCCCAAACTCGAAACTTGGTTGCTGCCTTGGTGTACGTGTTGCCTAGATCATTTCCAACATAGGTGTACTTCGTCGCAAAATCAACGGAGTCAAAGATCTTTGCTTGGGCAACGACAGGGTTGGTAGGAATCGCCCCAGAAGGGGCAGAGGTGTAAACCGTCTTATCTCCTTGTCGGATCCAAATTTCAGCGCTCCCATTGGCGTCAAAGGTAGAGATAAATCGATCGGTGCCGCCCTCTTTTTGCACCCAGGCACCAAGACGGATGATGAAACCAACTTGGTCAAAAGTTGCCATGCCAGTCACATCGGTTGTCGCGATAACTCCAAAGGCATCTTTGCCTGTAAAAGAAATTCCTGCGGCGCTTACTTCCTTGTCATTAGCGGTGCCTGGCAAGTCTTTCCAAAGATAAGCATTCCAATCTTTGTAGTCACTTGCGGTTCGCTGGTAATGAATGGTGAGGTGGACGGTATCTGGCAGCGCAGCTCGGGCTGGCGCCAACCAGAGAACTGGCTGTACTAAAGCGAGGACCAAGGAAAAAGTTAGAAGCATGGCACGGTGGGGGCGCTGAATCATAGAAGGAGTTTAACTTGAATCGGGCCGCTTCTAGCCAAACCTCGAGAAGCCTCTGACCTTTCTTATCGCAAGTTAGCTATCTGCTCGTGATAGAAATCTGAGCCAAAATCTCGCAACACATCGGAGTACTTCTTCATCCCCCAACTCCAAAAATCAAAATCAAGTTCAGATATCCCATCTTGAATCGACGCCCAAAGTGTCCAACCGTATTTGGCATAAACGCTAAATAGCCAAGCTCGCGCAAATTTGTCCGGGCGATCGGATCCATAATAGGCAGTGACCAATTCACGAAGTGATTCGATAGGTAGAAATGATTCTGACCAGAGGTTGCCTAGTTCGAAGCATGGATCATTATTCCCAGAGTACTCATAATCAATAAGCCAAATTTTCTCTCCATCGTCGATGAAATTGGCGGCGAGGAGATCGTTGTTACATGGAACCTTGCCTTCATCGGTAGCTTGGAAAGCTTCGAAGAGTTCAGCACCATATCTCGCTAAATCGTCATATTCATCAGGAATTTTGAATCCGCGCTCTTTGACAATAGATAGGTAGCTTTTTTGTATTTCGAACATATCGAAATCTCGGACGAAGGGTTTAGCCTGATGTAGTTTCTTTATGCTTTGCGCGATACGAGGGATATTTGCAGCGACATCCTGAGAGCTATATGTCTCCCCGGTCAAAAAACCGATTACCAATAACCCAGCGCCTGGCAAGTAGTCATAGACCGGCGCACCCACTCCAGCATCGGCGGCAATTATCGAATTTCGATATTCCGCCTCACGATTTATAGATAGAAGGCTTGACTCGTTACTCGAAATCCGAGCCACGTAAATCCCCGACTCCGTGGATACCTTGAGATTGCGATTCGTCAGACCTCCTGATAATTCGGAAATTTCGCTCCGACTTTGGAGCCGCGGCACTTGATCGAGCAAGGCACCGAAAGTTTGTTCTAATTGCGTTGCAGACAAACTCATTACAAAAGGATACATTTGCAATATGGTCAATGAACAGTTCCCGAGCAGGTCAAAAGTGGTAATTATTGGTGGAGGTGTGGGTGGGACATCGGTTGCTTATCACCTGACGCAATTGGGAGAGCACGATGTAGTTCTGCTTGATCGTAGCGACTTAACCAGCGGCTCAACCTTCCACTCCGCGGGCCTCGTAGGTCAACTGAGGGCAGATCCCACGCTGACTAAGATGAATATGCACTCAGTGGACCTATATCGGCAGTTGGAGAAGAGCGAGACACCGCCTTCATGGGTTGAATGTGGAAGCATCAAATTGGCATCCACTCCAGAGCGGCTGGAAGAGATTCGCCGCCAGATAGGTTGGGCCAAGACCTTCGGGTTAGATCTGCAGGAAATTTCTCCTAAAGAGGCGCAGGAGCGCTTTCCACTCATGGTCTTGGATGGCGTTGTTGGAGCATGCATCATGGAGTCTGATGGGCAGGTAGACCCATCGCAGCTAGCGCAGGCGCTTGCCAGTGGTGCCCGTCGTGGAGGAGCGAAGATATTTCCTCATACTCGAGTACTTGCGATTCGTACCAAGAATCAACGGATTGTAGGAGTTGAAACCGAGAAAGGATTTATTGAATGTGAGATCGTTGTTAATTGTGGAGGTATTTATTCCGCTGAGATTGGTCGCTTGGTTGACGTGCGTATCCCAATTGTTCCCATGAGTCATCAATATTTAATAACAGATAACTTCTTGCCAGCTGGAGCACCAAAACTTCCATCGTTGCGGGATCCAGATCTGTTGATCTACTTCCGTCAGGAAGTCGATGGATTGGTGATGGGTGGTTACGAACGCGATTCCAGACCATGGGTAACTAGTCGCGAAAAGTTTGATGATATCCCCAAGAATTTCAACAACATGCTACTACCCGAAGAGTGGGAGCGTTTTGAAGAGATCGCCATCAATTCGCAAAAGCGAGTGCCGAAAATGGGTGAGATAGGCATCAAGAAATTTATCAATGGCCCAGAAGCTTTCACACCAGATAATGAATTTTGCTTGGGGGAGACGGAAGTCGGCGGTTTCTATGTTGCAGCGGGATTCTGTGCTCATGGTATTGCTGGCGCTGGAGGTATCGGAAAAGTCATGGCGGAATGGATTGTTGGCAACGAACCGCCAATGGATTTATGGCATATGGATATCCGCAGGTTTGGGAGTTCATATGAATCCCCAGCTTTCACGATGGATCGCGTCCAAGAAAATTACGAGCAATATTACGATATTCACTATCCACTCGAAGAGCGCCAAACTGGGCGACCTGCAAAGACATCTCCAGTATACGAGTGGCATAAAGCTCACGGAGCAGTGTTTGGTGAGAAAGCTTCATGGGAGCGAGTTAATTATTACGAAACTCATGTTGGTGACGAAGGCAATCGTCCTTATGGTTGGGCAGGTAAGAATTGGTCTGCAGCAGTCCAAGTCGAACATCAGATTACGCGCACCTCTGCTGGTATCTTTGATGAATCCAGCTTCGCTAAGTTAAAGATTAGTGGCCCCCGAGCTGGCGAATTTCTTAATTTGGTATGTGCCAACAATGTTCTTCGGGGTATCAACCGAACCGTTTATACCCAAGCGCTAAATACTAAGGGCGGTATCGAATCTGATTACACCGTAACGCAAATTTGCCGAAACCGAATTTCTAATTATTACTGGAACCGCATTTGGCAATCATGATGGTGGATGGCTTCGTAAGCAGCGGCGCGAATTGGAATTTGCAGATGTCGAGATTTCTGATTTAACCGCTGAGTTGGCGGTATTTGGAATTTGGGGCCCAAAGGCTCGAGAGATATTGCAAGCAATAACATCTTACGATTTAAGCAACGAGAATTTCCCATTTATGCATTCGCGCGAAATAGAAATATCAGGGGTCTCATTGCGTGCGACTCGCATTACCTATGTTGGAGAACTAGGTTGGGAACTCTATCTACCTGTTCAAGAGGGGATGAAGGTTTGGAACGCCCTGATCGAAGCTGGAAGGCCATTCGGTGCTGAACCTTGTGGCTATCGAGCTATTGAATCTCTGCGCCTTGAAAAGGGATACCTGGCTTGGGGGAGCGAAATCAATACGGAGACGACGCCTCTTGAAGCTGGACTTGCATTCGCGGTTTCACAGAAGAAGAGCGCTTTCATCGGTAAGGCGGCCTTACTTGCTAACCCTCAACCATCTAGGGCTTTAGTAGTTATTACCTTTGATGATCTCAAGCGGACTCCGTTAGGCAACGAACCGATAAGGGTCAATGGAGAGATAGTTGGGCGAATCAAGAGTGGGGGCCAGGGTTACACTCTCCAAAAAGGGATTGGGTACGCCTACCTTCCCAACGAATTCACGGCGCCGAACACAAATTTAGAGGTGGAATTCTTCGGCGAGTGGGTAGAAGGCTCTGTACGAACCTCGCCACTCTTCGATCCAGAGGGTCTTCGCATAAAAGCGTAGGAAGGCCTACTCGCCACCTTTGACGCTGCGCAATAGAACTTGAGCGACGTCAAGGACTTGTACATCCGATTCTCGCGCCTGTACTCCGTCGGTGACCATGATGCGACAGAATGGACAGGCAACCGCAACTTCTGATGCTCCGGTGGCTAAAGCTTCATCTACACGCGTCAAATTGATACGAGTCCCAATCGATTCTTCGACCCACATTCGGCCTCCGCCGCCACCGCAACAAAATGACCGCTCTTGATTGCGTGGCATCTCGGTAATATCGCAACCGCTCGCTTCCAGGAGCTCGCGTGGAGGTGCATAAATCTGATTATGTCGACCCAGGTAGCAAGGGTCGTGATAGGTCAACTTAGTCTCTGATTTGTGAGGGCTCGGCTTTAATCGTCCCTCTTTGATTAAGGTATTTAAAAGTTGGGTGTGGTGCAACATCTCGAGTTCGAAGCCGCTTTGTGCGTAATCCTTGCCTATTGTTGTGAAGCAATGTGGGCAGGTGACGACCACTTTTTTCTTTCCTTTAGAGCGACCAGCAAAAACTTCATTGAATGTTTCGATGTTCTCGGCTGCCAGAATCTGGTACAGGTATTCATTGCCTGAACGGCGAGCGGGATCTCCGGTGCAGGTTTCGCGATTTCCTAGGACGGCAAAATTAACGCCCGCCATGTAGAGCAACTCCGCGACAGCTTTGGTTGTCTTCTTAGCTCGATCTTCATATGCACCTGCACATCCAACCCAGAAAAGGTACTCAACTTCATCTGGAAGAGTTCCGCTGACAACTTTTACCGGGAAATCACATTCCGCGATCCAGCCTTCACGATTGTCCTTGTTAGATCCCCAGGGATTTCCAGCCTGCTCCATATTGCGAAAAGTTCCGTTTAATTCCTTCGGGAAATTGGATTCAACCAAAACTTGGAAGCGGCGCATATTTACGATGTGATCAATATGTTCGATACCGACGGGGCAGGCGTTAACGCAGGCTCCACATGAGGTACAGGCCCAAAGGATGTCGGTCGAAATCGGTGCATTTTCCCCCACCAGATTTTCGCTCTCAACTACCTTCGCCATAGCATGATCGCGCATAGACATAATCAACAATTTTGGCGAGAGAGGCTTATCGGTATGCCAGGCCGGACACTGAGACTGGCAGCGTCCACATTCGGTGCAGCTGGTCATGTCCAGCAGACCTTTCCATGAAATATCTCCCCGCGTTCCCAGGCCGAAGAGATCATCCTCTGCGGGATCCTCAAAATTGATCGGCTTACCTTTGGAGAGCATCTCCGGCAAAGCACCCAGCGCAGGCTTTGAAATATTTCTTTTGTAATAAATATTGAAGAAGGCTAAGAACCTATGCCAGGCCACGCCCATGGTTAAGTTAGAGGCAATCACAATGAACCAAGCCATTGAAATAATGATTTTGATGGTGGCCACAATGACTATCGCGTTCTTGATCGATGTCTGAGNCATCGAGTTAAAGGTAAGTACCGCCGGCCATGAGATCGCATAATGCCAATTCCATGAGGTGACGCCCGCTAGTGCACCTTCAAGACCCCGCAGGGCAATTACGCAGAAAACAACCGCCAAAATGGTCGCTTCAACGTAATAAGCCTTTCCCATTGACGATCCCGCGAAACGATTGCGAGAGCGAAGTCTGGTCACTTGGCGAATTCCAATCAACGTGACGATTCCAATTCCTGTAAGAGCTGCGATTGACTCTGCAAAAAGTTCATAGCCAACGAAGTGTCCGATTACAGGTAAGGAGAAAGTGGGGTCGATAACTTGGCCATATGCAGTAAGCAAGGTTCCAAAGAGAACGATGAAGCCGACCATCACAAACCAGTGCGCGATGCCCGTACCGGTGAAGTTGAGCATCTTGGTATGACCAAGAATCTCTTTAAACATATTGCGCAAGCGTGCGCTTGGATTTCCGCTGCGAGTCGGATCCGGCTGTTGCTTTTTATAGATAGCGATTAATTGGCGAACTCGAATGGTTAGGAGCACCAACGCATAGCCAGTAACCAGGTAAGCGAGAACAGCGAGCAGGATAATCATTGGGATACAATAACCTTATTAATTAGCCCCAATCGGTAGATTTATCGTAATTCTTAAGGCTATTGGAGCGCTATTTAACTTCCCAGGTATCCCCACTAGCGAGCAGAGAAGCTAGATCCCCTGCGCCGTCTTTGGCAATTACGTGTGCGATCTGCTGGTTTACCAGCGATGAGTACTCGGGTCGGGCTACATCGCGGAAGATGCCGATCGGAACGTGGTCTAGTTCTGAGGCGGAGAGTCTCGATAAAGCAAATGCGTATGAAGGATCGGGATTGTTGGCATTATGAATTGCTAGGTCGCTCTCAGAGACTGTAGATAATTCAACAACTTTCATGGAGCCATTCTCCATAATGACGCCATGTGTCTCTGACTTGATCGGAGATCCATGAATTAACTGCAGAAGCGTCGCACCTTTCGTATCTCCATCTTTGACAGCTAAGAAAGCATCATCATTGAAGATAGGGCAATTTTGATAGATCTCAATGAGAGCAGATCCTTTATGTGCAGCCGCGGCTTGCAACATTTCAGTAAGGTGCTTGCGATCGGTATCTATTGAACGCGCCACAAAAGTGGCTTCTGCTCCGATAGCTAATGAAATGGGATTAAATGGCGTATCCAAGGATCCAATCGGAGTGGATTTAGTGACCTTGCCCGCCTCGCTCGTTGGCGAATATTGCCCCTTAGTTAGGCCATAAATACGATTATTAAAGAGCAAAATTTTGAGATTTACATTGCGACGCAAGGCATGGATCAAATGATTGCCACCGATCGAAAGCGCATCACCATCACCCGTAATAACGAAGATTGTTAAATCTGGGCGTGAAATAGCCAAGCCAGATGCGATTGCTGGTGCGCGACCATGAATCGAGTGAATTCCAAATGTTTCCAAATAGTATGGGAAGCGTGATGAGCATCCGATTCCCGAGATGAAGACAATATTTTCTCGAGGTAGCCCGAGTGTGGGCAAGAAGGATTGCACTGTAGAAAGTATTGAATAGTCACCACATCCCGGGCACCACCGCACCTCTTGGTCGGAAGTGAAATCTTTCTTAGTAAGAGCTACATCAGTCACTTAGCACCGCCATTGTCGCTTCGATAATTTCAGTAGTTGAAAATGGAAGGCCACGTACCTTGTTGTACCCCGTAATGTCCTTCAGGAACTCAGAGCGCAGCAGCATTGCCAATTGACCCAAGTTCATCTCGGGCACGATTACTCGATCATACTTAGCTAGAACATCTCCCAAATTCTTGGGAAATGGGTTGATGTATTTAAGATGAGCCTGGGCTACCTTTTGACCGTTTTCGCGAAGCGTTTCGACGGCTGCAGCGATCGGCCCAAATGTTGATCCCCAACCAAGAAGCAACACCTGAGCGTCGCCCGTTGGATCATCCACTTCTAAATCGGGGACTTGAACTCCAGCTACTTTTGCGGCGCGAGTGCGCACCATAAAATCATGATTAGTAGGATCGTAAGAGATCGCCCCAGTTTGATCAGCCTTTTCAACCCCGCCTATTCGATGCTCAATTCCTTTAGTGCCTGGGATTGCCCAGGGCCGAGCGAGGGTCTTTGGATCGCGACTATAAGGCATGAACTCCTCTTGGGTCTGCGCAAACTCAACGTGCAAATCTGGCAGTTCTGCATCGCTTGGGATACGCCACGGCTCCGAGCCATTTGCGATGTACCCATCCGAGAGAATAAATACCGGGACTCGATATTTAGTGGCGATTCTTACCGCCTCCAATGCCATATCAAAACAATCCTTTGGGGTAGCAGGAGCAATGACTACGACTGGTGATTCACCATTGCGCCCGTACATCGCCTGCAATAAATCGGCTTGTTCTGTCTTTGTTGGGAGGCCAGTCGAAGGTCCACCACGCTGTACATCAATAACAATTAACGGCAATTCCAACATTACGCCAAGACCTATCATTTCAGCCTTTAACGCCAATCCAGGGCCAGAAGTAGAAGTGACTCCAATGGCACCGCCGTAAGCAGCTCCGAGTGCCGACCCAACCGCTGCTATTTCATCTTCTGCCTGGAAAGTAATTACGCCAAACTTTTTATGCTTAGAAAGTTCGTGCAAAATATCTGAAGCCGGCGTGATCGGATAAGAACCTAAGAAGAGCTTGAGGCCACTCTGCTTAGCTGCAGCGATGAGACCATAAGAGAGCGCAGTATTGCCACTGATGTTTCGATATTTGCCTGCAGGCATTTTCGCTGGCGCGATTTGGTAGGAGACCGAAAACTCTTCGGTTGTTTCACCAAAGTTCCAGCCCGCTTTGAATGCGAGAAGATTGGCTTCGAGCAAGTCGGGTTTCTTGGCAAATTTACCAGCCAGAAATTTCTCCGTCGTCTCGGTAGGACGGCTATACATCCAGGTAAGCAGACCTAATGCAAACATATTCTTGGAACGCTCAGCGTCTTTACGCGATAAATTCAACTCTGAGAGCGTGGCTACCGTTAGGGATGTTAAAGCGATTGGATGAACTTTATAACCTTCAAGCGAGCCATCTTCTAAGGGGTTAGTCTCATAACCGACTTTTGTGAGATTTCGTGGAATGAATTCATCGGCATCAACGATAATCGTTGCACCTTTGGTCAGATCCTTAATATTTGCTTTCAGCGCTGCAGGGTTCATGGCGACTAATACATCTGGCGCATCACCCGGAGTTTGAATGTGGTGGTCAGCAAAGTGCAATTGAAATGAGGAAACTCCGAGCAGAGTTCCTTGTGGAGCTCTAATTTCTGCCGGGTAATTAGGAAGGGTGGAAATGTCGTTACCTAAGATTGCAGTATCCATAGTGAAGCGATCACCGGTCAATTGCATTCCGTCACCGCTATCGCCTGCGAATCTGATGGATACCTGGTGCAGAGGAACTACCGTCTTACTCACGCTTACATCTTGCCACTCCCAGGTCGTCTTCCGTAAGAGCTTGGCCCATTAATTAACCTTTGGGTGCTAACACTCTGGCAGCAGGGGAGAGACCAACTCTTTTTCGGAATGCGAATTACTCAATCATGCCAAGGGATGGATGCAGAGCAAGGTTTTGGCCACCGCAGATGCCAAGTCAAATATCGCCAAACCTGCATTAGCCAGCTAGGAGATTGATCGAGGTTGACGATAGATGTTCGTTAGTTGCTGCAGACGAATAGCCACATTCGAAGCATTGAACGATCAAGCCTGCGGCTTTGTTGTAAAAGAGTTCTAGATCCTGGGAGTGGCAAAAGGAGCATTCAGGAGCATCGAGTACTTGTTGCATTTCTACCCACCTTCCGCGCATAGGAATTAACCTTTAGGGGAAGTAAGACAATTTTTCCACTAAGTAGATTAAAAAGCAGGGCAAATCAGGTTAAGCGCAGATAGATATCATCTGAATAAATGCGATGAAATGGCGCCTCACGACTGCTGGTTCATCGACCACAAAGTCCAGATATGGGTGCGTACCGAACGAGGTTGCTTCAAGATCGTTGTAATCTGGAAGGCGATATCTTCGGAACGTAAGAAGCTTGCTAGAACTGGGGTCCCAGCCGTTCTTCCGGTCCCAATGGCAAATTCGGTCTCGGTTCCTGCTGGACAGACAAGCGCTACCCGAACCCCCTTTTCGCGAAGCTCACGATCGAGTCCTCCTGCTAAACCAACTTGGGCATGCTTAGTTCCTGCGTAGATCGACTCATCGGCGCCACTACGAAATCCCGCGACAGATGAGACGATGACGATATCTCCAGCTTTCTTTGCAATCATCGTTGGTAGGCAGGCACGAATAATATGAACAGTTCCTTCAAAATTTGTGCGCATCATTCGGTTCACTTCATCATCGCTGTAATCCAAGATTGAGCCATACATGCCGATTCCGGCATTGGGAATAACGGCGTCGATTGAGCCAAATTTATCAAGCGCTGCTTGCGCAATAGCTCGGCTCACAGTTGGATCTGAGCAGTCACCGGCGATGTATGTCGCATTGGCTTCGCCCAGAGAAGCAACCATTTCTTTGAGCCGAGCCTCATTGCGCGCATTGAGTACAACTTTTGCGCCTTGCTCTACTAGCTCTTTAGCGGTGGCGGCGCCCATTCCGGCAGTGGCTCCAGTGATGACAATTACTTGGTCTTTAAGATCTCGAAGTTGATAGCTCATAATCGAAGTATCTAGGCATCCTTATGGCCCCGCAACGCGAAAAGAGAGGGCGAGTAAGAATTGGCGGTGAACTGCCTTCAGTTAGTCGTCCCCTGAGCCACCTTTAATTGCAGGACGCGCACCAGTTATGGAGACCTTGGAAGTAGTAGTGATGGGCGGTTGAAGAGCAGATTGCGAAGCAACGATCGTCGTGCTCGAACTAGGCAGCGGTGAAGCTACATTGGCGGCGCGGTTGAGTTCAGCGCCAACTGCTCCCGCGCTCACTGCAATTCCAACGGCCA
>TBL_comb47_HYPODRAFT_10000489_pt1 | contig 52975 bp, 33 predicted proteins | sample TroBogypolimnion_40_FD_10682 | JGI IMG/M metagenome (IMG submission 10682)
TGGCGCAAGGCCCGGCGGGCGCGCGCAAGGCTGACGATCTCCGGATGCGCCGCCAGAAAATCCTGGCGCTTCCGCCAGCCATACCATCCGCCGAGCGCAACTCCAACTACCGCCTGCCACAGCCAAAAAACCGGGCGTTGTTGCAATGGCACCAGCGTCGCAGCGAAATGTTTTGGCCGCGTCGCCAATTGGCCCAGACCTTCCGGCGCGGTTTCGCTGGATGCTGCATTGTTTTCAACGGCGGGCATGCGCCCGCCAACCGGCGGCAGGACGAGCACGGAAATCGAAGGAATCGTCAAATCCACATACTTTTTTTCCTGCGGATCGAAATAGCTGAATGGAATCACCGGCGTCGCAGACATGCCGGGAATTTTCGGAATCAAAGTGTAATGCACTTCCGCCTTGTTGCCGCTGGCGGAGACATTGGCATTGCCGGACGCAGCCACCAGGCGCCAAGCGGACGAGTTCGTCACCGGCGGCGGATTCAGGCGGTCCAGATTGCCTTCGCCTTCCACCACGATGCGCAAATCAAATGGCTCGCCGGCATAAATCTCGCGCGTCAGCGGCTTGGGTTCAGCCGATGAAAAATTTCCGATCAACCCCGTAAATCCCGGCAGCGCGCCGGCGGGCAAATGTTGGATGGCAATTTCCACCGGTGGCGCTTCCAAAAACGGACGGTAGCCCGGCAGTTGCACATCCTGCGCGTCACCGACCACGCGGCGTTCCGCAAACGCTTCGGCCGACACGGTGAGCGTTCCTTCCTGAATCGGAACGGCGTTGATTTGTTCGATCAGCACGGAAACCGAACGGCCATTTTCCTCGCGTAATTCTCGTCGCTGCGAGCCTTTCACACGGTCGAAAATAAAACCGTCGCCAGACGCTTTCGGCTCCACCAAACCAAACAAACTGTTATCTCCCGGATCAAGCGCGACAATCTGTAAGGGGATCGCCTGGCCGATGTAGAAATCGCCCGACGGCACTTCCACCGCCAAGCGCGCCGGATGTTTCGCGTCGGGCGAATCGGATGGAACTGCCGTGAGCGTGCGGGCCAGCACGGCAATATTTTTCCCGTCCACGCTTACAAAATATTGTGGAATTGTGAAATTGCCTTCCGCCCGAGGCGTCACGCGAAAATTCAGCGTGGCCCGATATTGCGAACTCTGATCTTTGGCGACAAACGAACTGCCCACGCCGCCTTTGACCACTTGCAATCCCGACGGAATTAAAATGTTGTCCGGCAATTTCACCGCGTCCGGTTCCGCCGTGACCACGATGCGATACATCGCCGTGTCCCCCACCGCGACCACCGACGGGTCGAAGCCCGCATCCGCCACCACGTTCGTTTCCACGGCCGCCTGCCGCAGCAATTCCCGCATCGCCGGATCAAGCGGCGCATTGGTCTGCGCTCGCGCAACCGGCAGCCAGAGGCCGGCCACGAGAAATAATGCAAGGCGTCTTGTCTTCATCTCACCAATTGCGTCCGGCGTTTTTCTTTTGGTCGTCCGGCATATTTTGCGCCGAGTATTGCCGGCTCAAATCCAGCTTGAGCGATGACAGCAGTCGCATGGCTTCCTCCGGCGTCAGCACCATTTCCTTACCCTGATCGCCTTTGTTCGGCTGTTCCTCCGGCTTGGGATTTTCGCTCGGACTCTTTGAATCGCTTTCATCGCCCTGCTCATTTTTGGTGGCTTCTGGCGGCAGCTTTTTTTTCAACGCATCAAACCGTTTTTGCAAATCCGCGCGCTGCGTTTCCACGGCCTCCTGAATTTCCTGAAGCTTCCAGCGCTCGCCGGTGAGTTCCGCGACGTGCTGATCCATGATAACGGCGTTGGTTTGCGCGCGTTCGTAATTAGTGCGCAACTCCGCCGCGCTCCGAAAATCATCCGCCGCGCGTTGCCAGCGTTGCAGCGCCGTGCCGCAGGCGTCCACGCTGCCCTTGATCGTGTCCAACAGTTTTTTGAGACTGCGCAGAGACGAGTTGACGCTGCGATACGCCAGCGCCGCCGCGCGCAAATCGTCGCCCGCGAGTGCCGCGTCGGCGGACTTGACCACCGGACCGGCGGCTTCAATCGCCTTGTCGCCTTGCGCTTCCAAATCCTCGGAATGAGCGGCGCCTTTCAACAGCTCCTGGCCAGCGTGAAATCGAATGTGCCCCAAGTTGAAAAGCGCCAGCGGTTGAATCGCCGGATCGTTGGCGTTGACCGCAGCGTTCAACGCATTTTCCGCATCGCGCCAATGACCATTTTGACAATTGCTTGCACCGAGGTTGAACATTGCTCGCGACGAAGTCGGCAGTTCCGCCACAGTTTCCGCTCCATGCAACGTCAGCGTGAAACCCAGCAGCAGCACCAGCGTCACCGGCTGTGCCGTTGGCGAAACGCGCTTGGGCAAGTCTGATTTCCGCTTCGCGCGCCGTGTGCTCAACAGCGATTCGCCAACCAACAAAAGCAACACCAACGCCGCCGGCACTTGAAAATGATCCACACCGTCGCGGCGGGCCGTCACGAAACGCGCGAAGCCGTCGGGCTTTTCTAATGCCTGTCGCACGCGATCCAGACCGTCGCCGAGCGCACCCAGCGGTTGGTAGCTGACGTGCGTGGCCTCCGCAATGGCGCGCAACGTCGGCTCATCCAGCCGGCTCTGCACGGGCTGACCCTGTTCGGTGTGAAGCAATTCGCGGCCGCCCGCCGGCGTGGAAACATAAACCTCGCTGCCCGCCGCCGTGCCGACGCCGACGGTGAAGATGAGAACATTTTTTGCCGCCAGATTTTTCGCCGCCATCACGCTGGCTTTTTCCAAATCTTCGCCATCCGAAATCAGCACGAGAATTTTTCGGCGACCGTTTTTTTCCACGGCGGCAAAGCCTTCGCTCAAACCGCGTCCAATATCCGTTCCCGGAATCGGAATCGTCCGTTCATCCACCGCCGACAATGCGTCGCGAAACGCGTCGTAATCAAACGTCATTGGGCACTGCAAAAATGCCTGCCCGGCGAACGCCACCAGTCCGACCCGACCGCGTCCATAATTCTGGACAAATTCCTGAATCGCCAGTTTCGCCCGCCCGAGCCGGCTGGGTTTTACATCCGTCGCCGTCATGCTTAATGAGCAATCGAGCACGAACACCACATCCTCGCCCAGCGATTCGGATTGTTCCGTTTGTTCGCCCCATTGTGGACGCGCCAGAGTGATGCCGATAAGAAAAACCAGGACGAGCCGCAAAATATTTTTGACGACGCGTCGTGCGGGACTGTGCGAACCCAACATCACCTGCAACGCCGCCGAGGTGGCCAACCGCGCCAGTTCGCGCCGACGCGCCCGGCGCGCGTGAAGCTGAAACGCCAGCAGCACTATTGGCGCAAGCAGCGCCACCCAAAGCCAGGCGGGCGCGGCAAAATGCGGATTGGTGAAATCAAATTTCATTTCAGGGAATCCGGCGCTGCCAGGTTGCGGCGAGGAAAAATTCCAGCGTGAGCGTTGCTAGCGCCGCGAGCAACGGCCATTGAAACATCGGCGTGTGGAGCGTGATCCGGCGCAGCTTCACGTCCGTTTTTTCAAGCCCGTCAATCTCGTTGTAAATGCCCGCCAATTGCGCGCGGTTGACGGCGCGGTAGCTGCGTCCGTGGGTAATCTGCGACATTTTGTCGAGCATCTGGTAGTTCGCCGGTTGCAACGTGATGGTGGGAATGATCTGGCCGTTCGCGTCCAGCCGCAGTTTGCCGGTCGCCGGCTCAAACGCCGGCAGCGGGCAAGCGCGTTCCCGGCCGAGTCCGATGGTGTAAATTTTCACGCCCAGTGGCGCGGCGATTTCGGCGGCGGGCACCGGATTGATTTCGCCGATGTTGTTGTCGCCGTCGGTCAGCACAATGATGATGCGGCTTTTGGTGTTCTTGATCGCCGCCAGACGCTTTGTCGCGGCGGCGGCGGCATCGCCGATGCCGGTGCCCAAATCCTGAATGGAACCGATGTGGACGCGCTCCAGATTTTGAATCAGCCAATCATGCTCCAGTGTCAGCGGACTGACTGAATACGGCAGCGCGGCAAAAATGATGAGGCCGATGCGGTCGTCGTGCCGACGCTCAACAAAATCCTTGAGCACGGCTTGTGCGATGTCAAAGCGGGTCACGCGCTGCCCTGGTGGTCCCGATCCATCGTGATGCGGTGCATGCGATGATGAAGTGCTGTATCACAGCAAAAAAAATAAATGAATACTTCAACCAAAACGCGTCCCCACTGGCGGCGTAATGGAGGAAACAACGCGGCACCTTTAACCCCAGGTGTCGCGTTTTTGTTTCCACTGCGGCATTGGTTTAGTGAAAAACAAATATTTTATTCCAATGCCTAAATTAAATGACGCCAGTTCAGCTCGCGTCACGATCATTGATTAACTTCTGATGGTGCCCCACCAATTCTGCCGCGAACCAGCGCGCCGTTTCAACGGGCGCGATTTTCTGGAAAACATTGGCGAGATTGCGCACCTCAGCCAGAGAATCCAAGTTGGGGACGGAGGCAACCGAGGACTGCATGAGATTCTTCATGCTGTTTATAATCTCCTTTGACAGGGGGTGATTTCCTTCCGAGAGCCAACCGAGCTCCCGATCAACGAGCTTTTTGAACTCTTCCAGGGCACTGAAATTTAAATCGCCGAATATAGTAACCGGCGCGACCGTGCATTTGAGCATTCGCAAGGTAATTCCCGGTATTAAATTGCCGTTTTTGGCTGCGGCATGGAGCGCCGTCCAACCATTATGAACGGTGTTGATCAACAGCTCAGGTGTTGTGTCGGGCGGAGTAAACCCACAGGTGGCAGCATAGTGCAACCACGTCGGTTGTCCGAAACGGGGTTTCAACATTGCCAAGGCCGGGGCAGTGCAACAGTGAGGAAGTGGTATCCCATAATCTCGACGCATCAACAATGCGACACTAAGCGCAGATTTCCGTGTCGCATCTTCGGTTTCAGCCAGTAGCTCTAGGGTTGTGTCAGGTGGATAGTGGCCGGAGCGAGCCGCCTCATGCAATATCGACTCGCCACCGCTCGGCCAGTCCTCGTAATCATCCTCCCACTCATGCACCCGTTCCATGTAAACCTTCCGCTTTGCAGTAGCGAGATCCTTCGCGGTGACTCCTGGTGCATAGGTGCCGTTAATCGCCATTTGGGAAAGTTCATTGAGGCGCACTTCCGCGGACGTCAGTTTAATCGGTTCAGGCGACTTCAGGGACGAAGTCGGTGGCAGTGCTGATGGGTTTGTATTCATAAAAATTCTAATTGCCTCGTGTCGTGTCTTGGCCCTGCATGTCTCGCGTCCCACCGCATTTGGTGTCACGCCACGCCGCGCAGCCGTAAAAACGGTTCCCTTTATTTTCACCTTTTCTGGCGGTTTTAATCATCATTTTCCCATTGCACTTCGGACACAGGAAATCGAATTTCTCCGCGCCGACTTCACTCGTCGGCGGGACCTTCGGTTCGTCGGTCTTTGCCACCGAATCAACCTGCGAACTTTCGGCCGCCGCATCCGGCTTCTGATGCTCGTTTTCCACCGTAACGGGCGTGGCTGGCGGCTGGGTTGATTCATTGGGTATCTCTGCCATGATCGCCGGCGCAGGCACCGCACTCGGCTTCGCCTTGGACGCCGCCCCAGCCGAGGATTTTTTCGGTTCCGCCGCGGGCTTGGCCGCAACCGGAGCCGCTGGCAACTCACTTTTGGATGGAATATCCAGATTGAGATTAAAGCGTTGGTTAAGTCGCCGGATCTCGTCAATGATGCGCCGCTGTTGCGCCAGCCCCGTCGGATCCAACTCCGGATCGCTGGATTTCGCCCGCGCATCCACATAGCGCTGTTCCGCAACTTCGATCACCCGGCGACGAAGCGCCGCCTCCGTGCAGATTTGGGGTGTAGCGTCGGCCAGACTACCCCCCGCATTCTTCACCGCCAACGCTTTGGCCCACGCCTTGTTGAGGAAGCCGACGACTTCGCCAAAGTTATATCCCTTGGCGAGCACCAACACCGTCACCACCGTTTCCCACCCCTTGGGATGGGCGATGGATTTAAGCGGTGAGTTGAGAAATGGATTCGGGGGAGCTTTGGCCGGCACACTCTCAACGTAAGCTAGCCCTTCGGTCAGGATTTCCTCGCTCATTAGCTGATTCTTTTTACTTTGCATGTGATTGTCTTTCGCTGCGATCTGACCGCGCCTAGCTACCGAGCCAACCGCGGTCGAGATACATTCACCTATGAGTATATCAGATATTTCGGCATCAAAATGAAGTTTACGGCGAGGCGTTCCAACCGTGATTCGGGCAAGGATTACAGCCGAAGCGAAGGTAACGGAGAGCCTCGTCACTCTTCGGTCGAGCACCGGTTTCAGGCACGTTCCCACCCTCGTTCAAACCTGAACCGCCCGCCATCCGGGTGTGGGTTACCAAGCCAACAACAAACCGCTTCCTCGAGATTTGCCCTTCGTTGCAACCCAGCACAGCCTAGGCAGGTGCCTGACCTGAGCACGGCACCAGCTCGGCATAAACTCTGCATAAACTCGGCACATGCTTGGTTTGCCACCCGTTTACCCACGATGAAAGGGCCGTTCCGTCACGAATCGAAGCTCGCCGAGGGGAAATCGGCAGGAATCGCGCAAATATTGCGAAAAATCCCAAAAATACTGGGCTTTATCGCCGCCAGCCACCGGGCCCAAACTGGGCCAAAGCAATGAATCACCAATGGATTCAATGGCTTTAAGCCTTTTAACCGTAAAAATATAAGGAATAAAAGGCTAGATGGGGCAATTGCAACCAGTGGGTTTTCCGGCCGGCCCCAAACATGTTTCCAGTGGCTGGCAGGGCAAAAGACCATGCGGGCGTGGCTGACATTCATTGGCTGAGGTGAGCGTGCCGATGGGGTGCGGGCAGGAAGAACAGCGCGGACCGAACCTTGTAAAACCCAAGTTCCACGCATCCGTGGTGGGAAAAAAACCTGATATACTGATTTAATGGATGCACAGGTTGAAATTCTAAATCGCGTGTTGGACCAGTTGCTCGCCGAGGCAACGACGGTCAAACGTAGGCGTGCCCTAGGGCCAAGAATCCGGCGGGCGCGGGAACCGGAGACAGGCAAACCGCGCCGGTTTACCACCCGCCCCTATATTAAGGTATCGCCGGCCGTTTACGATCAAATCGCCGACGGGGCCGACCAACGTTCTCTCGATATGTCACGCCTCGCGCTCTTGTCTGGCTTGGGAAAAATTCGCATCCGCCCCAGCCCAGTCGCTGGTTCTGTTGGACGACTGAATAAAACCTTCCGGATGACCATCTCGGATTCACACGCAGCAGCCATCGCCAAAACCATGCGGGAGCAGAAAAGCGAATACCCATCCCTGATGGCTTTCGCGGTCGCCACCGCCCAAGGTCTGGTGACCGTCAACCCCGCGGCCCCCGTGATGCTGACCCTAGACGAAGAATGGTCCCTGCAGCTGCTGGACGAGGTGCGCCGGTTGGCAGCCCGGTGCGATCCCCCACCCGCCATCCAACCGCAGTTGGATGACATTTATGAATCGGTCCGGCGCCGGCTTGAAACCCACGGGTTGCAGCCGGGTGACCCGAAAAAATTGGAATTGGTGCGCCGCTTAAGGAGTTCGTTGGTGGACGAACTGATGACAATGATTTATCCGGAGGCCTTCGATGGTTTGTGGCGGCAATTGGCGGCGGCCATGGCCGAGATAGGAAGGGAATAAAGTTATGGCTAAGCCTTCACGACGCGCACGCCGCTCCCGTCACCCCGGGGTGGTGGTGAAAATCCAGCGGGTGAAAACCACGGTGGCAGCGATCGTCAACTACATCCTGGATGTGCAGCAAAAAGGCGAAAAATTGATGTTCCCGCCGTGGTTAAAAAACATTCGCTTGCCGCAGCCGACGCCCGGCAAAATGCTGACCCGAGTCGAACTCGGCCGCGCCTTGACGGACGAGATCGAGCGGAATTTAATCGGCTTGCAAACCAACCGGAAGCCGGCCGTGGAAATCATCATTTCCCTGCCGCCGGGGGTTGCGTGGTCGCCCCGGCAATGGGAAGCCTTTTGGGAACGGTTTTTGTATCACTTGGGCCGGGTGACCTATGTCACTGATCATTGTGTTCGGCGACGAGGATTACACCAGCCGCGAGTTCGGCCGCCCCAATTTATTCCCGCCGATTTCAACCGCTTCATGGCTGTGGTGGTCGGGCACAACAATTCGGGCTCAGAACACCTCCAACCGCTCGTCATACTTTTTGACCCCATCTTAAAACAGGTCGGCGTAATTAATGACGGTTTCGAGCAGGTCGGAGTGCAATGGGCCGCCCGCCGCGCGGAAGAAGACCTCTTCTTACAACGCCATCCGCAGATGCCGGATTATTTAGCCATTGTTGAGGGCAAACTCGATGAGCGCACGTCACGCTATGTGCCGAAGGATGGTCGCCTGCGCGTGGTGGATCCAAAACTCGTCAAAAAGGTCAAATATGATTTGTATGTTTTTCATAAAAAGCGCGAACCTGAGCCGGATAAAATTCCAGCCAAAGCGACGCTGGGTGCCATCATGCGCCACACGCCCTCCCCGGTTTTTCAGTTACGCACGTGGTTGGAAGAAACTCCGCCCGAACGCTTTCCCTCCTTGATGGCGTTGGGCCGGTTTCTGGAATCGCACAATGCGTGTTTGCTCCGCCATCCGCGGACGGCGGGCTTGCAATTTTGTGTGGACGGTTCGCGGGTGAAACCGCGCAGCATTGACGCCGCCTGGTCGTCACCCAAGCTGTTCGCCCGCTGGCCGAAGTTAAAGCAACGTGGTCAAATAATTGGTCGGCCGCCGGCAGCGCAGCAGCGGATTTTAGTACAGCAAAACCTTTCCCGACTCGCCGCCGCTGGTTTCGCAACGGGCAAACCGTCCCAGCAGCAATGTGCCGCGATTATCCAGACGGCATTGGCGGGAATCGATCGTTTGCCTTGGCAGGAATTTATAATCGAAGAGCGGCGCATGGATGGCACAACCCAGCGATGTGGCGAACTAACCGCCGCCGCTTTGAAAAATAAAATCCACCAGCTATTTGCCCAGCCGCTGCCAAAACTAAATCTGACCTTGCACTTCCGCCCGGTATTACCGCCGGGTCAGTTGCTTGTGCCCCTCTGGGATTTGACGCGCGCGAATGCCGATCGCCTGCGCAGGAACTATGACGTGGCCCTGCTGACCGAAACCGAACCCGGCCGATATAGCGCCATGATTTTGGTCGCCGCGCCTGATGGCGAACCGTGGGAAAAACAACGCGCCTTGCGGCGACTGACTTATTGTCTGGCCAAGCGTTATCAGGCCAGTCCTGAAGTGGTAGCGGCTGATGGGCTGCCCCTGCCCGCCCTACCACAACTGGCCACTACCGGCCAGGTGGTAGGTCTGGTGGGTGAAGTCCACGGTCGCCCTTGCCAGCATGCCTCTCGCTGGCTGGCTCTTTTGGTTTCGGGTCATGCCCTGAGGGATCAACAATGGGCGCAAGGGACGGCGGGCTGGGTGTTGCGCCAGCCAGAAGTCCGCCAGCTTCCAAAAGATTGGGAAATGAACCTGTTAGCCTTGCGCGCACGAAAAGTATATTTGGAAAATGTGAAAGCCATTGCCGGGAGTCCCGTGCGCAGCGTCAACTTGGAAGACCTGAATCGGCGGGTCGCAGTGCGCATGAAGGGCCGCGGTTATCGGCACATTGAAATTGCGGCGGTCTTCGCGCATATGCAACAGCTCTGGCCCAGAATTGTCCCGGAGGATTTTGAATGCCTAAATATATTTGAATTATATCGCGTAAATTATTTACGCAACCCGAAGTTGTTCCAAAATATTCCCGCCCCGTTTAATCCACCAACGCCAGTTTCCCGCGAAGAGTTCATCGCCAAGATCACCGCCCCACCGACTGCGCCACCGGCACCACTGAGCAACCCAGACTTCACTCCCATCCGGAAGGTCATCCCGATTATTCCCGATTTCACGCCGCCCCCGCTTGCCGGGCCGATCGCCCCCGACCAGGAATATGTGAAATTCGAACCACCCACGCTAACCGGTCTCGTCGAGTGGGGGTTAAAGTCCGTTACAGCGCTTCTGAAAAAGTTTGCCCTTGAGAAAATTCCCGCCAGCGATGCAGGAAAAGATCATCAACGGCGAACAACCGCAGCTGTGGCCGATAAAGTTCACCCGGCACCGACAACGAAAATCGCCGCGCCCGCAGATAAATCGGCAGCGATGCCGTTGCCAGCCATCAATCCAGTTTCCCTGCCGCAACCGATTCTGGTCGAACGGGCCGTAGCGCGCGGACGAACCCCTCCGCCCCCAGCTGAAAAACTGCCGGTAAAAACCGTCCCGACCAAAACTGTAACCACGCCCCCGATACCACCAGCCATCGCGCCGGAAGCGCAATCCGCAGCAGAAAAATTAGTTCTGCGCAAACGAGCGGAACGACAATTACGCTTGCTGGCCTTGGCTGGAAAATTAATCAGTGACGGCAATGCGGCTGCGGCAATCCAAATTCTGGATGGCGCGGGCGGTGATTTTCAGCAGGCGCTGGTCTTTGAAAAATTGTGGAACCAACTCGCCACCCTTTCAGACCCAGCAAAACAACGCGAGTTGCGAAATTGGGTAAATGATTTTGACATGGCAGAACCCTGGTGGTTGCCGACCAGCTTGGCGACCCATGCGCTTGGTTTGGACGAAGAACTCAAGGCTCAGCAGGAACCCGTGGAGTTTTCAGAACCCGTGCTCGACTCCGAACCATTGATTCGTTAAGCAGCCAACGAGAGGACAGGTTGCATACCGATTCTAAATGAAAATCATATTTGCGCTTGGCTTGCTACACGTGACGTGGTTTATTTTCGCTTCAACAACGCAACAATAACATACCAAAAACATGGCTAAAGCCCTGACCAAGTCACAAATCGCCTCCGCAATTGCTGAGAAAAACAGCCTCACCAAAAAACAGGCCGTCGAAATTCTCGAACAGCTAGCGGCATTGGCATACAAACACGCCAAAGATTCTTTCACCATTCCAGGCCTCGGCAAGTTGGTTCTGGTGAATCGCAAGGCACGCGTTGGTCGCAACCCCGCGACTGGTGAAACGATCCAAATCAAAGCCAAGAAAGTTGTGAAGTTCCGCGTCGCCAAGGCTGCGAAGGACGTGATCCTCGGCGTGAAAAAATAAGTTCACCCACGCATTTGAAGGCACTCCGTTGATTCGGGGTGCCTTTTTCATTTACCAATAATGCCGCCCAGAAATATGTGTCAAGGCACAGTGGGTTTGATGCCGAGACTGCCCCTGCGCCTCATATAAAATAAGCTTCAAGGTGCGGATATTTTTCAATTTGCTCCTGCAGTGCCTTCGGCAGTTGGGGATTGGCAACAAGGCACTGAATAAATCTCAGGTGATCGTCATTGACTGCCGGTTGGATACCGTCACACAGCTCCGGGCAGGCTAAAATGTTTTTCACGCAACGAGGCCATGAAACTGGATTTGAAAATGCATGTGACCGGGCTCAACTTTCTGGACCATTGATTTGTTAGTCCAAGCACTGGTTTGAGTTTATGTTTTCGTTGTCCATGCCCAGTGGAGGGAGGGCGAAGCCCGACCGGAGCTGGGCATGGACAGCTTCGCGCCGCGTCCTAGCCATTGCAGGACATTGAGCGCGGCATTTTCCGTGGCGCGAACAAACTCAAATTCAAGCGTCCGTTCAGGATCGGTGGTTGTAAGAGCGATAGTGTGTGTCATCGGTAATTTTTATTAGTAGCAAAGGATGGTCAGTTTCTTCGGTCCGTGCGCCCCCAGCACGAGAATGCGTTCAATGTCGCCCGTGCGGCTTGGGCCGGTAACGACAGAAATCATACTGGGATACTTGGGGGCATATTTTTTCTGAACCAGTGCAAATCCGGCGGATAGATCCCGCACGATTTGCCCACGCCGGGCCAGCACGACATGGTGCGGTGGCAGCACGCTTAAGGCGCGGCCTCCGGCATCGCGACTGGTCACGATAAGCGAACCCGTCTGGGCGATGAGCGCATCACATTCAGTGATACCAGCGCCACAGGCCTCTAGTTCGCTCACGTCATAGCCGACGGTGGTGGTTAGGACAGGAAGACCTAGCTCGTTTACGACGGTCTCGGTCAACTCACCTCGATGAGTGGCGATGCGCTGCCATTGCTCCGTGTTCGCAATTTTTGCCAGTGCCAATTTCACTTCATCCACCGAGTCGAACATCTGGAAATCAGCTGTCAGTTCCGCAGCACGTAAGCGGAAATGTTTCAGTTGGTCGACAAATGATTCCCCGCCTGGCGGCAACCATTTTTGAACCTCCGAGCCGGCAGGTATCTGGGGCACTTCACCATGCAAGCCGGGGCGCAGGGCCGGGACTTGAAGCGCGGCCCGGATGCGGCCCATTATTTTTTCTCGGGTGGTCATTTCCTGGCCTTCCACAAATCCTTGAAACTCTTGGGCGCCAGCGGAGGCAGCTCACGGGTCCGGGTCCAAGCGTAGGCGGGATCAATTGCCGAACCTTTCACCAGTCCGTGCAGCGGCTGCAAGAGGCGCCCTAGCTTTTTCCCGAGGCCATAGATCCACGGGCGATTGACCGCGAAAGCAAAAATCTGATAAGCGAACCGCTCTCCGTGCGAAGGTTTTTGAACGGCAGCGTTGCGCCGGTTTTGCAACAAGTGGTGATGCAGGTCAATCTTCACGGGACACGTCTCGGTGCAAGCGCCGCAGAGAGAGCTCGCATTGGATAGATGTTTCCAATCCTGCAAGCCGCGCAGGTGCGGCGTGATTACGGAACCAATCGGTCCGCTGTAAGTGGTGCCATAGGTGTGGCCGCCGACATTTCGAAAAATGGGACAAACATTGAGGCACGCCCCGCAGCGGATGCAGTGCAGCGCGTCGCGCTGTTCCGCATCAGCCAGGAGTTCCGTGCGATGATTATCGAGCAGGACGATGTGCCACTCCTCCGGACCGTCGCATTCGCCCGGCTGTTTCGGTCCGCCATACAGCGTGTTATAACAAGTGAGTGCCTGCCCTGCCCCGGCAGTCGCGAGCATCGGCAGAAAGAGCGCCAGGTCAGACAGCTTCGGCAATACTTTCTCAATACCCAGCAATGTGATCATCGTTTTCGGCACAGCCGCGGTGAGGCGGGCGTTGCCTTCGTTTTCGGTGATGGAAACCATGCCGGTTTCCGCGATGGCAAAGTTTGCTCCGGTGATGCCAACGTCTGCGGTCAGGTATTTTTTCCGCAACGCGCGCCGGGCGATCATCGTCAATTCCTCCGGGCTGTCCGTGGGTGCGCTACCCAGTTCGCGCTGAAACAACTCACTGATCTCGCCGCGCGTCAGATGCATCGCAGGAAAAACGATGTGGTAGGGTGGCTCGTGACGAAGCTGGACGATAAATTCGCCGAGGTCGGATTCCACCACTTCAAGCCCCGCTTTTTCCAGCGCCTCATTCAGATGAATTTCCTCGGCGGTCATGGCCTTGGACTTGATGATCGAGCGCGCGTTCTTTTGCTCGATAATTCCGAGAATAATTTCCAGCGCCTGAGCGCCGGTGTCGGCCCAATGCACTTTGGCTCCGCGCTCTTCAAGCTGGGCGACAAACTTTTCCAGATAGGTATCCAGATGATTGATGGCATCCCATTTTGTAATCGCAGCGGACTGACGCGCGGCTTGCCAGTCTTGAAAGGCCGACCGATTCTTATCGCGGGCGACTTCATATTTCCCGAGCGCTGTCTGGATCAGGCGACGATGCCGCAGGTTGGTCGCCACGCGACCGGCTCCGGCTTTAAAGGTTTGACTAAACGAACCCATGGTCAATGAATGCGTCGGTTGACCTGTTCTGAATTTACGATCCATGAAAGGATTCCATTCAAAACCACATGGGGTGGCTGCATGGCATCAATCCGGGTGATTAGTTCCGACGGATAATATGAGAGCAGCGCAGCTGACTCGTTTTTGTAAACTTTGAGCCGACGGCTCACAACCTCATCACTAGCGTCATCCAGGCGATTATCTTTCAACGCCCGCTTTTTTAAACGCAGCGCAATGGCCTCATCCGAAACCCCGCTAAGATGGAAAACCCGTTCGACGGACAGAACATCGTCCATAAGCCGTGCCTGCGGCTGATTCCGCGGAATCCCGTCCAGCACAAGGCGATCGATTTCCGGCTTGAAAGCATGGGATTCAATACTGCTCCGAAGCCTAGCTTGCCACAGACGAATGGTGATTTCGTCCGGCACCAACTGGCCTTTACTGGAGTATTCAAGAAAAGCCGCGCCGAGTTCCGTGCGGATGTCCAAAGAGCGAAACACATCGCCACAGGCACAGTGAAAGAATCCCGGCAAGGAGCCAAGCGTCTTGCCTTGGGTGCCTTTGCCGCTTCCCGGTGGGCCAAAGATAAGAACGGTGCGGTACTTGGTCATGGTTTGATTACTGCTCGCCCGCCAGAACCTCTGCGAGATGAATTGTTTTGAGGGATGGCTGCTGCCGACTCGCCAAACCCTGAATATGCATCAAACAGCTTGCATCATTGGAGACGATATATTCCGCCTGGGTCGCGAGCGCGCTAGCGCATTTCACTTCGCCCATCGCGGTTGAGATGGCGGAAAATTTCGTTGAAAATGTGCCGCCAAACCCACAGCAGGTTTCCGCGGCATCCATCTCCACGAGGTGCAAGCCACGAACCTTCGACAATAATTTTCGCGGCGCGCGTTTTATGCCCAATTCGCGCAAGCCGTGACACCCATCGTGGAACGTGACCGTATGCGGAAAGGTTGCTCTGACATCCGTAACGTCCAGCCGATTGACCAGAAAATCTGAGAACTCCCAGACTTTATGTGCCAGAGTTTGTGCCGCTTCGGCGTGCGGTGAATCGGCGAAGAGTTGGGGATAAAATACCTTAAGCATCGCCCCGCAGGAGCCAGAAGGTATCACCACGGCTTCGGCACGCTTGAGTTTCTCCAAAACCGGCCTTGCCACCGACCTAGCTTCATCCCAATAACCAGAGTTGAAGGCGGGTTGCCCACAACATGCAATGGCGTCAGGACATTCGACGCGATGCCCCAGCCGTTCCAGAATTTTGACCACACTCATGCCGACCTGCGGGTATAGCGAATCAATAAAACATGGAATGAAAAGGGTTATGGTCATTGAGCCTCAACAGGTTTTATTGAAAGCGCGCGCGTAATGAGCCAAAGCGGTTCCAATCAACCGGCTCATAATGTTGGACTTCACAGGATACCCGCACGACTTCGCGCATCTCGACCAGCGAACCCAGTTCGCCATCGGCTCGCACTTGCGTGAGGAGATTTCCGTAAGCCGTCGCCTCCACGGGACCGGCGACGATTGGTCGCTGGCATGCATCCGCCGCCAACTGACTCAAGACTTTGTTTTGCGAGCCACCGCCCACAATGTGAATGACTTCAATCTTTTCGCCGGTGAGTTCTTCGAGCGAATTGAGCACCTCCCGATATTTGAACGTGAGGCTATCGTAGCAACAACGCACCAGTTCCCCGTCGGTTGTTGGCACCAGCTGTTTGGTGTCGCGGCAAAAATCCTGAATCGCCTTCGGCATGTCTGGCGGATTGAGGAAGCGCGGGTCATCCAGGTTCAAGATGAAACGGAACGGCTTTGCCTTAGCCGCCAGCCTAGCCAGTTGGACATAATCATAATTTCTGCCCGTCGCCTCAAACGAGCGCTTGCACTGTTGCACCAGCCACAAGCCCATGATGTTTTTGAGCAATCGATATGTGCCGTCAATGCCTCCTTCGTTCGTCATGTTCAGAGCCAACGCGCGCCCTGAGAGCATGGCTTTGTTCAATTCGACACCCATGAGTGACCAGGTGCCGGAACTAATATAGGCCCATTTGCTCTTGCCGGTGTTTGTCGTCGGCACGCCCGCTATGGCGGAAGCAGTGTCGTGTGAGGGCGGGGTAACGACTTTCACTCCCGCTAGTCCGGTGCGGTCGGCCAGGGATTTGCGGAACGTGCCGAGGGTCGTGCCCGGCGGGACAATCTTTGGCAGGTAATGCGTGGGCAGCCCAAGTTTCTTCAGCAACGGCAGCGACCAGTCTCGCTTCAGTGGATGCACGCATTGCGACGTCGAGGCGATGGTGAACTCGGCGCACTTTGCGCCGCACATGGCCCAATGCAGAAAGTCTGGCATGAACAGCAACGTGTCCGCCGCGTCCAAAATGGCGGGGGAATGTATTTGCCAGGCGAGTAACTGGTAAAGCGAGTTCAACTCCATGAACTGCAGACCCGACTGCTCGAATATTTCCGCGCGGGGCACTTTTTTGAAAGCCCGTTCCAGCCCGCCACGGGTGCGTGCATCGCGATAATGATACGGCTGGCCAAGAATTTCATCCTGCTTGTTCAGCAGCACGAAATCCACGCCCCAGGTATCCGCACCAACGGATATGATTTGTTTGCCGTATTTTTTGCCCGCCAAAGCCAGACCGTTTTGGATTTCTGCCCACAGCCGTAAAACATCCCAGCGGATCGTTTCGCCGAGCATCACCGGACCGTTGGGAAAGCGATGCACTTCTTCAAGCTGAAGGGTTTTTCCATTCCAGAGTCCCGCCATGACGCGACCGCTCTCTGCCCCCAGATCCACTGCCAGATAAACTTTTTGTCTCATGCCTTGTTGATCAGGTTGAATTATTTCGCTGCTTCCACCTTGGCCTTCGCCGCATTGGCCGCGTCCTCAGATACTTTGTTACCCCAGCCGATGATGCAGGTCGAGCCGACGAGGAATAGCAACATCACGACCACGAGCGATTTGGTCAGCGCCTTCGCGCCGCGCCATTCCTTGAAGAAGATGCCCCACAGCGTGCTGAAGATGATGATGCTCGCCATGTGCAACGTCCAACTAGAGAATTTGTAGTTGCCCATCTGGCTCTCGCCCATCTGATAAAAGAAGAACTGGAAATACCAGAAAGTTCCGGCGAGGGCGCAGAAGAACCAGTTGCCGAGGACGGGAATTTTCAGGTCGGTGGGTTTGCCGGCGGCGGCAGAGGTTAGCGCGGGGGCGTGTTCGCTGCTGCAATGACCGCCATGATGCGCGTGTTCCTCGCGGACGTGCGAGGCGAGGTATTGATAGCCGGTGCGGTTCTTGATGTTCAGCAAAGCGCACCAGATAAAATTCGTCGTCAAGCCGCCGAGCAAGATCACCAAGATGACCGGCAGGCCGACCCACAGTGGTCCGGTGCCATGACTGGCGGAAATTTTGGTGATCGGTTCGCCAAACTGAAAACCATAAGAGAAACAGGAACTCATCACGCCGGAGAACGTCGCGATGACCAGCCCCTTCCACAGACTGAATTCCGTGATGGCGGAAGATTTGCCGTCGTTGCCCATGTCCCGCTCCTTGCGCACGCCAGCGATACCGCCGAGAGCAATGCCGAGCAAACAGACGAACACGCCAAACAAGACCAGCGGTCCACCGGCGCTGGTGCCGGAATGATTCAATAATTTGTCAGCGAATTCACCTTTCACGATCGGCGGCAAGAGCGTGCCGAATGCAGCGCAATAACCCAATGCGACCGCCATGCCCAGCGACATGCCGAGGTAACGCATCGTCAGGCCGAACGTCAAACCGCCCAAGCCCCACAAGGCGCCCATCAGATATGTCATCCAAAAAGTTTTGGCCGGGATTTCCTTCAGCACAGCAAACAGATCATGCGTCAGCACCAACGCGCCGATCCAGGGACAGATGAGCCAGCTGAACAGGCCACCGGCGAGCCAGAAGGTTTCCCACGACCATTTGCGGACGCCTTTGAAAGGCACATAAAATGTCCCGGAAGATAAGCCGCCCAGCCAGTGGAAGACGACACCAAGTAACGGATTCGGTTGCATGATTTAGTTAATTTTTGGTTGGTTAGCGTTTGCTCAAAACATTCTTCTCGTAGCTCTTCACTTCCGTCAGCCAGTGTTCGCCAGCCGGAACGCCCTGTTGCACGCAGTAATAATCCCAGACTGCGCCGAACGGCAGCGTCTTGGCTTCCTCCTGCAACGCGAGACGCGTGGTAAAATCTCCGCTCGCTTCCGCCGTGCGGATGAGCGGTGTTTCCAGCAGCGCGATGAGCAGCGCGCGGATCATATTGCGCGTGCCGATCGTCCACGCGGCAACGCGGTTGATGCTGGCGTCGAAATAATCCAGGCCGATGTGAACGCGCTTTTCAAAACCGTTCACCGCAATCTCGCGGGCGATGGCGAGCAGGTCGTCATTAAGAATCACCACGTGATCGCTGTCCCAGCGGACGCCGCGGCTGACGTGCAGCAGAATCTCCGGCATGAATTGCAACACGCTGGAAATCTTGTCCGCGATGCCCTCGGTCGGATGATAATGCCCGGCGTCGAGCGTCAGCAGTTTTTTCCGGCTGACGGCGTAGCCCAGGTAAAATTCATGCGAGCCAACGACAAAACTTTCGCTGCCGATGCCGAATAACTTCGGTTCGACGGCATCGAGGCTGAGCTTCGGTGAAATGGCTTTCTTGAACACGGCGTCGAGCGATTTCGCCAGGCGTTCGCGCGGCGAAACGCGATCCGCCGGCGTATCCTTCATGCCGTCGGGAATCCACACATTCGTCACGCAGGTTTTGCCGAGCGCTTTGCCCATCGCCGCCCCGATTTCACGGCTGCGGATGCAATGGTCGATCCAGAACTGGCGAATGCCTTTGTCGGCGTTGGACAACGTGAAGCCATCGGCAGCTTTGGGATGCGAGAAGCAAGTGGGATTGAAATCGAGACCGAGGCCGTTCTGTTTGGCCCAAGCAATCCAGTTCTTGAAATGCTTCGGCTCAATGGCGTCGCGATCCACTTTCTTGCCTCCAAATTCGCCGTAGAACGCATGCAAGTTCAGGCGATGTTTGCCAGGGATGAGCGAAAGCGCCTTGTCGAGATCGGCCCGAAGTTCATCCGGCGTGCGGGCTTTACCGGAATAATTGCCGGTCACCGCAAGGCCGTTTCCCAGCGCACCGCCGGCGTTTTCAAATCCGCCCACGTCATCACCCTGCCAGCAATGCAGCGAGATGGGAATCGTAGCGAGCGTTTTGAGGGCGTGTTCAACATCCACGCCGAGACTGGCGTAACGTTCAAAAGCAAGCATGTAACTAGTTTCAAGATTTGTTTTTAGGGCCATAGAACGCGGTTGTTTATGGAAAGATCATGAAGGATAGGGCTAACTGAGTCCTTGACGATGTGGTCATATATTAGCATTATCGCGCCAGTTGTTTAGAGCTGCGTTTAGGGTGTCGGTAAACGCGATTTTTCAATGCCGCATCAAACATTAAAACGCAAAGACTGGTTTCATCCTGATGGCTTCCCCATATCCGTTGAAAGGCGTGAACCACAGGCCCCATTTGGGTTGCATGCCCATGAATTCGCAGAAATTGTCATCATCACAGCTGGGCGTGGCGTCCATGTGACCGGCAAAGAAACGTATCCTCTGAATACCGGGGACGCTTTTGTCATCGGCGGGTCACGGCAGCACGATTATCACAGCATGGAAAATCTCTGTTTGATCAATATTCTATTTCAACCCGACAAGCTAAATCTGTGCCTGGATGACCTTCGCACTCTGCCCGGCTATCACGCCCTCTTTACGCTGGAGCCAGCCTGGCGCAAGCGACACCAATTCAACGGTCGCCTCCGGTTGACGTCGTCCGAATTGAGTATGGTCATGACCCACGTCGATTCACTGGAAGGGGAACTAAACCGGCGTAAGAGCGGCTTCAAATTCATGGCCACAGCGTTGTTCATGCAAATTGTCGGCTACTTATCCCGCAGTTATGCCCAAGCTAAGCATCCTGATTCACGCGCGCTGCTGCGCATCGGTGCGGCCATCAGTCATCTGGAGTCCAATTATCAGGAACCCATCAACTTGAATCAACTCGCCGCCATCGCCCACATGTCGAAGCGTAATTTTGTGCGCAGTTTTCAAGCCGCGATGGGGAACTCACCGATTGCCCACCTGATTCAATTGCGCGTGAATCGCGGCGCCTCGCTGCTGCGTCGGAACGAGCACACGGTGACTGAAATCGCCTTTCGCGTCGGTTTCAGTGACAGCAATTATTTTACCCGGCAATTTGTCAAGCTGCTCGGCACGACTCCCAGAAAATATCGAAAGCAACATTCGTTTCGGGGCTGACCAGGCACGGGCATCCAAATGTTATTTGGCTTTTACTTTTCTGCTTTCAATAGTGCGGCAAAATGATAAGCGCCGGATTCTACGGCCAAAACCGCGATCTCACCTTCCATGCGTATCAATTTCACATGTTTCGCTTTTGCCAGCGAATTGCCACCTTCGGTGATGTTGTCCTTACCGGTCGCGGGCAAATAGATCGTGGCCGAGGTGTTCGCCGGAATTTCCACATCTAGTTCAAATACATTTTTCGTCCGTTTCCAGCTACATAGGATACGACCATGGATAGAATCATAATGCGCCCTCACCCAGTTGATCGGAGGGTGGTCGTGATTGCTGCCGGGTGTTGGCGGATTCGGATGGATGATGATTTTGTCGTAGCCCGGCCCGTCGGACTGGATGCCCGCAAGATCGTTGATCATCCATTCGCAAACCGCGCCAAAGGAATAGTGCGCGAATGAATTCATCGAGGCGTTCTGCGTGCCATCCATGCCACCAAAACCGTGCGCCTTCGTATAGCTATCCCAGTGCTCCCAGATTGTCGTCGCGCCCTGATCCACTTCATAGCCCCACGATGGGAACTTGCGGCTTTGGAAATGTTTCACCGCAAGGTCGTTTGCTCCCACGCTCGTCAGCACCGGCAACAACGGGCGGGTGCCCAGGAAGCCGGTAGTCATGCCGGAATTGTCAGCAGTTTCGCCATCGCGCAATTTCTCCGCCAGAAACTTCCCCGCCTTCACGCGCAGGTCGGTCGGAATCAAATCCATATACAGCGCCAGGGCATAAGCGGTTTCCGTGTCCACTGCCAAAGAGCCGTCGGCATGGACATACTTTGCATTGAACGCCGACTTGATGCGGTTGAACAACTCACCGTATTCCGCCGCTTCAGTTTGTTTGCCGATGGCCGCCGCCATCTGCGCCATGAGGTTAGCAGAATAGGCGAAATAAACTGTGTCCACAAAATCTAGCGGCGTTTTCGCGCCAAATGACAGCCAGTCGCCCCATTCATTGCCATGATTGATACCAAGAAAATTCTGACTCGTGCTTTTACGCCAGTTCATGAATTTCTCCATGAACGGCCAGCAACGCTCGATGATCCGCGTGTCCCCGTAAGCCTGCCAGATCGTCCATGGACAAATCACGCCCGCATCACACCACGCCGTGCCAAAATCCCAACCGTGCTGGAACGGATACGGCGCATATCCGGGAAACGTGCCGCTCGGCCGCTGCGATTCCATGACTTCACGTAGCCATTTCGTATAAAACGCCGCCACATCCGCGTTAAGGGTCGCACAATGGACATAAATCTGCGCGTCGCCCATCCAGCCGAAACGCTCGTCGCGCTGCGGACAGTCCGTCGGCAAATCCAAAAAGTTCGCGCGCTGCGTCCAGACCACGTTTTTGAACAGCCGGTTCGCCATCGGATCACTGCACTCGAACCCGCTCGTCAACGGCGTGTCGCTGTGCAAAACAATTCCGGTAATCGCCTCTTTGTCCGGCTTGCCGGGGTAACTGGTGACCTCGACGTATTGAAAACCATGGAACGTAAAGCGAGGCGTCCACGTCTCGCCATTTTTGTCGCCCCGCAGAATGTAGTGATCAATGGCGCGGGCCTTGCGGTAATTGTCATTCATCAGCCGGCCGTCGGGATACAACATCTCGCCGAAACGGAGCTGAATGTCTGTGCCGGCTGGGCCTTTGACTTTTAACCGCACCACGCCGGCAAAATTCTGACCGAGGTTGAAAATATAAACGCCGTTCGTCGGCGAGGTGATTGCTATTGGCTTAATTTCTTCAATCAGACGCACCGGCAAACCAGGAAAGGCTTCTAGTTTTCCTGGACGCTTGAAACCCAAGTCAATCGGCCGCCCTTTGATTTCAACAGCGTCGCTAGGTTTTACAGCGTTTTGATATTCGTAAAATGTCGCGGGCACCGTGCCATTTTCGGAAGCCAGAATCGCCGGCTCCCATTTGGCGTCGTCAAAATTAGTTTGCGTCCAGCCGGGCGTTTCCTTGCGCGCGTCATAACTTTCGCCCATCAGAAAATCGCCTTCGCGGATCGGTCCGCCGCCGGTCACCTTCCAAGACTTGTCCGTGGGAATGGTTTCGCGCGAGCCGTCGGTATATTCGATTTCAAGCTGCGCCATCAGGGCGGGTGTCTTGCCATAGGTGTAACGCCCAATATGTTCGGTGCCGATACTGGTCATTAAACCAAAGCCGATATAACCGGAATACCAGCCATCGCCCACCCACGCGCCGAGGGCATTGCTTCCGCGCTTCACGAGCGCTGTTACATCGTAAGTATTGTAGTAAGCGCGCTGATGATAATCCGTCCAACCGGGGACAAATCGAGCATCACTGACACGTCGACCGTTCACATAAAGCTCATAGATGCCGAGTGCAGTGGAATAAATTGTGGCGCGCTTGACAGATTTGGTGGCGGTAAATTCCTTGCGATACTGACGTGCGGGGGGCAGGAAAAGATTCGCGGCATCTTTCCAAAGAGGAGTCGTGTCGCGGAACGAAATGTAATCTGCCTGCCAATCCTCCGACTGGAGCAGTCCCATTGTCCATGCCGCAGGATCGCTCCACTTGGCTTTGCCATCCTTATCCCAAACGCACACTTTCCAGAAGCATTGTTGACGCGACGCCAGCGGCTTGCCGGCGTAGGCAATGTTTACCGTTTCATCACTGGAAATTTTCCCGCTGTCCCAAAGGTCGCCTGTGTTCGCTTGGAGCAACTCTGGGCTCGAAGCGACGAGAATTTGATAAGCCGTCTGCTTTTGTCCGCGTTCCGAAGATTCAACACGCCAAGACAGGCGCGGTTGAACTTCGTCAATGCCCGCCGGGTTAACGCGGTATTCACAACGCAACGCCAGTGGCGGCATGGCGGCATTGCCATTCAGCGCGACGGTCAGAATGAGGGCGAGGAGTATTTTGCTTTTCATTTTATTCTTTTATGGCCGTGAAATTGGTCCACCCAGCGGAGGACGAAATCCTTTCAATGGATCGAATAGATCCGAAGTGTTTACCCAAACCACTGAAGGATCTTGCGAGAGGCGGGCAATCTTTGCCTCTATGTCAGACCATTCAGCCTCGGAGCGGAAGAAGGTATGTCCCCAAAATATGAACACTCCACCCTTTGCTTTGATCTGGTTGAATTCCTGCCAGAAGTCGGGAGCATTGAAAGCCACCGTCGTTCGCATGGCCATCGGGTCGGCGACAGGGCAAAATTCTGGGTTGTTCTCACAAGTTCGCGCCCACAAGTAACCAGCCGCCCGAACCGCTTCCTTAGCGGCATCGTCGTAGGGGCAACCTGGATACACAAACCCTTTGATGGGTCGCCCAAGCCATGACTCCAACAACTGCTTAGATTCGACCACTTCCCGCTTCATTTCAGCGGCAGACAAGCCAGGCAGCACCTTATGGGTAAGACCGTGGCTGGCAATTTCAAATTCGGAGTAGATGTTTTTGACATCGTCAATCGACACCTTGCCGAAGGGCGTCCCCCCAACTACCCAGGCGTTCGTCTGCCGCTTGTCAGTTAAGTCTCCCGCATCGACGGCAAACGTGGCTTTGGCTTTATATTGTTTTATTATTTTTATCAGCCGCAAATCATTCAGGATGGCATCGTCCCAGATTTGGGAAACATAAACCTTGTTCGTATTAACTCCGTCCGTCTTGCTGGTTTTTGTCTGCCCTGGTAAATCCGATGTTGTGCCGGCCCCAGCTCGGAGTGCCGGATTTTCGAGGTTGTTGAGGGGATCTGCCGCAGGAGCAAGTCCGGCGTAGACGGTCGAACCGATGAAAACGATGAGGAGACAAAGATTTTTGATCTGATTCATTATGATAAATTCAGTGATCAGTTCTTCTTCCAGATGTAACGGTAGTTGAAGCGCCGGTTCGGCGCGCTGTCACCGGCTAGACACAGTGAGATTGGGTCTTTCAGTTCCGGCGGGTTGTCACACCAATGGAAATCGAAGGTGAACGCATCGCTTTTCAAACCGAGGAGTTGACGCGGCACGGCCAGTTCCAACTGATTCCCCATGTAGCGATAATTCAAACGCGCCACCTCGATCCACGGGCCACCGGGAGCGACGGGGGAGTAACGTTGAAGCGTGGTGGTCTTTTCATCCACTATCCGGAGATTGATGATGTAATCGTAACCATACCAGCCGGTGTCTGGATTCTGGTCGGCGTCTATCAGCAGCAGCATCCAATTCGTGCCGGTGTGCGGCGTGAGCGCTTCCTGCGTTTCCACGTAGAAATACACATTCTCCCGATCCACCGCGACTTTGCTGGTAATGATGTCATTGCGACCCAGATTATTCGTGTAATGCAATCCGCCGTAGCCATCGTAATCACGATGAATTGTGTCGCCCACGGTGTCGCGGAATTCGACCTCGACGCCGAGCCAGTCGGCGAAGCTTCCATCTAGCTTGATGGGATACAGTCCGTGGAACTCCGGTATGGAGCGGACACCTTTGTAACGGCGGATGTTCTGAACCATCTGCATGTAGTAATTATCCGTGTAACCGCCTTTCATTGGCTGGATAGCTCGGTTGAATTCCGCGTTGTATTGGTCAACAAACCAGTAAGAATTGTTCCGGCCCAGGAATGGGGTTGTCTCGCCTTGTTTCGGTTGATATTTACCGGCAATCCATTCATTCCAATCATTGATATAAATAAACTGCGGATCTCCCTGAATCGCCTCGTCCCAGCGCTGCTGAAAATAGATTCCGTAACCCTCGGGATGTTCCACCTTTTTACCAAGCCACGGCACCAAGGTCGGTTCCGGCAAATCATACTGGTTCAATACCGGCTCGCCATGGTCGCGCGTCCAAGACTTGCCAATAAATGACGAGGCATGTTGCGCAGGGGTGACCGCCGCTTCTTCCTTCTTCCCGTTATGGGTAGACACCAATTCCTCGGGCGTCATCTTGGCCACGCGCGGGTCGCCCAAATCCAAACCGAAGCTCCAGTTGTCTTCCGTGCCCACGAAACGTTTTCCGGCCCATTCGCGGTAACCCCACCACATCGTTCGGAGCGTAAAGAAGCTTTTGACCGCTTGGGTGTAATCTTTATAGAACGGTTCGGTATATTCGGGGTCACCGTAATGCAGATGTTTGGGGTCGGTCTTGGCGGCGGCATCATAATGTGGATTGGGATGCTTGGTGCCTTGGCCGTTCGCGTCTACTTCCGGAGTCGCGTTGTAAAGCAACAACGGCTTGTCATCCCAATAAAACCAAAGATCTTTGTATCTGCCCGGCTGATAGATTTTCTCGAACAATTCTTGCACCACCGTGATCACCGGACCGTTGAAAGCCCAAAAGCAGATTTGCGGCACGCGGTTCCCTTCGGCTCTCATCTTTTCCATCACCGCAAATATCACCTCCCACTCGGCCCAATAACGCTCGGCATTGGTGACATCCAAAATGATGACATCTACGCCCGCGTCGGCGAGCATGGACATGTCGTGGCGGATGACATATTCATCCTTGCTCAAAAAGTAGCCTGCCTCCGGTTCACTCCAATGATAATCCGGACTAGCCCAAAGCGGGTGCTTGGCGTCCACCCGAGCTTGGGGATCAGCGGCCAGCACTTTGCTAACATCTGCATTATACGATTTCATCAACGGGTCGTGTCTCGAATCCTTATGCCAGGTGATATAGAAAATTCCCGTCACGCGCCGATGGTCGTTTTTGACGGGGCCAACTGAGATTTCAGTCGGCATATTACGTCCCAGAGCATCATGGCCAACCCAGGTATCAGGATACAGGTCACGATAATAGGGCGGATCTCCGGCCCAAGCCTCAGCCGCTGCGACCAGCATTCCGAAAAATATTATATTTAAAAGCCGTTGGCTCATGATCTTAGTAGCACACGTTCAAAAATTGTTGTTTGTTGGACACAAGTTACAGATTTGCAGAGCGCACATGTATTTCGACTAAAGCCAATACCGGGATTTGGTGATGGCAGCTTTTTGATTTGTGCGGGCGCATATGCAATTTGTTTTCGATTGATGAGGAAACGTCTCGCTACGGAACATTTCGGATGCGCCAGAAGCTATTCGAGCCAGTTGGTGAATTTGTAAATTGCAGTGAACCGTCGGCGAGCGCCAGATTGGTCACGACTGGCAACCAGAATGCGGGTGATAAGCTAAACGTTTCTTCCAGAGCGTAGCGGTTCCACGGAATTCCCAGGAATGCCAGCACCAAGTTTTGGCCGTTCAAGCTCGCAGCCAAATGATTCAATCCGGCGCTATTCACAATCACGCTCACCGTTACAATATTTGTTACCTTTGCCCCATAGTTGTCACTCACCGTGAAGCTGAAAGCATCTGTGCCAGCAAAATTGTTCGTCGCCGTGTAAGTCGTATTCGTGCTGTCGGTGCTCGCGATACCGTGAGCTGGCGCGCTCACAAACGTGACCGCCAGTGGATCACCATCGGCGTCCGTCGGGCCGTTGGCGCCACCGATTATTTTCAGCGTTGCCGGCAACCCAGTTACCGCACCGAGCACCAGTGGATTTGCCACTGGCGGGGTGTTGACTAACTGCGTCACGCTGTTCGTGCTCGCAAAAAAATTTACATCGCTCACATATTCGGCCGTAATGGTGTTTGATCCGTGCGGCAACAAACCCGTGGCGAAAACTGCCTGCGCGCTGGCGTCCAAGTTAACCAGAGCGGACGCCCCGTTAGTGGTGCGAAACTGCACCAAGTTCGTTGGCGTGCCTGCTCCTGGGGAGACCGCTCTGACCGTGGCCGTGAATGTCACATTCTGTCCAGGCCGCGAGGGATTCAGCAAACTCACCAAGGCAGTGGTGGAAGACGATGGATTCACCGTCAATGAACGGATACTTGAAAGGCTTCCGGCATTGGTAGTGTCGCCGCCATAGCTAGCGGTGAGACTGTGCGTGGCTGCCGACAGATTGGTCAACGTCAGCGTCGCCGTGGCGGTGTTGCCATTGCCATTTCCGAGCTGAGCCGAGCCAAGAGCGTTGCCGCCATCTAGGAACGTGACCGTGCCTGTCGGAATGCCGTTGGTAGTTCGCACGGTAGAGGTGAGGGTCACCGCCCCGCCGTAAGTCGAGGGATTCGGACTCGACGTCAGCGACGTTTGGGTGGGAGCTTGGCTTCCCACCGCAAACAGCGAGACGTTGGCAAAATCAATGGTGTTGTCGCCGAGACTTAGATTGAGAAACTGAATGAACGGCGTGGCCTTGAAAGAGGAGGGTGTGGTGAATGTCGCCGAAATATGGACGAACGCGACATTGGTGGCGACATTGGTGAACGTATAAAATACCTGCGTGCCATCGCCCAGGAGAACCTGATAATTTGGCGTGTTGCCCACGCGCGCCGCCACTTCAAAATCCAGCTGATACGTCGTGTTGGCTGACAGCGCCAGATTCTGTGCCAACCCATTCACACCGCCTTGGATGAAAGCGTAGGTGCGACCATCCGTGCTTGACGGACTGAAGGCATCGCCGGCGCTGGTGGCAATACCATTCACGCCCACCAATAAATTAGACAGATCCATCCAACCGGTGATGCCAGCTGGGTTACCGGAACTCCACGGCAAAATATAACCCGGCCAATTAGTGAACGAGGCCGCGTTCGCGGTGAAATTGCCATTGACGATCAGGTTTGTCTCAGGCGTGAGGTTTTGAGGCAGAATGAGATATTTCAGGTCACCCGCCACCCAATTTGCCCAGACCGTCGTGTTATTTGTGTTCACTACGGTTGCGGCTGAAAAAACGTAGCTGGGAACGCCGTCCTGATTGTAGTTGATGGGATTCTTTCGTGAATCCATCAGCAGCCCATGTCCCTCTCCAAACGTCCATACGAATGGATTCGTGCGATTCACTGTTTTTACAAAATTCCAGTTTGAATCGTAATAGACCATCTGCAATTCATTGATCACTATGAACTGCGACTTGTTCGTGTCGTAGCCCAAATCCACACTGGCGCCATACGACGTAAAATTAGCGACGTTCGTAAAACTGCCGGGGGAAAATCCCGGATTAAACGACCGCACCACGCGCATGGTCGTGCTCCCATTGCCGGGCGAATCGGTATAAATCATATAATAGAACCCGTCGTTGGCGGGCACCACGGCGGACTGGCCTGTGCCGTAACTATTGGGATTCATAATAAAATTGGTCCCCGGGGCGATGATGTGAACCCCGTTGTTTAACCGCTGGAAATTCCGCCCACGATCATAACTTACCCCCATCCCGATGCGCGTGGCCTCAAATAACTGTGAGCCATCCGTGTTACCGCTGTAAGTCAAATAATAGAGGTCACCCACGCGATAAACATTCGGGTCGCAGGCATGAACCTGATCAAACTTGGTGGGGTCGCCGCTGGGCGCCAGCGCAACCTGCACCGGCGCGCTTAACAATCCCGTCAGTGAAGTGGATTCTTTGTAGAGGACATAGTCGCCACCTGGTGTGACGGCCGGCTCGTTGCCACAGAACCAGATTTTGTAAAGGCCCTCCGTCTCGTCATACATGAACGAAGGCGCGTAATTATAAATTAATCCCTGATTATGGGTCACCGCTTGGTAGACCGGTTGACGTGCCAGACTAGTCGACTGCGCGTTCAAGTAAAACGCACTGTCCGGAATCAACTGCTTTGCCAAACCCGGTCCAGACCAACGCAACTCCAGAACTGAACTAGCGGTATTTTGAAAATAGCCCACCGCCAACTGATGCAGCCCAGCCGTAAGATTGGTGGTGCCGCTTACTTCTGCCGCCGTATGGACTCCGTCATTGTTGACCAATAATGCGCCATCGAGCCAGAGCAGCGAGCCGTCATCCGAGTTTAGATGAAAAGTGTAGTTTCCGTTTGTTGGCACATTGACATAACCGCTAAAGCGCAGGAAGTAATTTGTATTTCGTAGGCTCAGATTTAGATTGATGTTGTTCACCGTGGCCCCAAAAACCGGTGCCGGGATCACCAGCGAATTCGTGAAGCTAGGCAACGCCGCCAGCGGGGCGACAATATATTGTCCGTTGTTCCAGCTGGTCTGGTTAATTGGCAAATCCCAATACTCGCACAACAATCCTTGACCGGACTGCGGTTGCCCGCCCGCCGCCGGACTCAAAACCAGCGTCACCGTATTCGGCGAATACACCAGAGTGGGTGTCAAGTTTCCAAAACCAATGAAGGTCACGTTCGTAGTTGTAAAACCTGCTTGTCCAGCATAGCCGCCGTGGTGAATTAGCGTGAAGCTAGCCGGGCTAGCATTAAAACGCGAATACTTTGACCCATCCACGATGAGCTTGCTGCCAGAGGCAATGGCCAGTTGGGAGCCATTGAGAAGAATTGGTTCGACGCCTAGCGCATTGAATTGTAATTGTAACGTGCCCGCACCTGTCAGTTGCAAACCCACGCCGCTGCTCGCGGTGCCCTGCACCGTGCATTGTGTGCCCTGCACTGTCATCAAATCTCGCACCGAAAGCAGCCCGCTCCACTGCACCGCGCCGGCGGAAATGGTAAAAGAACAATTGCTCGCGCCCGCTGCAGATCCAATGGTGAAATTGGTCACGTTGATGTTTCCACCCCATTGGAACAGTTGCGACCCAGAAGAACCGACCGTGTTACCCACCGCAAGCGTGGGCGCGACGAGCGTTCCCGAACCCGCTACCAGCATACGGCCAACCCCCTGGTTGCCCACCTGCACAAAACTTCCGCCCACCGGCAGTTGTAATACCCCTGCCGAAATATCGTATTCACCACTCGCGCCTGTGCCGCCGCCGGCAGCATCGCCCACACTGACAAAACCCGAAACTGTCAGCACACCGCCCATTTGGCTGAACTGGCCATAGTTTGCTCCGTCCCTCCCCAACAGCACATTCGCTGCCGTCAGCACCGCGCCATTACGTAACAACAAGGTGCCGGTGGGCGGGTTGGCGTTTAAGTCCTGGCCGACATAGATGTTTCCGCAAGTGTCAACCGCAGTGTCCACCACGACGGTTTTCCCGTTATTGATGATTGGATTCTGACTGGCATTAGGCACGATGCCGCCGCTCCAATTCCCGGCCACATTCCAGTCACCGATCGCCGGCAGATAGACGACATTTTGGGCAGACGCACTCCACGCCAGCACGCCGGCTAACGCCAAACCAACCCATAGCCAGTTCATAAATCTATTCATTATCGCGATGACTCTTTAAAACTAGATTTCTGGCAAATTGGAATTTAGTTTTCAAAAGAGTTATTGATCCACCAAAATGAATTGGCGATGGACGGGATCAATCACCAGTTTTTTTCCTGGCGGCGGTACCGGCATGGTCTTGCCGGAGAGAGCCAGAAATTTTGCCAGTTCGTTGGTCGGCGGCGGAAAGGTCCCGGCATGCATCGCGACCACGGGGAGCGCGCGGTTAAGGTCATCCAACGAAGCCGCGCTTTCCAACCCGGTGTTGGTTTTATGGCCGCAACCCGTGGTGAGACCCAAAAATAAAAGACCTGCAAGTAATAAGTTTTTCATGCAAAAATAAAATCAATTATGATTGCGGGCCCACAGCGCCCCCGGATCGGTGCGGGGCAGAGACCAGCCAATGCTGCTGTTTTTCTTGGCTTCATCATGCCCATCCATGAAAAGAAAATTCACTCGCTTATTATGGCGCGGCACGGGGAGGGCATCACCATTTACCCAAGTGGTATCAGTAGGGTCACGGAAAAAAGTAGCACCGCCGCCGTAAAATTGCTGTAGCACCGAGTCGTAGGCTGTATCTGGCACCCAGTTATCCGGCCCCTGCCGCACACTGGCCGTGGTTACCGCTCCAGCATCGGCCCAACCAATGCACTGGGAAGGCATGGTGACTTGAGTCTGTTTGAGGGGACTGGCAGGAGCGGTAACTGGCCAGATAATTCCTATCTCTGGATAATTGATGCCGATGCCCAACATGTGGTTGGTGGCCACTCCGCCACCGATGTTTTTGCTGGCAAGATTTTGGAGACTCGGACAATCGAACGCGCTGAAAGTTTTCATGTAACCACCCAACCTAAGTCGATCCTGCCAGAAAATAGCATCGCCATTTTGGACGATCCAATTGGCGTCCAGTGTGAACGTGCCCGCGAGTCCGTTGATATACATCGGAATGATTTGTCCTTGGTTGTCATCACTATACATGATTTCACCCAGGCCAACCTGCTTCATGTTGCTTAGGCACGCGGTGGTCTTGGCCCTGTCCTTGGCTTTGCTCAAGGCTGGCAGTAGCATCGCCGCCAGGATGGCAATGATGGCGATGACCACCAGCAGTTCAATGAGCGTGAACGCCTGCCGAAAATAAGTTTTATGTTTGAGATTCATGGAATGAGTCCGTTATGGTTTCTGGCCCAAAGCGCAAGTTCGTCGGTTCGTTGATAATTATAACCCATATCACTATTTTTTATCGCCGCCACGTGGCCGTCAAAAAACGACGTGTTTACTCTCCCGGAATGGCGCCCGACAGTGCGGGTCGGATCCAGCACATATTCATTGCCGTTTTGCGTATCGCTCGGAACCCGAAAATAAATGCTGGCAGTCGCCGGAACTTCCTTCCAGATATCCGCGTTTGGATCGCTTGGATTAAAAACTAGAGCGGCGTCCGCAAAGGTCACCGATTGACTCGGTTCGGCCACCTGATTTTCCTTGGCATGACTGTAAGGATGCGGTGGCAAGCCGGGTGTCTGGGCGGTCCAGCCATATTCAAACGAATTCATGCCGATGCCCAGCGGCTGGGTGGAACTGGCCTGTCCGCCATTGGCATTCGCTGCTGGCAGCGTGAGTGCGGGGCAATTCATCACACCCTTTTCCGCTCCGTAACCGTCTTTGCGGAGTTTGTCCGGCCACCAGTAAAATGTGGTATTTTGGAGCGCAAACGTCGGGTCGGGTGGCACGTAACCCGCGGCTCCAACGTTGATCCACAACGGCAGGATCGTTCCCCCGTTGTCATCCATGTAAAGCTTCGTTGCCAGCATGACTTGTCGGTCATTGCTCACGCAATTGATCGCCTTTGCTTTGGCCTTTGCCATAGACAACACCGGTAGCAGCAACGCCGCCAGAATGGCGATGATGGCGATGACCACTAGCAGTTCAATCAATGTAAAGCCGACTGGAGGCTTGAAATCCTCCAGCCGGCCACTGTTTCTATTTTTCATTCATCAACAACTGAATCCCATTCGCGCATCAAGGAACACGAATGCGATAGAACAGCTGCGGTGTGGCCGGGTTGATTGGATTCGTGTAATTCACCGAACCACCCGCACCAAACGGCAAGCCAGTGGCATTGGTAGTCCAGTTTGCGAGCGGCTTGGTCAGATTCGTTGTCGTCAGCACGGTATAGCTTGAACCACTGCCGCCGGCTCCGCTGAGGATGAGGTTGTTCGTGCCGCTGAGGTTAGCGACGCTGGCTACCACATTGCTCGGAGGCACGTTGGCCACGGCCACCGCCGTCTGATAAAGCGCCTGAATTTGTGACGAAGAAAGTGGGTGATCAAACGCCGCCACCTCATCCAGACTGCCGGGGAAGAACGCGTTGTCATAACCCCCCGAAGGGAAATAGGATACGTTTTTACCGATGCTAAATAGATAAGGGTTTTCCGTTCCAGGACAGGCCGATGCTGTCCCAACTACTGCGCCATTCAAATAGAGGGTGGTGGTATTGGCCGTTGCGTCTGATACCGCCGCAACGAAGTTCCAAACGCCGGGCACAAGGTTCGTATTGGCGAAGATTGTGGCACTGATACCGGTGGCATAAAAATAGAGGTTGGTCCCTTGATAAATACTGATTTCTGCGGCCCATTCCTGACCGAACAGGGATGCGCGGCCTTGCGGATGGCTGAAAGGATCGGTTGCGATCGGATACTGGCTCGGATCAATGTTAAACCAACCCATGATGGTGAAATTGCTTTGGTTGTTAAACAGTCCCACGCTAGAGGAGTAGCCTTGGCTGAGACCATCCAAGAACGGCGCGGTGTTCGTGGTTTCAAAACCGGTGAAAGCCGACGGCTGCGGACCGGCTCCCAAAGTGGCAGGGTTACCCGTGCTGCCGTTGCCGTTATTCATGTAATTGGTGTCGTAAGCGTTATTGCCGCCGACATAATCATAAGCATTCGTGCCACCTCCATCACTGAAACGCCAATAACCCATAGGGTTTTGGCCGAGCACGGCCACGGCATAAGCAGAAGATGTCGGTTGTGGCAGCACCGTCAGCGTGACTGCGACGGTATTCGTGCCACCGTAAGAATTTGTGGCGGTCAAGACATAACTGCTGCCCGAATCAATCATCTGAACATTGGTCACCAGCAAAGTTTGGTTTGTCGCACCGATTATGTTGCCCCCATTTTTTTCCCACTGATATGAAGGTGTGGGATAACCCGTCACCGAAGGGCTGAACATCGCGCTTGCGCCAACGTAACGCGTGGCAGGGACTGGTTGTGTAGCAATAGCAGGCGCGGCGGGAATGAGGGCCACCAAGGAAATATTTGCAAAGTCTATGGTGTTGTCTCCCCCTGTGAGGTTATACAATTGGATCGATGGACCGCCATTAAAACTGGCTGGCGTGGTGAACGTGTATGTATACGATACAAATTTATTCGGATTGCCCGTCAAGACATCACTACCTCCAACCTGAGTGGTTAAATAGGTTGCCGAAGCGTCTCCAATTTGCACACGAAAGACTACATTGGTATTTCCAGAACGAGCCGCCACTTTAAAAGTCAACTGGTAGTCTGTATTTGGGGTAAGACCAATAATGTTCTGCGCCAATCCTCTAACTCCCCCCTGAATAAAAGCATAAGTCAAACCGCCGTCATTGGCTGGGCCAAAAACACCAGTTATCGTGCCTGCCCCATTTAACCCAACATTGCCGGCTTGAACGATTGAAAACCAATCGTCTATTTTGAATGGGTTGCTTCCATAACCGGCTAATCCAGGAAACGTAACAAAATTTGCCACATCAGCCGTAAAATCGCCATTAAAGATCAGGTTTCCAGTAGCCACGACAAGTGAAACATTAGCGAAATCGACCGTGGCACCGCTGGTGAAATTATAAATCTGAATTGAGGGTGGGCCGTCAAACGATGCCGGGGCGGTGAATGTGTAGGTATAATGAACGAACTGGGAGGTATTCGCAGTCAAAACATCAACGCCTCCAACTTGGGTAGTAAAATGCACAGAGGAATTATCACCAATCTGAATTCGAAATGATGCGCTTGGGTCCCCAGCTCTGCCGGCAACATCAAAATCTAATTGATACGTCCGACCGGCTACATAGCTGCCCGATAGGGCTTGGGTTAAATTTGCGGGATTTTGGATAAAGGCGTAGGTTTTTCCACCTGTATCGGAAGGGCCGAATACATCAGTCACGGTTCCAACGCCATTGAGACCTTCGCCACCAGGTTGGCTGGCTGACCAACTGCTTAATGCCGCGTTGCCGCCAATGTAACCGGGAAAACTTGTGAATGATGTCGCGTTCACGACAAAACTCCCGTTAGCGACGATATTTTGCGCAAAGGCCGACGTGGCCATGCCGCCAGCTAAGGCGACAATCGCCAGAAGTTTCACTTTTGATTTAATTAGGTTGCCGATGGGCGTCCAACCGATGTTGGTTTTGGTTTTCATATCTTTACCGGATGAGTCGATCGTTTTACTTAATATTTGCTTCGTTGAGCTCAAGGGGACGGCAAAAATCTAGTGCAGATTTTTAATTTTACCTATACCCATGAATATGGGTATAGGTTTTTGTCTGCAAAAATGGCCCGTTTCAGAGGAATTTTAAAAAAAAGAACCACTATGACAGAAGTATCGTATCGGAATCAACTGACCAATTTTGCAAACCAGGCTGAACGCACTTTAATTGCCTATAAAATAATTGATGAATGCGTCATTCAGGACCGAGGCATGAGTTTGGCCACCGCCTCGCCACGCGAATGCACGTGGAGCTTGGTGTAAAGATTTTTTACGTTCATGCGAACGGTCTCCAAGCTCACCCCCAGCTTCTCAGCGATTTGCTTGTAAGCATCGCCGCGCGCGAGCAATTCGAGGACTTCTCGCTCCCGGGGCGATAGCCGGTCACATTCCGAAGCCCGACTCCCCATTCGATTGAAGTATTGCACGACTTTCCGGGCGATATTGGCGGTCATCGGCGAACCACCAGCGCGCACTTGAAGAATGGACTCAATGATCTGGGGCGTAGCCGTGCGTTTGAGGAGATAGCCGCTGGCACCGGCAAGCAGCGAATTAAAAATCTGGTCGCTTTCCTCATAAACAGTGAGCATGAGGATTTGCAGGTCGGGACGGGCAGCTTTCAGTTGGCGCAGGCATTCAATGCCGTTCATGCCCGGCAGGTTGATATCCATCAACACCACGTCCGGTCGCAGGGCCGGAACACCTTCTAATGCGCTTTCGGCCGTGCTGAAAGTCTGGAGCACTTTGAAGCCCGGGGTCTGGCCAATCTCCTGTTCGAGATTACCGCGCAACCAGCCGTCATCTTCCACAATCACCACGCGCACCACGCCGGCTGGGGTTGACGAAACATTTTTCGAGGGCAACGCTGCCGCTGCTGTCGCATTATTTTTTTTTGTATGAGGCTGCATGGCATTTCGGGCGAGCCCGAAAAATGATCGTTTGATTTACGCGCCGCCTATCGCCATGTCAAACTGAATTCGAGTGCCGCTGCCCGGAGTGCTGGTTACTTGCAAGCTGCCGCCAACGGATTTCATACGCTGCCGGATATTTTCCAACCCGTTACGACCGACCGCCGGTGCCGCTGGGTTGAAACCACAGCCATCATCTTCCAGGGAAAGGGTAAGTTGGCTGCCAACCACCGCCACTTGTAGTCGGACGCGTTTGGGACGGCCATGCTTGACGGCATTATTTAGGGCTTCTTGCATGACCTTGAAAAGATTGTGCCGGACTTCCGCCGAAACCGAGGCGGCTGGAATTTCAAACGGCACCTTCAGTTCACAGTCCACACCGGTGTGCTCCAGAAATTCTTCCGTGTAATGCACGAGGTAGTTGACCACGTTTTCCAGCGTGTCGTTGCGTGGATTCACAGCCCATACGATTTCATCCATGGTTCGCACGAGGTTGCGCGTGGTATCCGCCACGGCGCGCAACGTTGGATGATGTGGCGCAGCGACGGCGGATTGGCGGTCGAGAAATTCGGTCAGTTTGCCAATCTTGGTCAGCTTGGCACCGACTTCGTCGTGAATATCGCGGGCGATGCGGGTCCGTTCCTGCTCCAAGGCGTGCTGTCGCTCCAGCATCTGCATCCGGGCACGATAACGGCGACGCTGAACCGTCAGCACACTGCCGAGAATGACCGCCAGAACGGAAACACCGGAAACACCTTTGAACCACAAAGTCTGCCAGAAATACGGACGCACGGTGAGTTTAATGGCCGCACCGGTTTCGTTCCATAAGCCATCGTTGTTGCAGGCCTTCACTTGAAACTCATAATCCCCCGGCGGGAGAAAGCTATAGCTGACGGAGCGTTCGTTGCTCTCGGGGCCCCAATCTGACTCCAACCCGGCCAGCCGCCACTTGAACCGCACCTTGTCTGGTGAGGTGAGGCTTAACGCCGTGAATTTGAAATCTAGATAATGGCGGCCGGGCGAAATTGTCAACCGCGACGGCAATGGCACAGCCGACCGCGCCACCGACTGCCCGGCTTCCGTCAAACGATGGCCATCCACAGAAACTTCCTCGATCACCACCGGCGGCGATACCGGATTGAGATGAATTTCTGAGGGATCCGTCCAAACCGCGCCCTTCACTGTGGCAAACCATAAATGCCCATCACGGCTGCGCCAGCAAGCCGGCTGGCCACCGCCGGAACATTCTGACGTGGGCAAACCGTCAACTTTTCCATAAGTGGTGAAGGATACAGAATGGATCTCGCCTTGGGCGAACTGGTTCAACGCCGTCTTGTTCACCCGCACGATGCCGCCGCGCGTGCCCAGCCACAAACAGCCACGCCCATCCTCCAAAACCTGACTGATGTGTTCGTTCGGCAGTCCTTCACGGGAGGTATAGCGCGTAAACGTGCCGTTTTGGAAACGAAGCAGGCCGCCGCCCAATGTTCCAATCCATATCACTCCCTCGGCATCCGCGTGCAAAGCCCAGAAACGTTCCCCTCCAGACAACGCACCGCGATTGCGTTCCTTCATCGGATCCGCTGCGGCTGCCGCTGTAAACGCCGCTGCCTCCGTCGGTGTGTCCTGCGGCCGGTAATTGGTGAATTTGCCGTCACGATAGCGCCACAATTCGCCGAGCGCGGTTCCGATCCAAATCGTTCCCGCCGCGTCTTCGGTGATGGCCAGCACATACGCCGCTGGAAAACCATCTACTGTCGTGAAGGATCTCAATTTTCCCTGTTCCCAGCAGAATAAGCCAAACTCGCTCCCGACCCATAGCCGGCCTTGGCGGTCTTGATAAATCACCCGCGCCACCTGGCGGATGTCACCCGACGGAAAGGGCCGGATGAACTTTTCATTTTCCAGCAGCAACACTCCGTTTTGCACGTTGCCAACCCACAACTTTCCCGCATCTCCCGGAAAAACCACGGTGTCAAAACCCACATCGGTTTCCGCCGGCGGAGTGAGGCGGGTGAATTCTCCTTCACGCCAGCGCAGCATGCTATTTGCCGAAGTGCCAAACCACATCGCACCCGCAGTGTCTTCACAAATTGAATGCGCTAACAGATGATCGTCCTTCAGCCAGACCGTGTGGAATGTCCGGCGCCGCACACACGCCAGCCCACCGTTATTCAAACCCAGCCAAATGTTTCCCTCGCGATCCTCAAACCATGATTCCACCAGCGCACTGGGCAACCCCTGCGATTCAAGCACACGCGAAACCTGGCCGCCAGCGTCCACATGCCACAGTCCATCTCCGTAATGCAGCACCCACAATCCGCCTCGGGAATCAGCGAGCATGCGCCGGGCTAGGCTGGATGTTAGACTTTTCGGATAAGTGGATGATTTCGACTCGCAATCCTCCCAATTTTTCACACGTGCCACCCATTGCTGTTTCTGGCATTTTCGCAGTTCATGATCCGCCAGCACCCACAGCGAACCGTCACGACAAACGGCGATTTGCTGAACATTTAACACGGGCTCACCATTAGTCGGCACCATGCTAACAAACTTTTTCCCATCCCATACCGCCAACTCTTTGTCCGTGCCAACCCAGAGCCTGCCGCTGGTGTCGGCAAGCATCGTGTTGATTTGTGAACTGCGCAGACCCGGCGGATTGGTCACCACCACAAACTGATCGCCATGAATCTGGCATAGCTGTCCGGCCTGGTTTTGATACCAAATTTCGCCCTGCGAATCCGCGCACGGAATGGTGGCCCAACTGGCATCCGGCGTCTGAATCGTCTCCCAGCAGTTAGTGCCATTAACTTCCTTGCCGCGAAACAGCCAGCCGCAATAAGCAGAGAGCGTTACGGAATTGCTGCTGGATAAAACGACACTGGAATGCCAGGTGCTGGGAGTTCCCGTGTTCTGCCGCTCGAAGCGAAATCGCCCGTCGCGATAGGAAATCAAAGCCCCTTCCACCGTGCCGATCCATAGTGTGCCTTGCCCATCCACCAGCAGTTTTTGGATTTCAATGGAACGCAGTTCCGGCGTGTTGCCCGGATGAAAATTTACAAAGCGCTGGCCGTCAAACCGCGACACCCCGCCAAGCAACGTGCCCAACCAAAGATAACCATCCGGTGTCTGCGCGATGCTCATTACCGTGCTGTGCGGCAAACCATCGTCCGTATTCCACACCTGCACCAGAAAATCCTCGGTCGCAGCCCCTCGCACCGTAGCGGCAAAAGGCAATCCCAACAAGGCCAGCATCGCGCAACGATTACAAAATGATTGGAAACTCAGCACGTCGCTCAGCTATACCAGCCGCCCTTTAACCTCGCAAGCCGACAAGCTTAATCGCCATTTTTGGGTGCATTGTGAGAGCGACGACCATTCAAAGGCTTCGGCACGGGCCTGGTAAAAATTTAATTCCGGATATTTTCACATGGACAGCAGTTTTTCGACCTCACCCTGTAGATGCCAAGCCGATCACAGTAACGCCAGTTGTCGTGTCGTCGGCTCCCGCAGACTGCTGACGCCCAAGCCAAGCAACCGCAACGGGCGTGAAACCAGTTTTTCACGGCCCAGCAGAAAACAGCCTAATCGGTAAATGTCATTGGCTTCGGTCAACGGTTCCTCCACGGAAATCTGGCGTGTCAGCGTAGTGAAGTCAGTGTAGCGAACTTTCACTTGGATCGTGTGCGCGCCCAGCCGCTTATGTTTGAGCCGCGCCGAAATATCCGCCGCCTGTTCTTTCAGGCACGCGCGCAGAATCTTCCGGTCGTCGGTGTCTTTGAGAAAAGTTTCCTCGCCGGAGATGCTCTTGATCTCGTCACCGATTTCCAGCGGCCGGTCGTCCTCGCCGAACGCAAACTGCTTGAGCTTCGGCCCGAACGAACCGACCAAGGCCCGCAGGTCGCCCGGGTAATCCTGCAAATCACCGATTGTGACAACGCCGGCCTTGTTGAGCGTCTGCTCCGTAACCTTGCCGACGCCATAAAGCGTGCGCACGGGCATGGGGCGCAGGAACGAAATTTTTTCCTGCTCGGTGATCACTGTCAGGCCGTCCGGTTTCTGATGGTCGCTCGCAATCTTGGCCAGCAGTTTGTTCGACGCAATGCCGATGGTCGCCGTGAGCTGGCGCTTGGACAAAATCCGGTGCTTTAATTCACGCGCCAGCGGCAGGGCTAACAACAGCGAGGAGTCGGCGTCTTCGGCCTGACAAATCGCTGACACGTCAATATACGCCTCGTCCACGGACATCTGTTCCACGATAGCACCCGTGGAGGCGATGATTTCCATGATCCGATGCGATTCCTCGCGATAGGCGTCCATGCGCGGGCGGACGAAAATTCCTTTGGGGCACAGCCGGCCAGCGGTGGCGCTGGGCAATGCCGATCGCACGCCGAACTTCCGGGCCTCGTAGCTCGCGGCACACACAACGCCACGCTGGGTGGGCGGCGCGCCGACGATCACCGGCTGGCCGCGCAGCTTCGGATCGTCGCGCTGCTCCACGGACGCAAAAAATGCGTCCATGTCCATGTGCATGATCACTCGAAACATCGCGTCGTTAAATTATCATGCCCGTTTGAAAGTTGGATTGTTTTTGTGCGACCGGAGTCAGTCTGGGCTTGCCCGCCCGCAGCACCCGCAGCGAAAAACAACGTCCATTCTCAAAAGGCTCAACCTTGGCCACGACCTCCAGCACCGGATATCGCACCGTGGCCAGCCCATAATTTTTGTAAGTCTGCGCAAACAGTTCCGTTTCCACCATGCCCGTCCAGTCGGCCAGTGTCAGGAATTTCATCGGCTCGCCGGTGATCTGGTGATGTGTGCGCTGTTCCACCACCAATCCGCAGGCGACCACTTCTTCCCCGATATGTTCACCCAGTCGCGACACGGGGCAATAGGTGTCCCAGGCGATTTCATCAAATAATTCCAGCGGATGGCCGCTGACGGCAAAGCCGAACAATTCTGTCTCGGCGTCCAGCCGTTCCCGCCGGGTCGGCTCGCGGAGCAGGCCAGGATGATCGGCAAAAAAATCTGAAACCGGGTCCGTCGCGCCATCAAAATTGCATTCCAAATTACCGTTCTTGCTGTCCGTTCTTTGAAGTTGCTGAGCTTGCCAGAATTGTCGCGTGCGCGTCTCGCCGAAGTCATCAAAGCCGCCGGCGCGAATCATCGCCTCCAACTCTTCCGGCGACGGATTTACCCGGCGATGAAAATCTCCCAGCGAAGCAAATGCTCTGTGCTGACGTTCGGCCAGCAGCCGTTTCACGGTTCGGTCGCCGAGTCCTTTGGTGCGAGTCAGCGGCACGCGAATCGCTTTGCCTTGCACTGTAAACATCGGGCCAGGTTCATTAGCCGCAGGCGGGAGGAATCTTAACCCCAACCGGTAACTTTCCAACACATACACCAGCGGATCGTAAAAACCTTTGCCGTTGGTCAGTACCGCGGCCATGAACTCTGCCGGATGGTTGCGCTTGAGCCAGGCGGACTGATAGGCCTCAACGCCGTAGGCCGTCGAATGAGCTTTGCAGAAGGCATAGCCGGCAAAGCCGGTGACCAGTCCCCACACTTCTTCAATCTTCTCTGGCACATGTCCGCGCGCCGCCGCGGACGCGACAAACTCTTGGTGGATTTCCTCGATGACCATGCGCTTCTGCTTGTTCAACGCCCGCCGCAGCACATCCGCGCGCCCCGGCGGCAGGCCGGCAAAGGCCTCGCAGATTTGCAGGATGTGCTCCTCGTAAACGACCAAACCGAAAGCATCTTTCAGAACCGGTTCCAGTGACGGGTGCGGATAGGTGATCGGCTCCAGTCCTTGATAGCGCCGCGTGAATGCCAACTTCTTCCCTTCGTTCGCCGCGCCCGGACGAATGACGCTCACGATGGCAATGAGCGTGTCAATGTCATGCACGTTGCACTGGCGGCACAGGCTGGTCATCGCCGGACTTTCAATGTGATGCACCGCCCGCCCGCCGCCGGCGGAAATCATTTTCCACACCTGCGGGTCCTGCCACGGTTCAAGCGCGTTCAGATCCACGGTGACACTCCGGCGCGCGAGCGACGCCTTCACGTCCCGCATCGCCGCCAATCCGCCCTGGGCCAGCACGTCCACCTTGACGAGACCGATCACTTCCACCGCATCCATGTCGTAATGCGTGGTGGGATAACCTTTGTTGGAAATAAATGTTGGCGTCAGCTCGTGCATCGGCTGACGCGAAAGCACCACGCCGCACGGATGCATCTTGGGATAACGCGGCACGCCATCCAAAAATTCCGCCATATCCAATGCCGTCTTGAATGGTTCCTCGTTCAGCGGCAGATCGCGGTTTTCAGGACTCGCGGCGAGCAACTCTCTCAATCGCGCACCGCCGCTGGGTGTGGGTTCATCCGGCACCCAGCCACCGCCGAAACTCCACGGAAAATGGTGGGTGAATCTCCGCACCTCGCGTTCGGCCATACCCATGACCTTTGCCACGTCGGCAAATGCGCTTTTGGCCTGGAATGTCGAGAAGCCGCCGACCACGGCGCAATGTTCGCGGCCGTATTTGGCGAAGATGATGTCCACCACGTCGTCTTTGCGGTCATGCGGAAAATCAATGTCGATATCCGGCAGCTTGTTGAGCGCCATGCGTTCCTCGTTGAGAAAACGGCGGAAATAGAGACCGAAGCGGATCGGGCAGACGTCCGAGATGCCGAGGCAGTAACAGACCAGTGAGTCGGCCGCACTGCCGCGCGTGATCCATTCGATGCCGTGCTGCCGGCAATCTTGCAGGATGTTCCAGACGACCAGAAAATATTCCTCGTAGCCGACCGCCGTGATGATGCCCAACTCCTGCTCAATCTGCGGGCGCATTGAACTAGACCGGTCGCCATAGCGCCGGCGCAATCCGTCCGTCACTAGCTTGTGAAGGAACTCATGTGGCGTGGAACCATCCGGCGGCACGAACGCCGGGAACTGCGGTTTGCCAAAGGGCATCGCAAAGTTACAGCGCTCGGCGATTTCCTGTGAATGGGCCAGCCATTCCGGATGGCCTTTGCAGGCGGCCACCATTTCTGACGGAGTGCGGAAGTGTAGCCGTCCTTCGAGCCGCTTCTCGGGATGTTCCTGCCGGAGCAACGTCAGCGTGCGAATGGATTGCACGATGTCATATTTCATCCGATCCTCCGGTCGCGCGTAATGAATTGCCGGGCACGCCACGACCGGCAAGCTGCCGGCGGCGATTTGCTTCGTGGCCAGCTGATAGAAGCGGCCCGGAAATATTTCCGCCAATCGAATATCGGGGCTGACCGCAATCAATCCATCTGTGAACCCCTCCATGCATTTCAGGGCAATCGGCAGACGTTGCTGAGTGGCGACCGCTCCCTCCTCATTATCGCGTTCGGCTCGGCGCGACAACAGCCGGTTCAGATTATGATAGCCGCGCGCCGACTTGACGAACAGCAGCAGCGGCTGTCCATTCACGTTCAACTCCGTTCCAAAGATCGGTTTGATGCCCGCCCGTTTTGCTTCCAGCGCGAACTCGACGGCACCGTGCAAGTTGCCAAAGTCAGTCAACGCGATGGCCGACATTGCATGTTGTTTGGCGAGGCGCACCATCGCTGCCGGCGACAGCGTTGAATCCAGAAACGTGTAATGACTGCGAACCCGCAATGGAACGTAGGTCGTGATTTTGGCCACGACTGGAATTCGTTTCTGAACTTGAAACCGGATTTGAATTGGCGGCTTTTTCCGCTCCTTCACAATGTCCCGGGGCGCTTCACGCAACCGGAGGTCATGGCCGCGCATGACGGAAGACCACCCCTTATTGCGACGTAGTTCGTCCAGCACGACCGCGAGCCGCTCGCGGGCTTCATGATTGCGCGCACCGGATTCGAGCGCCAACTCGCTCCGAAAGACACCGTCGTAAATGTTCGACAGTTTGAGCGACACCATCCGCAAACTGACGCGTCGTTGCCAGGCTTCGCGCAGCAACCCACGCAGTCGGCCATAAACATCCGTCTCCAAATCGGTCGGTTCCCGCAAACTTTCCACCCGCTGGTTTTCATCGCGGTCGTTGTAGCGCACCTTCACGGTCAGCGTTCGCACGCTGTGGCCTTCCTCGCGCACGGTAGAAAATAATTTATCGGCCATGCGCCGGAGCACGGCTTCCACATATTCCTCGTCGGTCACGTCCTCGTTGAACGTCTCCTGCTGGCTGAATGATTTCTGCGGCTGGCTCGCGGGAATCAGCGGGCGCTCATCAATGCCATTGGCAAACTGCCGGACCACCGGCGCCTGATTGCCGAGCAGCAGCGCCAGCAGGTCCACGGGCGTCGCCGCGATCTGGCCGATGTCGGCAAGGCCAGCGGCATTCAGCCTCAGGGAAGTTTTAGGACCAACGCCCGGCAGCCATTTGTTTGATAAAGGATGGAGAAATAGTTTTTCCTCCCCGAACGGCACGGAATGAAACGCGGCGGGTTTGTGGAGCTTGGATGCGATCTGGCTGATCAATTTGTTCGACGCCAGTCCTTCGCTGACGGTGATTTTCAGTGATTGCCGGATGGCCCGGCTGATTGTCTCCGCGATGACAATCGCCGGTTTGCTCCGGTTGGAGCAGATGAGGCAGACCTTGTGCAGATGTGCTTCGGATTTAATGGCATCCGCTTGGCGGACGCGGTGTTGGCGGAATTCTTCTTCCTGTATGGCGTTCATATGATGCGTTGCCCGATTCGGAGTTGGCGCATCATGGGTAAAAACAAAAAGCCAATTCCAGAAAGAATTGGCATCAGAGTTTTCACGGAGGTTTATTGTTTCAGAACAAACGGTGTTCTGCACATCTGCAAGCGGCGCTCGCCACTTACAAAGCACCTTGGCTTCCCCCGAAGCTAGGTCTGCTGGGTCGGGAACTACGCCCGACCACTCTTGATGCAATTGGCTACGAATCAAAGAACTTTTATAAAACCACTTTGGACGGATTGGGAGCAGATGCAAGTATATCTTTTGAATTAATTTTTCGCTCGGCAGCATAGTTATAAGAGTGTTTTAGCTGCGTCATGACTTCGGTGGCCAAATCGAGTATAAAACCTTTGTCAAATGAGCCCCGAATATCTCAACGCATATTTTAAGATCAATGAACAGCAAGCGAATGAATTACCCTCAGAATTCATCATCGTTACGGCGTTTAATCCTGAAGGGCGTGATTATTCACCAAAATCAAACCAAAAGTTTGATTCTGATTTAGGTGCGTTGATTCGAAAAAAGGCGCTTAACGCCTGGCGAGTGATTGGCGGTTCGCGTGATTTCATCCACGCCGAACCAGGTTATGCTGTCCAAACAAATCTTAAATCTGGAATTGAAATTGGCGTCCAATTTCACCAGGAGGCAATTTTCTGGGTTACCCAGAACAAACTTTTTTTGGTGGATTGTGATGCGCACCAAGCTGTGCCAATGGGAGATTGGAACTCTCCCCGCCAAGGTGGTGTCTAAGCCACTCGATGAGGAGCGTGCACAATTAGCTAGGCAGTGTTGTTGCGTGACATTAAACTAAGATCCTGACAGGCTGGACCATTGATTTGTTAGTCCAAGCACTGGTTTGAGTTTATGTTTTCGTTGTTTCTTTGTCCATCCCCAGCTCCGTTCGGGCATCCGCGTTGACTTTGGCGAGCGCGGCGATGGCGTCGGTGACGCAGTTGGCCGGGAGCCGGGGGCGACGGCGGCATTGGCCACAGCGTCAACGGTGATCAGCTTGACGTTGCGCGTGAGGATGGTAATGGGGAAGTCCGGAATGTGATTGCTCATAAGGTGACGCTAAGCACCTTTCCGATTTTCTTGTCAAAATAAATTTTGCAAATTTTGAACGAAGCGGAGCCAATGGTCTTTACGCCAAGTCGCAAAGAAAATCGGTGAAGCTCGCAAATCGTTGCTGATGACTCGCTACTTTGCGGCTTTAAGTGAGATTTTGGGACTGAGGATTGTCCTTCATTCTGCCTTCTCGGTATCGGATAGCTTGAGGCTGCGGATTTCTTTTGCTCCGGTGGCCTCATCCACCAATTTCATGCCGTGCCCAATAAATTGGGTGTATAAATTGACGTAGTAGGTTTTTCCCGCTTCGGCGTCAATCCGCAGCTTTTCATATTTAGTCTGGTCAAGATTGCTCAAGGCCGCCACCAACACATCGCCGGGAATAATCTCGGCTTTTGGGTTCAGGGCAAATGAGACGGTTCCGGGTGGCGCTTCATAAGGCACATAACCGCCGCTGTAAATTCGGGTCACAAAGTGGCCGTTGATATAGAGTTTATCATATCCGGCACTGCCGACGAAACTGGACTTGCGATAAACGTAAATCAGAGCCTTGCCCGGCGTCGGAGCGGGGGCGGCGGTGAATTGCGGACCGGAAGCGCAGCCCGTCAGCATCAGGGAAGCGAAAAGAAAAAGGCTGCTGCATAATTTTATGGTAATATTTTTATCTTTCATAGGTGGTGTGTTGTTTCTACTTCTATTTTTTGAGAAATTGTTTCACAGTTTGGAAAAACAGTCGACAGCGGGCGGGTTGCAGTCGATAGTTTTCTAGGTCCTTTTCCCTTTCGTTTCCTTGCGATGAACTTTCATGCTGACCACTTCAACCTCGGTCACAAGCCTCTGCCTGACTGCGACAGTTGTGAACTGCACGGTCGTCTCTTGTGTGGGCGATGTTTGGACAGAATCGTTTTGACAGGCTTCAACGTTCTGTTTTTTCTCCGGCAATTTAATTGGCGTGGGACTTGCCTTCGTTTCTCGGCTTGCAGACCGAAAAGCCAGACGAAGTGGCGTGTATAACCAGATGATCGCCGTGCCAACGAATGCAAACACTGCTCTGAATGGCCACATCAAGTTGAGCCAGCGCGCTCGGCTTGGTGAAGAATGTATTTTCGGCCCGTGACCTTTGACAACACAGTCCGGGCAACGACCGTCATACCGCAGGGTCTTTTTATGGCGAGGACAAATGGATTCGCTGTTCATATGCGACGTGATTATAGCCCAATTTGACGAACTTGAAATGTGAAATTAAAGAGCGCGGTCGCCATACTAGACCTATGGTGAAACAATCCGGTAAAATCCTTGCGGAGCATTTGTTGGTGGCTGGTTTGTTAGATGAGATATGGGTGCGGTTCCGGCGACGAAATTTGTCAGCGTGATCCAGTTGGTGGAGGCAAGGTTCGTATTTGATTGGAGATGGTAGTTTTGACCACTACGCAAACTGGCATTTAGGACAACCCCACTGGCTTTACTAAAACTGGGAACTCCCATGAACATGAGCGGAGTTGGCGGACACACCCCGTTGGTGCCGGCTTGATAGATGGCTTGGATTTCAGATGATGAAAGCGGGCGATTGAAAAGCATCAATTCATCCAGCGCACCGGCGAAATAAGGGCTATTGGGCAAAGAGGGCCAGCCCGTCAGAGTATTTTCACCAATGCGCCAATAGCCGTTGTAATTTACGGCGGTGGTAAATGAGGGTTTATTTGTTAGCAATTGCCCATCCACAAAGAGCGAGCTGCCGGATACGGCGGACAAAATCGCTGCCGCATGATGCCAGGTTCCATTGTTATAGCTGGCAGACGAACTGACCACTTGGACTCCAGAATTATACGTTCCGAAGTGAAGCAAGCCAGAACTATCCATGTAGAGATGCCGGTCGTAGGTGGAAGAATTTCCTGTTTGACTGCTATCAAAGCCCAACAGCAGTCCGCCTTGGGTGGTGGTGGTTTTGAACCACATCGCCATAGTAAAGTTTTGCGGATTACTGACCATTTGAGAGGTATTTAAATAGGTACTTGTCCCGTCAAAATTGAACGCCTGCCCAACCATGCCGTCCGTATAAACAAGCCCGCCGAGGACAAGGCCGTTGTTGCCGCTAATGCTATCCAAAGCATTCCCATTTCCTGACCACCAAGAAACCAGCCCTTGCGGAGCGGACATGGCGCAGATATTTGGCTGAATTGACGGGCCAGCGGCGGATAAGGCGTAACCGTGACTATTGGTCACAACCAGAGTGGGCTGAAAAGTGCCTGCGCCAGTATAGAAGTGTAGCGGGTTTGCGGCAGTGCTGGTTGAACCGTCTCCAAAATTCCAGTTCCACGAGCTGATGACATTGCCTCCGCTGTCAACGCCGGGTGAAGTGAATTGCACCGCCAAAGGACTCAGACCATTGGTCGGGCTGGCAGAAAATGATATCGTTGGCAGCGACGCTGTAATTGCCGGCCCGTAACCGGAAATCGCGATGCCAAGGCTGTTGGTTGCCATTAGGCTGGGCTGAAAAGTGCCAACACTGGTATAAACATGCAACGGGCTTTGATTGGTGCTGCTTGCACCATCACCAAAATTCCAATTCCAACGATTGAAGGCATTGCCAACGCTATCAATCCCAGGTGATGTGAATTGAACAGTCATAGGAACCTGACCCGTAGTGGAACTCGCGGTAAAAGGGAATGGAATAGTAACCGTTAACATGACCACGCTACTGGTAACACTGCCATACGCGCCGGACACTACCACGTCATACGCGCCGGCATTTCCGGAATTCAAATTATTCAACGTTAGTATCGGACCTTGAATGGCCACTTCACGAACAACATTATTACCGCTATCCGCAATAAACAGATTGCCAGCGTTGTCCTCCGCAACACCAGAGGGATATGACAATGCCGCACCAGTCGCAGAACCTCCATCACCAGCATAGGCGTTCGTCCCGTTCCCAGCAACCGTTGAGATAATCCCGTTAGTTCCCACTTCGCGTATTCGCCAGTTAATCTGATCCGCAATAAGTATATTGCCCGTTGGGCCCACCGCCACACCAGCTGGGGCATACACTTCTGCATTAGTTGCCGCACCACCGTCACCTCTATAGCTTCCAACTCTGTTACCTGCGATTCTATTAATAATTCCATTGGTTCTCACTATGCGAATGATATTATTAACCGTATCTGCAATGAAAAGGTTGCCAGTGGCGTCCACAGCAACGCCAGCGGGAGACGACAATTCGGCAACAGTCGCCGGGCCTCCATCACCCGAATATCCCCCATTTCCAAATTGGTCCTGATAACCATTTCCCGCCACTGTTGTAATAACCCCGAAAGCATCCACTTTGCGGATGCGTTGATTGTTCATATCCGCAATAAATATATTACCAGAACCGTCTACAGCGACGCCTATCGGAACATTCAATTCCGCATTAGTTGCTGGTCCTCCATCTCCTGAAAAACTTCCTTCGTAGGGCATTGGACTGTCTCCGTTACCCGCCACTGTAGTAATAATTCCATTAACTCCCACTTTGCGAATGCGCTCGTTATATCTATCAGCAATGAAAATGTTGCCGTTAGCATCTATTGCCACGCCGTCAGGTTGATTTAATTCCGCAACAGTCGCCGGGCCTCCATCACCCGAATATGCACCATTTCCAAATTGGTCCTGATAACCGTTTCCCGCCACTGTTGTTATAATTCCGTTGGTTCCCACCTCACGGATGCGGTTATTACCACGGTCTGCGATAAATAGGTTGCCGGAGGTGTCAACCGCCACACTTTCGGGATAATTTAACTCAGCATTGGTCGCCGCCCCAGCGTCTCCCAAACCGCTGTTTCCACCGCCCGCCACCGTGGTAATAAAATTCGGAAGGTTGGTGCCATTAAATTGCCATTGATAACTAAAGGGGCCGTTCCCTCCGACTGTCACAGTTAAACTTGCATTGCTGCCAACTTGGACGTTTAAATTATTTTGTGGTTGAATCGCAACAAGCGGCACTACCGGCAATATCAAAGTTTGTATTGCCGAATTGCCAATTGCATCTGTCACCTTAACGGTGAAACTAAACTTTCCGTTGTTTGTGGTGGACCCAGTGATCAAGCCGTTGGCAGCCAACCGCAACCCGGACGGCAATGCACCCAATATGTTTGTCCAAGTGTAAGGTTGCTGTCCACCTGCTGCTATCAATGTCTGGCTGTAAGCCTGGCCATTGGTGCCGTTCGGCAATGAGGTCGTGATTACGGCTAGTCCCAAGTAAATGCTGAACACCGTGCCATTGCCCGAAGTGCCCCCGTATTTTGTCGTTCCATACAGGGTGTTGCTAGATAAAGTCAAACCGGCATACGGATTTGCTCCGTCGTTGTTGCCCCCAGAGGCATTCGTTGCCGAAAAATTATAGAGGGTGGTAAACCCCGTGCCATTCGTGTTCAAGGAGAATATGGTGCCATTGCCCGCACTGCCGCCATAATATGCCGCCCCATACAAGATGTTGCTCGATAACACCAATCCGGTGAATGCAAGTGCTCCAAGTCCTTCGCTGTTGGTATAAACACCTGATGAATTGGTTCTGCCCGCCGCGAAACTGTGCAGAGTAGTAAAACCTGTGCCATTGGTGTTGAGGGCGAACACGGTGCCACAGCCATTGCTGCCGCCCCAAAACGCCGTGCCATACAAAGTGTTGCCAGATAAACTCAAACCGCTTGGCCCAACTCCGTCGCTGTTGGTATAGCCGGGACCGGAGGGAGCACCACCCTGTGGAAAAATAAAGTTGGTGGCCGTAAAAGTATGCAGCGTCGTAAAACCCACGCCGTTGGTGCCAAGGGCGAACACGGTGCCATTGCCCGAAAAACCAAGCGTCGTCCCATAAAGGGTGCTGCCTGATATGACCAAAGTGTGCGGAACGGAACCGTCGGTGCCGTTCGTGAAGCTATGCAGGTTGACAAATCCCGTGCCGTTGGTGTTGACCTTGAACACCACGCCATAGCCGCTGGTGCCGCCATGCTCGGTCGTCCCATACAGGGTGCTGCCCGAAAGAATCAAGCCGGCTTCGGAGCCATATCCGTCGCTGTTGGTAAAAAGACCGGTGACAGGATTGGTTTTAGCCGCATTAAGACTATACAAGAGGGTGAACGTGCCATTGGTGTTGACCGCGAACACTGCGCCCGTGCCGTTCGTGCCACCGTCATAGGACGCCCCATAGAGATTGTTGCCGGACAAAACCAACGTGCCATCCGAACCACCCGCGCCGCTGTTGGTGGGAAACCCAAGATTGTTGTTCGCTTCGGCGGGGAAATTATACACGATTCTAAAGCCCGCACCATTGGTGTTGACGGCGAATAGCGTGCTGTTGTTACCTGACGGACCGCCGTATTCGGTCGTCCCATACAAGGTGTTGCCCGATAAAACCACTCCGGCTTGCAAACTAACTCCGTCAACGTATCGGGTGAAACTATGCAGGGACGTGAAGGTCTGAGCCGCCACCCGGTCAGACAGGCTCAGGCCCAACGCGGCGACCAGCGGCAGAAGAAATGTAGTATAAAGGTGCGTTTTATTTATTTTCATTTCGCTGGTGTTACTTGTGTTTATGTCGGCGTCGGCACTACGGGTGGGACGTAATGGTCCGGCAGGAAGCTGCCCAATTTGAATTCGGCGCAGGCGAGGGCGTTGGCCAAGTCGGTGGACGGAAATGGGTTCAGCCGCAAGTTGTCGCGGAGGCGCATGGATTTAGTTAGCGGTTTTTAAGGCAGGTTGTCAAAAATAAAAGTCAGTGGTTGTCGCGCGGATGGCGCAGGTATTATTTGGAAAACACTTAGCAACGGAAATCACGCCAAAATGCCAAGGCGCAAAGAAAACTGCGGAAATCCCAAAATGATTGCTGACAACTTTGCGGCTTTGCGTGAGATTTTATGTCGCTCCGATGGAGCTTGGAATTGCGTTTCGGGGCGAGTGCTACAACTATACCGCGCCGACGGCGCTGGAATGGGTTCCGAACGCCGCTGGAACACATAAATACCTTACAAACAGCACCTTGGGATTCTATGGCCGGGGCGCAGGATTTCGCGGGAACGGCCTAGTATTTTGCGGAAGGCGTCAGGATTTCACGGGAAGCCTCCTGGATTTCCCGGGCGGCGGTCAGGATTTTGCGGGAGCGATTCAGGACAACGCGGGCGGCGGTTCAACCTTCATTGCGGACTTCACATCCGGTTTGGCGGTGGCTGCGGCCGGGGCAGCTTTGGGTATTCCCTTCGCTTCACTGATTGCGCCGATCATGTAGAGGCCGCTCTCTGGATAATCCTTGAATTCGTCGTGCAGGATGCGTTCGCAGCCGTCCAGCGCATCTTTGAGGCTGACGAGTTTTCCGGTCAGGCCGGTGAATTGCTCGGTGGTAAAAAAGGGCTAAGGGCTGCGTGAGAAATCGCTCCAGCAGGCGCGCACGCACTACCACTTTGCGATCCTCCGGCGAAAGCTGTTCCAGATCGAGCATGGCGATGATGTCTTTGAGTTCGTCGTATTGCGCTCGCGCGCGGCGGATTTCTTGCGCGAGGGCGTAATGCCGTTCGCCGACGATGCCTGGCGTGGCCATCTTGGAACTGGATTGCAGCGGATCAATGGCCGGGAAAAGTCCTTCGCTCGCCCGCTTGTGTGAGAGCATGATGGACGCCGAGAGATCCGAAAAAGTATGCACCGCCGCCGGTTCAGTGAAATCATCCGCCGGCACATACACCGCCTGGATCGAGGTGATCGCGCCGGTGTCCGTGTTGGCGATGCGCTCCTCCAAGCCTGACAGCTCCGTGCCCATCGTCGGCTGATAACCAAGGCGCGACGGGATTTGTCCCATTAAGCCGGACACTTCCATGCCGGCCTGGATGAAACGGAAAATATTATCAATGAGCAGCAGCACGTCGCGATGCTCATCGTCGCGGAAATATTCGGCCATCCGCGTTGGCTCCGGCGATTTGTTAGGCCTCATGTTTAGTGAATGGTATAGCAGACAAGACCTGAATCTCTCTGCAACTAAAAGATGCTCCACATCCATAAAGGCTGGGCAATGAAACTAAAAAGCCGGAATCTGGCATGGCAGCTTCCGAAATCTCGAGATCACCGATAACATTCTGACGGTTGAATCCGACGATCTCCAAATCATCAACGCCGACAAAGCGTAATGTAGTTAACGTGTGGTGGATCGAAACGTAATGGCCTGTGACAGCTATCTCGCCCGTCCCTTGCCAGTGGTAGATGCTAATGTCCATCAGTGCTCCAGAATCACAATCTCGTGTGATCACGATGCCGTGAATCTCGGCGTCGTGAAAAGACGGCCAACCGCCAAAAATGCTCTCGATGATTCCAGCGTTCTTTATGCCTTTAGGTGTCGTAGTCATTCGGCGTGTGATGTGGCCTAGACAGTATGGCTGGCGATGAAAGTGAATAAGGTGTCTGCTCTCCGAGTTAACCGTGGGTTGCACCGCGTGAACGGTG